>OBYR01000039.1_pt1 | contig 156532 bp, 129 predicted proteins | sample 1495491 | NCBI WGS metagenome assembly OBYR01 (sample SAMEA2580206, study PRJEB22360) | human gut metagenome | biome: human gut; feature: human-associated habitat; material: faeces | place: Denmark | collected 2008/2010 | reverse complement strand
ACAAGCAGCTAAAGGTGATGTACTTGAAGTATCCTATATCGGTTATGCCTCCCAAACAATCACGCTTGCCAACGCACAACCTATAAAAGTAACCTTAGGAGAAGATACGCAAGTATTGGACGAAGTAGTTGTTACTGCATTGGGTATCAAGCGTGCAACTAAGGCGTTAAGTTATAATGTACAAGAGGTAAAAGGTGACGAATTGACAGCTGTAAAAGATGCCAATTTTATGAATTCACTATCAGGAAAGGTTGCCGGTGTTCAGATTAATAGTGGTGCAACCGGTGCTGGTGGTGCCACACGTGTTGTTATGCGTGGTATGAAATCTCTGACTAAAGATAACAATGCATTGTATGTAATTGACGGTGTACCTATTTTTAATACAGGAAAAAGCGGTGGCGAAGGATTATTTGGAGAGATGGGAGGATCAGATGCTGTTGCTGACTTAAATCCGGACGATATTGCTAGTATTAGTATGATGACCGGTCCTTCTGCGGCAGCATTATATGGTTCTGCTGCGGCAAACGGTGTTGTTTTAATTACTACTAAAAAAGGCAAAACAGAGAAAACTACCATAACAGTATCCAACAGTACTACTTTCTCTAAAGCATATATTATGCCGGATATGCAGAACCGTTATGGTACAAGTTCCGGATTATTCAGCTGGGGAGAATTGACAAACCGTCGATATAACCCATCTGACTTCTTTGAAACAGGCTCCAATGTTATCAATTCGGTAGCATTATCTACAGGAAATACCAAAAACCAGACCTATCTTTCTGCTTCTACAACTAACTCCGGTGGAATTCTTCCGAATAACTCCTATAACCGTTATAATTTTACGGCACGTAATACCACCCATTTCCTGAATGATAAACTTACTCTGGATATCGGTGCACAATATATCGTTCAGAACAACAAAAACATGGTTTCTCAAGGACAGTATTATAATCCTCTCCCATCACTGTATCTATTCCCTCGTGGAGACAACTTTGACGAAATTCGTCTGTATGAGCGTTATAATACTAACTACGGCTATATGGAACAATATTGGCCTTATGGTGATGCAAGTTTGTCATTACAAAATCCATATTGGATACAAAATCGCATCAACCGTACTTCCAACAAGAAACGTTATATGATGAACGCTTCTTTGAAATGGCAGGCTGCAGATTGGCTCAATGTTGTCGGTCGTGTCAATCTGGACAACTCCGACTACCGGAATAAAAACGAAAAATCTGCTTCTACATTAACAACATTCTGTGGTGTAAGCGGTGGTTTTGAAGATGCCATGCGTCAGGAACGTTCTTTATATGCCGATTTCCTGGCTAATATAGATAAAACATTTGGTGATTTTCATTTAACAGCCAATGTTGGTGCTTCCATATATCATACTTCAATGGATCAGTTATATATTGCAGGTGACCTGGTTATTCCTAACTTCTTCCAGATCAACAATATTAATTTCTCCGCCAACTATAAACCGGACCCTACCGGATATGAAGATGAAATTCAAAGTATTTTTGCCAGTGCTGAATTAAGTTGGAAAAATCAACTGTATCTAACCGTAACCGGACGTAATGACTGGGATTCAAAACTTGCATTCTCCAAACAGAAATCTTTCTTTTATCCGTCAGTCGGTTTATCGGCTTTATTATCAGAAATGGTTAAACTGCCCGAGGTGATCTCTTATGCTAAAATACGCGGTTCATATACAGTGGTAGCCTCTTCTTTCGATCGTTTCCTTACTAATCCGGGTTACGAATACAACAGCCAGACACATAACTGGGCGAATCCGACCGTTTACCCGATGGACAACATGAAACCTGAAAAGACTAAGTCCTGGGAAATCGGTTTGAACTTGAAATTCTGGGGAAACCGTTTCAATTTAGACGCAACTTACTATCGTTCTAACACACTGAACCAAACATTTAAGGTAGATATTCCCTCTTCTTCCGGATATAAACAAGCGATTGTACAAGCTGGTAACGTGCAAAACCAAGGTCTTGAATTGGCTTTAGGGTTCAACGATAAATGGGCAGGATTCGGATGGTCTTCTAATGCAACCTTCACTCTAAACCGTAACAAGGTGAAACGACTGGCAAGCGGCAGCGTGAATCCCGTGACAGGAGAAGCTATCCAAATGGATGAAATGAATGTGGGTTGGTTAGGTAAAGAGAATGTAGCTCCTCGCGTCATCCTGACAGAAGGAGGCTCCATGACTGATATCTATGTATACAACCAACTGACAAAAGACAATAACGGTAATATAAAAGTCGATCAGAATGGTAATCTGGGTATCACTTCATCAAACACTCCGGTAAAAGTAGGTAATCTGGATGCTGATTTCAACCTCGGATGGACCAATCATTTCACTTATAAAGGAATTGATTTAGGAGTTGTATTATCAGCCCGCGTAGGCGGATTAGCTTATTCGGCTACTCAAGGTATCTTAGATTATTATGGAGTATCCGGAACATCTGCAACAGCTCGTGATAATGGTGGTATACCTATTAATAACGGTAAAGTTAACGCCCAAAAGTATTACCAGACTATTGGTACGGGTGAAGGTGGCTACGGTCGTTATTATCTATATAGTGCAACCAATGTACGTTTGCAGGAATTGAGTCTAAACTATACACTTCCTAAAAGATGGTTTAAAAATGTGGCGAATGTTACTTTGGGTATTGTAGGACGTAATTTATGGATGATTTATTGTAAAGCCCCATTTGACCCGGAATTGTCTGCCTCTACCTCCAGTAACTATTATATGAATGTAGACTACTTTATGCAACCTAGCTTGCGTAACTTCGGTTTTAATGTGAAAGTTCAATTCTAAAAGAAAAAGCTAATGTTATGAGAAAATATTTAAGAAATATCACAGTCGGTGCCGCTCTGTTGTTACTGGCAGGAAGTTGTACCGATAAATTTGAGGAGTATAATACGAATCAATATCAAATTCATGATGCAGACCCTGCGACTTTGATGAAGTCTATGATTGAAACAATTGTGAATATTCAGCAGAATGACTCTCAAATGCAAGATCAGATGGTGGGACAGTTAGGTGGCTATCTATGCTGTTCTAACACATGGAGTGGTACAAACTTCAGCACATTCAATCAGAGTGATGCCTGGAATGCTACCCCCTGGAACACTCCGTTTGAAAAAATATATGGAAACTTTTTCCAAATACAGGAAGCAACTAATTCTACGGGACATTATTATGCTTTTGCGTGTATGATACGTGCAATAACGATGCTTCGCGTTGCGGATTGTTATGGACCGATGCCTTACAGCCAAGTAAAGAAGGGTAATTTCTATGTATCTTATGATACCCAGGAACAGGTCTATACCAGTATATTAAGTGATTTAGCCAATGCAGCTGATGTTTTGTACAACTATTATGTAGAAACAAATGGCAATGCCCCATTGGGGGCCAATGATCCGGTTTTTGATGGAAATTATTCAGGTTGGGCTAAGCTAGCCAATTCAATGCGCTTACGTGTTGCAATGCGAATCAGCGGAACATGGCCTGGCATTGCTCAAGAGGCAGCTGAAGCAGCAGTAACACATAAAGCAGGATTGATTGAAAGTAATTCGGATAATGCTATGCTTTCTTGTGGCACACAGAGTAATCCATATCAACTGGCAGCTGTAAGTTGGGGTGATCTGCGTGTGAATGCAAATATTGTAGATTATATGAATGCATATGGCGATCCACGTATGCCGAAGTTCTTTAATAAGTCTACCCTTGCCGGGAAAACAGATAAATATGTAGGTATGCGTACAGGAGATGCTGATTTTAAAAAGGCAGACGCTGCAGGATTTTCTATTCCCGCATATACGGCAACCTCTAAATTAATGGTTTTCTGCGCTGCAGAAACGGCTTTTTTACGTGCAGAAGGAAAATTGCGTGGTTGGAATGTCGGTTCTAAAACAGCAAAAGCCTATTACGAAGATGGTATTAATTTGTCAATGGAACAATATCAGGTTTCAGCCACTGAATACTTGAAGATTGACGAAGCTCCTGTCGTATCACATGAAAGTGATGCTGTGCAAAATGCTACTGCTACAATTACCAATACAGTGAGTGTGATGTGGGATGACAGTGAGGCTGATAACGTAAATGGAAAAAATTTCCAACGTGTCATTACTCAAAAATGGATCGCCAATTATCCATTAGGATTGGAAGCATGGGCTGAATATCGCCGTACAGGTTATCCGGAACTTTATCCTTGTATCGACAATCTATCAGATTGTGGAGTGAGTAGCCAACGCGGTATGCGTCGTCTAAGCTTCCCTTATACAGAGGCACAAAACAATAAAGCCAATTATGATCTGGGAGTAGCAGAACTAGGCGGTGCTGATAACGAAGCTACTGACTTAAAGTGGGCTAAAAAGAACTAATTTATATAATGCATAAAAAGGACTTTTATGAAGAAAATTTATTTATTATACATTGTACTCATATCACTGGCAACGACCTCATTGATCGGTTGCAGTGACTGGACGGAGTCGGAAGCAAAAACTTTTCCCGAATCGATCGTATCGGATGAATATTATGCGGCCTTGCGTGCCTATAAGCAGACAGATCACCAAGTTGCCTTTGGCTGGTTTGGTGGCTGGAGTGGTGAAGGTGCCTATATGAAAAGCTCTTTAGCCGGTATTCCTGATAGTGTAGATATTGTTTCTATTTGGGGAAATTGGTCGAACATTACAGAAGCTCAAAAAAAAGATCTGCAATTTTGCCAACAAGTTAAAGGAACTCGTTTTACCATGTGTTTTATTATCAGAAGTGTAGGCGATCAAATTACTCCGCAGAATATTCGTGAAAATTGGGAAAATATGGGATTTTCATCCGAAAAAGAAGCTGTGAATGATTTTTGGGAATGGCCTTCCGATGAATCAAATAAGGAAGCAATAGAAGCATCCATTCGCAAATATGCAAGCGCCATTGCCGATACAGTAAACAAATATGGTTACGACGGCTTTGATATCGATTATGAACCTAATTTCGGCAACCCCGGTAATATCGTAGACGAAGACGATAGAATGTTTGCATTTGTTGATGAACTAGGCAAATATTTCGGTCCGAAATCAGGAACAGGTAAATTATTAGTTATCGATGGCGAACCACAGAGCATAACAGGTAGACCTGAAGTCGGGTTATATTTTGACTATTTTATCATTCAGGCTTACAATAATAGTAGTCCTGGCAGTGATTCTAAACTCGATAAACGTCTTATCACAGGCGGCGTAGCAGGTGCAGGACTTGTTCAGACGTATAGCAGTGTCATGTCTGAAGAACAAATCACGAAGATGACCATCATGACCGAGAATTTCGAGGCTACTGATGCTGCTATGGACGGTGGATATGATTACACTGATCGTTATGGTAACAAAATGAAATCTCTCGAAGGAATGGCACGCTGGCAACCAAGTAACGGATTCCGTAAAGGTGGTGCAGGAACCTATCATATGGAAGCAGAGTATGGAACTTCACCAGAATATAAAAATATACGCCGTGCTATTCAAATTATGAACCCGTCATCACATTCATTACTTAAAAATTAATGTAAACTATGAAACGTATGAATTATATAAAAATTTTATGCTTCTCCGCAGTCATAACAGGCTTAGGAAGTATAGTAAGTTGTGGAGATGCAAAATACGATACTTTAGATACACATGCTTATATTGAAGAAGCTCTTTCCAGTACAAGTCAAAAAGTGACCGTACAGGCTACTGGAGAAAGTTTTACTACCCTAAATGTGCATCTTAGTAATCTTTCTTCTACAGACAATCATTATAAATTGGTTACAGATCAATCAGTACTGGACACTTATAACCATATTAATGGAACCGGATATATAATGTTGCCCAAAGATTATTATACGTTGCCGGAAACGATTACTGTAAAAGCAGGACAATATGCAGCCGATGCCCTCTCCATCGCTTTGAAAGCTTTCAGTCAGGAAATGATGAAATCGGGAGAATCATATGCACTGCCTGTAAAACTAGTATTGCAAGATGGAAGTATTTCACCGATGGAAAATACCGGAACCTTTGTTATTTTGGCAGAAAGTATTATCGAATTTTCAGCTCCAATGTTTGTTGGCGCTCCTAGTTTAAAAGCTAATAAATTCACAGAATCTCCCGAAACGTATTCACAATATACGATAGAGGTTCGTTTTCAGGTAGCCAACACAGCTGACCGTGACCGTGCAGTATTTAAGAACGGAGGAGATGATGCAAACTTCATCCTTTTACGTTTTGAGGATCCTCAAAGTGACAATGAAAATTATAAGGCACATTCATTAGTACAGATTGTAGGACGTAACCGGCTTTATTTGAATCCAAGTAATTCTTTCAAGCCAAACGAATGGCAACATTTAGCATTGGTCTGTGATGGTTCCAACTATCGACTTTACATAAACGGAGTTGATTCGGGTGTGTTGAGTATACCAACAGGAGCAACAACTTTCTCTGATGTAAATTGGTTCTGCTTAGGTGATGATTCTTATAGTAGATGGGGAAACTGTAAAATTTTGATGAGTGAAGCACGTATCTGGTCTGTAGTTCGTTCCGCTTCTCAAATTCAAAATAACATGACTCAAGTTAGCCCAAAATCTGTGGGTTTGGAAGCCTATTGGCGATTCAATGAAGGACAAGGCAATGTATTCGAAGATGCAACCGGCAAAGGCCATACTTTGACTACTTCTGCTACTCCTACCTGGATTGACGGTATTTTATCTACAGATAAATCTACCGAATGGAAATAGTAATAATTTAATCGTATGTACATATGAAAAATATATTTCAATCACTATCAATAGCAACTCTACTCGGCTTGTTTGTCCCGTTCATTTCGTCCTGTAGCGATGATGAAGAAGTTTTTAACGAATGGAATGCTACGTATGTGTCTCTACAGAGAAATGACTATTTATCGGGGAATGTAAAAAAGTTCAATCTGACTCATGATGCGAATGGAATCGGAGGAGATGAAATTAAGATGGCTTTTACTGTAAAAACACAGAAAGCAGTCTCTACAGATATGGTTATCGCATTAAGTGCAAAAAGTGAAACAGAAGGGCTTGATGCAAGCCAGATCGTTTTAAGTTCCTCACAGGTTACTCTCAAAGAAGGACAGATGACTTCTGAAGAAATCACTGCGACGGTTGATCCGACGATATTTGCCAGTATCATGGAAAAAACAAGTTTCTCTTTCAGTGTCTCAATCAGTAATGTAACTACCAATGATAAGAACACTGTTATTAGCAGTAGTTTAAGTACATTGCCTGTCATTATTAATAAAGCTGCCTATTGTAATCTAAAAAGCGGTATTCCTAGTAATAGCCAACTTATCAGTAATCGTGCCGGCTGGATTATTAATGTAGAAGAAGGAGTAGAAGGCGCACCCAATAATTTAATCGATGGCAAGACTGGAACTGACGTTGCTCTAAATAATAAAGGATTCTGGTTTACTGTTGATTTAGGAGAAGCTAAGGTTTTAACAGGTATCAAAACGAATCATTGGGCCAATGCATATGCTCCTAGAGAAGTGGAAATATTACAGTCTGAAAATGGTACGACATGGAAATCATTGAGTTCATTAGCAATCTCTCCGGGTGGTACACAGAATATTACGTTCATTTCTCCTATTACTACGCGATATCTGAAATATCAGATTATTACTATCTCTACAAACGGTCGTACGGATGTTACAGAATTTAATGTTTACGAACCCAAAAGTGAGTAAGTATTTATGAATAGATAACTATAAAAATATAGAATAGAGGCTATCAAACAGGCCTTAAGTTCATAAAATCACCCTCATTACAATGAACTGCACCCCAAAAGTTGAACACAAAACTTAAGGAGTGCAGTTCAGTCATGTAGTGAGGGTGATTTCTCGTTTTAAAGACTATCTAATCAAATCCCATTCCAATCAGTTTGCCACTACATATATGTGAAATGCCCCCAGAAAGTTATGTATCTAACTTTTGGGAGCACTTCACATCTTTATATAACGAACAAACCTTAATCTGTCAAGATCTAATTAGACAGCCTTTTAGAAACACTAACCTATCTCTTATTTCTTCATCACTCGGACAGTCCGTCCGTCTTTCTTATAAGAGAAATGATTGGTATGCATTAATACATTCAGTATCTCATCAGCAGTGCTATCAGTAGAGAATTCACCGGTAAACCGTTCTGATTTCAATGCTTCATCCTTATAGATAAATTTGATGTCGTACAACTTCTCCATAATATTGGTTATTTCCAATAAAGACTGTTGCTTAAATTCCAACTTGCCATTAATCCAGAGAAGCACATCTGTAGGTTGGTTATATTCAATTAACTCTGCTTGATAAGTATCCGTATTTACATTCAATGTCTGTCCCGGTTTCAACAAATAACCCTTCTCTTCCGTTCGCGGAGAATCTACCCGTACCAGTCCTTGAAGCAAGGTAGTCACTACCCTATTCTCATCTTGGCGTGCACGCACATTAAATTTCGTACCAAGCACACAAGTCTTGATTTGCTTACTATTTACTATAAATGGAGCATGTTTATCATGAGACACTTCAAAATAGGCTTCACCCGACAAATCGATTTGACGATCCGAACTCCATAAAGAATTATGATAAACTATTTTTGAAGATGCATTCAGCCATACCTTACTACCATCCGGCAACACAGTCTGCGCTCTCTGTCCGGCAGCAGTTATCACCTCATAATCCGAAAGCTTATTAGAAAGTAATCCCCAGGCAATTCCACCGGCAAAAACGAGTCCGGTAAGAAAAGCAGCCGCCACAGTAGCATAACGTCCCCAACGGATTGAAATACTTTTCCGCTTAGCCTTTTTCTCCTTTTCTCTGATAGCTGATTTAAATTGATCCAATGACGCCTCTGTATCTACAGTATTCATCACCGCTATACGCTCACCTACAAAGAGAGTGTAATAAAGTTGCTCCAAAGTTTTCCGGTTTTCCGGCCCTTCCTCGCACCAAGCTTCCACCCGAGCAGCTTCTTCATCATTACATTCACCTTGCAGGTAATTCACCAAGATAGTTTCATCCATGCTCTTTTATCTTTTTACAAAAAAAACTATAATACCTTTGTAGTAATACAGTTGTGAGCACAAATATACTAAAGAGAAAAAGAAAAAAATATTTTTTCTCGCATTTTTATTTCATTTATCTACTTCTTTCATTATTTTTGTCTTACATAAATTAAAAGAGAATGTCACAATCTCCGATATATTTGGATATTAATAATAATAAGTCCGTTATCACTGCCCTAAAAGCAGGAGAAGAAAAAGTTTTTGACGTCGTCTACAGACATTATTTCCGTAGGCTATGTGCTTTTTGTTCCCAGTATGTAGGTGAGCAGGAAGAAATAGAGGAGATTGTACAAGAAACGATGATGTGGCTGTGGGAAAATCGTTGCACTCTTATGGAAGAGTTGACACTCAAAACACTTCTTTTTACGATTGTCAAGAACAAAGCTCTCAACCGTCTTTCCCATTTTGAGATCAAACGAAAAGTTCATCAGGAAATCGTTGATAAATATGATAGTGAGTTCAATAACCCGGACTTCTATTTGAGTGATGAGCTTTTCCGTTTATATGAAGAAGCACTAAAAAAACTTCCGAAAGAATATCTCGAAGCTTACGAGATGAACCGCAATCAACATCTGACGCATAAAGAAATTGCCGAGAAGCTGAATGTATCTCCACAAACGATTAATTACAGGATTGGACAAGCCTTAAAGTTATTGCGAGTAGCTTTAAAAGACTATCTACCTTTATTCATACTTATTTTCGGACCTAATTTTTTCGAACAATCATGAAATCAAAATTTGTATTTAGTAGTTCAAGCCTGTTTATCGGACTTTTTCTTTTCTTCTTCACTGAAAACGTGTGTTCACAAGAATCCGCTGATAACTGGACTCTTAAACAAGCCCGTCAATGGACACAAAAACAAGAATGGGCAAACGGACTGAAGGCAATGCCTCATAAAACAACCGATTATCAGGAATTTGCGTCACAATATCATAAGAACCAGAAAGTGTGGGACAAGACTTTCCAATGGCTAGCTACCCACGACCTTGCGAATATGCCTGCCGGACGATATGAAGTGGATGGCGAACATTGTTACATCAATGTACAGGATGCAACAACACAAGATGTCAGTAAACGTAAAATCGAAGCACACCGCCATGGTATTGATCTGCAATATGTAGTGAAAGGCACCGAACGTTTCGGAATTACTTCAGCAGAATATGCAGAGCCTATCACTGAATACAAACCGGATGTTACTTTCTACAAAGCCAAGAAAATAAAATATGTAGATTCCACTCCGGATACATTCTTCATGTTCTTCCCCAAAAACTTTCATCAGGCATTGGTAAAGGCAGGGAAAGAACCGGAGGACATACGGGTCATTGTTGCTAAAATCGAATATATCCCATAAACAGAAACATGAGTGAACTTTTAGTCTATAAAGCCTCCGCAGGTTCGGGTAAGACATTTACCCTGGCAGTGGAATATATCAAACTGTTAATTCTCAATCCCCGCGCCTACCGGCAAATTCTCGCTGTCACCTTTACCAATAAGGCAACTGCAGAAATGAAAGAACGCATTCTTAGTCAGCTTTACGGCATACAGATAGGCGATAAAGATTCCGAAGCCTACCTCAACCGAATTAAAGAAGAGACAGGAAAAACCGAACAGGAGATACGGGAAGCGGCAGGCGTCGCCCTTAGCTATATGCTGCATGATTACAGCCGGTTCAGGGTAGAGACTATCGACTCATTTTTTCAATCTGTCATGCGCAATCTCGCACGGGAACTGGAACTTAGCCCGAATCTGAATATTGAGTTAAATAACACCGAAGTTCTTAGTGACGCTGTAGATAGCATGATTGAGAAACTAGGACCCACTTCTCCCGTTCTCGCATGGTTACTCGATTATATCAACGAACGAATTGCCGACGATAAACGTTGGAACGTGTCGGACGAAGTAAAAAGTTTCGGACGCAATATTTTCGATGAAGGTTATATTGAAAAGGGAGAAGGACTCCGGCAACGGTTACGAAACCCTGATACCATCAAAGAGTATCGCAAGCAACTGAAAGCGCTGGAAACGGAAATTCTGGAGCAAATGAAAGGATTCTACGACCAATTCGAAGGAGAACTGGATGGACACGCACTGACTGCTGATGATCTGAAAAACGGTTCACGCGGAATCGGAAGTTATTTTCGTAAACTTAATAATGGTATTTTAGGCAATGATATCCGTAATGCTACAGTAGAAAAATGTCTGGAAGACGCAAAGAACTGGGCAACCAAGACTTCTCCCCGCTACGCGGACATCATTAATTTAGCCAACTCTAGTCTCATGCAAATTCTGGAAGATGCTGAAAAGTTACGTTCCAAGAATAATTTGTTACTGAATAGTTGCCGATTATCCCTGCAACATCTCAACAAAGTGCAACTCCTCGCCAATATCGATGAAGAAGTACGTCAGTTGAATCACGACAACAATCGTTTTCTATTATCAGATACGAATGCCCTGCTCCATCAACTGGTGAAAGACGGTGACTCCTCTTTTGTATTCGAAAAGATAGGAACGAATATCCATAACGTCATGATAGATGAGTTTCAGGATACCAGCCGGATGCAATGGGGAAATTTCAAATTGCTCTTACTGGAAGGATTGTCTCAAGGAGCAGACAGTTTGATTGTAGGAGACGTTAAACAATCCATTTATCGTTGGCGAAATGGCGATTGGGGAATTCTCAACAGCCTGAATAATCACATCGAACATTTCCCGATCCGCGTCAAGACATTAGCTACCAACCGGAGAAGTGAAACCAATGTTATCCGGTTTAATAACCAAATCTTCACAGCTGCCGCCAACTATCTGAACGGAGTATATAAGCAACAGTTAGGCAAGGATTGTGAGGATCTGCAGAAAGCCTATGCCGACGTTTTGCAGGAATCTCCCCGAAGTACAGAAAAAGGATATGTAAAAGTCTCTTTTCTCGAACCCGACGAAGAACATGGTTATACCGAACAGACATTAATCAGTCTGGGAGAAGAAGTGCAACATCTCCTCACCTCCGGAGTACGACTGAATGATATAGCCATCCTGGTACGAAAAAATAAAAGTATTCCCCGAATCGCCGACTACTTCGATAAGGAGCTACACTATAAAGTGGTATCAGACGAAGCCTTCCGCCTTGACGCCTCTCTTGCCATTTGTATGATGCTGGATGCACTGCGATTCCTTTCCGATGAAAATAATAAAATAGCACGTGCCCAACTGGCCGTAGCCTATCAAAACGAGGTTTTACAGAAAGGACTGGATTGGAATACTCTCCTACTCCTCCCTGCCGAGAATTATCTTCCCGCCGCTTTTCTTGAAAAGACAAAGGAACTAAGGCTAATGCCTCTTTATGAGCTTTTAGAAGAACTTTTCAGCATATTCGAGATGAATCTTATCAAAGATCAGGATGCTTATTTATTCGCTTTCTTTGATGCGGTGACCGATTATCTGCAAAGCAACTCTTCCGAGCTAGACGGATTCATCCGGTATTGGGACGAAACATTATGCAGTAAAACAATTCCGAGTGGAGAAGTAGAAGGTATCCGGATTTTCTCCATACACAAATCCAAAGGATTGGAATTCCATACCGTACTCCTTCCTTTCTGCGACTGGAAACTGGAGAATGAAACCAATAATCAGCTAGTATGGTGTGCCCCGCAAACAGCACCATTCAATACACTGGATATTCTTCCTATTAACTATTCCACCCAAATGGCTGAATCGATTTATGGTAACGACTACCTGCAAGAACGTCTTCAACTTTGGGTAGATAATCTCAATCTACTATACGTTGCTTTTACCCGCGCTGGAAAAAATCTCATTATCTGGAGTAGAAAAAGTCAAAAAGGTACCATGTCCGAACTATTGGCAAACACCCTACCGATAGTAGCCCAAGAAGAAGGGATTGACTGGGAAGAAGACTGTTACGAGCAAGGACAACTATGCCCTTCCGAAAAAGAAAGAATCAAGACATCCACAAACAAGCTAACCCAGAAACCAGAGAAACTCCCTATTCGGATGGAATCCATGCGGCATGATATTGAATTTCGTCAGTCCAACCGCTCTGCTGACTTCATTCAGGGCATTGAAGAAGAAGATTCGGACGACCGCTTTATCAACCGCGGACGTATGTTACATACTTTATTTTCTGTCATCGAAACTGCAGAAGATATCGATCCAGCCATTGAACGGCTTATTTTTGAAGGAGTTATCAGAAATGATGAGAAAGAAAAAGTGGCTCGTGAAGTTGCAAAGAAAGCTTTTTCTTCTCCTGAAATTCAAGATTGGTATTCCGGAAAATGGACACTCTTTAATGAATGTGCTATTATCTATAAAGAAAAAGGAGTTCTGCAAACCCGTCGTCCGGATCGTGTAATGATGAAGGACGATCAGGTTGTTGTAGTCGATTTCAAGTTTGGTAAGGAAAATCCTAAATATAACAAACAAGTGAAAGGATATATGCAACTTCTTACCAAGATGGGATATAAAAATATCACCGGCTACTTGTGGTATGTGGATGAAGAAAAAATAGAAAAAGTATGAAAGCTGTTCCTCTCATCGGCATTGCCCGTCATCGACTAACGATTGACGGTGAAGGAGTTACAACATTAGTTGCTTTCCATGGCTGTCCGTTGCGTTGCAAATATTGTCTCAATCCGACATCTTTGCAGCCCGATGGTGTTTGGGAGAGCTATGATTGTAACCAGCTCTACGAGGAAGTACGCAAAGATGAACTTTATTTCCTGGCGAGTTGCGGAGGAGTCACATTTGGCGGTGGAGAACCTTTGTTACAAAGCGAATTTATCAGGCAATTCCGCCAACTCTGTGGCCCAGAATGGAGAATCACTGTCGAAACCTCTCTCAATGTTCCGCAACAGAATGTAGAAGAACTGATTTCTATTATAGACAATTACATAGTCGACATCAAAGATATGAATAATAACATCTATCAGCGATATACCGGAAAGAATAATGAAAACGTCTTAAGTAATTTGCGATATTTAATCGGGAAAGACAAAGCCAAGCAAATCGTTATCCGGACACCACTCATCCCTTCCTATAATACGGAGAAGGATATTGACCAAAGCATAGAACTTTTGAAAGAAATGGGAATCACCCAATTCGACCGATTCACCTATAAAACCCCTAATGATTAATGCCATGGCAAGAGGAAAACAAACCTGTAAAATCTTAAAAGAGATTCGTCGGCAGATAGCCGAAGCGAATGATATTGAATTCATTACCTCTGAATGTCAGTATCAGGGAGATTGTTTGGGTACTTGCCCCAAATGCGAAGCTGAAGTTCGATATTTGGAGCAACAGCTTGAACGAAAACGCCGTGTAGGTAAGGCCATCACTCTGTTTGGACTATCAACTGGTATACTTACAATAATACCTCCTACTTCATTGGACGCAGAAACACTGCAATGCCCTAAAATGAATTGGACCATTACTGCTGACAGCCTGATACAAGAAAAAGACATGAAAGGGGAAGCCCCCTTTTATGGTCCGGAAAAGCTACCGGAATTTCCCGGAGGAACAGAAAAATTTATAGAATTTCTGAAAGAAAATCTTCGTTATTCAGAAATAGATAGTATTGCTAATAATACATACACTGATGTAAAATTCACTATAGATTATGACGGACAAGTTATCAACCCTAAGATTACCCGCAAGATACACCCCAAAGTTGAAGCTGAAATATTAAGGGTCATGTCTCTCATTCCTCGTTGGACACCCGGCATATTGGCAAATGAGACAGTACAAGTGACATACAATCTGATGCTTTCATTCAGTGCGATGTATGGCCCGGAATTGAGAATCACTTATACTCGTATAAACTATCCTGACGTTTACGAGAAAGTACCTGTTATGCCCGATTTTCCTGAAGGCCAGCAAGCTCTCATGGAATTTCTTGCAAAAAAGATTCAATACCCTAATACAGGAACAGAAGGTAATGGTGTACAGGGGCGTACTATTATTCAGTTCATCGTTGATAAAGAAGGAAATATAGTCAAACCAAAAGTTTTACGTGGCGTAGATCCTTATCTGGATAAAGAAGCTTTACGCGTCATTAATCAAATGCCTAAATGGAAACCGGGAGAACTGGAAGATGGTACTAAAGTTGCTGTTTATTTCACCGTACCTGTTATGTTCCGATTACAATAAATACAAGAATCAGAAAATAGTTTAATCAATATGCAATCATTTCTCCAACTAGTCGCTCATGATTTATATACCAAGATAGGAAACGACCTGTCACGTACGGTACTCGTTTTCCCTAATAAACGTGCTAACTTGTTCTTCAATGAATATTTAGCAGGAGAATCCGATAAACCGATCTGGTCACCAGCTGCCATGAGTATCAGCGACCTGTTTCAGAAACTATCCGTACAGAAAAGCGGCGATCCTATTCGATTGGTCTGCGAACTTTATAAAGTGTTCAAAGAGGAAACACGGAGTCAGGAAACATTGGACGATTTCTACTTCTGGGGCGAATTGTTGATTAGTGATTTTGATGATGTAGATAAGAATATGGTCGATGCCGACAAATTATTCAGCAATCTACAAGATTTGAAAAATCTGATGGATGACTATGAATTCCTTGACAAAGAGCAGGAAGAAGCCATACAACAGTTTTTTCAGAATTTCTCCATTGAAAAACGGACCGAACTAAAAGAAAAATTTATTTCCCTTTGGGACAAGCTAGGTACTATCTACCATCGTTACCGTGCGAACCTGACAGAGTTAGGCATTGCTTACGAAGGCATGCTCTACCGGAACGTGATCGAACAACTCGATACCGACCAACTCAAATACGACAAATACATATTTGTCGGGTTCAATGTTTTGAACAAAGTAGAAAGTGACTTTTTCAGAAAACTGAAAGATGCGGGCAAGGCACTCTTCTATTGGGACTATGATATCTTCTACACCCAACAAATCAAAAAACATGAGGCCGGAGAATTCCTGAAACGTAATCTCGAGGAATTTCCGAACGAACTCCCGGAAAGCTTTTTCAACACCTTTAAAGAACCGAAGAAAATACGTTATATTTCCGCTTCTACCGAGAATGCCCAAGCACGTTTCCTTCCCGGATGGATTAAGGCGATAACAAACGATCATTCACAAATTACCGTAGAAAAGGAAAAAGAAAATGCTGTAGTGCTTTGTAATGAAGCTCTGTTGCTTCCCGTACTTCATTCCATTCCGCAGGAAGTGAAGAATGTCAATATCACCATGGGATTCCCATTGGCTCAAACTCCTGTTTATAGCTTTATCAATGCCGTAATGGAACTGCAAACCAATGGTTACCGCTCCGATACCGGCCGATTCACTTACGAGGCAGTATCCGCCATATTGAAGCATCCCTATACCCAGCAATTATCATCCCATGCCGGTCCCCTGGAACGTGAACTGACCCAAACAAACCGTTTTTATCCACTTCCGTCAGAACTTAAACAGGATGATTTTCTAACTACCCTCTTCACTCCCCGTAATGGTATAAAAGAACTATGCGATTATCTGATCGAATTAATCAAAAACATTTCAACCATTTATCGGAAAGAAGGAGAATACAATGATATCTTCAATCAACTATATAGAGAATCGCTCTTTCAAAGCCATACCAAAATCAACCGTCTCTACAGTTTGATTGAAAGCGGAGAACTAAATATACGCACCGATACTCTGAAACGACTGATTACCAAAGTACTGACATCTTCTAACATTCCTTTCCACGGAGAACCTGCTATCGGAATGCAAGTCATGGGAGTATTGGAAACACGTAATCTGGACTTCCGGAATCTCATTATATTGTCTCTCAACGAAGGACAACTTCCAAAATCCGGAGGAGATTCCTCTTTTATTCCCTATAATCTCCGGAAAGCATTTGGCATGACCACTATCGAACACAAAAATGCAGTGTATGCCTACTACTTTTATCGACTGATACAACGGGCAGAGAATATCACGCTACTCTACAATACTTCTTCGGACGGTCTCAACCGTGGAGAAGAATCCCGCTTCATGCTGCAATTACTTGTAGAAGGTCCACATGATATCACTCGCGAGTATCTGGAAGCCGGACAATCTCCGCAAAGTACCCAAGAGATACGAGTAGAAAAAACACCTGAAGTACTAAGACGAATCTATCGTGCTTACGATAGCACTCATCCAAATTCACTGGTTCTCTCTCCTTCCGCCCTTAATGCTTATCTGGATTGCCGGTTGAGATTCTACTACCGCTATGTAGCGGGCTTGAAAACACCGGACGAAGTGAGTGCTGAAATTGATTCCGCTCTATTCGGAACCATTTTCCACCTCTCCGCCCAATTAGCATACACCGACCTGACTGCAACCGGAAAAACGATACAGAAAGAAGATCTTGAACGCTTATTACGCAATGACGTGAAGCTACAAAGCTACGTTGACCAAGCCTTCAAAAAAGAATTATTCAAAGTTTCTCCCGAAGAAAAACCGGAATATAACGGCATACAACTTATCAACTCCAAAGTAATTGTTTCCTATCTGAAACAATTGCTGCGTAACGACCTTCAATATACTCCTTTCGAAATGGTCGCTATGGAAAAGAAAGTTTCAGAAGAGATTACTATACAAACAGGACAAGGACCGTTCACTCTCCGTCTGGGTGGCACAATCGACCGTATGGATGCAAAAGAAAGTACCCTGCGGATTGTTGACTACAAAACAGGAGGAAGCCCTAAAATACCTGCTAATATCGAGCAACTGTTCACCCCATCGGAAACACGCCCGAACTATATCTTCCAGACTTTTCTGTATGCTGCTATCATGAGCCGGCAACAATCGTTAATGGTAGCTCCTGCTCTGCTCTACATCCACCGGGCAGCATCGGAAAACTATTCGCCTGTTATTGAAATGGGAGAACCTCGTAAACCGAAAATACCGGTAAACAACTTCGCTTTCTTTGAAGATGAATTCCGTGAACGCCTGCAAACATTATTAGAAGAAATATTCAGCGAAGAAGAGCCTTTTACGCAGACAGAAGATACTAAAAAATGTTCGTATTGCGATTTTAAGGCTATCTGCAAACGATAAACCGAAAATAGAATATACCAATTAAATAAGGGCACGATTTACATATTCATGCAAACCGTGCCCTTATTATTTCTAGTCGTATTATCTATAGTTATCTTATTTCTCCAACAATGGAATTGAGAAACTAAATGTAGACCCGTCTCCCTTCTTTGAAGTAAACCAAAGTTTACCGCCATTTTTGACAACAAAGTCCTGACACAATAACAATCCGAGTCCCGAACCTTCTTCATTGTTTGTACCAAAGGTACTGAAATGAGTATCGGTATGCAGCAACTTCTTCTGATTTTCGTCATCAATACCGCAACCACTGTCTTTCACACTTACGATTGCCATACCGTCTTCTTCTGCCAGTGACACCACTACTTCCGAACCTTCATTGCTAAACTTAATCGCATTACTGATTAAATTACGAATCACCGTCTTAATCATGTCAATATCAGCACGAACAGCCACATTCTCTACAGGCACATCTTGTACTATCTTAATATTTTTCAGACTGGCCACCATCGTAAAGATTTCACTTACGCCCTCTACGACTTCCACCATATTAATATCCTGATAAACCACTTTCAGTTTACCAATCTGGCTCTTCGTCCATTTCAGCAGATTATCAAGCAATGAGAATACATCTTCTGTTGTCTGATTAGCCATTGTCAGCAATTCATACATCTCATCACCAATTGTTTCGCTTGGCAGATTCAGAATCAGCATATTCAATACCATCTTGATAGATCCCATTGGTGAACGCAAGTCATGTGCAATCACAGAATAGAGTTTGTCGCGTCCCATGATCGTCTTACGCAACTCTTCCGTTTGTGCAACAATGATTCTTTTCGCTGCAACCAACGAAATCTGGTGCGTCACACGAATAATCAATTCTTCTTTATTGAATGGCTTTGAAATAAAGTCATTACCACCCACCTGAAATCCTTTTACGATATCCGCCGTACTATTTAGAGCAGTCAGGAAGATAATGGGAATTTCAGCCATTTCGGGGTCTGCTTTCATTTGTTGAGCTACCTCAAAGCCACTGATATCCGGCATCATTACATCCAGTAATACAAGATCCGGATTTTCCTTCTTCACTTGTTCCAACGCCTGTGTTCCATTACCGGCAGTCACAATTTTGAATTTCTCGTTGGTCAAAAGTACCTTTAATAAAAGGACGTTTGATATTACATCGTCCACAATAAGGACTTTATATTCAGAAGGATTAATTTCCATATTCATAATTTTCTTTTTTTATGCTTCAGACATTTTTAAAATATTCAATCATACGCTTCAGCCCCTCTTCAAGTTCAACAGTAGGCTGCCAGCCCAATTTCTCTTTAGCCAATGTAATATCCGGTTGGCGTTGCTTCGGATCATCATCCGGTAAAGACTTAAATACAATCTTCGAAGATGAACCGGTCATACTAATGATCCTTTCCGCCAATTCCAATACCGGAAATTCATTCGGATTCCCCAGGTTTATAGGACCTGTAAACTCGTCCTCCGTATTCATCATTCTTATCATTCCTTCAATCAAATCATCAATATACTGGAAGCTGCGTGTCTGCTTCCCATCACCATATATTGTTATATCTTCATTATTCAACGCTTGAAGAATAAAATTAGAAACAACCCGTCCGTCATTCGGCAACATTCGCGGACCATACGTATTAAAAATACGGATAATCTTCACACGCACATTATTCTGACGGTGATAATCCATAAATAATGTTTCTGCGCAACGCTTTCCCTCATCATAGCAAGACCGGTAACCTACCGGATTCACATTTCCCCAATAGCTTTCCGGTTGCGGATGAACGATTGGATCTCCATATACCTCACTCGTAGAAGCTTGCAGAATCTTGGCATCCAGTCTCATTGCCAATCCCAGCATATTAATGGCTCCCATCACAGATGTTTTGGCAGTTTGAATCGGGTCATGTTGATAATGAATGGGAGATGCCGGACAAGCCAAATTATAAATTTCATCTACTTCAGCCGAATAAGGATAAGTGACATCATGCCTCACCACCTCAAAATGATGATTATCCATCAAGTGAATGATATTATCTTTCGAACCCGTAAAAAAATTATCCAGGCATATCACGTCGTGACCTTCGTTTATAAGCCGAGTACAGAGATGAGAGCCTATAAAACCGGCTCCGCCACTTACCAATATTCTTTTCATTCTAAATATTTCTATTGTTTACTAAAGAGACGCTGTCTCTTCGTTTTGTTTATGGTCACAAATGTAACCGATTTGCTTAAAATAAACAATTTTCGGAGAGGATATTTTAAAAAAAAGCAGATTTAAATAGTTTCAATTTCCGAAACAACTTGCCACTGACAAATGTTTATAATAGAAAAGTATTATTTATTAGAACTATTATGATGACAAATAATCCAAATGCAAACCTCATAGAAGCGATGAAGGAAAAGCTTCCGCTCAAAGGACAACTGGCAGATATGTTAATGGACACGCTATACATAGGAAAAGAGGCAGTATACAGAAGATTGCGCGGTGAAGTACCTTTCACCTTACAAGAGTCGGCTCTTATTTCAAGAAAACTGGGTATATCGCTAGACAAGATTATAGGACTAAGTTTCAAATCGAACGCCATGTTTAATATAAACATTGTAGATTATGACGACCCGTTCGAGAGTTACTACAATATCCTTGAAAAATATGTCTCGCTAATCAATACGATGCCGGATGACCCGAATTCTGTAATGGGAACTTCTGCCAACATTATTCCCCAGACTCTCTATCTGAAACATGAACTTCTGGCAAAATTCCGTTTATTCAAATGGATGTACCAGAATAAATATATTGATTGCAAGAGTTTCGAAGAATTGGATATTCCACCGAAACTGGTCAATATCCAGAAAGACTATGTAGCAATGACACGTCATATCCACTCCATAGACTATATATGGGATAATATGATTTTCCAACACCTTATCAACGATATCCAATACTTCGCCAGCATCCATCTCATTTCCGACGAAACAAAAGAAGAAATCAAAAATGAATTATTCTTATTGGCGGACGAACTGGAAGAACTGGCTATCAATGGCAAGACAGCCGATGGCAATCGTGTACGCATCTATGTGTCGAATATCAACTTCGAGGCAACATATAGCTATGTAGACACCAATAACCTGCAAATGAGCCTCATACGTATTTATTCCATCAATTCCATTACCACGATGGACAACGAAATTTTCTGTACCTTGAAAGAATGGATTCAATCTCTGAAAAAGTTCTCCACTTTGATATCCGAAAGCGGTGAAATGCAGCGTATTCAATTCTTCAAGCAACAGCGAGAAATTATTGACGCTCTTTAATTTTATTTTCGCAGATTAGAACTTCAAAAAAAAATCAGTTCCAATAAATGAAAGTAGATAAGATTCTTATCTACTTTTTTTCATTCCCTGTCCTCACCGCTTCTGTTTGATTCCCAATCAGAAAAAGACACATACATTCATCTCTGTTTTTCCACACAAATCTTTCAAACACAAGACGTAATTTTGCATAGAATGCATCACAAAGATTATTAACATTAAAATTAAAGGAACAAACAATGAAAAATGGTATTCTAAACGAATTAATATCTACAATGAGGGAGCGAATTCCTCAAGATATGAATCTGGCCAATACTTTGGCTGACATTTTATGCATGGGAAAGGAAGCTGTCTATCGCAGATTGAGGGGTGAGGTGTCTTTTACAATAGACGAAGTAGCGCTGCTTTCTCAAAAACTCGGTATTTCTATCGACCAGATTGTCGGTAGCCATGTATCTAATAAAGTTACTTTCGACCTGAACTTACTTCATGCCACTAGTGCGCTGGAAAGTTATTACGAAATAATCAACCGTTATCTGCAAATTTTCGACTATGTGAAAACAGATAATACGACGGAGGTGTATACTGCATCCAATTCCCTTCCTTTTACACTTTATTCTTCCTATGAGAATTTGTCTAAATTCCGTCTTTGCCGATGGATGTATCAGAATGGGGATATAAAGACGCCACATTCTTTGGAAGACATGTCTGTGGATGAACGGATCGTCAATGTGCATAAGAAGCTGAGTGAAAGTATAAGACAGTGTCCAAAAACGTTTTTCATCTGGGACACAAATATCTTTTATTCTTTTGTGAAAGAGATCAAGTACTTTGCCAGCCTGAATCTGATAAACAAGGACGATGTCATGCATTTGAAAGAAGAACTTCTTCAGTTACTTGGCGTGGTAGAACATCTGTCCATAAAGGGAGAGTTCAGCGAAAACAAGAAAGTGTCTTTCTATCTGTCCAATATCAGTTTCGAAGCCACTTACAGCTATATCGAGAAACATGATTACCAAGTCAGTCTGCTGCGGGTATATTCTATCAACTCGATGGATTCGCAAAGCTCATATATCTGCCAGATGCAACGCAATTGGATTCAATCGTTGAAGCGCCACTCTATTCTGGTTTCGGAAAGTGGAGAAGCACAGCGTATTGCTTTCTTGCAAAAGCAGTTGGAAGTTATCAATACGTTGTAAACAAAGGGAAACACACTAAACATTGTGGATTCTAGGAATAAAAAGAAAAGGATTTAATAGACGAGCTGTATCAGAATGAAGACAAACAACATTCTGATACAGTTCTTTTAGCTTTTATTCTATTGTGCGCACACAACGATACCAAGCCCAAGTTGTGGACTCTACCGTAGCCCATGCGCCGAATTCACCATTATTATGTCCGACCAGCCAATAGTTGCTATCGCGTGAAGTCAATGTCCAGTGCACAGCACTAATCTTCTCGAATCCGTTCCCTGTCCAAGTAGTCGAGTCACCGAAACCTTGGTTTTCGATATTGGTAACAGCCCCTCCCATACTGAGTACTAAATACATCTCACGCTGAGTAGGTAGACGCCAGCCACTCCCTTTGCTTTCGCATGCCGCTTTTGCTTCCGCCCAAGTTTTACCATTACTACTGGAATTTTCAATCTGAAACTTAGGAGCAACCTTATTCATTGCGCCACTTGTATCCGGAGTTTCACCTGAAGCAAATAACACCGAAGGATCTGTTCCTCCACTGGCATCGCGAGAGACAATAGTGACCCCCGAGGATTCTACCATCAAATAAGGGTACTTCTTTCCGCTATTTGTATTATCCCTTACGCAACGAAAATAATTATTATTACTAACAGGTGCGGAATCCGGATAACCTGCCGACATTTCCATCCCAAAACGTGTTGTAGAGCCTTTAGCCTCATAGTATGATGAAGACCAGTAGTTACCTGTCCAGTTTTGATACCACCCATATATATTCTGACCGTCATGATAATTACTGTTAATCGCATTACCACCCAAAGCATTTTCATAGACAAATGACAGCAACAGTTCACTAGCAGTAGGCAGACGCCAACCATCGCCTATATTCCTACAGATATCCTCCGCATCGGCTACATTTTCCAATCGCCCCACACTTTGGTTAGTTCCGTTATAATATCTCCTATTATCAAACCGAAGCGGATAAAGATAGAAAAGAGGTTCCCCGGCAGTTGTGTAAGATTTGGTTTCGGACACCATCTGAAGGTCAATCGTACGATAAAACGGGAATTCTTCATCCGCCACGGTATGCATTACATTTCTGAACGTGATTCTTATCGTTCCGCTTTTTCCTTCTTTCCACTTGCCGGGGTGAAGCTTCAGCCTGAAATCGTATCCATGACCAACCACATCATTTCCCTTGCCGTCATCATAGCCTATGATAGACTCAAGATACATCTTGTCGTCCGCATTCTTTCTACCTATAATTACATCATTATCCGAATCGGTCCGAATCAGTCCGGTGCCATCATCGTTCGTTATATTCAATTCCTCAATATCCATAATTTCCCAATTGTTATTGACAAACAATTGCAAGTATTGTTCCGCACCCAGATTGACTTTATAAGTACGACTATTGACTGTAGTGGAAAGATATCGGAGTGAAAACTCCAGCTCCCCCTGATTGATGGGGAATTGTACTTGAGTAAGGTATCCTTCCTTATCGTACAGGTCGAACAACATAAAGTCCCAACGCCACCACCAGCCTGCACCATCTTCAACAGTACCATCGCCTGCTCTTCGCGGATTAGGCTGTATGGTAAACGCCTGCACCCTTTCACTGAACGGTATCGCATTCGTCCTGTCTAATTGCGGAATCAAACCGCCGGCATTATATTGGACCATATTGACACCGCCAGTGCCATAAAGCTTACCTTCTATCCTATCCACGGAAAACATGACATACACCGTCTGCGGTTCGAGAGGGAGTTCGTCGCCATCAGGATTTCGAATTGGAAAAAAAAGACCTCTCTCCAACACATTTCCGTATGCATCGACAAATTTGATAATTCCCGGATCTATTGTATACTGTGTCACTTCAATATTGTGAGTCAGGCGCCCTGCCGTCAACGTAACAGTAGCCTTACGCCCAACGCCAATATTTTCATTATTAAAATATGGAATCTTCAATTTGAGTTGGGTATCATCATTCGCAACGCCTGATGCCGCATCAGCTCCACCTTCAAATTTGAGCCAGTCGTTCCCTGCAGTAATGGTGGCCTTCCAGCCGCCGGGACTGTCAGTAAAAACGTCTATAGCATAACTATTATTCTGGTATTGAGTTACAGCGACCTCCGATTCACCCACTCCAAGCATATATTGTCCATTGTAGACCACATCTTTGACCTTATCACGATCATAGTGTATCAACCGGAATTTCAGGTTGGACATGACTGTATATGATGCCAACGCCTCGCTAAAACTTTTATAACCGGTTCCCAATGCTTGGGTAATGGTAATGATGTATTTATGGTTTCGCTTCAAAGGCAAATATTCCACTTGTTCTCCCGTATTTCCGGTTTTGGTGAAATCCACCCGGTAAAATGTCGATTCACCAGTACCGATCTTTCCTTTCACAATCAGGCAAGTAGCATCTTTACGGCTCGCTTCTCCGTCTTGTCCCGCACCACCGGCATCCCCTGCCGCCAGGGACTCAAATGTATAAATCTCCCCATCGTAGGGTGTGTTACCATTTACGGAATAAAGGATTGCATTCCCTTCCTCCGTCATTTTACCACTGCCCGTGGGGAGAACAGGAGTATCCGGAGCCGGTTCAGTAACCTGTCCGTTCGTGTTCCATGCCGGAGCAATATATCCGGTGGTATTGTAATTGGCCAGGTAAACCTCTTCGACCATGAAATTCGAAGTGACACTGTTATTACGGATATCAATACGCGCCAGCATACGTTTCATATTAATTTCGGTTATCGGATTCATCGAAGGAGTGATTTTGCTTATTACCTTCTCCCCGTACATCGGAATCCGCGTATACCCACCGGTTGTCGAGCCGTCTGCCAGCCATTTGCCGGTTTGGGTGTGGAGCATCTTTTCCATTGCCTCAACCTTGGTGGTCGCTCCCTTCGTGAAGCCCGACACAATATTATCAAGTTCCTTATTTGCCACAACCACGATGCAGGTAGATGCGGTAGTGGGAGAAAGCACAGCAGAGAAACTCACAGTGGAATTGTCAGCCAAGTCCTGCGTAACTCCTGTAGCGCTGACCCATTCCAGAAATACTGCCGGCGTTTTTGACATATCAAAAACAAGAATATCCACCGTTTCTATTTCGTCTTCTTTCTTTGCTGTTCCCGTTCCGGTCATCGTACGCGAAGATACGGACGGGAGGTTTACATCGGGAACCGTTAATGTAAAGCGAATACCGTTTCCTGCCGGAGAAGGTGTCGACTCAAATTCTTCCTGTACGCATCCGGTAAGCCATACCGTCATCAACAGAACAGACAAAAGATAGCACTTTCTTTTTATTGAAAACCCATATTGCATATTTCTATTTCCTTTCCTTAAACTTTGATATTGCATATTCGTCATTATGGTGCGGTCAATGTCACCGTTATTGGCAGATTATCACCATTCGTATTGGTTAGTGTGAGTCTAGCCGTATCACCGGACACAGCATCGGCTCTAAAGTAGAAGTAAACCGCATCACCACTCACGCCACTTGTTTCGAGCATTGTCTCACTGTTAAGCAGAATTTTATCCGGATCCTGTATCTGGGTTATCTTCCACTCCCATATTCCCGGATTACCCGAAGTAAAAACAATCTTGCGACGTCGCATATTTCCGGTTCCATTATCGTTGCTGTCCAACTCTACGTTTGAGGTCAGCCACTCTCCGTCTTCTCTCCACTGGCTCAACAGTACATGGTGCTGCAGATTACCAGCATTGATATAAAAGCCTGTTTCCCGCTTAGTTCCGGTTCCTGAATTAAATTTGGGCATCACAACCTGGATATTATACGTATACACTCCTTCCGAAAGGGATATCTGAGTCATATTAACTGTCGGCCACGTATCCATGGTACTTTTGTTTAATGACGCCCCCGGCAGAAATCCTGTATCCAGACTAGCATCATAATTCGTTTTCACTTCTATATTGACAGTGACCCCATCACCAGCCGTCTGTACCTTGGTCTGCGATAATTTGAGATAATACTGTTTATCGAAAATTACATTCACCGGGCTTTCCGTCCATTCAAGTGGGGTAGCTGAAAGCTGATAGGTTTCGTTGGATATCGTAAGATTGTAGTTGATGTACTCGCCCGATTCCCAAGAATGCGGATTCTTGGCGAGAATATCACTGAACAGGAATTCCCGATCGCCAAAGTTGGTGGTAACAACGATTTTGGCGGTTGCGGAGAAAGCGTCGGTCGGTAGCATGAGGAATGTATCACCTATCAAGGTGGCATCTTCAATAACTGTTTTGTTACCGGTGGGAGTAGAAGCGACCTTCCCGGTGGCGACATCGCTCCAGACAAACTTCGGTTTGCCGTTTTTCGTCGTAGTGGTCGGAATTTCAGTCATCGCAAGGTTACCGCTTTTTCCTACATTCTGGAATTCTATTTTCTCGATAGTCACTTCATCCGGTACAGGAGCTACTTTCTTGAATGTAAAGGTAACCTTGGTCAATGTGTGGTAGAAGTGTATATTCACACCTTCAACCCATACAGGGCCCGATATAGCCGCCAATACATCGACATGATTGGCGGCGGATTCATTCGCTGTATAATTCAGCACCATTTCTCCGGGATCAGTGAAACTCGCAGTAGGCGCATTCGCATCGCTGTACGGATACCAGGAGAAGAACTTCATGCTCGCATTCAACAATCCGGGCCAATATTGCAACGGCGAGATGGTGGCTGTCAGGTCGGCGTTAACCGTAGCACTTGCATTGAAGTATGGTTGGGGAACAGAAGCATTGGGAGTCAGTGAGCCGTAAAGACCGAAAGTCTCTTCTTTCAGATCGGTATTCGAAGAGATTACCGTACCACGAGTGTAGACATAGCCGCCTTCACCGATACGTTGCACAACAATTAATTCCTTATCACACGTCATCTCTTCTCTGACACACGAAAAGAGGACAACCGAAAGGACAGCCATTGCCATAATCATCCTAATATTATTTATAGTCTTTATCATCTTACTTCTTTTCCGAAATTAAAAACAATCAGCGAAAGATATTACAAGTCCATATCTAGATCAATGTCTTGTCTTTCACCCCAATCTTCTACGCTTATCGTCAGTATCTGAATACCTACTTTTCCTACACGTGCCGTTACCTGATACACGTTGTTCCGACGGATCTCTGTAAAAGGTTGCGCTGTCGGACTACCTGTGCCATCAACCTTTGTTACGCTTTCAATTACTTTCCCGGTTATTCCGGTGACGTCCGAAGGCCCTTTTGGGACATTAGCCATACTGATAGACAGTCGGTCGGAATAATCCGACTTGAATAGGCGTTCGGCTGTGTAGAACGAGCAAAGTAACTTCCGGTTTTCAGCTCCGGGAGCCGATGAATATGCCCAAGTTTCTGTAGTCGCAGCCGTCCAGCTATGCGTTAATAAATTGCTTTCCGACACGTCTTCCTTCACTTTTCCGTAGTTTTTTGAAGAGTCGGCGTTATCACGCGTGCCGTTGCCCACGTTTCCCATAACGAAATAGCTATCGTGGGAAAAATTATGCAAGGTGACACTGGTGCTTCCGGCAGTATATCCGGTCACCGCCCCGCCGTCTATAGCTTCGATAAAGACATCTACCCGGGCTACGGCACGTTCGATCACCATTTGCACTGTTTTGGTTTCATCGGGTGCTATGGATATATCCCGAATCACTCCTGTCATAGGCATTCCGGTCGCCGAAATAATCTGCCCGTCACTATTCAGTATGCTGGAGATGTCGTAAATCATCTCTTGCAATGTCAAAAGATTAGCTATGCCGTCAAGTTGGCTTGTGAGACTCTGCGGTTCGTTGGCAATAACTACGACCAGGATATCATTGCTGGAAGTCACTTCGAGAAGTTGCGCATCTATATCAGTAGCTGTCTCCGGAGTGCTCAACAGGATGTGTTCATTCACATCCAGCCTCACGCCACCGGGCGTACTGCCGAATACGATAAACCGCATGGAGTTTATCTTCTCCTGTTGTTCCACATCCCTATTGTTCACCAAGTCGATGCTAAGTTGCGCCCTGGTAGTATGGGCAGGCAACTCATAAGCCACATCAGCTTCTCTACTACATGAGAACAAAAGGATGGTGGATGCCAGATAAATGATATGTAATAGCTTTTTTCTCATTCTTAAACTTCCATCCCGTGGAGCCAATGAATCCAGGTCCCCACGACAATACCAATTTGAAGGAATCCTCCTCCGGGTTTTTCAACAACTGTAAATATCAGGTTCCATTCACTCTGCCTGTCAAGATACTCCTGAAAGGGAAGTTCCGTTCCGTCGTAACGGGAAACCGGCCGGGCAATGCTCAATAGTGTCATCAGATTGTAGCTCCAGACTTCGGCTTCGGTATTCGCATCCCTTATAATAAACTTATAATCCCATCCGCTCCTGTTGAGCAAACGCATCGTATTCAAGCGTGCGGACATAACCACGTCGGATATTTCACCCGGGCCTGTATAGTAAGGCACATAAGTAACCGGCCCTTGTCCTGTGGGTTCGTTTTCCCAGGAATAAACCGCATTTTCCGGTGCCTGAATTTCAAATGTATATTGTGTACCATCCACTTTATTTTCCTCATATCCCATTAACGCGAGATTAAACCGATTGGTGTCACGTATCAGGTTCACCGGATAAATTTTGTGGTTGGTATTGGATGGCAGGTGGTCCACTTCCACAACTTCTCCGAAGTAAAGATGCTGAAATTCGAAATTAACAACATCCGTCTCCCGCTTCAGGGATACAATGACTTGTTGGAGGGTGGTTGTTCCCGGCACCAGTTTATTACCTGCATTGTCCGAAAGCCGGAATCTGTCAGACAGACTTCCGACGGTCAGCACTTTATAACTTCCGAAATCGAGCTCGTCGGTCAACGACATTCGATTTCCACCAACCAGCGCAGCAACCTTGGCACTTTTGGTGAAAAGCAATTTATCATCGCTATCGAACACAAGTACATCCACCGATTTAACCTGCGGATTAAATGCATCCGCATATTCCATATTGTAGTCGAATACAAATTCCAACCAAAGCTCGCACCGTGGCAGGTCTTCGCGTATACTTTCGCACGAAGCCATACATAGCATCGAAGCAACGATAAGGAACAGCGATTTAGTTTTTCCGAACATATCTTTTCTTTTAGGGGGCAACCCTATCGGTTTGCCATTTTATATTGTCAGAGATCTCTATTTTGTGACCTCCGGTTATTTCCTTTTTGGGGGCGCGCTTTGCATTTCATTGCATCTTGGATGCACCGGTATATTTCAGTGCTGTTTTTGGGAAGCCTGTCACCGGCTTGTTTTTACTTTTTTCGGCGGTCTGTTCCGCACGGAATACCTATTTTAAAAAAGTACAGGGCAGGCAGTCCGCACTGCCCTGTTTTCTTTGAAAGTAAAGAGTTTATTTAGATTTCGAAATTTGTAGTCCAGTATATCCATGGAGCAACTTTAATCTCAAAATGAAGATAAGCACCTTTCTTATCGATATCTTCTTCTTCATCCGGATCTTCGGGACCACCACCAGGATACCACGGTGTACCGTTACCATTCACCTTTGTCAGCGTAAGCGTATAATAGTTATTACGTACTACACCGTATTTTCCATACTCCATATAAGAGTTGGCTGCATTGTCATGACGAATCTCATAGTAGTAATAGTTGAGACTCTTTGGATACCAATAGATGCAACCTTCTTTTTTACACAGTTCACCACCATTCTGAATGTTGTTGTCGTCAAGAATAGCCTGCGTAAGGGATGCAAAATCACCCGGATCATTGGCGGTAAGTTCAGATTTTATCTGAGTATAGAACAGTTCGCATGCCGAAACTAAAAGTTTCTCCTGGGCGGTCATAGGGTCTGAGGCTGTTTCTTTAGCTTTGGCAGGCGTATAAGCAGCCAGCAAGTCGGCAAAACTCTTGAAGTTTACAGAGTTAGTTCCATTAGGAAGACGATACCAGTCATTTCCTAAAGTAAATTCACCAGACTTCCAAGGTGCATACTGTCCCTTAAGTACCAGACGCGTAGCCGCACCGAACTTCTGATATCCTGCGGCCATCGTATTCTCGATACAGTATTTGTAATTATCACCTGCAGTCGCACTTTCAGCAACCCATTCCACCTTAGGTTCGCGAGTTGCAGCATCGAGTGTATTCTTAATAATGCCTGTAAGATATTCGGTTCCACCCGCAGTCGTAAAGTTCGGGTCGACTGTATAGAAGTTACTTTTGTAGAATCCGGTAGTATGAGACGATGCTGTGGTAGTCTTCTTTGCAAAAGGATAGAACAGAGAGTTATAATAGTCTATAGTCCAGTTTCCAAAATCAAACTGTCCAAGACTTGCATTTGTTCCATCTTCAAAAGGTCCTACTTCTAATGAACCGCCAATCATAACCTCCAACTTTGCAGCAAGGCGTTCTATCTCAAGGGTAGCCGGATTACTTTTCGCTGCATTCTGAGCTTGCGCTTCCGATTTATAGTCGCTGACCAAAACAATCTTATCCGATACATCGAGCAGACATTCATCCTCCCATGCATGATTGGATGGATCTGAATCGGAGTCATCGTAGAATCCAACATTAATCATTGCACAGCCTTTGGAATGTACAACCTCCTCTACCAGATAAGCATTGTTGGGCTTAGTATTGTTTTCAGGAACTGTAATCATTCCATTGATGGTAGTATAGGTTGCACCCGCTGAAAGATTATCCAAGCGATCCTTTAATTGGTAACCCGGATTGGCTATAACAAGCAAATACTTAGTATTCGGATCCACTTTAACCGGAGTATTCGGGGTCGTAACTCCATTATTTGTTCCAAAAGAACTTGATCCCAATACCGTGGCATACTTAGTTGCCTTTTCATCCTTAGTCACCACCTTACTCGCATTGAACGTAATCAAATAGAGCTCATTAATCGCGCTTTCCTCCTCTAAAGCCGTCTGTTCACCAGAAGCACGTGAACCAGGCACTTTGGGATTAGTCAGACTAATTGATACGTAAGCTACATCATAACCTGCTCCCCCTTCAACCTCCGGATTTTCCTCCAGATTCTCATTTGAACAACTTGCCAGTGCCGCAACAGCCAGCAACGAAACTAAAATTGATTTAATCTTTAGCATAATACAAAAAATTATTAGAATTAATACTTATATAATTTCCCACTTAATCAGTAAGTTTTACTTACCATTCTTTTTCATTTTAGCAGCATTAGCCTTCTTCCTGACTAATTCTTCCAGATTGCTCCTAGCTGCATCCAGACCTGACTGCTCTGCAAACTTCAAATACTTCTTCGATGATTCATAATCTCCCTTCATTAACATTAATATTCCCATAGCATTATTATATTCCGGCAAATTCTTATTCGAATTCACCATGTCCAGATAACGTTCAGCCGAAACCAATTCATTACGTGATAAAGCGGCAGTAGCAGCATTTATATTTGCAATCTCACTCTGCGGATACATCTGGACAGCCGTTTCGAACACATCAATAAATTCTTGCGAGCCTGTCGGATAGGTATTAGCTACCAAAAACATTTCATTCAAGCTCAAATTCTGCGGACGCGTCTTGATAATCTCTTTTGCTTCCTCCACACTAAAATCCCTCACTTCGTAATTCACTTTGCAGATAGCCACACGCAAACTTGGGAAAATATACTTCAACAAGTATCGGTAAGGTGTCCCTCCGTGAAGTTGCATCAGTTTTGTTTCTCTTCCTTTTTCAATAGGTATGTTCCTGATAATATCCAGCACTTCGTCTTTATATTCCAATTCGATTGTTTCAAGCGCCTTCTCCAGTCCGTCCCAGTTTTCACCTCCAAAGACAATGTAGTATTGGTTTCTCGGAAAATCGTATCTGCATGCCAGATAATCCCGGAGCGCCATGGCACGTCCTTCAGACAGACGTTTATTCGCTGCCAATGTTCCTTCCGGAGAAGCATAACCGATAATATCCAAACGGTTCACTTTCACATTCGGATCGGACTTCAGCTCATCGATCATCTTGCGGATTTTAGCCAGTTCCTGAGGGTTATTCATGTATTCGGGACGAATATTGACTTTATTCACCTCGAAATCCAGAAAACATTCCGCTTGAACATCCCGTTGTTTGATTTCTTCCGCTTTCGGTTGCAGATAAGCAAACTGAGGAGCCACTACGTAAGGCGTCCATACACGTTCCAACGTCACTTTGCCAAATTCCTCGATGTTCATTAATGCCATTTCGCCGCAACCACATTCGTCATGCTGCACGTCCAGACGCGCATTCTTCATCCATGATTCGAACGGAACCAGATATTGATACCGAATCGTATCATTTCTTAGTTTTCCAGCTTTTTCCACTATATATGGCTTCTCGTAGTTTCTCTTCTCTTTGGCACTCATCAACGCAAGCTCACGCTCATACGCCAGATACTCGTCACGACCTTTAATAGAAACTTTCGGAAGATTCTGTGTGTATCCGGGAGTCACCAGTCGCGGAATAAAATCCATTCCCCGGGCAGATTTCACTTTCACATTATTCAAAACAAAATCTATATCGACATGAATAAAATCACCTTTCTGTTCCAACCGCACCGGATTCACAGTAATGCCACCTTCGTAAGAGCGGGATTGAGCCATAGCTGTGTTTATATTCAGGCTGCAAACCACCAACATACACACAAGGAAATCTATTTTTCTTATTATCATACTCCTCATTATTTAATTACATAAATAAGTGACACACTTGCTTTAGTAGGCCCGAAATAGTTTTTGCTGCTTTCCTTTAATCTCGTACCACAAGTAGAGCAAGGATATTTGTCATATACAATGTGCGCATATCCCACTCCGACAGATGTTTCTATACTCCAGCGTTTTTTCAGAATCCACGAATATCCTACGGAAAAGCCACCACCATAAAGATATCCCTGATAACGCGTATGCTGCATATTGTCACTGATAAAAGACCAGTCGGGCCATCCCCCTACATTGAAATCGGCATAATGTCCGTGCATTCCGATAAACATACGGCGAAAACTCTCACAAAACCAGTAACGAACTTCGGGTTGTATCCCCCAATGACGGAGGCGTTTGCCGTCGGAAAGTTTCCACGGATTATAATTGACCGGAATGTCCAGCGTCCATTTACGCGCCAGTCCGATCTCCAACCCCAAATTCATGGTAGTGGTAGCGTCATACAGCAGATTGCTTTTCAACGCAACCTTCTGGGCATAACCCTCGGAAATAGCACATCCGAGCATGAATAATATGGGTATAACAACTTTCTTCATTTATATCACATTTACTGTTATTTATTGCCCCAATTGAGTAACATCTATTTTTATGCGTTGCACATTACTGATGCCCGTTTTAACGGAAGACGCCATTGTTGTGAGATGTACGATTCCGTTTCTGGAATCCGCCTCTATATTGGGCAATACCTTAATATATATCTTACCGTCTTCAACGATAATGCGTTCTTCTCCTGTATGTTCCTCCGGCATTACGGAAGAATACAGACGGATCCAATTTTTAGCACTTTCATCCACTTCGCCCGTAAGGCAGAAATAATTGATTTCATGCACCTCCGAATTTGAATTTTCAGTAGGCATGAGCTGAAGCGTACTTCCCGCAGCAGGAACAGCTTTCCTTTGTCTAATATGAACTTCTTTTTCCAAATTTCCTGTTTTTAATGTTAGATACACATCATCCTGTCACCTGTTTCTCTTTGTCCTTCTTCATACTACATCAACCAGTCAGCCCCCATCTGTTACCGATGTTATTACCAGACCAAGTCCCTTGATGTGCAGACAGGTATTGTTCTGAATGCCGGACTCATACATAATATAATTCATGGAGATTGATTCTTGAGTGTCACTATAAGAGAGAGAGCCAAGCCAAGGATTGCTCAACGGCATAATCAACAACTTGGCATATATATCCGCACAAGTTGTCACTTTCGGTGTTAATTGAAAGAGAGTGCCGGTCACATTCGACCCCTGCACACACACCACAGATAATAAAAAAATCAAATATAAAAAACTGATTGTAAGTTTTGTTATTTCTCTCATTAATTCTCTAATATACTTTCCTCTACTTCTTATATATTTCTCTTTTTGCTTTTCTCTCAGGACAATATTTTTGTCCAAATCTCATATTGCAAATTTCGGAATATTAAAGGAGATACAAAATTGTATTCATTTCTGTTACAGAGAATCAATTTAGAATAAAGGGACTAATTATGTAGGTAGCGAACAACAAGGTTACGAAATTCACAACAAAAATATTCAATATCCTCATTTCTTTCGATATGCGAACATTTTAAAATTCCCAAGTTTCTTTCATAAAAACTTGGACAATAGAGGGAAGTTATAGTTTTCCGTGTCATTTAGACACAACTTAGGCACAAATTAGACAAAAGAACTAACTATTTTATACAACAAAATAAGCTAATAACTTGTATAATTTGTGCCTAAATGACAAAATACTCAATTTCTGTATATATATAACTATCAGATTATAAGGTTTTACGCTCAGTTTCCGTAGGTGCCACCTCATCAGGAATACTGAATTCGCGATTAGCAAACAGATCAGCAAGTCCTGAAATTTGTTTCAGACGTAACAATTCATCACGATCCATACCAATATTTTTCATTATCCATTGATCGGACATACCTGCCTTATCAAGCTCCGCAACAATGTTGCACATCAATTCAATGTTATGCATTCCACGCGCACGGTTGTGCCGGATTGTTGAACTCATACGGTTAGACAAGTCTTTGTCTATCACCACAATCGGCAACAAACCGTTTTCACGCTTATAGATTCGTTGGGAAGTCTTCAATACCGTATAGCGATGGTAACCATCCACCAGGATATAACGGTCTTCATCTTTATTGTAGTAACATACACATGGCATCGTAAAGCCATCTTCCCAAATAGAAAGTTCCAGCAACTTCATTTCAGGCGGTGCAACGACATTCGGATTATAATCGTTCGCATATACTTTTTCTACGGGCACCGCTTTTACCTCGTAAACAGGGCTTTTATCTACACTCATGATACTATGATTCTATATTGTTCCATAATTTGACTTCTCTTACTCATCTCCTCCTTTGTAGGTGAGAATCCCATATATTTGCAGGCATGGTCATTCTTAAGAATACAAACGCACATTCGCTTATACGTGGGTATTTCTTTGAATTCCGGAATGTCGATATCATCCTGATATTCCATACGTACCGGTTTTTTCAACGTTTTGTAGTTACTGTTGTCCATAACGATAATTGGTACTTTCGCATCAATCAGCTTTTGGATGGTGGCATCACTTAGGCATCCGCCTTTTGTCCGCCAGAAATTCACGCTCACTGAAAGTTTCCGTAGATAATTCTTCCTCGCCCGCTCCGGCAGAGTAGACAACAAAAAATACATAAACTCGCGCCATGTATATCCTTCGGGAAGTTTCACCGATTGCCATCCCATTGCATGAGTACCACCATACATACCGGTAAAGTTCACACCGTTCACCCTTCCCACCATTTTACCCCAGGTATTAGGATCAAGCACCCGGTAAAGCTGCAAACTCTCTTGTGCCTCATTAATAAAGGGACTTGCTACACGCTGACGCTCCAGATTGACTCCGGCACGATAATAAAGATCGTATAAAACATTATAATCCCACTGGAATTTTCCATTGGCAGTCCATACATCCGTTGTTTTCCAGTCATAAATAGGGTAGGCATTATAAATATCGTTCCCTACTTTTGAAGTCCATTTATATTTATGATACATCTGGAATTTACGGCTCATATAGATACATCTCCACCGATTGAAACTTTCCTGTGTACGAATCCCAATCAGACAACAAGTGCGCACTGCATCATTTTTATTATGTATCCATTGCGCAAAACGCATCTGAAATTCATAATCCCACATGGTTGTATTATAAAAAGGAAAATCTTCTTTGGTCATTGCCTTTTTCGGCATGGAACGAACCCATATATTCTTTTTGCTGTCTTCCCACGGACGCCAAAAAGATTGATACATCGAGGTGCAGGTAGCCACACGGAAAGGGATGCATACCCGGTATACATCCAAAATATCCTTATTGGCCTCCAGCATCCGGTCTACATAGTCAATGGTCATTTTATACTGGATCTCATAATCCATGTGAAAAACTCCCAAACGTACCTTCAGGTTATTCTTCCGGATATAATCGATACACATATTCAGCAGTACCCCGCTGTCTTTACCTCCGGAGAATGACACATATATATTATCAAATTCATTAAATATAACTTTCAGTCGTTCTTGTGCTAATTCATATACATTCTTTGTGCCTGCTATTTTCTTTTTCGTCATAAGTTATCTATACATTTTTACATACCGTGTCCATTTCTTGTCCATCGATACAAATTCAAACTTTTCAAATGTTTCTTTATCTTGTACCAGTGTGACCGAATTGAGCAACCAACTCTCGGGCCTAAATTCCGCAACGATAGCGGGCAACAGATGTGACAGGATTTCCTCCCGTACGGTGCCTTCTGCCTTCACATAATAATTATTGATTACAGCTTTCTTCCGGCTTTTCTGTTCCACGGGGACGAAGCCCACCACTTCTTTATCTTCAATCGCAATGAACCACACATACTCTTCGCCCGTCTTGAAAGGGTAATTATTGTTTGCGCGTATCACTTCGGGATCCATCACCATCGGCGCTAAAAGCCGATATAAGTGTTTGTCTTTTCCTTTTAATCGTATTATCTGTATCATATCATTCAAAAATGGACACACAAAAATAAGGAAAAAATATCAAATTCGTCATTTCTGTTCCTAAAACATTTGTTTTTCACACTATTATCTCTATATTTCGATATTTTTGAAATCACCCATACGCCATTCCTCTTTCACGTTTAAAGTAAGTCAGTATAGTTGCAAAGCTTAAATATTCCCGTCCAGGAGTATGCAACCGACTTTTAAACTGATAGTAGGCAAAGATGACTTCGCATGCCAATTTATATTTGAAATGCAGCTTTAAACGGTGCTGCAAAAACTCAAACACCCGGCAGAGATATGCAAACACCTCCTCCACCCTAGCATTTGGAATCACTCGTGGCGCACGATTTACATCCGCTATATGCTCCATCTCATTAAGCACATATTCCAGTTGCTCAATTTCCTCACCGGTGTTTTGCATTGTACACTTCATTTGTTCTATTTTCTCTCCCTGATGGATGTACTGTTTTCGCTTTCGTTGTAAACGATCTTTTATTATTTCTATTCCTTTCAACATTATAAAATTTAGTTATATATAAATGGTTTGATATTACTGATTATTAATCGACAAAACTGCCATATAAAATCTAATCTCGAATGCAAATATAGAAAAGAATGTTTAAATAATTAGATTTTTATTTAAAAATATTCATACTTATTTTACATTTAAATTACCAGCATCAGAAAAACGTTTTTTTCATCCAATGAAACGAGTCATAATTTTGCGGCGTACTAAAATATTTTAAACAATGGATAATCAATCTTTTGACTGGCTGCTTCACGGTTACCACGTACTATCCGAGATGGCAGTGGCTTATTTTCCCAACTGTCAGGATAACTGATATAGACGATACGCTGGCAAATGCCCATACCCTCCTCGACCGATTGGAAAATGAATGTGGTACTGCCGAACATCTCCGTTCCACGTCACAACTCATAGAGGACACTATAAGTTGATAGAGGCCCGCATGGCCAGCAACAAGAACAGTGCTACAGGACTGACTACTGGATTTGCCGACCTTGACCGGGTGACATGCGGCTGGCAACCCGGTGAGGAGATCGTTATTGCTGCCCGTCCTGCGGTAGGTAAAACAGCATTTGCACTGCATCTGGCACGTACTGCAGCTTCTGCCGGTTATCATATCGCTGTGTATATTTTCACATATACAATATTTTTCTTGATGAATAACTGACTATTACCATACATTACCGATGGCAGTATGGATTTAGAAGAACACACATTTGCAAGTCATCAAGAAAATCTTGAACCTGCAAGACAAGAAAGGAAGCGAAAATATGATTTGCATAAAATTTAAATAGCCTCTAACCAATAAGTCATCTTTATACAATGACGAGTTGTTTGACAAACTTCGTAGTTAGCAATACCGGAGCAACATTCACAATTACCTATGAATCAATTATTTACAACAACTCATTCATTTAAACAAAAATTGCCTGCTAAAAATTTAGACAAAATTTGGTCAAATATTCCTTTTTATTAATTAAAAAGGCTACAGTTTCACAAACTACTATTGGAATTCGGTCTCTTTTCTATATATTTGCGCCCGCATTTCTGATTTTTCGAATGAACCTCCTTATTCAAATTACCCAAACTAGATAAAACGAATGGAAAAAATAAACGCAGTAATTACAGGAGTCGGAGGCTATGTACCCGATTATATCTTGACCAATGATGAGATTTCCAAAATGGTAGATACTACCGATGAATGGATTATGGGGCGTATCGGCATTAAAGAAAGACGTATTTTGAAAGAGGAAGGACTGGGAACTTCTTACATAGCTCGTAAAGCTGTCAAACAGTTAATAAAACGCACCCAAACAAATCCGGATGATATTGATCTGATAATTGTAGCTACAACAACCCCTGACTACCGCTTTCCTTCCACGGCTTCTATTTTATGTGAAAGACTGGGACTGAAAAGAGCTTTTGCTTTTGACATGCAAGCTGTTTGCAGCGGTTTTTTATATGCACTGGAGACTGGAGCCAATTTTATCCGTTCTGGAAATTACAAGAAAGTGGTAGTTGTAGGCGCTGAAAAGATGTCGTCAATAATAAATTATGCCGACCGGGCAACTTGTCCGATTTTCGGTGATGGCGGAGCAGCTGTCATGCTTGAACCTACTACTGAAGATTTTGGCATTATGGATGCTGTGTTAAGAACAGATGGTAAAGGATTGCCTTTTTTGCACATTAAAGCGGGTGGCTCTATATGTACTCCTTCTTATTATACATTGGATAATCAAATGCATTATATCTATCAGGAAGGACGTACTGTATTCAAATATGCAGTATCCAACATGGCTGATGCCTGTGAATCTATCATTGCAAGAAACCATCTAAGCAAAGAAAACATCGACTGGGTAATTCCTCATCAGGCTAATCAACGTATTATCACCGCCGTAACACAACGTTTGGAAGTTCCTGTCGAAAAGGTCATGGTCAACATCGAACGATACGGTAACACTAGTGCCGGCACTCTCCCACTCTGCCTCTGGGATTTTGAAGATAAATTCAAAAAAGGAGATAACCTAATTCTTACTGCATTTGGAGCAGGATTTGCATGGGGAGCCATCTATGTGAAATGGGGATATGATGGAAAAAAGAGATAGCGATTATTCGCTATCTTCAAAATAAAAAATCCTCTGATTTACTGAAAATCAGAGGATTTTTTATTTCCTAATGCGGTGCGTACGGGACTCGAACCCGTGACCCCATGCGTGACAGGCATGTATTCTAACCAACTGAACTAACGCACCAAAATATTCACTTTAGCATCTCTCTCGATTGCGGATGCAAAGGTAGATATTTTTTTGAAACCTGCAATAGCTTCAGTATCTTTTTTCTGAAAAAGTGGGTTTATTAAGAATTATCGTGTACATTTGCAGCTACTAATAAAATAGAAAATAGAATGAAAAATACACCAATTGAACGACATCTGATTGACGAAACCATCAATGAGTTTCAAATTGTCGATTTTTCCAAAGCTACCATTCGTGAAGTGAAAGCTATTGCTTCAAAAGCAGAAACAGCATCGGGAGTTGAATTTATCAAAATGGAAATGGGTGTTCCGGGACTTCCTCCTTCCGCTGTAGGCGTGAAAGCGGAAATTGAAGCATTACAAAATGGCATTGCCAGTCTATATCCCGACATCAACGGATTGCCGGAACTAAAGAAAGAGGCATCCAACTTTATCAAAGCATTCATCAACGTAGATTTAAGTCCGGAAGGTTGTGTGCCTGTCACTGGTTCCATGCAAGGTACATTCGCTTCATTTCTTACTTGCAGCCAATGTGACGAAAAGAAAGATACGATTTTGTTTATCGATCCAGGGTTTCCGGTACAGAAACAGCAGTTGGTTGTAATGGGGCAAAAGTTTGAAACATTTGATGTGTATGACTACCGCGGAGAAAAACTGAAAGAGAAACTGGAAAGCTATCTGAAAAAAGGAAATATATCAGCCATCATTTATTCAAATCCCAATAATCCCAGCTGGATTTGCCTGAAAGAAGAAGAATTGAGGATTATCGGTAAATTGGCAACACTGTATGATGTGATTGTTCTGGAGGATTTGGCTTATTTTGCCATGGACTTCCGCCAAGATTTAAGTAAACCGTATCAACCTCCTTTCCAGCCATCAGTTGCCCATTATACGGACAATTACGTATTGCTGATTTCCGGCTCAAAAGCATTCAGCTACGCCGGGCAACGTATTGGGGTAAGTTGTATCTCTGATAAACTATACCACCGAAGCTATCCGGGACTGACCAAACGATATGGTGGCGGAACTTTCGGAACGGTTTTCATTCACCGTGTGCTTTATGCGCTTTCTTCAGGAACTAGTCATTCTGCACAGTTCGCCATGGCCGCCATGCTGAAAGCTGCCAACGAAGGACAATATAATTTCCTTAACGAAGTGAAGATATACGGTGAAAGAGCACGGAAATTAAAAGAAATCTTCCTCCGTCACGGTTTTCATCTGGTATATGACAACGATCTGGGCGAGCCGATTGCAGACGGATTTTATTTCACCATCGGTTATCCGGGAATGACCAGTGGCGAACTGGCGAAAGAATTGATGTACTACGGAGTCAGCGCTATCTCATTAGTAACTACAGGAAGCCATCAGGAAGGATTGCGCGCGTGTACCTCTTTCATTAAAGACCACCAATATGCTCAACTGGATGAAAGAATGAAACTATTTGCTGAAAATCATTCGATAGCCTGATTATTTGACATAAGATATTCATAAAAGCCATTCTTAAAATGAAAAAAAACGGAAAGAACGATTGTTATTCCGTTTTTTTTCTTACTTTAGTGGCATGAATATCGACTCTGACATATTTAAGATTCAATCGAATAATGTGTTGCCATCGAGAGGAAGGATTTTAATATCAGAACCTTTTCTACGTGACGCAACGTTTGGCAGATCCGTAATTTTACTGGTCGATCATACGGATGAAGGAAGTATGGGATTGGTTATCAACAAGCAACTGCCATTGTTCCTTAACGATATCATCATGGAATTTAAATATCTGGATGAGATTCCTCTATACAAAGGTGGACCTATTGCCACTGATACCCTATTTTATCTCCACACATTATCTGATATCCCCGGATCCATTTCTATCAGTAAAGGGCTTTATCTGAATGGAGATTTTGATGAAATAAAGAAATATATATTACAAGGGAATAAAATCAGTGAATGCATTCGTTTCTTCTTGGGATATTCCGGTTGGGATAGCGAACAGTTAAATAACGAAATCAGAGAAAACACATGGCTGGTGTCTGAAGAAGAAAAATCATATCTGATGAAAAACAATATCAAGGATATGTGGCGGACTGCTTTAGAGAAGCTAGGCAGCAAGTACGAAACGTGGTCACGCTTCCCGCAAGTGCCTACTCTCAACTAATATTTTATTTCTTAGGATTCAAACATTGGAGAAGCAATGCATCTTTGTAGCAGCCCTCCACTTGCAGCCAGTTTTTCAATAATCCGCATTGAACGAAGCCACAAGACGTGAACAGCTTTACACAAACGTCATTATCTGTCGTGACATGCGCATAAAGCTGACTTAAAGACAGAAAATCAAAAGCGTATTCACAAAGTAGCTTCAGTGCGTCGGTGGCATAACCTTGTTGCCGATAATCCTTATGAACGGCAATTCCGACTTCTCCCCGCGAATGAAGGGGAACGAAATCCGTAATATCAATCGTACCAAGGATACACTGGTCGGATTTGCGTACCATCATCAGACGTAATTGCTTATCCGCAAACACATCACACTGTGAACCTTCAATATATTGGCGCAACACGTAACGGGAGTATGGAACCGTAAAGTTACTGATGTCCCACATGGAAGGGTCATTTTCCATCTCGTACATAATGTCCATATCTTCCGGTTCTACTGCACGAAGATAAATACGTTCGTTCATTAAGAAAGACTGTCTCATAACTTTTCTTCTTTTGCAATGTGAAGTTCGTTACGCAATCTCTTCTCGCTGGGCAGGCAGAAAAGTGACGCCGTGAGGCCAATCAGCATACAGAGGTTACCCGTACTGCTCAACGTCAGGTAGTAACACAAAAGGTTCACTACAATAGCTACTTCAAGCACTCCCAAGCGAACAATGTTCCATTGCACATATCGCTTCAAGGCAAGCGTGATAGTCATGTGATCTATCTTTTTCTTAAGCACCAAGCTAAATAATTTGAGAGAAAGAGGCACACATAAAGCAGTGAGCAAAATGCCGACCGTCTCAAAATAGTAGATAGCCGGTGCGTTATCTACCAAACCTCCTACGGGAAAGAGTTCAAACTCTCCTGCCCCAAGCAAAAATGCCGGGAGTACCCAAAAGAAAACATAACTGATATTCAAATTTCTGACAGCTCGTTTTATCTGTTCTTCCATGTTCGTTCTTAAATGATTAATAATGATTATACAGTTCCGGTAAAAAGCGTCCGGTTCACAATACTGCGTCCTAAAGTTACTTCATCGGCATATTCAAGTTCATCACCAACCGATATGCCACGGGCTATCACACTTAGTTTAACCCCTAGTTTATCCAGCTTGCGATAGATATAGAAGTTGGTAGTATCCCCCTCCATCGTAGTGCTCAATGCCAGAATAACTTCTTTGATTCCACCTTCAGCCACCCGCTGCACCAGGCTTTCAATTTGAAGGTCACTCGGTCCGACTCCGTCCATTGGAGAAATAACCCCACCCAAAACATGATAAAGCCCGCGATACTGCTGGGTTGCCTCCACCGCCATTACATCACGGATATTTTCCACCACACAGACAGTGGAAGCATCCCGTTGCGGATTAGCACAAATCTGGCAAGTTTCAGTATCGGATATATTATGACACACTTTGCAGTATTTCACCTCACGTTTCAACGTTATGATAGAATTTCCGAAAGCTTCCACCGTAGCCGTATCCTGACGGAGCAGATGTAGAACAAGCCTCATAGCCGTCTTACGCCCGATACCCGGAAGTTTGGAAAATTCGCCGACTGCCTTTTCAAGCAGTATAGAAGGATATTGTTGGTTCATAGATAATATTTGCTGTTCTATCGATAAAACCTTGCAAAGATACAGATTATTGTTTTTAATACCTACAAAAATTGCTACCTTTGCATCTGTTATGATGATACTAGTCACTATTCTTTGCTACTTCGCGGTATTATTACTAATAGCCCGTATCACCGGACGTAAGGGAGGATCGAATGCAGCGTTCTTCAAGGGAGAGAACCAATCACCTTGGTATATAGTCTCTTTTGGAATGATTGGCGCCTCTATCTCCGGAGTCACTTTCGTCTCTGTACCGGGAATGGTGCGCGGAATGGATATGACGTATATGCAAACGGTACTCGGATTTTTCTTCGGATACATGGTCGTAGCCCATATCTTACTTCCTTTATATTATAAGTTGAATCTGACAAGCATCTACGGATATCTCGGCACCCGCATCGGAGTGCGCGCCTATCGCACCGGTTCCTTTTTCTTTCTGCTGTCACGCATGTTGGGAACCGCAGCCAAACTTTATCTGGTATGCCTTATTCTCCATACGTATGTATTCCAAGAAATGCACGTTCCCTTTTGGCTGATTGCTGTCGGTTCGGTTGCATTGGTATGGATATATACTCATAAAAGCGGAATAAAGACCATTGTGTGGACAGATACCTTACAAACATTTTGCCTGATTGCCGCTCTGATTTTTATCATCTATTTTACGATCCAAAGATTAGACCTTAACTTCAGCGGCATTGTGCAAACAATCCAAAACAGCGAACACAGCCGTATTTTTGTATTTGACGACTGGGTATCCCGACAGAACTTCTTCAAACAGTTCTTCAGTGGTATCTTCATCGTCATCGTAATGACCGGACTGGATCAGGATATGATGCAAAAGAATCTTTCTTGCCGGAACCTCCAGGAAGCACAAAAAAACATGTACTGCTACGGTTTCTCATTCATTCCGCTAAATTTCCTTTTTCTATGCTTGGGAATTCTATTAATAGCGCTAGCGGGACAGATGCACCTCGAACTGCCAGCCATGAATGATGATATACTACCCATGTTTGCAGCCCAAGGTTATCTGGGACAATCCGTATTGGTACTTTTTACAATCGGTATTATCGCAGCAGCTTTCAGCAACTCGGATTCCGCCCTGACAGCCATGACAACCAGTGTATGCGTAGACCTGCTGAATACGGAAAAAGACACAGAAGAAACGGCACGTCGCAAAAGAAGCAAAGTGCATTTATCGTTATCAGTCTTATTGGCATTCTTCATCTGCCTGGTAGAAATACTTAATAATAAGAGCGTTATTGACGCCATATATATCATCGCCTCCTACACATACGGCCCCCTGCTTGGAATGTTTGCTTTCGGACTTTTTACACGCAGGCAAACGAACGACCGGTGGGTTCCTCTCATAGCCATCCTTTCACCACTGATCTGCTATCTTGCCGACTGGTGGATTGGAAAAGAAACCGGATATAAATTCGGTTATGAATTGCTAATGTTAAATGGAACGCTTACCTTTGCGGGGTTAATTTGTATGTCTAAAAAAGGGAAAACGCTGAAAGTACCATGAAAACAGGTACTCCGAAGTTTATAATAAATAATGGCAGAGTTTATTATAAACTGCGCAATAGTTTATTATAAACAATGAACAAGTTTATTATAAACGATTTTACAAAGAAATAAATGACAAGAAAATGGAAATAACAAGTGCTGAATTTGTGATTAGCAATACGGACGTGAAGAAATGCCCAGCCGGTATTTTCCCGGAATATGCCTTTATAGGCCGTTCGAATGTGGGTAAATCAAGTCTTATCAATATGTTGACCAGTCGTAAAGGTCTGGCCATGACCTCCTCTACTCCGGGAAAAACGATGTTAATCAACCACTTCCTTATCAATAAGAATTGGTATCTCGTCGACCTTCCGGGATATGGCTATGCCCGACGCGGACAAAAAGGGAAAGACCAGATACGCACCATAATCGAAGATTATATTTTGGAACGGGAGCAAATGACCAACCTCTTTGTCCTGATAGACAGCCGGCTGGAACCTCAAAAAATAGACCTTGAGTTTATGGAATGGCTGGGCGAGAACGGTATCCCCTTCTCTATCATCTTTACCAAAGCCGATAAACTCAAAGGTGGACGTTTAAAAATGAATATCAATGCCTATTTACGTGAGTTGAGTAAACAATGGGAAGAGCTCCCTCCTCACTTCGTATCTTCCTCGGAAGACCGCACAGGACGTATTGATATACTCAACTACATAGAAAACATAAACAAGGATCTCAATGTTAAATGAAAGAAGAATGAAAATGAAAAAGAGTTTTTTATCTATTGCCTTTATGGCAGTATTTATGCTGATGGCGACTAACAGCCAGGCGCAATCATGGTCCGACTTATTAAATAAGGACAACATTTCAAAAGTAGTGAATGCCATCACCGGAACCACCGAATCTATCGACATGACCGGAACATGGAACTACAAAGGTTCGGCCGTAGAGTTCGAATCGGATAACTTACTAATGAAAGCAGGCGGAGCTGCCGCAGCCACTATGGCTGAAAATAAGCTGAACGAACAATTAAGCAAAATAGGTATTAAAGACGGCCAAATGAGTTTCACTTTCAATGCCGACAGTACTTTCACCAGCACGGTGGGCAAGAAAACATTGAAAGGCACTTACTCCTACAATGCTTCAACCAAACAAGTTGATTTGAAGTATTTGAAACTTCTGAATCTGCACGCTAAAGTAAATTGCAGTTCCAGTTCACTGGAGTTACTGTTCAACTCGGACAAACTGTTGAAATTAATGGCTTTCATCGGCAGCAAAAGCAGCAGTACCGCACTGAAAACAGTTAGTTCACTGGCCGAAAATTACGATGGAATGATGCTCGGATTCCAACTCTCAAAATAGCAAAAGAGAATCGTTTAATACTATTTCGCACTCCATAAAGTATATTTTAGGGGAAAAGCATTATCTTTGTCGTTTGTAATCAAAAAGAGAAGGAAAAATGAAAAAGATACTTTTTTTAATGACCCTGTTAGTAATGGGCGTAAGCTTTGCATTTGCGCAAACAAATGCAGATATCAAGTTTGACAAAACAACTCACGATTTCGGTAAGTTTTCTGAAAACAGCCCGGTTGTCAGTTGCACATTTACCTTTACTAATATCGGCGATGCCCCTCTGGTGATCCATCAGGCTGTAGCCTCTTGCGGATGTACAGTACCCGAATATACAAAGGAGCCCATCATGCCGGGCAAAAAGGGAACAATCAAGGTGACTTATAACGGAACAGGCAAATATCCGGGACATTTCAAAAAATCAATCACCTTGCGTACCAACGCCAAAACAGAGATGGTAAGATTGTATATCGAGGGCGATATGACGGCAAAAGATGCAAAGTAGGAAAAAATAGACTATTACATAAAGGAGAATCTTTCGGTTCTCCTTTTTTTTTGTTTACTTTGAGGACGGAAATGTAAATTAACACATTAGCAAATTATAAAAACTATGAAACAAGAAGAAGACAAATTCACCGGGTTACCCGAGAATGCGTTCAGAGAGTTGAAACCCGGGGAAGTGTACAACCCGTTGATGGGTCCCTCTAAAAATCATCCGGAAGTTAATATCTGGTCAGTAGCATGGGGTATTGCCATGGCAATCCTTTTTTCGGCCGCCGCTGCCTATCTGGGGTTGAAGGTCGGACAGGTATTTGAAGCAGCTATTCCAATTGCGATCATTGCCGTAGGAGTTTCCGGAGCTGCCAAAAGAAAAAATGCGTTGGGCGAAAATGTGATTATCCAGTCTATCGGAGCTTGTTCCGGAGTAATCGTTGCCGGAGCAATCTTCACCCTCCCCGCTCTTTATATTCTCCAAGCTAAATATCCCGAGATGACGGTTACCTTCATGCAGGTATTCATCAGCTCTTTATTGGGTGGCGTATTGGGTATTCTATTCCTGATCCCTTTCCGTAAATACTTCGTCAGCGACATGCATGGAAAATATCCTTTCCCGGAAGCAACAGCCACTACACAGGTGTTGATCTCCGGAGAAAAAGGCGGCAGCCAGGCTAAACCGTTATTGATGGCAGGTATGATCGGCGGATTATATGACTTCATCGTAGCGACATTCGGATGGTGGAACGAGAACTTTACCACCCGTGTTTGTAGTGCCGGAGAAATGCTGGCAGAAAAGGCAAAATTGGTATTCAAGGTAAACACCGGTGCCGCCGTGCTTGGTTTGGGATATATCGTCGGACTGAAATATGCTTCCATCATTTGTGCCGGTTCATTGGCTGTGTGGTGGATTATCATTCCGGGAATGTCTGCTATCTGGGGTGACAGTGTACTGAATGCATGGAATCCGGAAATCACCTCTACCGTAGGTATAATGAGTCCGGAAGAAATATTCAAATATTATGCCAAGAGCATCGGTATCGGCGGTATCGCTATGGCGGGTGTGATCGGTATTATCCGTTCCTGGAGCATCATCAAGAGCGCTGTCGGACTGGCAGCCAAAGAGATGGGCGGTAAAGGGAATGTAGAGAAGAGCATTATCCGTACCCAACGGGATCTTTCCATGAAGATTATCGCCATCGGTTCCATCATCACACTGATCTTAATCGTATTATTCTTCTACCTTGATGTCATGCAAGGGAATCTGTTGCATACATTGGTAGCCATTGTTCTGGTTGCCGGTATCTCTTTCCTGTTCACCACAGTAGCAGCTAATGCCATTGCGATTGTTGGTACTAATCCGGTTTCGGGAATGACATTGATGACACTGATTTTGGCTTCCGTAGTGATGGTAGCTGTCGGACTGAAAGGTCCTTCGGGCATGGTTGCCGCATTGGTAATGGGTGGTGTAGTATGTACCGCACTATCGATGGCAGGAGGTTTTATCACCGACTTGAAGATTGGTTACTGGCTCGGAAGCACGCCTGCCAAACAGGAAACATGGAAGTTCTTGGGAACAATCGTATCGGCTGCAACAGTAGGCGGTGTAATGATTATCCTGAATAAGACATACGGATTTACAAGTGGCGCATTGGCTGCTCCGCAAGCAAATGCGATGGCGGCCGTGATCGAACCACTGATGAGTGGTGTAGGTGCACCCTGGTTGTTATATGGTATTGGGGCTGTCTTAGCTATTATTCTGACTCTTTGTAAAATTCCTGCATTAGCTTTCGCATTGGGTATGTTTATTCCGTTGGAACTGAATGTGCCGTTGGTAGTGGGTGGAGCAGTGAATTGGTTTGTTACAACACGTAGCAAAGATGCATCTCTGAATACGGAAAGAGGTGAAAAAGGAACTTTACTGGCATCCGGTTTCATTGCCGGAGGTGCATTGATGGGAGTAATCAGTGCCGCGATGCGCTTTGGTGGAATCAATCTGGTTAATGAGGCATGGTTGAACAATACTTGGTCAGAAGTGTTGGCATTAGGAGCGTATGCCTTACTGATTCTTTACTTTATAAAGGCTTCAATGAAAGTTAAATAAATAATTATGAGGAGACTATTATCCATTATAGTATCACTTGTAACTGCCATATCATTTGCGCAGCAGCCCGTCGAGCTACCTTTGTGGCCCGACGGTGCTCCCAACTCCAGTGGACTAACCGGAGAAGAGCAGGAAACGCGTCCTCATTTTGTCACGAATGTCACGCATCCCACCCTGACGGTCTACCATCCGGAAAAGCCGAATGGAATGGCTATTATCATGTGTCCCGGAGGCGGTTATCGTGGACTGGGTATGGATGGAGAAGGGTATGATATGGCTCCCTGGTTCTGCGGACAAGGTATTACCTATATGGTATTAAAATACCGGATGCCGAACGGACATTGGGAAGTCCCCGTATCAGACGCCGAACAAGCCATTCGCATGGTACGCCAACATGCCAAAGAATGGAATGTCGATCCTTACAAGGTAGGATTAATGGGAGCCTCTGCGGGAGGGCATTTAACTGCTACACTCGCCACTCACTACAATTCGGAAACACGTCCGGACTTTCAGATATTACTTTATCCGGTAGTTACGATGATGCAAGTCACCCGGGGAAATACAAGAACTGCATTGCTAGGCAAAAATCCAACAATGGAACAAATACAGAAGTTTTCTGCCGAATTGCAAGTAACGCCCGATACTCCACAAGCATTTATCGCTCTTACCTCCGACGACCCTTCCGTAGCACCTTATCACGGAGTGAACTATTACCTCGCTTTACAAAAAAACAAGGTTCCGGCAACTCTCCATGTTTATCCTACCGGAGGACATGGCTGGGGATTTCAGGATCATTTTAAATATAAGCAACAATGGACACAGGAGTTGGAGAAATGGTTGCGCGACGGCGTTGTATTCCCGGAAAATCCCGAACCCATGTTACGAATCGGGAAATCTTACCTGGGAACTAAATACGTGGCTAACACATTAGATCAAGACGGAGAAGAATCATTAGTGATCCGGACCGATGCCGTAGATTGCCTCACTTTCGTAGAATACACGTTGGCACAGGCACTCGGTTCTTCCTTTGCCGACAATCTGCAAAAAATACGTTATCGGGACGGCATCATCAACGGTTATCCTTCCCGGTTGCATTATACTTCCGAATGGATAGAAAACGGAATTCGTCACGGATTCCTCACCGATATTACTGCCAAAAACAGTGCGCATACCCAGAAAATCTCTCTTTCGTATATGTCTACCCATCCCAGGCAATATAAAAAATTGGCTGATTCGCCGGAAAATGTACGACAAATGGCCGAATATGAAAAAGCAATCTCCGGAAAAGTCGTACATTGGTTGCCGAAAAGCGAACTGCCGGAAGCCGGATTGCCCTGGATCATGAATGGAGACATTATTGCTATTACAACGAAGATGCCCGGACTGGACATTGCTCATGTGGGAATAGCAGAATATAAAGAGGGAAAACTGCACCTGCTGCACGCTTCTTCTACATTGGGAAAAGTAGTTGTCAGCGATGAACCTCTCAATCACATGCTAAACAACAATAAATCGTGGACAGGCATACGTGTTGTCCGGATGTCTCACTCTAAAAATAACTGATTATGAAACGAGTAAAACATTTCCTTCTCGCCTCGTGCTTATTCCCCACTTTGCTGGGAGCACAAGAAATGGCAAGCGCCTATTTTCTGGAACTTACTCCAGACGCCCAATCGGCAGGTATGGCAGGTACAGGATTAGCTACCACCGATAACGGTACTACAGCTATTTTTCATAATGCTTCTACCATCGCTTTCTCACAAGAAGTGATGGGTGCGAGTTATTCATACGCTAAGATCAACCAAGATTATGCGCTACATAGCGCCTCTCTTTTCTACCGGATCGGAAGGGAAGGCATACATGGATTTGCTGTAGGTTTCCGGCATTTCAAAGATCCCAAGGTGCTCGATTACCGCCCTCACGCATGGGACTTAGAAGCTGCTTATTTCAGAAATGTAGCCAAAAATCTGTCTCTTTCATTAACGTTCAGATACCTGCAAGCCAAAGCCGCGGAAAGCGCAGACAGCAAGAATAGCGTTTGTCTGGACTTCGGCGCGACCTACTATCGCAATATGGCTCTATTGGACGAAATGGCTTCCTGGAGCATTGGTTTCCAAGCTGCCAACATAGGCAAAAAGCTGGACGGACAAAAGTTACCCGCCAGATTAGGATTGGGAGGTACAATCGACCTGCCATTCAGCATAGAAAACCGTTTGCAGGTGGCTCTCGACTTCAACTATCTGCTCCCCTCTGAAATCCGTCATCTCCAGGCTGGCATAGGAGCCGAATATAATTTCCTGAAATATGGTGTTGTCCGTGCGGGATATCATTTCGGAGACAAAGATAAAGGAGTGGGCAACTACGGCACTCTAGGCTGCGGAATAAACTTCTGGCCGATACGTGCAGACTTCTCTTATGCCTTGGCTGATAAAGATTGCTTTATGCGCCGCACTTGGCAACTGGGAGTTGGAATAGTTTTCTAAGCTCCTCTTCGAGGCGTTGCTTCACTTCGTCCATCGGCACATCGTGCTTTAATTCCTGACGAAGAGAAGTGACGCCTTTATCTATAAATCCGCAAGGGTGGATATAACTGAAATAACGTAAATCGGTATTTACATTCAGAGCCAGTCCATGCATCGTGACATAATGACTGCTCCTCACTCCGATAGCACAAATCTTACGTGCACGAGGCGTATCACCTTCCAACCAGACTCCTGTCGCTTTCTCCAAACGTCCGGCTTCAATGCCATAAGAAGCACATACCCGAATCACCGCTTCTTCCAGCAAATGAACGTACTCTTTCAATCCTAACTGAAATTCTTCCAGGTTTAATATCGGATAGCACACCAGTTGTCCCGGACCATGATAAGTAATGTCCCCTCCCCGATCAATATGATAAAGGGTGGCATCAATTGCTTTCAATTGTTCATCACTCAACAACATATTATTTTCTTTCCCGCTACGTCCTAATGTATAAACATGAGGATGTTCGCACATCACAATACGGTTTTCATAACTCTCGCCCTGAACTTTTGCCCGGACAATGTTATCAAACCATTCTGTTTGCCGTTGCCATGCTTCGGCGTATGGTATCAAATTCCAATCAATAAAAACTGTTTTCATAAAAACAAAGGTAAGAAATAAAAAGAAAATGCGTACATTTGTTGGCCCAATATAACACACACAACTATGAAAATGGACTTTCCACAGGTAGACTTGCCTACCGAAGTATTAGCATGGACGAATGTAACAGAAGACATTCTCAATATTTACAAGCAATCTTGTCGGTTGCAAGCATGTATTGTTGCCATCTGTACCGAAGGTTCGATGAAAGCCTCCATCAATCTGCTTGATTACGAAATTCACCCCAATGACTTAATAACATTATTACCGGGAACAATCATTCAGTTTCGGGAGAGAACAGAAAAAGTATGCCTTTGCTTTGCCGGCTTCTCTGCTCATTGTGCCGGACGGATCAATCTCATGAAGAATATTGGTAACGCATATCCCAAACTGATAGAACAGCCGGTAGTTCCTCTTAATGAAGAAGTAGCCAGTTATCTGAAAGACTATTTTGCTCTATTATCACGGGCCAGTTGCAATGAGAACTTCGAAATGGATTCTGAATTGGTCGAATTGTCTCTTCAGACTATCCTGACAAGCATACGACTGATATATCATAAATTTCCGGGCGAAAATAGCAGTTCGAACCGCAAAAAGGAAATCTGCCGGGAACTGATTCAAGCCATCACCGAGAATTATAAAAATGAACGTCGTGCACAGTTCTACGCAGATAAATTAGGTATATCTCTTCAACATCTAAGCACGACTGTGAGACAAGTGACAGGTAAAAGTGTTTTAGATACCATTGCTTATATCGTTATCATGGATGCTAAAGCCAAACTGAAAGGTACCAATATGACTATCCAAGAGATAGCATATTCTCTAAACTTCCCCAGCGCCTCTTTCTTTGGCAAGTATTTCAGACGATATGTAGGAATGACACCATTGGACTTTAGAAACAGATAATTTTCACGAAGAACGATAGAAAATATAAATGGTGAGTTGCAAAACAATGAACGGTGAATAAATTGCGCATTATCCGCAAAGTATTCACCGTCTATTATTTACAGTTCGCTGTTCATAAATGACAGCTAGCCATTCATCGTTTACAGCTTACAGGTTCCTGTCTTTTTATAGTTCATTTCTCATTTTCTTCCCAAGCTCAACGAATTGAGCACTACGCTCACACTGGAGAACGCCATTGCGGCACTTGCCAGCATCGGATTCAATAACAAACCATTCAGAGGGAACAAGATACCGGCAGCAATAGGAATACCGATCAGGTTGTAAATAAACGCCCAGAAAAGATTCTGATGAATCAGTTTGACCGTCTGCTTTGACAACTGGAAGGCTTTAGGAAGCAGCAACAAATCCGATGTCATCAAAGTCACCATAGCCACGTCCATAGCAATATCAGTTCCTTTTCCCATGGCAATGCTGACGTCAGCCAATGCCAGTGCCTGCGAATCATTGATACCATCGCCCACCATCGCAACCTTCTTTCCCTGCATTTGAAGCTCACGTACAAATTCGGCCTTATCGTCTGGTAGAGCGTCGGCAACAAAACGTTCGATTCCTAAACGGGAAGAAACGGCTAATGCAGTCCGTTGCCCGTCACCCGTCAGCATACAGATGTCAATCCCTTGGCGTTTCAGTTCCTTCACCGCTTCGGCAGAAGTAGCCTTTATCGGGTCGGAAACAGCAATGATAGCCAACAACTCGTTTTCACGTCCAAAGTAAATGATGCCGTTACCGTCCGATTCATAGTGAACCAGCATTTCAGCCATCACATCGCTTACTGTCGCACTGAAATCTTTCAGGAGTTTATGACTGCCTACCCAATAAGTATGTCCCTCATACGAGGCTTTAATTCCTTTTCCCGTAATGCTTTCAAAGCTATCCAACGCGGCAGGTTTTATTTTTTCTTCGTCCTGAAGCGCAGAGACAATAGCGCCGGCAAGCGGATGCTCCGATTTCATTTCCGCAGCTAAAAGCACATCTTTGAAATGTGGTTCCTGCGACTGCGCCCATAACCATCCGGTAGCTGTAGGATGTCCTTCAGTCAGTGTTCCCGTTTTATCCAGAACAACGACATCTACTTTGCGCATTTGTTCCAAAGCCACTGCATCTTTAATCAGGATATGCTGGCTGGCAGCTTTACCTATACCCACCATCAACGCAGTAGGTGTAGCAAGCCCCAAAGCACATGGACAAGCAATGACAAGAACGGAAACAGCCGACAAAATACCATAAGAGATATATTCACTACCACCAATGGTAACCCATAATACAAATGTCAGAATGGCAATGCCCAATACGACAGGTACAAAAATCCCCGTAATACGATCGACAATGCGTTGCACGGGAGCTTTGCTGCCCTGTGCTTCCTGCACCATAGCGATAATACGGGCAAGCACGGTTTCGCTGCCTACCTGTGCGGCACGAATGATAAATGAGCCACGCTGGTTAATCGTTCCTGCCAATACTTTATCACCTTTCTTCTTTTCTACCGGAACCGGTTCACCGCTAATCATACTCTCATCGACATACGAGTCGCCTTCGGAAAGCTGACCGTCCACAGGTATTTGCTCTCCCGGACGTACAACCACCAAATCACCTACCTGGAGTTTTTCAATCAAGATCTCCTCCTCCACTCCATTGCGCAGAACACGAGCCGCTTTAGGCTGCATTCCCATCAACTTACGAATGGCTGTTGAGGTATTTCCTTTGGCACGTTCCTCCATCAACTTTCCGGTAAGAACGAAAGCGATAATCACCGCAGAAGCCTCATAATAGACATGCGGTTCCAATCCGCGGTCATACCAAAATTCGGGGAAGAAAGTGTTGAACAGACTGAACAGAAAAGCAATGGAAGTACTAAGCGCAACCAAAGTATCCATATTACTCCGTCCTAATTTAGCCTGTTTCCAGGCTCCGGTGAAGAAACCACCTCCGAAAAAGACCATAACAGGGATAGCAAGTACCATTTGAATCTCATTAGAGTATGGCACATGCATCAGTATCATGGAATATACCAACAATGGTACTACCAAAATCCACGCTCCAATTACCTTCCATTTCAAACGAGTGTAACGCTTATGCTGTTCCTCTTCCCGGCGTTCTTCTTTGTGGGCTTCTTCCACAATCAGATCATAACCTGCCGCAAGCACAGCCGCACGAATCTCTCCGGGAGTCAGCTGCTCTTTCTCATAAGAAACGGTCAATGTATTGGTAGCAAAATTAACGGAAGCCTCAATGACTCCCGGCAATTTTTTTACTGTTTTTTCTACATTATTGGCACATCCTGCACAATGCATATTAAGCACAGGAAATGCCTTTTTTGTTGTGTTACCCATATAATTATTGTTTACGGCCTTCCCCTCCTCTCGAAAAGAAGTTGGGGAAGAACCCTTGTTTGTTTATAGAAACAAGCTAATACAGGTATTTGTTCAATTACTTCTTATCAGCCTTCTGACCGTCTTTCTTTGTTTCTTTTACAAATTCGGCTTCATAACTGAACTTATTAAACCCTGCCTGCAACTTCTTTACATTCGTTTTTTCAGCGTCATACGTAATGGTTACCATTTTCGTTTTTACTTCGGTCGAAATATCCTTCAGCCCTTTCTCAAAACGCATATTGTCCTTTACTTTCTTTTCGCATTTCTCACAGTGCATCTGCGACACTTTAAATACAACAACACGAATATCTTTTGCCAATACAGCTGTTACACTCAAAAGAGCCACCACGCAAGTGGCCATCCATCTTTTTGTTCTCATTTTTCTTATCAGTTTAAAATTAATATTCTTTATTATGCAATCGTTTCTTTCATTCGCTATTTCCTGCTTTTACTCACTATTTCTAGCTAAGTTAAAACGTATTCCGATATATCCTTTTGCTCCGTGCACCGGTCCCCAAATCATGGTAGAATCAAAGTTGTTCCCCCAGGGATTTGCCGCATCGATAATCGGATTCTTTTGTTTGAAATTTGTCAGGTTCTCGCCTCCTAGGTAGATAGACCAACGACGGAAGTAACGGGTCACCTGTAAACTCAACTGTTCAAAACTGCCATAACGACGTTCCCAAGACAACTGTCCGCCTCCCAACTCATAAGGAGTAGGCATCCTGCCACCGCCATTCAGTTGCAGTGTAGCGTCAAACTGCCATATTCCCAGCGGAGTTTGGTAAGAAGCCGTAAGTAGTCCTTTATATTTGCTGGTCAGCGGTTTCTCCATTCGTTCACCTTTGTAGGTCGTTTTTGCATCCGTGAGCCGGTAAGCACCTGTCAGAGTGAATCCTTTGAAGAAAGGATAACTTGCTTCCACCTGGAACACATGCGAATAAGAGCGTCCATCCAAATTATAGAAAGCTACTTCATGGGGGGTGCTATCCATATCCACTATCACTTGTTTCAGGAAATCCGTATAATAGTATTCTGCATTCACATTCAGCGTTTTGCCGAATATAGGGATATAAGTAGAGACGCTGGCACCGTAGTTCCATGCTTCTTCCATATCCAGGTTCTTTGCTATTTCCACCTTACGACTGCTGGAAAGCAGGTAGTTGTTTTCCGCCAACACATGATTGGTACGGTACCCTTTTCCGGCAGAAAGACGGAAATTCACATAATCATTCGGATTGTACTTAAGATGCGCACGCGGAGTCACGAAGAAACCATGTTCGTTACTGTAATCACCACGCAGACCGGCCATTACCATCCATTTATCATTCAGATTCAACGTATATTGCACGTAAGCACCGGGAACAGCTTCCTTTTCAAAGGCTTTGAGAGGATTGTCCGTTGTATTTTCCAAACGGTAATGTTGGTCATAAGCGTCATAATTGAAGCTCAACCCTGCGGAGAAACTATTTTGCGGATTAAATTCCGTTTCAAACATCAGCGAAGCATAGACGTTGGTTTGATCCACATTATACAGTTTGCGTCCATACGTAGCATCCTGATTGTGTAAAGTGGTGGAAAGAATCAAAGCCAGGTTCGTATTCTTCTCCTTATTAAAGATATAGGCATTCTTGGTGAAGAATTCATAGCGCTCCGTATCGATCCCTACTTTATACAGGTCACCGGAGTGCATTGTCCCTCCGTGATTGGCCTGTCCGCTGGTACGTGTTTCAGAAAGGGCTTTGATACCTGCCTGGAAAACATAATGGTCGCCCATGTATGCCCACCGGTTCCACACATTATACTGTTCTACCTGCGGAATATCCACAAATCCGTCATCGTTGCCATCATGCGCCTTGGTCTCATTTTCGTAATGCGCCAGCAGAGAAGTGCTCCATCGTTTGGAAAGTTTCAATGTAGCGTCCGCATTGGCTTCATATCGGTTGGTAGTGCTTGCAAAAAGATTGGCAGACACCCAATCAGCTTCCGGCAACTGCGGTTTCTTAAATTCTACGTTTATCTGTCCTGTGATGGCTTCATAACCATTCTTCACCGAAGATGTTCCTTTGGAAACCTGTATACTCTGCATCCACGGACCGGGGACATATCCCAATCCATAAGGAGCGGCGGCTCCCCGATAATTCGGGATGTTTTCCGTCAACATCTGCACATAAGTGCCAGACAGCCCCAACAATTTAATTTGTTTGGCTCCTGTTGCCGCATCGGAATAACTCACATCTACTGAAGGGTTCGTCACAAAACTTTCACCCAGGTTACAACAAGCGGCTCTACTCAATTCGGCACTGCTTATCATGTCTTCGTTCATTACGCTACTGCGCAATTTCATCGTTCCCAGTTTACGAGTGACAATATTCACTTCATTCAGTTCCACTCCATCACGAAGCACAATATCCAGTTGTTGATTTTTACTGCTCACATGAATCGTGTCGTTCTGAAAACCGATAAAGCTGACAATCAGCATGTGGCTTTTGGAAGGTTTAGTGATAGAAAAACTACCATCCTCTTTGGTTGTCACTCCTTGTCCTGTATTCATCCAGAACACATTGGCACCCGGAATAGCCTCCCCGGTACTATCTTTCACTGTTCCCCGTACTTGCGCATATATATTGCCGGCAAATAACAGGAACAGTCCTATTATCATATATTTCATTCTTTCTAAAGTTACTTTCGAGATACAAAATTAATTCATTTCTCATGCAACTTAGTTGCATTCAGTGCTGCTTTACTTTCATGTTCTATTGAAAGCAAAGGATTAAATAAGAAAGAAATAGTGGCTAAATAATATAAGTGGAATATAGCGCCAGCTTCTGCCTCGAACAGAGAGGTGGCGGAGAGGTCAGACTATCATATTCTACCGATTTATCCGCATAGGTCGGAGTCAACAGATAGCAAAAATGCTCACACAAAAGATCGACTACTAAAGCTGATGTTGTCAGTTCAGTAGTATGTTTCATCAAATCGAGCTTATAGATAATAGCTGTACAACCCTTATCTTTACAACCTTTTTTTGAATCACAAGTATGAGTCTTTTTACACTTCGGACAGCCTGTATCACAACAGCTCTGCACCGTTTCACAACGGACACAGCAATAATGCACAATAGAGACTCCACCTCCTGAATAGATAATCAGGAGAGAAAGGATAAGTGCTGTTATGTAGGCTAGTTTTTTCATTTCAGAGGACAAAGATAAGAATAAAAACAGATTTTCCTATAATTTTTCGTAATTAAGATTCAATCAATCCGATACAGACACATTCTCTTTCCTTTATTTGGCTATTTTAGAGTCATATCAGCACTATTAACTCTTTTTACTCAACAATAAAACCTATCTTTGCCCCAATAAATTCTCTGATTTTTAAGTAAACGCTATGCTTACATATTTACTCATCATTATCACTCTTTATCTGGCAGGTAATGCCTACATATTTATCAGAGCAAAGCAAGCTCTGAAAGTTAAATCTCTCGGAGTAAAAATATTCCTGACCGTTTTATTCTGGATATGTGCTTTATCCTTTTTCGGCACGATGCTAACTCGTAACCTTGAGATGCCTGTCTTTATCTCCCATTCAATGTACACCATTGGAACAAGTTGGTTGATATTTACTCTATACATGGCATTATTCTTGCTTTTGTTTGATATCTTGAAATTATTCAAAGTTGTCTACAAATATAGGTTCTATCTGTCTTTAGTGTTCACGTTGGGATTGCTGGGATGTGGGGTATATAACTATCATCACCCGGAAACCAATGTAGTCAGCATTTTAACCAATAAACGATATGAAGATACTCCCCAAGCAATTAAAATCGTCGCAATCAGCGATGTTCACTTGGGAAATGGTACAGGGAAAGCCGCATTAAAAAAATATGTGGAAATGATAAATGCGCAGCATCCCAACCTGATACTGATTAGTGGTGACTTGATTGATAATAGCGTCGTACCTCTTTATACAGAGAATATGGCGGAAGAATTAGCTAACTTGAAAGCTCCTATGGGTATCTATATGGTTCTCGGCAATCACGAATACATTAGCGGTATCGATGAAAGTATCCGATATATTAAAAGCACTCAAATACAATTATTGCGCGATTCAGTAGTTACACTTCCCAACGGCATACAACTGATAGGACGTGATGACCGTCATAACCGCAAGCGTCATTCCCTGCAAGAGTTAATGGTGAATATCGATAAAAGCAAACCTATCATTTTATTGGATCATCAACCTTTTGATTTGGAAAAAACGGAAGCTGCCGGCATCGACCTGCAATTCAGTGGGCATACACACCACGGACAAATATGGCCTATTAATTGGGTGACCGATTATATCTTCGAGCAAAGCCACGGTTATCGCCAATGGGGAAACAGTCACGTGTATGTATCTTCCGGATTGTCTCTTTGGGGACCACCCTTCAGAATAGGAACGCATAGTGAAATGGTTATTTTCAATTTTCAATGAATATTATGCAGTTTTGTCACATATGTTACAGTTTCCAAGCAATCTCTGCCCTATCTTTGCAGAAAAAAGATTATGGAACAATTACATGCTCATGAAGTCCTCCACATGATGGAAGGAAATAGCTACTCGGAATCATCATTGCGGGAAGCAATCATTAAGAAGTTTGGCTCACAGCAACGTTTTTATGCTTGCTCGGCAGAAAACATGGATGTAGATACCCTTATCGAATTTCTGAAAATGAAAGGGAAATTTATGCCTGCTGAAGATGGATTCACAGTAGATATCACTAAAGTTTGCAAGCATTGATTGGCGGATAATATCCGCCAATCCCATTTTTGGGGATAAATAGCTGCATTTTTTTCTGTTTTTATTAGCCCGATTCACGAATTTCATCTATATTTGTCAATAGTGAATGATAAAACAAATGTTGAATTTACAGAAAAAATGGGTATGAAAAAACAATATGTCAGTCTGCTTGCAATTATACTTTCGGTAAGCGGCTTTTTGTTTTCTTGTCATGACAAGATGAACAAAAACACAGGTGCGTTACAGTTTGATAGCATTCAAGTGAATAAGACAGCTCACCTCTTCAATGATACAGCCAAACCGGCCTGCAATATTATTATTAATTTTGCTTATCCGATAAAATCATCGGATGATATGCTGAAAGACAGTCTGAATACTTATTTCATTTCGGCCTGTTTCGGAGATAAATACATCGGCGAAAAACCGGAAGAAGTTGTAAAGCAATATACCGAGAATTATATCAGCGAATACCGTCGCGATCTCGAGCCTATGTATACCGAAGATGAGAAAGACAAGGAAGACGAATCTTCCATCGGTGCCTGGTATTCTTATTATAAAGGTATAGAAAGCCATGTGCAACTGTATGATAAAGATCTACTTGTATATCGCATCGACTATAACGAATATACCGGAGGTGCACATGGAATTTACATGGCAACTTATTTAAATATGGACCTCACCCTGATGCGTCCGCTCCGCCTCGATGATATTTTTGTCGGAGACTACAAAGACGCATTGACCGACCTGATCTGGAATCAGCTCATGGCAGATAACAAAGTGACCACTCACGAAGCATTGGAAGATATGGGATATGCTTCCACCGGGGACATCGCTCCGACAGAAAATTTCTATCTAAGCAAAGAAGGAATCACCTTCTATTATAATGTATACGATATCACTCCTTATTCTATGGGACCTGTAAAGGTAACAATCCCATTTGCTATGATGGAACATCTATTAGGCAGTAACCCGATTCTGGGAGAGCTAAAAAATTAAAAATCATAAAAAGCTGAACACCAATGAATATCCTGTTGTTATCACTTCCATGTGACAGAATAGGATATTCATCCACATCTATCATTCAAAACTTATAATTCAAAATTCAAACAGTGGAAATCATACTGAAATATTTTCCTGATCTGACGGAAGAGCAGCGCAAACAATTCGCAGCTCTATACGACCTCTACACTGACTGGAATTCAAAAATCAACGTTATCTCCCGCAAGGACATTGAGAATTTATATGAGCATCACGTGCTCCATTCATTAGGCATTGCCAAAATCATCCAATTCCGCCCCGGAACCAGCATCATGGACTTGGGTACAGGAGGAGGTTTTCCTGGCATTCCTTTAGCAATCCTGTTTCCCGAGGTAAAATTCCACCTCGTAGACAGTATCGGCAAAAAAGTACGTGTAGCAACCGAAGTGGCAAATGCCATCGGACTGAAAAATGTGACTTTCCGCCATGCCCGTGCAGAAGAGGAGAAACGAACGTTCGACTTTGTTGTCAGCCGTGCCGTAATGCCTTTGGCGGATTTGATTAAGATTATTAAAAAGAATATCTCTTCGAAACAACAGAATGCATTGCCCAACGGACTTATCTGTCTCAAAGGCGGTGAACTGGAGCATGAAACAATGCCGTTCAAACATAAAACGGTCATTCATAGCTTGAGCGACAACTTCGAGGAAGAGTTCTTTAAAACAAAAAAAGTGGTATATGTTCCGATTTAAACAAGACTATATGTTCTGATAGATGATAAATCATAGAGAAACCATGAAAATAAAAAGATTTGAATTTAATATGTTTCCCGTAAATTGCTACGTATTATGGGATGACACTAAAGAAGCAGTCGTAATTGATCCGGGCTGTTTCTATGAAGAAGAAAAGCAGGCACTGAAAAAGTTCATTCTTACCAATGAACTGAATGTAAAGCATCTGCTGAATACTCATTTACACCTGGATCATATCTTCGGAAATCCGTTCATGCTGAAAGAATTCGGGTTATCGGCAGAAGCAAACAAAGCAGACGAGTACTGGATTGACGAAGCACCGAAACAAAGCAGAATGTTTGGTTTTCAGTTGCAGGAAGAACCTGTACCACTGGGCAAATACCTGCATGACGGAGATATCATCACTTTCGGACATACCAAACTGGAAGCAATACACGTGCCCGGACATTCACCCGGCAGCTTGGTGTACTATTGCAAAGAAGACAACTGCATGTTCTCCGGTGACGTCCTGTTCCAAGGCAGCATCGGCCGTGCTGATCTCACAGGAGGCAACTTCGATGAACTGATAGAACATATTTGCAGCCGTTTATTTGTTCTTCCCAACGAAACAGTCGTTTATCCGGGACACGGCGCTCCCACGACTATCGGAATGGAAAAAGCTGAAAACCCATTTTTTAGATAATAAAAAAGAAGTATTAAGTATCAGGTATTAGGTATTAACAAGGCTAATCGCCCATTAACCGCAGTAATACTTAATACTTGATACTTAATACTTAATTTAATACTTGATTATTATGAAAACCGATTTGTTAGCTAGCCGTCACATCGGCATCAATGAACAAGATACAGCCATAATGCTCCGCAAAATTGGCGTGAACTCACTGGACGAACTGATTAATCAGACAATTCCCGCCAATATACGGCTGAAAGAGCCGCTTGCATTGACTAGTCCACTGACGGAATACGAATTTGGAAAACACATCGCTGAACTGGCAGCTAAAAACAAACTATATACCACATATATCGGTTTGGGATGGTACAACACGATCACTCCGGCCGTTATCCAGCGGAATGTATTCGAAAACCCAGTATGGTATACTTCTTACACTCCGTACCAGACAGAGGTATCGCAAGGACGTCTGGAAGCATTGATGAATTTCCAGACAGCCGTATGTGATCTTACTGCCATGCCACTCGCCAACTGCTCACTTCTGGACGAAGCAACTGCCGCCGCCGAAGCCGTAAGCATGATGTATGCCTTACGCTCCCGCGCGCAACAGAAAGCCAATGCGAACGTAGTCTTCGTAGACGAGAATATTTTTCCGCAGACATTAGCTGTCATGACTACACGTGCCGTACCTCAAGGCATCGAACTACGTGTAGGTAAATATAAAGATTTTGAACCTTCACCGGAAGTGTTTGCCTGTATTCTGCAATATCCGAACTCACATGGAAACGTAGAGGACTATTCTGAATTTACCGAAAAAGCACATGCCGCAGACTGCAAAGTAGCTGTTGCCGCTGATATTTTAAGTCTCGCCCTGCTAACTCCTCCGGGAGAATGGGGAGCAGATATTGTATTCGGAACCACACAACGCTTGGGTACCCCAATGTTCTATGGCGGTCCATCGGCTGCTTTCTTTGCTACCAAAGACGAATACAAACGGAATATGCCGGGACGAATCATCGGATGGTCTAAAGACAAATATGGCAAACTCTGCTACCGAATGGCTTTACAGACACGTGAACAACATATCAAACGGGAAAAAGCAACTTCAAATATCTGTACCGCACAAGCATTATTAGCTACTATGGCAGGCTTTTACGCCGTTTATCACGGTCAGGAGGGTATCACTACAATTGCATCACGTATACACAGCATTACTGTATTTCTTGAAAAGCAATTAAAGAAATGCGGATATACACAAGTCAACGCTCAATACTTTGACACCTTACGTTTCGAATTGCCCGAACACGTTTCGGCACAGCAAATCCGCACGATAGCACTTACCAAAGAAGTTAATCTGCGCTATTATGAAAATGGCAATGTTGGTTTCAGCATTGACGAAACAACAGATGTGGCAGCTGCCAATGTGTTGCTCTCGATTTTTGCCATTGCCGCCGGAAAAGATTACCAGAAAGTAGACGACATTCCGGAAAGAAGCAACATCGACAAGGATTTAAAACGTACAACTCCTTTCCTGACACATGAAGTATTCAGCAAGTATCACACGGAAACAGAGATGATGCGTTACATCAAACGTCTGGACCGCAAAGATATTTCTCTTGCACAATCCATGATTTCCCTCGGTTCATGTACAATGAAGCTGAATGCAGCCGCAGAAATGTTGCCTTTAAGCCGTCCCGAGTTTATGGGTATGCACCCGCTGGTTCCGGAAGACCAAGCAGAAGGTTATCGTGAATTAATCAAGAACCTAAGTGAAGATTTGAAAGTTATCACCGGGTTTGCAGGGGTTAGCCTACAACCCAATTCGGGTGCTGCAGGAGAATATGCAGGCCTTCGTGTGATTCGCGCCTATCTCGAAAGTATCGGTCAGGGACACCGTAACAAAGTCTTGATTCCAGCTTCGGCTCACGGAACAAATCCTGCGTCTGCTATACAGGCAGGCTTCGTAACTGTTACCTGTGCATGCGACGAGCAGGGGAATGTAGAAATGGCTGACCTACGTGTAAAAGCTGAAGAAAATAAAGATGAATTGGCTGCACTGATGATTACTTATCCTTCTACACATGGTATCTTCGAGACCGAGATAAAAGAGATTTGCGACATCATTCACGCCTGTGGTGCACAAGTATATATGGACGGAGCCAACATGAATGCACAGGTAGGATTAACCAATCCGGGATTCATCGGTGCAGATGTCTGTCACTTGAATCTTCATAAAACATTCGCTTCCCCTCATGGTGGCGGAGGTCCGGGAGTCGGTCCTATCTGCGTAGCCGAACATTTGGTTCCTTTCCTTCCCGGACACGGAATCTTCGGCAATTCACAAAATCAAGTATCGGCAGCTCCATTCGGCAGTGCAGGTATTCTGCCTATCACATACGGATATATCCGCATGATGGGTGCAGAAGGACTGACACAGGCAACTAAAATTGCGATCCTGAACGCTAATTATCTGGCTACTTGTCTGAAAGATACGTATGGAGTTGTTTATCGGGGAGCCAACGGTTTCGTAGGGCACGAAATGATTCTGGAATGCCGGAAAGTACATGAAGAAGCAGGAATCTCGGAGAATGATATTGCCAAACGCCTGATGGATTACGGTTATCATGCTCCTACCCTCTCCTTCCCCGTCCACGGTACGTTGATGATTGAACCAACAGAAAGTGAAAGTCTGGCAGAACTAGACAATTTCGTAGATGTCATGCTGAATATCTGGAAAGAAATTCAAGAAGTGAAGAATGGCGAAGCGGATAAAGATGATAATGTATTGATTAATGCTCCTCATCCAGAATATGAAATTGTAAGTGATCGTTGGGAGCACTCATATACACGCGAGAAAGCAGCTTATCCTATAGAAAGTGTACGTGATAATAAATTCTGGATAAATGTAGCTCGCGTAGATAACACCTTGGGAGACCGTAAGCTACTACCCACTCGCTATGGTACTTTCGAGTAAAAAGAGGTCTATCCAAAGAGATTTCTAGAGCACTGTCTCTTAAAAAATCACCTCACAAAATAATTCCGGGACTCACATACGTTAAGTCCCGGAATTATTTTTATCAGACAAGAGGCTGTATTCTATCTAACGATAGTTATTGTATTAACCTTTACCTTTTTCTCTTTCATTGGAATCTTCGAATCAGGATAACCCAAAGCTACACAACCGTAGACTTTATGATTGGCAGGAACACCTAAAGCAGTAATAAATTCACGAACCTCCGGATCATCACATGTTGTCCCCAACTGATTGATCCAACAAGAGCCGATACCTAAAGACTGGGCAGCTAGGAACATATTTTCTATGGCACAAGCACAATCCATACCAGCCCACCATTGAGTAGGCTCATTAGATACAATCACTAAAGTCGGAGCATGATAATAGCAACAATAAGTCTTACTATGTCCACGTTCCTGCAAACGAGAATCGTCGCTTTTTGCAAAAGCCCCTTTAATCCGTTCATTCAGTTCTGTCAACTTATCCATATTTTGAATAGCCGTAAAATGCCATGTTTCCAGATGCATTCCACTCGGTGCATAAGTTGCAGCTTCCAAAATAGCCTGCAAATCCTCTTCTAAAACTTGCTGGCCAGTATAAGCCCGTACGCTACGGCGTGCTTTAATGTTCTCTAAAACTTCATTTGTTTTCATGGATAACAAGTATTTTATATAAGTATGCCATCATTATTAGTTTAACTGCATCAATACATTATACTTTTCTACCGTTTGACCAGCCCAATCTTTGCATTCAGTTTGAAATAATAGACTCCATTCTCTCTCTCCAGGAACCCGTATTTGTCTTTCTCTAAAGATCCTTTTTCTAAACGGGTATTTAAAAACAAAAAATCCTCCATTATTTGCTTTTCCGATTTATGATAACAGAGCACTTCTCCATTTCCATCCACCAATAGAATACCTTCCACTGCCGAATCCAATCCATTGTAAATCTTTGCAGGACGCATTCCCAATACTAATGCCATCAAGAACTGCTTCATCTTGAATTCATAGAACTTATGCTTATTGATTAGTTCATCTTTAATCTTCAACGGATTCATTTGTTTAATAACTTCCGTCAACTCACTAATACGGGAGATACCATCCAAATGCATGATACGAACCATTTCTGTCAGTACACGTGGAAAATGCAGATCAATCATCAAAAGATTACTGCGGAATACGCGGTCGGCTACATCAGCGTATTTAAGTACGCCCCCCAAACGTTCGATCATCATCATCCGTTCGGCAACTTCATTCGGAGATTCAGGCAAAGCATTGATTTTATTCACTGTTGGAGTGGCAAATTTGACTCCACTCTGTTCCAGTTTAAGATTCGCTGCACGTCCTCCGTCCAACAACGGATTCATTACGCCCAACCGTGAACGGACATTGAAACCTCTTAACGGAGCTTTCGGATGCCAAAATGTAATGGAAAAATCTGTGCGATCTTCTGTTTTTGCTTCCAAATCGAAAATGGCAGCTTCGTCTAAAAACTCTTCTACTCCTTCTGGAGAAGCAACATCATTTTCCGGCGAAGATTTCACAGCCTGTAATATCAGATCAGCTACAATACCAAAATCTTCACGAGGCATGGACTTACTCCCATTCTCTCCTTCTATACGAATCGTATCTTCTTCAATATAATATTGACGTGTTCCATCATGTTCTTCCCGTTGAATCATTGCAACAGGCCAAAATGTATCTCCCGCCTTTGCTTCTGCTGTGCCTAACACTACTTTTCCATCTGCTAAGAGACGAAAGAAAGAATAGAGTTCGCACCATTCTTTTTTGGTTGCTTCAAATGCCATATATTTTTGTTCTTCTTTATTTTACTACAAATGTTCTATCTTAATTCTACTACTGAATTTTCCTAACTATGAGTTGCTTCTACTGATTGATAACCTGCGGTAAGGTTACAGACGACACAACCGGAGGAACTATATGAGTCACCTCCTCCAATGGAGGGAGCTTGCCTACCTGTGCAAACAGGGAGTTTCGTATCCATTCTCTGGGAGTGACTATGATAAATCGTCCCGTCCAACAACCATCAAAATAGGAAGGGTTACCCGGCTGTTTCTTAATGGGATAACAGATGTTTTCTCCTTTAGTCCGCATCTCCGGCGAACGTCCGGGATCATTCACCCACACATGTTTATCATCAATGCCACGAAGCACCATCCAGTGCCCTCTCGGACCAGGACGCAAACCACGAACTGCACCTGTATATCTCACATTTACAAGCACAGGAATGCCACGATCAATATAATCTTTCAATATCCGATAATCTTTCTGCTGGAAATGTTCGGCACTTATCATGTTTTCATAATAACGTGTCAACGAATCAATCTCAAAAGAATAATATCCTCCCTGCCCTATTGAAGTACGGCGACGGAAAGGAGCACGTTTTTTCAGAAAGTAGTTCCGCTGATATTCAATCAGTTTCTTTTCTGCATCCTGGGCTGTACGTTGTGTATCAGCCGTCATTCCCTTAAAATAATCAAAGACCATTAACGAAGAAGCCAGAGAGCAATGCGAGTAAGGGCATCCCGCGATTTTCTGCGAATACCACGGAACAGGAATATTATTAGGAGCCAGTTTTTGAGTTTCCTGTATTTGTGCTTGCGCCTGAACGCTCATCCATACAAAGGAACTTAAAAACAGACTAAAAATTATGTGACATTTATTTATCATGCAATCCACTCTCTATCTCTATTACTACTTCTAATACTTTACCTACAAAATATTCTCATCATCAAGAATCCGCGCTGTCTCCACCTTCTCCAAACGTGCACGCAACTTAGGCATCATCGAACGACGAATCCGCAATGTCATGCTACAATCCATGTCATACGACTGATTAAGAATCTCCGGTTCCTCTTCTTTCACAATGCGCATGACATCATTCATAAAAGGATATTCAAACATTACCGTCACATCCTCATCTACCGTCTTTTCTATAATAGTAGCGGCAGCAATCGCTTCGGCAGCAGCGGCCTTGTAAGCAACAATCAATCCACTTGTCCCCAACTTGATTCCTCCAAAATAACGAACTACTATAATCAGTATATCCGTCAGTTCATTCGAGTTTATCTGTCCGAGAATAGGTTTACCCGCTGTTCCGGAAGGTTCTCCGTTGTCATTGGCACGGAAATCCTTTCGCGCAGCTCCCAACATATAAGCATAGCATACATGCCGTGCATCATAATACTTTTTCTGATACGTTTCAAGATGCATCTTTATCTCATCGAGAGTACGCACAGGAAGGGCTATAGCAATGAACTTGCTTCGTTTTTCCGTATAAATACCTTCGGAAGGCTCAATGATGGTTTTATAAGTATCTTCAGCAGTCATGTTGCAAAGATACGGCTTTAATGAGAAAAGTCAATCTATCATTTGGAAATATTAATGTTCCACTTATCGATGATAGGCAGTTGGGGGAATTAAAAATAGTGACGCTATCCAATAAAAATAGTGACGGTATACCACAACGATACCGTCACTATCCCGGGCATATCCCGTCACTATTTTTTCTACATCAATCAAGCGTCACATCTACTGATATAGTCCCTATCAACAATGATTTTCGCATCATCTTACAGATATTTTTTAATCTAACTTATGAATCACCAGTCCCGAACGAAGTTTCGGTTCAAACCAAGTAGTCTTCGGCGGCATAATATTGCCTGTATCTGCAATATCCATCAACTGTTTCATAGATACGGGATAGAGAGCCAAAGCCACTTTCATTTCACCGCTATCCACACGCTTCTTGAGCTCTCCCAATCCACGGATACCACCGACAAAATCAATACGTTTATCAGAACGCAGATCCTTTATACCTAAAACTTCATCCAAAATCAAGTGGGAAGAGATTGTAACATCAAGCACACCAATAGGGTCGTTATCATTATACGTACCGGCCTTAGCAGTCAAGCTGTACCATTTACCACCCAAATAGAGTGAAAAATTATGTAAGCCGGATGGTTTATAGATATCCGCACCCTTCTCTTCTACTATAAAGTTTTTATCAAGTGCAGCCAGGAATTGCTCGGGAGTCAAACCATTGAGATCTTTCACTACACGATTATAATCGATGATGGTTAGCTGGTTTGCAGGGAAGCAAACAGCCATGAAGTAATTATATTCTTCATCACCACGATGATTCGGATTTTGCTTTGCTTTCTCTGCTCCCACCAATGCAGCAGCGGCAGAACGGTGATGCCCGTCAGCAATATAAAGAGCAGGCATTTTAGCAAATTCGGCAGTAATGGTAGCAATATCTGCATCCTGGTCGACAATCCAGAAAGTATGTCCAAAGCCATCACCCGGAGCGATAAAGTCATAAACCGGCTTGTTTGCTGTATATTTCTTTATAATAACATCCAGCTTCTCATTATCAGGATAAGCAAAGAAAACAGGCTCAATGTTTGCGTTGTTCACACGTACATGTTTCATACGATCCTCTTCCTTGTCACGACGGGTAAGCTCATGCTTTTTGATAATACCATTCATATAATCGGGAACATAAGCACCGACCACCAATCCGTATTGCGTTTTCCCGTTCATCGTCTGGGCATAGATATAATAGTTTTCCTTATTATCCTGCACCAACCAGCCTTTGTCCTGAAACAGTTGGAAATTCTCGGCAGCTTTAGCATACACCCGTTCGTCGTGTTCATCCATACCAACAGGGAAATCTATTTCCGGTTTAATAATATGATAAAGAGACTTTTCGTTACCTTCCGCTTCTGCGCGGGCTTCTTCAGAGTTCAGTACATCATAAGGACGTGAAGCGACCTGTTCTACGAGGTTTTGCGGAGGACGAATGCCCTTGAAAGGTTTGATTATTGCCATGATATTAGTATTTTATATGTAAAAAATTAAAGCCACAGACTTCTTGAAAATCTGTGGCTCAAATATACTACTTATTTCTAAAAAAGACATTCTGCAACGGATTGTTTTTATTCAGATACTACCATAGTTATCCTGAAAAATCCGGCAGACTTATTCAGAATCTTACTTGTTTACTCTAAATTTCTCGCAACCATCTTTCAAGAAGCCCACAATTTGTTGAGCAGCAGCAATACCGGCATTGATATTTGCTTCGGCAGTTTGAGCACCCATCTTCTTAGGAGTTGAGAAATAACGTCCGGCAAACTTTTCTGCAAACTCTGCGTTAGCAGCAGGCATAATATCTGTGATATATTTGAAGTCTGCACGCTCTTCCATCAGTTTGATTAGTTCTGCTTCGTTAATCACTTCCTTACGGGCAGTGTTTACCAACATAGCACCTTTCGGCATATCTTTCAACAGAGCATAATTGATAGAGTTCTTTGTTTCGGCAGTTGCCGGAATATGAAGAGATACCACCTGGCAAGTCTTGTACAATTCTTCTGCAGAATCAAGTGCTTTCACACCATCTTTTTCGATTACTTCTTTCGGGCAGAATGCATCATAAGCATACACTTCCATTCCGAAACCTTTGGCAACACGAGCTACATTGCGGCCTACGTTTCCATAAGCATGAATACCCAATTTCTTGCCCATCAATTCTGTACCGGAAGTTCCGTTATAGAAATTACGGACAGCATATACCATCATACCCAAAGCAAGTTCGGCAACAGCATTAGAATTCTGTCCCGGAGTGTTCATCACGCATACATTGTGAGCTGTGGCAGCAGCCAGGTCCACATTATCGTATCCTGCACCGGCGCGAACTACGATTTTCAATTCTTTAGCAGCATCAAGCACCTCTGCATCAACAATATCACTACGGATAATGATGGCATTAGCATCTTTCACTGCATCCAGTAACTGGGCTTTTTCTGTATATTTCTCAAGTAAAGCAAACTCGTATCCGGCTGCTTCTATTTCTTTACGGATACCGTCTACTGCAACTTTAGCAAACGGTTTATCAGTAGCTACAAGTATTTTCATAATCTAATTCTGTTTATAAAGACTCACCACAGATTACCCAGATTCTCACAGAATAAAAAAAATCTGCGTCCGTCTGTATAATCTGTGGTGAAAATATTATTAATGAAGTTTTTCAAATTCCTGCATACAATCAATCAAAGCTTGTACGCTTTCTTTCGGCAGAGCATTGTAGCAAGATGCACGGAAACCACCTACAGAACGGTGTCCCTTGATACCTACCATACCTCTTTCAGTAGCAAACTTCAAGAAGTCAGCTTCGAAGTCTTTGTATTCGGGAGCCATCACGAAACAGATGTTCATACGTGAACGGTCTTCTTTGGCAGCAGTACCCACGAACATTTTGTTACGGTCGATTTCAGCATACAACATATCCGCTTTTTCAATGGCACGACGTTCCATTTCTTTCACACCACCCTGTGCTTTGATCCAGCGAAGCGTCTGCAATGCTGCATAAATAGGTACAACAGGAGGAGTGTTAAACATAGAGCCACTGTCAACATGAGTCTGATAATTCAACATCGTTGGAATGTAACGGGAAACCTTACCCAATGCGTCATTCTTAACGATAACGAATGTAACACCAGCAGGAGCCAGATTCTTTTGTGCACCACCATAAATACAGATATATTTAGAAACGTCGATCGGACGTGAGAAAATATCAGAAGACATATCGGCAACCATCGGAACTGGAGAATCGAGATCTTTCTTCAATTCTGTACCGTAAATTGTGTTGTTAGTCGTAATGTGGAAATAATCTGCGTCTGTCGGGATTGTATAATCTTTTGGGATATAAGTATATGTAGCTTCAGCAGAGGAAGCAACTTCTACAACTTCGCCAAACCCTTTAGCTTCTTTCATTGCTTTCTTAGCCCATACACCAGTGTTCAGGTAAGCAGCTTTTTTTTCCAGGAAGTTATAAGGAACCATGCAGAACTCCATACTAGCACCTCCACCCAGGAACAGTACCGAATAGCCTTCGGGGATATTGAGTAATTCCTTGAATAATGCCTCTGCTTCGTCAACCACAGGTTGGAAGTCTTTGGCGCGGTGGCTGATTTCCATCAAAGAGAGACCAGAGCCGTTGAAATCTAAAATAGCCTTCGCTGTATCCTCTATCACCTCACGCGGAAGAATGGAAGGTCCTGCATTGAAATTATGCTTTTTCATTTGAAGTTTGTTTTTGGTTTAACAATTTCGTTACTTTTGTCTTTTGACCTTGCGAATTTACGAATTTATTTCCGCCGTACAAATCTTTCCTTATAAAAATACTGTTTTAAAGCAGATTTTCCTTTCTTTTTATTGGTTTATACAGGATATATACACCATTTTGTTATCCATAGATGTCAAGTAAGGTATCTTACAGAAAAGATCTTTACTTCGCTTCTTCTATAATAGTCTTCATTCCTTTGATTTTCTCCCCCTGAATCAGATTCAGGAGTTGCTTCACCTTAGCCCGGCGAATAGCTACGAAAGCATAATGCTCTTTGACATCAATCGCTCCGACATCTTCACGAGTCAGATTTCCTTTTTTATATAAGAATCCGGCAATATCGATCCGACTAAGTTTCTCCTTCTTTCCTTTACCTATATATATAGTAGCCCAGACCGATTTCGGAGGCCGGGGAGGGTTTTCAGGCAACACTACTATCTCCATTTCTTCCGGAATATAAGAAGGAAGTTTCTCTTCGGCATGAAGAATCAGATAAGACGTTCCGGTCGCATCCCAACGTGCTGTTCGTCCGTTGCGGTGCGTAAAGGCTTCTTCATTGACCGGCAAATGATAATGGATGATATGTCCGACTTCTGGAATATCCAGTCCACGGGCTGCCAGATCGGTAGAAATCAAGACATGACAACTGCCATTACGGAACTTGTAAAGCGCACGTTCACGGTCCGGCTGTTCCATACCACCATGAAAACGTTCTGCGAGTAGTTTTTTATCTGCCAATAACTGATGTACACGGTCCACCGCATCCCGATGATTACAAAACACGATGCTCGAACTGCTTCCCAATGTACAAAGCAGATTATATAAAGTATCAATCTTATCTTTGGAAGGTGAAAGCACCTTCATTAATTTCAAGCGCGACTCTTGTTCTTCAGAATCGTCCGAAAGGAAGTCCAACTTAACTGTGCGGTTCAATCCTGTAAATTCGGGAATCTCTGCCGCATCAGTAGCTGAAAGTAACATACGTTTTTTTAATCCCGGAAGCTGGGTGATAATCTCTGCCATTTCATCGTGGAAACCAAACTCCAACGATTTGTCGAACTCGTCAATAATTAAAGTTTCAATGGTTTCAGGGTTGAAATTGCCTTTCGACAAATGGTCGGTGATACGTCCCGGAGTACCGATGATGATAGCAGGATGATTGCTCAATATACTTTTCTTTTCTTCGGCGATAGGATGTCCACCGTAACAACAGCAGGTTTTCCAGGAAGTCCCCATTGCTTTGAATACAGAATCTATCTGTAAGGCCAGCTCACGCGAAGGAACGAGAATCAAAACCTGCACGCTGTCGTCGTTCGGTTTTAGAGTAAGGAGTAAAGGTAACAGATAAGCCAATGTCTTGCCCGATCCTGTCGGTGACAACAGTATAACGTCTTTTCTTCCGGTAGCTTGTTCAAGTGATGCTTCCTGCATCGGATTCAGCTCCTCAATCTTCAAATTGCGGAGAGCCGACTGTATAATTTCATTTTTCTCTAACATGGGGGCAAAGATACAAAAAGGAAAGAGTACGGAGATAAAAATACAATCAAACTTTAGCCATGCCGGTCAATATATAATAACCTTTCAGATTATTCTCTTTCATGTAAATGGTTACTTCTGCCCTACAAGCTGTCACCAAGGCATATCCCGTTAAACTTGAACTCATAGCTTTGATAAATGAATACTCTGTATCATTGTGAATAAAAGATATACGATGATATTCCATAACCTATTGTACTTTAATAATTCTATTGTGTAGCCAAATATACGAATATAATAGATAAGTACGGATAAAAAAGGAGAACTATCTTTAAAACAGACATAAAATAGATACAAACCATAACGGAAAGACATTATGAGATAATACCAAAAAGAAGCGGGAAATCGAAGAAGCATTACTGCTTTTCAGATTTCCCGCTCTGTGTTTATGTAACCTTTCCGGTCATTGTTCCGACCGGTTTGTTCTCTTCTGCGAATTATCCTCCGAAGTTGTCGAACATCAGGTTCTGTGCCGGAACGCCAAGATCGTCGAGCATCTTCTCTACAGCTTTCGACATCGGACCAGGACCACACATATAGTATTCAATATCTTCAGGAGCTTCGTGATTCTTCAGGTAAGTTTCGTAAATTACGTTGTGAACGAATCCCGGAGTGTACTTCACGCCTGCAGCATCAGCAGCAGGGTCCGGACGGTCGAGAGCCAAATGGAAAGTGAAATTCGGGAAGTCCTTTTCGATTTGCAGGAAATCTTCCAGATAGAACACTTCGTTCAGCGCACGGGCACCGTAGAAGTAAGACATCTTACGGTCAGTAGTATGCAATGTCTTGGTCAAGTGCATGATTTGCGCACGCAACGGAGCCATACCGGCACCACCACCAATCCACATCATTTCCTTCTTAGAATCGAAGATTGGGTGGAAGTCTCCGTAAGGACCACTCATTATTACCTTGTCACCCGGTTTCAGGGTAAAGATATAAGAAGAAGCGATACCCGGCATTACATCCATAAATCCAGGACCTTGTTCTTTCGGTTTGAACGGCGGAGTAGCGATACGTACTGTCAACATGATACGGTCACCTTCGGCAGGATAGTTGGCCATAGAGTAAGCACGGATTGTTTCCTCGTCGTTCTTACACTTCAGACCCAGCAAACCGAATTTCTCCCATGCAGGAAGATATTCATCACCAATCAAGCTCTTATCGATGTCCTTGTCATAGTCCATTGAGAATTTAGGAATCTTAATCTGCGCATAAGAACCCGGGATAAAGTCCATGTGTTCGCCTTTAGGCAGAGCAACGATGAACTCTTTGATAAATGTAGCCACGTTCTTGTTGGAGATTACTTCGCACTCCCACTCTTTCACACCGAGTACAGATTCATCAATTTTGATAGCCATATCCCCCTTCACTTTTACCTGACAACCCAGACGCCAGTGGTCTTGCTGCTGTTTACGGCTGAAGTGAGGAACTTCAGAAGGCAGAATTTCACCACCACCTTCAAGCACCTGGCATTTACATTGCCCGCAAGATCCCTTACCACCACATGCGGATGACAGGAATATTCCGTTTACAGACAGAGTATTAAGCAAAGTAGAACCGGAAGCAACTTCCAATTCCTTTTCGCCATTGATTGTCAGTTTCACGTTTCCTGATGGCACCAGGAAATTTTTGGCAACCAGCAAGATAACAACAAGCAACAGAATAACCACAAGGAATACCCCAATGCTCGCTAATATTAAATTCATATCCATTGTCTTATTCCTTTCTTTTTAGATGTTCAAACCAGAGAAACACATAAATGCGATTGCCATCAGACCTACTGTGATAAATGTGATACCCAAGCCCTTCAACGGAGCAGGCACGTCAGAGTAAGCCATTTTCTCGCGGATAGCAGCCAGACCTACGATAGCGAGCAACCAACCGATACCGGAACCTAATGCATAAGAAAGAGCATCCCATACATCACCGATATATTTCGGGTCGCTCGGACCAAGGTTGATACGTTGTTGCATGAACAGAGAGGCACCCATGATGGCACAGTTAACAGCAATCAACGGCAGGAAGATACCCAGCGAAGCGTACAGCGAGGGGCTGAAACGTTCTACCACCATCTCCACCAGTTGCACAATACCGGCAATAACGGCAATGAAAAGAATAAAACTCAAGAAGCTAAGATCAACACCTTCAACAATAGCATTGGCAGCTAGCACCTTGGTTTGCAACAGATAGTTGACCGGAAGTGTCACCAGTAACACAAAAGTTACCGCAATACCCAGCCCTACGGCAGTCTTCACATTCTTCGAAACAGCCAAGTATGAACACATACCCAGGAAGAATGCGAATATCATGTTGTCCACAAAGATAGAGCGGACGAATAAACTTAATAAATGTTCCATAATTCTTTTTGATTTATGATTTATGATTTATAATTTATGATTCAGCAGACTTATCATGCGACTATGATTATAAGGCTAAACATAAATCATAATTCAGAAATCAGAAATAATTAATTACTTTCTTCTTGCAGTTCTTTGTGACGTGCACGTTGATACCATATAATGCAAGCTACGATAATCAATGCCATCGGTGGCATCAACATCAAACCGTTATTTACGTATCCGATATTCTGGATAGGTTCGTAGTTCAGGATATTGAAACCGAGCAATGTTCCCGATCCAAGCAGTTCGCGGAAGAAAGCAACGATAATCAAAATCTTGGCATATCCCAAACCGTTGCCCAGACCATCAAGGAAGGACTCCCAAGGACCATTCTGCATGGCAAATGCTTCCAGACGTCCCATCAGGATACAGTTGGTGATAATCAAACCTACATATACAGAAAGCTGAACACTTACATCATAAGCATACGCTTTCAAAATTTCACTTACAATAGTTACCAGAGCGGCTACCACTACCAACTGAACGATGATACGGATGCGGTTAGGAATGGTTTTGCGCAACAATGAAATAACGACGTTAGCAAATGCAGTAATCACTGTTACCGAAAGTCCCATTACAATAGCAGGCTCCAGTTTTGCAGTAACAGCAAGTGCAGAACAGATACCGAGCACCTGTACGGTTACCGGGTTATCAATTCCCAACGGAGCAGAGAATACTTCTTTATTTCTCTTTGAAAACAGTTGTCCCATATTCTATCTTTCTCCTCCTTATTATTTAGTTAAAAAACTCAAGTAACTATTCAGGCAAGTCTTCAGCATGGCATCTACACCTACAGAAGTGATTGTACCACCAGAGATACCATCCACTTGATAATCAGCTTTCTCCACTTTACCGTGTTTTACAACACCCAAAGCAACAGAGCCATTCTCCAAAGTCTTCTTGCCTACAAATTCCTGTTGGAACATTTCGGTTGCAATTTCAGCACCCAAACCCGGAGTTTCACTAGCGTGTGAGAAGTAAGTACCGTAAACGGTATCTTTATCCTCGTTCAGTGCAACATATCCCCAGATAGCACCCCAAAGGCCTGCACCATAAACAGGAACCACATATTTAGTCTGACCGTCCACTTCGCATACAAACACGTGCAGACGTTGTTGTTCTTTCGCTTCTTTCTCGTAGTTGGTAGCAAATTCACCTGTATTTTCAGTCAGCGTACCGTCTACGTTCATCAGCATATCCCCTTTCACATATTTCTGATATTCAGCATCCGCATCTTCCACATTCTTAATGTTCAATGCAGCGAGGATTTGTTTCTTAGTGTCCAACTGCACATTCTTGTCTTGTGTAGATTTCAGTGAAGAACTAACGAATGCCAGCAGGAATGCTACGATAATAACCATTACCGAAGCATAAATGATAGTATAACTATTACTATTCGTATTCATTTTCTTTCGGTATTTATTGGTTAGACTTGATAGTGCGTTTCTCGCGACGGCTGATATTGCTTTGTACTACACAGTAGTCAATCAGCGGAGCGAAGATGTTCATCAGCAGGATGGCAAGCATCATACCTTCCGGATAACCCGGATTCAGTACGCGGATAACGATAGCCATCACACCGATCAGGAATCCGAAGATATATTTACCTCTTTCTGTACGTGCGGAAGTCACAGGGTCAGTAGCCATAAATACGGCACCGAAGCAGAAACCACCAAGAACGAGGTGTTCGTACCAAGGCATTTGAGCCATTGTGTTGTTTTCCATGCCGATTGAGTTGAATACCCATGCCATGAATGCGCCACCTACGAATACGGAAATCATTGTCTTCCAGCTTGCAACACCTGTCCAAAGCAAGATAACGGCACCAATCAGGATGGCGATTACGCTGGTTTCACCGATAGAACCCGGAATCAGACCTGTAATCATATCCATGTTGAATGCAGGCACACTGCCTGATGTAGCAGCTTGTCCCAGCGGAGTGGCAACGGTGAGTCCGTCTACGCTTTGTCCTAAACCGAAGATACTGTCGCCTGACACCCAAACGGCATCACCGGACATCTTGGTCGGGTATGCGAAGAACAGGAATGCACGAGTAATCAACGCAACGTTGAATACGTTCATACCTGTACCACCGAATACTTCTTTTGCGAAGATAACAGAGAATGCAGTAGCTACGGCAAGAATCCACAACGGACAGTCTACCGGAACGATCATCGGGATCAAGATACCGGAAACAAGGAATCCTTCCTGGATTTCTTCTTTCTTCCATTGAGCTACGACGAACTCAATGCCAAGACCTACTACGTATGATACGATTATTTTAGGCAGTACTGCCAGGAATCCGTAGATAAACATTTCGATGAAGCTGCCAGTAGCACCTGTGTGAGTGAAATGCTGGTAACCTACGTTGTACATACCGAACAGCAAAGCCGGTATTAACGAAATAACCACAATCGACATGATGCGCTTGCTATCGATTGCGTCATGTATGTGCGTTCCCGTTTTCGCAGTCTTGCTGGGCACGAACAGGAATGTTTCGAAGCCGTCAAACACCGACTGGAATGCGTGGAATTTGCCGCCCTCCTCAAAGTTCGGCTTTATCTTATCGAGATAATTTCTTAACGCTTTCATTTATTTAATTGAAAATTGAAAGTTGAGAGTTGAAAATTGGCTGTGCTGGGTTTATGCTGTATCCACAGAGAGCCGTTTCGCAAGATTTCAACTATCGCTTATTTTAATTTTTATTATTTAATCTCTTATTCGATTACGCCATTTCTGAACGGAGCATATCGAGTCCGGCACGAACGATGCGTTGCAGTTCCATCTTTGAAGAGCAGACGAATTCGCAAAGGGCGAAGTCTTCGGGAGCTACTTCGTAGATGCCGAGTGCTTCCATACGGTCGATGTCACCGGCGATAATTGCTTTAATCAGATATTCGGGCAGAATGTCCATTGGGAATACTCTATCGTATTCACCCGACATAATCATGTGACGTTCGCCACCTTTGATACGGGCATCCAACGTATATTCCTTCTTACCCATCAACCAGCTGAAATAAGAACGATTGGCACTGAACTGGTTGAAGCGTGGCATGATCCATCCAAGCATTTCGTGAATGTCGTCACCTTCGGGGATAACAGTCAGTTGGCTATGGAATGCGCCCAAGAATCCGTTCGGGGATACTTGCTTTCCTGTCAGCACGTTACCGCTGATGTAGCGTAAATCTTTGTCTTTTGTTACATTGCCGGCAAACACGTTGGTGAGCAATGCGCCTACCTGTAGTTTGCAGTATGCAGGTTTCAACACTTCGGAACCTGTCACAGCTACTGTACGGGTGAAATCTACATGGCCTGTATTGAAGAGGCGACCGATGAAGATTACGGCTTGCGGATCAATAGTCCATACCGTTTCGCCCTTGGATACGGGGTCGAGGTGGTTGATCTGAACGCCTACATTACCTGCAGGGTTCGGTCCGTCGAATGCGGTGATTGTAACGTTCTTAGCCTGTGTCAGTGCGGCAGCGTTCTGTTTCACACTGATGTTCAGGTAGGTTTTTGCCAGTTTGGCAAGAGCATCAAGCCCTGTCTGGAAGTTTGCTTCTTCGCCTTTGAGGGCGAACTCGAAATCCGGAGCCAATGGATTGGTATCGAATGCGGAGATGAAGATTCCTTTCGGGGTTACCGTCGGATCTGCAATGATGTCATAAGGACGCTGTTTGATAAACGCGAAAAGTCCAGCTTCCAACAGAGCGGATTTCACAGCTTCAGCATCCATCGAAGCAACATTCTTTTTCCCAAAATCTTCATAGTCCTGCTCTGCAGCAGCTTCTACTACGATGTTCAATACCTTACGACGAGCACCACGTTCTACACTCGTCACCACGCCGCTCACCGGCGAAACAAATTTCACTTCAGGATGATACTTGTCGATAAACAAGGGTCCACCAGCCATTACATATTCCTGCTCTTTCACAACTACCTTAGGCGTCACTCCAGGAAAGTCATCGGGTACAAGTGCGTAGAATCCCGGTTCTTTTACTGTTGCGTACGTTTCAGCAGCTTTTCCTTTCAGGTTTATGTCAAGGCCTTTACGTAACTTTATTACATTTGCCATGCTATATAAAATAATGGTTTCATAAATTTGCCGCAAAAGTAATAAATAAGATTGGGATTCGGGAGGAAAAAAGAAAGGAATTACGGAAAAATATCCGTAATTCCTTTCGTGTTCGTGCACGTAATCTTTTATCTTTTGTTCCGGAACAAAAGACAGAAGCAAAGAAAAAGAACTATTCAGCAAACATAGGATCCCAAGCAGGAAGTCGGATAGGCTTCTGTTTCAACACCTCGAGAGCTTTTTTCGATGCATATTTCGTTTCTACTACTAGGCGGAACATATATTCGTTAAACCAATCATCTGTCATAATGAGATAACCCTGATAACCGGCGGCGGGTCCCCAACTATTTTCAACCATCCATTTCGTCGGTTTTCCATTTTTGTCAAGATCGACGGCCATAAGAGTCATGGCGTGACTGGAGCCACTGGCAAAACTTTGGATACGTTGCTTCTTGTTCATGCCAAAAGAAGTACCCATAAGAGATTCGTAGTCGTAGTTTTTGACATCCAGCAGACCACGGTCAGAGTTTAGGAACTTACCTACATCGCAAGAGAAATACATCATCGTGCTATCCTTGAGAGAAGAAATAGCCATTTCTTTGATATCCTCGATGGGAAGATTGACATACGTCCAGTTTTTGCCGTCGTAACGGTGGCGGTCGTAGTCTATCTCATAACACTTATAATATTCACGGCTCGGATCGTTCATTAACATGACATAATTATCAATCAGTTTTTCGTCACCATACTTTTTCAGGAAAGAAAGCGGAGTGTAAGTTTCGGTAGACACAGGCTCACCCTTAGCGTTATATTCAGTCCAGGTAAATTCAGTAGGAGGAACACCGAGATTCAACACTAACATGCGGTAGATGGTGCTCAACATCTCTGTTTTTGTTTTCTCAAGGGCAGCAGGCTTGGCACCTTGCGCAGCGAGATCACGGAGTTGAAGCCCCTGTTCACGAAGTTTCAGGGCGATCAGACCTGCCATACGGGAGGTATTTTCACTACTGTTGGTTTCCGGCATCACATCTTTGGGAACAAGCCCGTATTTACTGACAATATCGGCTACACCGGTAAATGTTCCACCGTCACTCAAAGGATTGCGGAAGAGCCATTCCACCATTTTATCATCCATCGGCTTACTGCTGGTGTCGATAATACCTTGCAGAAAGAGATTAGCTTTCTCCAGCTGATCGAAGAAGAAAGGATAAGTTTGCGAAAATTCGAAAGAACCGAGGTTATGCTTGGCGATCGCTTTGGCACGCATCACATTCAAACCTGTGAAAAGCCAGCAACGGCCGGAAGATTTCTGATCGGTGATACCTTTGGAAGGCACTTTGATGGAGAAATGTGTGTCCATCCCTTTCAGGTTATCCTGATTGAGAGCCAGTTTACGAATGTCGTTGCTACCGATAGCGTTGCGGATAGCCTTGTCAGTAGGAGTGTTTGCGTAACTCTGCTTGATTTGTTGCATCATGGAGTCGCTGATGCCTCCTTTCACTTCTTGCGCTTGTGTAGAATAAGAAAAAGCACATAAAACAAAAATTGATAAAATCTGTTTATTCATTGATTTGATATTAAAATGTTGTCATATTTCACCTTCTTATAATAGATAAAACATATTACTCTTTTGCAAAGGTTGTTGAATTCTTAGATATATGCAAACAAACTCCTAAAAAACGAATAATGTTTTTTAGCAAACAATAATAACTTATTGTAGAAAAACCTGCAGATAGAATAAATAATCGTATATTTGCACACAAAATTAAAACACAACAAAATGACAAGCGCAAAATCAGTACGATATAATTGGATTGACTGGAGTAAGTCAATAGCTATATTTCTAGTTATTTGGGGACATGTACCAATGCAATCAGAGACGCACACGATCATCTATTCCTTTCACATGCCACTTTTCTTTCTTATATCCGGTTACTTATACAACCCTAAAGGAACAATAAAAGAAGAATTATATAAGGATCTCAAGACTTTGCTGCTCCCCTATCTCATCTATCAATTCATATTTTACCCGTATTGGTTTGTTAGAGAACTTATAGTACCTCATCAAGTCATCAATATACACAATAGTATCATACAACCCCTCATTCAATCACTGTCGTCAGACCCCATTAACGGCCCCACATGGTTTATATATTGCCTGTTTATGATAAAAATATATTCCTACACTATACAAAAAAAACAATCAATATACTGGTTGACGGCAGGTATCAGCAGCCTAGTCTCCATACTCATTTGTTATTGGCTCAACCAACACTCCATCTATGGTACCTATGCTACACATAGTTTTTTTGCATTGCAAATATTCTTTTTTACCGGACAAGCATTGAAACGGACAAAGATAAAAAACATCGCAAATTCCTTGCATCAAAGTATCATCTGGCTGATTTTATCCATTGTTTCATTTGCCACATTTTTTTCGATGGGATACACCAGTAACTATACAACACTGCCCGAAATAGTAAATTTCCACCTCCTGGGATTCACCGGAAGCTGTATGATTCTTGGAATCGGATTTATACTCAACCAAATTACATCCACCATAAATTATAATGTATCAATAGGCACAATGGTTATTTTAGGTATACATTGGATGTTCATAGGTGTATTCAATTTTGCTATAGAAAAATACCTGCATATCGATAATATTACCTACTCTACATTCATAGCCTTTATTATAAGTCTACTTATTACAGCAATCAATTATCCACTCATTATATTCTGCAAGAAGCATATCCCTCTACTGTTAGGAAAAATCCGCATACCAAAATAGCCTTTATTTGCCCTTAGAATGACTTTTTTAGATTTATTATCTAAGAACTTCAAAACTAATCAAAATAAAAGAGTTTTCTTTGCAGTCGAATTCCTCACAGAGAAATTATGAAGAAATATATAATAGGAATATTGATGATGCTTCCATCCATCAATATGATGTCAGCCGCGGCTGATAGTACGGCAGTAAAGAGCGATGAACTGCAAAGGTCTACAACTTCTATCAGTGATACTACTCCTACAGATATTGAAGACATCCCGTCAGATACCATTCCTGTCCTTTCAAAGCGCGAGCTGCGTCGCCAGCGCGTGGCAAACCGGAATTTACACTATAACATATTGGGTGGTCCCAGTTATACGCCGGATTTTGGTTTACTGGTGGGCGGTAGCGCACTGATGACATTCCGGATGAATCCGAGTGATACCACCCAACGACGTTCGGTAGTGCCGATGGCCATTGCCTTGATGTTCAAAGGCGGCTTGAACCTGATGACAAAACCACAGCTCTTTTTTAAAGGCGACCGCTTCCGTATCTTCGGAACTTTCTCATATAAAAATACAATCGAAAATTTTTATGGCATCGGATATTCCACTAATAAAGATTATGAACGTGGAGAAGATACCAGTGAATACCGTTATAGCGGCATCCAAGTAAACCCCTGGTTCCTGTTCCGTCTGGGAGAAAGCAATATTTTTGCAGGTCCCCAAGTCGATTTGAACTATGATAAAATTACCAAACCGGCTGCCGGAATGGTTAATGAGCCCTCATATATAGCGGCAGGAGGAACAGAACACGGATACAAAAATTTCAGTTCCGGACTTGGTTTCCTGCTGACGTATGACACACGTGATATTCCTGCAAATGCATATAGCGGAACCTACCTCGACTTTCGGGGAATGATGTATAACAAGGTATTCGGCAGCGATAATAACTTTTACCGTTTGGAAATCGACTACCGCCAATACAAAACAGTAGGACGCCGCAAAGTGATAGCCTGGACAGTGCAAAGCAAAAACGCATTCGGAGATGTACCCCTAACAAAATATGTACTTAGCGGAACCCCCTTCGATCTTCGCGGTTACTACATGGGACAGTTTCGCGACAAGTCCTCGCATGTCATGATGGCCGAATACCGCCAGATGATAAATACGGACAAAAGCACTTGGGTAAAAAAGATGTTAAGTCATATAGGATATGTAGCCTGGGGAGGATGCGGATTCATGGGACCCACTCCGGGCAAGATAGAAGGTGTGCTTCCCAACCTCGGATTAGGGTTACGCGTTGAAGTTCAACCCCGTATGAATGTACGCCTTGACTTCGGCAGAGACATGGTGAACAAGCAGAATTTGTTCTACTTCAACATGACAGAAGCCTTTTGACGCCATTTACGCGACAAATTGTGCACAAATTACAAGAAAGATTGTAAAATAGATAATAAAAGACTGCACATAAATGAAATTAATCCTTATATTTGCGCAAGCTATAACACAGCAAGAGCAAATAATAGGATTTTTTTATGAAGCAATTTATATGTTTTTTTTCGGGGTTATTACTTCTGTTCGTCTCTACCACTCGTGTAGTTGCACAAGAAGTGTCTGACTATTCTCAACTAAGTGAAGAAGATTATACTAAAATAGTACTTCCCCCTCTATCCGTTTTATTCGAAAATGCCAAGAACAGCCCCATTTATGAGATGGCGGACGTAAAGGCGAGAATCGAGCGCAAATTACTCCAAAAAGAGAAATGGTCATTTCTGGGTTTCTTCAGTCTACGGGGAAGCTATCAATACGGAATGTTCGGCAATGAGTCCACTTATACGGACGTGGCACTCGCCCCATACCTCACCTACTCCACCCAGGCACAAAATGGCTACACAGTAGGTGCCGGTCTAAGCATCCCCTTAGACGACCTATTCGACCTCAAGGGTAAAATCAGCCGGCAAAGGCTCACATTACGCAGTGCAGAATTGGAACGGGAAGTGAAGTACGACGAAATCAAGAAGAATATTATTGAGATGTATGCGATGGCTACCTCACAGATAAGAGTACTTAAAATGAGAAGTGAAAGTTTGGTACTTGCTAATGTGCAATATGAAATTTCTGAAAAGAATTTTGCCAACGGAACCATAGAATCTTCCGACTTGGCCGTAGATAAAGAAAGGCAGTCAACTGCACGTGAGGCATATGAGAATAGCAAGTTTGAATTGACAAAGAGCTTAATGATACTTGAGGTTATTTCACGTACTCCCATCATAAGAAAATAAAAAAACTAAGATATGAACTTCATCATTTCTATCATACGGACCCTCTTTCGCCACCGTTGGCTAATACTGGTAGGAACCGCTATCTTCACGTTACTCGTCTTCTACTATACGCGTCACATGCAAGGTGGATACGACGTGAAAGCAACACTTTATACCGGAGTAGCCTCGGGATACAACTTGGAAAGCGATAAACGCACAGACTGGGCGACAGTACAAAATTCGATGGACAACCTGATAAGTATCATGCAAGCCGAGAGCACCCTGAAAAGAGTATTCCTGCGATTATTTGCCCGTGTACTTATCCAGGGAAATCCGGACAATGACAACGACGGAGTCACCCCATCCAGCTACAATTACACCTATAACCACTTAAAAAACAGTCCGCATGGACCGGAAATATTAAAGCTGATCGACAAATCGAGCGAAGATAAAACAGTTGCCAATCTGGAAGCATATATGCGTCCGAAAAAAGGTAACTACATCTATGAAATGTTCTACTACAATCACCCTTTCTATAGCTACAACGCTTTGAAAAACATCAAAGTGCAACGCCGGCTCACGAGTGATTTGCTGGACATCAGCTATACTTCCGGCGATCCCGGCATAGCCTACAACACGGTAAGCATCCTGATGGACGAATTTGTGGAAGAATACCGCCGTATTCGCTACGGAGAAACAGACAAAGTCATCAAATACTTTGAGGAAGAGTTGAAACGCATCGGCAAAAAACTCAACTCGGAGGAAGACGACCTGACCAAGTACAACGTAGAAAAACGTATCATCAACTATCTGGACGAAACCAAAGAAATCGCGGCCATCAGTAAAGAATTCGAGCTGCGGGAACAAGATGCACTTTTTGCATACAACAGTACCAAGTCAATGCTCGAAGAACTGGAGAAGCACATGGACAGCAATGCCAAGCAAGTGCTCAAGAATATGGAATTTGTGGACAAATTAAGAGAAGCATCCAATATCACCAGCAAAATCTCGGAAGTGGAAGCAATGAGCGACTCCAAACAAAAAGATACCGGATCTCTGACAGGTGACAAAAAACGGTTGAGCGAACTTAAACAAGAATTAAATGATTTAACCACTTCCTACGTAAGTCACAAATACACCAAAGAAGGTGCCAGCCGGACCAATATCATCGACCAATGGCTGGAACAAACCCTGTTGTTTGAAAAAGCTAAGGCCGAACTACTAATTGTACAAAATGCCCGTCAGGAATTGAACGACCGCTACGTTTTTTTCGCCCCTGTAGGTACCACCATCAAACAAAAAGAACGCTCCATCAACTTTACGGAGCGCAGTTACCTGACCGTGTTACAGAGCTACAACGAAGCCCTGTTGAGAAAGAAAAATCTGGAAATGACTTCTGCTACATTGAAAGTGCTCAATGAACCGACCTATCCGATTGCATCCAATTCAACCAACCGCAAGCAGATTGTCATTGCCGCCTGCATAGGTAGTTTTCTGATAATCATCGCTCTATTATTATTAATCGAGATTCTTGACAGAACGTTGCGTGATGCAAACCGAACCAAACGAGTGACCGGATTTAAGGTAATAGGAGCCGTTCCCAGCCCCTCCTCTTCCCGTTATGGCGGACTAGCCAAAACCTACGTCCAACTTTCCATCAAAGAATTGAGCAACTCCATACTCCGCTTCCTGACGAAGCGGAAATCCCCCGGAGTATTTATCATCAACCTGTTCAGTACCAGCGAAAACTCCGGTGAAGACATCGTTGGAAATCTGATCTGCGGATATATGCAAAGCCGGATGTTAAATACGAGATTCATCACGTATGGAGAAGATTTTAACACAGATTCTACTCAATACCTGCTTGCAAAAAACATTACCGATTTTTATACCCTGCAAGGAGAAGACATACTGATCGTTGCCTATCCGCCATTGTCGTCAAGCAATATCCCGACTGCACTGTTGCACGACGCTAATGTCAACATTTTGGTCAGCCCGGCAGACCGCGGATGGAAAACCATCGACAAACAACTTTGCGAACAGCTCACGACACAAATGGGTAAAACGGATGTTCCGTTCCGTGTGTGCCTGACCAACGCCAAGCGTGAGGCAGTGGAAGATTTCACCGGACAACTTCCGCCATATACCTTATTACGCAGAGTCAGCTATCGTTTCAGCCAATTGTCACTTACAGAAAAAATCATATTCAATCTAAGTAGAAAAGCGAAAGAGACTGAAGAAGACGATGACGAATAATAAGATAGTGACTTTCCATATCCTGCTTGCTTTACAATTTGTGTTGGTTGCAGCAGGAATGTTAGTAAATATCAAGGTAGGGTTATTCTCTATGATCATTATCTTGTCATTTACTACTATCTGTTTGATACAACTTAACAATGATGAACAAACCAACTGGAAAGCAGGTCAAAACATCATGACCTATATGTTCACAATCTGGTTGTGCTTCTATCTTCTCGAAATTCTTAATCCCAACAACGTGCTGGCAGCATGGAACATCAACCTTACACCTTATGCGCTGATACCTTTAATATGCGCCTTTGTTGTTCCGCTCGTTGTCCGCACAAAAAAAGACATCGAGCTGCTATTAATCATCTGGTCGGTATTCGTCCTCGTCTTTACGATAAAAGGTTACTGGCAAAAAAACTATGGTTTCAGCTCCAAAGACCTCTATTTCCTGCACGTGCTGGGCGGATGGCGTACACATATCATCTGGTCGGGTATCCGCTATTTTTCCTGCTTCTCCGACGCAGCAAACTACGGAGTACATGCCGCCATGTCCGCTGTAGTCTTTGCCATCTCCGCCTTCTTTGTGGAGTCCAAATGGCTACGCATTTACTTCCTCTGCATCGCCGTCGGGGGACTTTACGGAATGGGTATTTCGGGAACCCGTGCAGCTATGGGAGTCATCATGGGAGGAATGTTAATGATAACCGTCATTGCCAAAAATTGGAAAGCGTTATTGGCAGGTATATTCATATCCATCAGCGTTTTCGTGTTCTTCAGTTATACCAATATCGGAAGCGGGAACCAATATATCCACAAGATGCGCTCCTCTTTCCATCCGTCCGAAGACGCTTCCTACCAGGTGCGTGTCGAAAACCGGCAAAGAATGAAAGAGTTGATGGCAAAGAAACCGTTAGGCTACGGCATTGGACTCTCCAAAGCCGGTAACTTCGATTCACGAGAGCAAATGCCCTACCCTCCCGACTCATGGCTAGTCAGCGTATGGGTGGAAACGGGAATTGTGGGACTGATACTCTACCTTTCCATACACGGCATTCTCTTTGCCTGGTGCTCCTGGATACTCATGTTTAAAGTACGCAACAAAGGCCTGCGTGGACTTATCGCAGCGTGGCTCTGTATGGATGCCGGATTTTTTATCGCCACTTATGTCAACGACATTATGCAGTATCCCAACCAGTTGCCCGTATACATAGGCTTTGCACTCTGTTTTGCAGCTCCACATATCGACAAGCGCATCAGTGAAAAAAAAGAAGAAAGCGAAGAAAAAGAACGGCAGCTATCTAATAACGAAACCAACGAACAAGAATGACAAACAGTAGTCCCGACATATCATTTATTACCATCTGTTACAACGGGTTCAAAGACACCTGTGAACTGATAGAATCACTGCACAAAAAGCTGAAGTCTGTGAGCTATGAAATCATAGTGGTAGACAATGCTTCACGCGAAGATGAAGCAGCCAAAATACACGAATTATACCCAACGGTTATCAGTATCCGCAGCAATGAGAACGGAGGTTTTTCCGGTGGTAACAACATTGGCATCCGTGCAGCAAAAGGCAAATACATTTTCCTTATCAATAACGATACATATATCGAATCCGATGAAATCGCCTACCTGGTGGAACGATTGGAAAGTCGTCCGGAAATCGGGGGCGTGTCTCCTAAAATACGTTTCGCCTTTCCGCCGCAACACATACAGTTTGCAGGATTTACCCCGCTGACAAAGATAACATTGCGCAACAATATGCTGGGCTTCGACTGTCCCGATGACGGAAGTTACGATACCCCCCATCCTACCCCCTATCTACACGGGGCAGCCATGATTATCAAACGCGAAGTGATCGAAAAAATCGGAATGATGCCGGAAATCTTCTTCCTTTATTACGAAGAACTCGACTGGAGCACAAGCATGACCCGTGCCGGCTACGAGCTATGGTACGAACCGCGTTGCACTGTTTTTCATAAAGAAAGCCAAAGCACCGGCCAACTAAGCAAACTACGCACCTATTTCCTGACACGAAATCGCCTGCTCTATGCCCGCCGTAATATGAAAGGCATGGAACGATTGATGTCCGTACTTTACCAGAGCACCATTGCAGCCGGCAAAAACAGTCTGTCATTCGCTTTCAAAGGCCGTTTCGACCTGTTTTGTGCCACCTATTATGGAGTCTGCACAGGGCTATTCATGTCTTCATCAGATACTAACAATAACACATTTAAAAAACTCTAGATACTATGAACATTATTGACTGGATTCTCTACATTCCCCTGGTATTTTGCGTATGCTACCTATTACTATACGCTATTGCCTCCAAGTTTTACCGGGCTCCCCAATACCCCGAAGCCCGTACGCTACGACGCATCGTCGTGCTCTTTCCCGCCTACAAGGAGGACCGCGTGATTGTTGCTTCCATACAGAGCTTTCTTGAACAGGATTATCCGAAGGAACTCTATGAGATCATAGTCATTTCCGATCAGATGCGACCGGAAACAAACGACGCTCTGGCAGCCCTTCCCATCCGCCTGTTGATGGCAAATTATAAGGAAAGTTCGAAAGCCAAAGCACTGGCAATGGCCATGGATTCCATTGATACAAATGCATTCGACATTGTAGTCATCATGGATGCCGACAACATGACCACGCCCGATTTCCTGTCTACCATCAACCGTGTTTTTGACAGCGGCATAAAATCCGTACAGGCACACCGTACAGGAAAGAATCTGAACACAGACATTTCCGTACTCGACAGCGCCAGCGAAGAAATAAACAATGGATTCTTCCGCAGCGGACATAACGCTATAGGACTTTCTGCCGGACTATCCGGTTCGGGAATGGCATTCGAAGCAGAATGGTTTCATCAGAATGTGAAATATCTCCAGACAGCAGGTGAAGACAAAGAATTGGAAGCCATGCTCCTGCAACAGCGCATCTATACCGTTTATCTGCCCGACCTGCTTGTGTTTGACGAGAAAACACAAAAGAAAGAGGCTATCAGTAACCAGCGCAAACGCTGGATAGCAGCACAATTCGGTGCACTCCGCGCTTCGCTGCCTCACTTGCCTAAAGCATTCATACAAGGAAATTTCGATTACTGCGACAAGATATGCCAATGGATGCTTCCGCCACGATTGATTCAGTTGGCAGGAGTATTCGGCTTGACCTTTGTCTTTACCGTTATCGGCCTTATATTGAGCCTATGCAATGGCAGCAACGAATGGATGATAGCCATCAAATGGTGGATATTGTCGGCTGCACAAGTAGCGGCCATGACGCTACCCGTACCGGGCGGCAGACTATTTACCAAACAGGTAGGGAAAGCAATCACCAAAATGCCTATGCTGGCTGTTACTATGATTGGTAACTTATTTAAATTGAAAGGAGCCAATAAAAAGTTTATCCATACGGAGCATGGTGAACACCATAAATAGAAATCAAACATAACAAGAAAACAACAATGAAAATCGCTATTGAAGCCCAACGAATTTTCCGCACTAATAAACACGGAATGGATTTCGTTGCTCTTGAAAGTATCCGGGAATTGCAAAAAATAGACCATGAGAACGAATATTTCATCTTCGTTACTCCTGGTGAAGACAGATGCTTGGAAGAATCGGAAAATGTGCATATTATCGAACTAAAATGCCCCACTTACCCCCTTTGGGAACAAGTGGCTCTTCCACGCGCAGTAAAAAAAATCATGCCCGATTTATTGCACTGCACAAGCAATACTGCCCCATTGCAATGTCCCGTACCATTAATACTAACACTACACGACATTATTTATTTAGAAAAGCGTCATTCTTCCAGCTTCACCTGGTATCAGGAAATGGGATGGTTTTACCGCCGGATGGTAGTACCACGCGTATTGGCCAACTGCGAGAAAATTATTACAGTCTCGCAATTTGAGCGTGAACGAATCCTTGACGTGCTGCATCTGCCGAAAGAACAATTAGTAGCCGTGTACAACGGTTTCAATAGTCATTTTCATGTACAACCCAAAGCTCCGGAGATCACCCGAAAATATATTGATGCAGACAATTATCTATTTTTTCTGGGAAACACCGACCCTAAGAAGAACACTCCCAGAGTGCTGAAAGCATATAGCGACTATCTGAAACAATCCACCCAAAAGCTGCCATTGCTCATTGCCGACCTCAAGGAAGATGTTATCGACCGGATATTGGAAGAAGAAAATATTACAGAAATCAAGAGTTATATCCACGCTCCGGGATACATTGCGAATACCGACCTTGTAGCACTCTATTGCGGTGCATTCGCATTCCTTTATCCATCGCTTCGCGAGAGTTTCGGCATCCCGATGCTGGAGGCAATGGCTTGCGGAACGCCCATCATTGCGGGAAACACATCAGCCATGCCCGAAATTGCAGGCGAGGGAGCTTTACTGGCAGATCCGTTCAACTCCAATGATATTACAAAAAAAATACTGCAACTGGAAAATGACCAGACACTCTATCAGCAACAAGTGGAATATGGCATACAACGTAGCCAGTTGTTTTCATGGCGGAATACGGCAGAATCGCTGCTGAAAATATATAAAGAATTTGCCAAGTAAAATACCAAAAAGCAATAACTAAATCAAAAAGAGAATGTGTCAAAACTTCCCTTTTTAACGAAATCACCTTCGCCACAGATAGTTGTAGCGAAGGTGATTTTATCTAACCATCCCACTCGGCTTTCACCTCGAAACACGGACATGCCTTAATCCATTCTTCGGGTTCAATCTCTCCGTTTCCATTCAGATCGGGGCTCAAATCCCGATGTCCGCACACCCGGCAGCCGGGATAATCACGCAAGAGCGTAAGAATCAGTACGTGCATTGAATGAACCTGCCATTCGGTACGGGTATCGGCAGGATGACCGTGGCAGTCAAGTCCGCCCTCATAACAGATGCCAATACTGTTCTGGTTGTGTCCTTTTGCGTGCGCACCGATTCGTTCAATCTCACGGGTGGTCTTTATATCTCCATTTTTGCGGATATAAAAATGATAACCCGTCCCGTTGAAACCACGCCGACGGTGGCACACTTCCAAATCATCTTCCGTAAAATTCCTATCTACCCTTGAGGCGGAACAGTGGATCACAATCAAATTGATGGTTCGCATAAATTCATCCCTCCATTTCAGTGACCCTCTGTACTCGTTGCACACATTCCTTGCTGCTACACTGCAGAGCCGCAGCTTGCGTCAGCTGTCCTCTCAACGAGAAAATCTCCGCATGCATCTCTTTCACTTTCGAACTAAGGTCGAAATAATCCTTCAACACTTTCTCCAACTGCTGCATCAGAAAAGTATACTGGTCTTTCACTAGTTCGCTGAACTCTTTCATTTCTTGCGCCATCATCTGGCGCTTCTTACGACTATTGCCAAGAAAAGGCAGAATCGTCATGATAATTTCGATGATTTTATCTAACATTTTAATAGATTAAGATGATAAATTGAGAACAAAGTCAATCAAAGCAGTTTATGCTGCCGGATCCGGAGCTTCTCCACCACCGCTACCACCACCGGGTTCTCCCCCATCGCCTTTACCACCATCATCGGAGCCGTCACCGCCGTTTCCTCCGGCAGCGGACTTCTTCTCCGTATACAATTCGAACATCATGTTATTATCCCCGCCACGAGTAGTTGCCGTGCTGTCATTGGCAAGACGCAATGAGTTGTCGACTTTGAAACGGAGATTGATGCGAGTGATATTTTTCACCGTACAATCCTTTTCCTGTTCCACACCCGGACAGGTCAGCGTGGTATAAAAAATACCCAGTCCATCCACTTTCACCTTATTTCCTGCCACAAGCACTTTTTTCATCGCACGGACAAAGGATTTCATCACATGCGACACGTCTTCCACCGAAAGCGACCCGATAGACTCGATTTCCTGTGCCAGTGAATCGATTGAATAGATTTTCGACTCCCCAGCCTTGGGCTTGAGAAGATACATCATCGGTGATTTATCATCACCGAGCCGTTTTCTGCGCTTGTAGCGCACAACTGTAACTGTTGCCATAATATAACTTGTTTCTACGAAAAGAAGTACATTCTCCCTTTCTGTTGATGAAACAAAGATACGACAACACGTTGACGACTTGCCGGATTGCACCGGACTACACCGGATTATGCCGGATTAAAACGGATTACACCGAATTATACAAATTATACCGGAATATGTGGAAATATGTAGGAATATGTAAGATCATTCCCTAGTTTTCAATGACCCATTCTCCAATAGTTCGCGTACTACTGTCGAAATTAACTCCCACTTTAACGACTTTCCGATGATCTGCCTGATAAGGAATCGCATACTGTTTACTATTGATCTGTGCCAACGCTTCTTCAGGAGTACCATCTACTTTGAATTCGAATACATAGATAGCCTCCTGCATCTTTATCACAACATCAGCCCTGCCAACAGCGCTCTTTACTTCTGCATCCACATATTGCCCCATCAACCGGAACAGGAGGTAGAAGATGGTCTGATAGTGTTTCTCCTCCTTATTATTCATATCATTGGGGATAGAGGCGAAAAATGATTTGATCCGCTCCATACATTGATCCAGATTGCCGACCCGTAAGTCTTTGATAAACGATACTACATAAAATGTATTCTCGCGAGCAGGCAAATGCACATAAGCCGGCATTAATGATTCGATAAAGCCTTTCCGAACTTCTTTGTTAGGATAAGCCAATGTATAGATCTGAAAATCCCGGTCATACTCTTTGATAGTGAGATAACCGCTTTGGTAAAGTACCGGAAGCGGGTCTGTAATGACATTGGTAGGTGCATCAAACTGCTCGGCAGTCGCCGAAACGCCATCCAGTTGACGAATATCGAAATCGCTTTGCTGCAAGATGTCTATCAGGAAAGTGGGAGTGCCGGTAGAGAACCAGAAATTGGCATATTTCTTTTGAGCAAATGCATTAAACAAACTAAACGGATTGTAAATGTCTTCACTATTTTCACTGAAATGATACCCATCATACTGTTGTTTCAAATGTATACACGCTTCATCATACGTTTCACCGTTCGCCTCGGCCATCCTTCTTATATCTTCTTCCAACTGTGTACGCAATTCATTTTCCGTTATACCGCAAATGGCACTATAAGCATCTTGCATACTTATGTTCTGAAGATTGTTCAATTCACTAAAGATGCTCATCTGGCTAAATTTACTGATACCGGTCAGAAAAAGAAAACGAAGATATTCTCCCTGCGCTTTCAACGGACTGAAAAAGTCGCGCATGATGCCACGTATTTCAGCTTGCAACTCCTCATTGTTGTTGCTATCCAACATAGGAGAATCATATTCGTCTACAAGTAACACAACCTGACGCCCGCTCTGCTCGTAAGCACGTTTGATAATACCTTTCAGACGGAGACTGAAAGTGTCTTCGCTCGTGTCACATCCGTAAATTCGTTCCCATTCCACCAAGCGATTGTTGATAGCGGAGCGCAGCATTCCCGCATTCATATACTTACTGATACTGAAATCAATATGCAACACGGGATAAACCGTCCAGTCTTTCTCCAACTGTTCCATCATCAGACCCTTAAACAGGTCTTTTTTACCAGAGAAATAGGCTGCAAGAGTGGAAACTAACAGACTCTTTCCAAAGCGTCGGGGACGGCTAAGAAAACAAGCCTTAGCCGAATTAGCCAAACGATAAATCAACTCTGTCTTATCAATATACACACAATTATCATTGCGTAGTCTCTCGAAACTCTGTATCCCTATCGGATAGCGTCTGAATGTTCCTTCCATCCTCTTTCTATGCTTTTAACGTGAAACATAAACAAAGATACAATAAATTTCAAGAATCGGCATTCTATTATTATCAATTCTTTTATGAATACGCCCGAACATCTGCTCTCAAAATTTGCCTATTCCACTAAAAATGAGTAACTTTACTTCAAATACAACAACCTAAAAGCACAACTATAAATGAAAACAAAAAACAAGATTCTCCCCGAACAAGAAGAAGAAAAAACATTCCAATACCGCACCTATGGGAAAGGCGAACTTGCCTTGTTGTACCTCCCCAATATCCTGCAACAAAGCGCAGTAGACCGATTCAACGAATGGATTGAAGCTGCACCCGGACTAAAAGAACGGCTCCTGGCCACCGGCATGAATCCACGCGCCAGATACTACACTCCCGCACAAGTAAGGCTCATCATCGAAGTGCTACAAGAACCCTAATTAAAGTATCAAGTATTAGGTATTAGGTATCAAGTATTAACCGTGGTAAACACATCACAACAACGGATAACATCATAATGCTTAACATCATAATACTTAACATCTAATACTTAATACTTGATACCTAACACCCTAAAACAGTTCTTTTTCAGGTAGCCAGCAGGAGTTGTCGAACATCGTATTTCGGACACGCTGGTCAGCGGAGAGAGAAGGGTCATGAGATTCTTCACAGGGCAGGTATCGTCCGCTTACGGGATCGTAGACAAAGGATGCCATTCCACCGACACCAAGATGCTTGAATTTCACCTTGTCCACATATACGCGGGTGACACCAACCTCCTTGTCACGTTCCACAATGATACCGTAATCCGCTTTGTTATAGAAATCGGCAGAGCCGTTGATGTCGTACATTTCCACACGAGGGGTAATGCCCGTGACAGGATTACGGTTCATTTTACGAGGATGGACTACAACCACGAGCAGACAATTATGTTGCACGGCAAATTCTGTAAATTTATTCAACAGGTTAGAAATATATTGCGTTTCCGTCTGTCCCGGTTGCGGGTTGTGGTCGAAACGGTTGAGCGGGTCGAAGACAATAATGCGGCAGCCGCGGCGGACAACGAGTTCATGAGCCTTGGCCAGTACACGATCCGGAGAAACATTACCTTTCAGAGAGATATGAGAGACGTTTTCAGTCAGAAAATCTTCCGAGTTCGCAAGGAGTCCCTCCGTCATGCCACAGCCGTTTTGAAAACGGTGTCCGGTGAGTTTCTCAATCAGTTTGCGGAGATGATAGACGATAGGGGTATTTTCCGGGCTAAAGAACCCGATTTTCCATTGATGCCGCAGGCAGAGACGCAACACCAATTCGTCCACCCACTCGGATTTTCCTGCACCGGGAACTCCGGTGACGTAGACACTTCGCCCACGTTCATACGTGCAGATCTTATCCATGTCCTCCCATCCCGTTTCCGCTCCGGGACCGAAGCCGTTGTCGAAAAGAGCCCGCAGATCGTCATGCAAGTCGGCAGCGGTGAAGATACCTTCGAGCGGAACTTCTGCTGCCTGTTCGATGGCGATACGGAGACTGGCGATACCATATTTGCAGAGATGCTCGTTGGCATCTTTACACTCCGGACCGTAAGTCACCACCCGGCAGCGTTCAGCTCCCAGCCGGTTGATGAGTTCATTGCGCAACCGGATTCCGGCAGAATCGGCATCAACGGCAATGATGATTTCTTCCAGATCCTCGAAGTGCGTCTCCATAAAACGGTCGAGCCAGGAGAGGTTCGAATTGGCTCCGGCCGGCACGGAGATGGCGCTTTTGAATCCGGCGGCGATGGAAGAAGCAGCATCCAGTTCCCCCTCGTGGATGATGCAGGAGGTTTGCCCCAGGATGGAGTCGATGTTGTAGGGAATCAGTTCGGCACCCTGCACCATTTTGAAAAGTTTCGGGAGAGCGCGAAATTTGGTGTTTATCAGTTGTTCCCCTTCAAAATAGTTGAAGCAGATGCAACGTTCCTTTTTGCCGGATTGCGGCATAAATTCTTCCTGCTCGGTGATGCGTAGGGCGGCTATGACGGACTGCGGGATGCAACGCGTCTCCACCAGCCAACGCTCCGTGTCTTCGGAAAGTGTGGTTTTCGAGGCATCAAACACAGGACGCTGAAAATGCTGCGGAATGGCTGCCGCACGACGCTTGCGGGCTGCCACACGTTCGGCATTCTTGCGCTCTTCCACATCATCGGGAACATAAAAATCAGCGCCACAATGATAACAGTGACAATGGCCCGTGTCGACGTTGACACGTAGCGAACGGTCGCGCTTATTCTTGCGGGTAGGAAGACATTTTTTACAAATCGTCTTGAGGACTCCACTCGATTTACCGTGGATGTCGACATCATAGTTGGCAAAATTTCTCATATTTTTTTCCTTTTTTCTAATTAAAAAAATAGTTTAAAATAATCATTCACACGCAGAGGACTTACCTGCCGGACGAGTGTCTGCCACCTGCCGGACGAACTTCCGTTACCTACCAGACGAACATCGGCAACCTGCCGGACGAAGCCAGTCATCTGCCGGATTAATGCGCCCATCTTTTCTTCACATCATCCCACACAGCCGATGCATCGGGACGTGGCGGCGCATCAACCGGAATAAGATGTCCCAGATACGTTCGCCGCCCGTCGACGACGCTTTCAAAGCGGTTTACATCCTTGTCGACCGTATTCTCAAGCTCTTTCAGCAAGGTTTCCCTCAACGTGCGGCAAGTAACGGAACCGGCCGCGATATAATTTGAGAAATACCGTTTCACGTCCTCCGGGAAAAGCAGTCCCGCTCCTTTGTCATAAAGGCGGATATGTTTTTTGAAGATTTCCAAAATAAGTTTTTGATGGTCTACAAAAAGCTTTCCCAAACCGGAATGCTGCCCGGCCAATTCCATATATGACTGGAAAGTAGAAAGTTGGTCCACCAACTTTTCCCAAGGCAACACGGGTTGTAACGGACAATGATTGCCTTCATCCGCCAAACGGCTCACAAGAGACGACGGTGTTTCTATATTACTCCTATTATTGTTTACAACAGAAACACTTCCTTTACTCTCCTCTTCTTTACTCTCCTCTTCTCTCCTCTTCTGGTTTTCAGTGGGTTTTCTCCCTTTACTGACGGGCGTTTCAGCACTTTTTGCCACCTTTTTCGGACGCCCTCCTTTTTTACCGTTTTCGATGTCCATTTTCCGCTTCTCTTCCAAGCTTTTCATCACCCTATCCAAGTAAGAAGAACGAAACATCTGTCGTTCCTCATCCAGTTCGAAGAGATCGAATTCGCGAAGCACCCGCTCCACCGCTACTTCATCCACATCATACCGCCGGGCCATGGCCTTCAGTAAAACCGGTTTGCACGACGCCTCATAAGCATCTTTAGTGCGTAGATGCAACAGCAAGATCACGTAAATTCCGAGTGCTTCCGCGGCATTCATCTCCGACATCATACTGGCAATATTGTCGTCATTCAACAAATTTACCTCCAAATTGAAATACTGATCTTTCTTCATTTTCATTTATCATTTATTATTCCACATTTAATACTTCCGGGGCGCAAAGGTGCGAAATGTATTTTATTCCAGCTATCGCAAAAATGAGAGTTGGATTATATATTTTTTATCAGACCTTTGCCAAATATTATTAATAACCCCAAACAATATGGATACAAAACGCAACCAAACTTTGGAAGAAATAGAAGAAAATAAAATAGTAAGCGAGCATTATCAGAACAGAATAAAGCTGATAAAAGAGCTCCTGAAAACGTCACAGCTAGTCATAGGAGACCTCTGCGTTCATATCAACATCAGTGAAGCCTCCTACCACCGCTACACAAATTTCACCAGCTATATGAAGACAGACATTTTCATACATGCTTGCATCTTTCTCAAGCAATATATCGAAAGTCACCACATTCCTTATACCCAAGAAGAAAAACGGCTTATAAAAACATTAGACCTGTTTCAGATTTCCTCAAATAGCAACTTAAACTGCAATTAAAACACAGAAAAGAAGAAACTTATCATAAGTTTTATTACATTTGCAATGTAATAAAAGTCTTTAAAACTTAAAAAATGAATGATAGCGAAACAGACAGCCCATCAATAAAAGCACTGATCGTTTTCAGAGAAAACGGAGAAACCGACAATCTATTTGTTCCTATCTTATGCGATGCTATCAGAATGGCTGGAATTGACGTGCGATGTTCCACAAAAGAGTTTTGGGACTCGGATAAGCATTATGATATCATACATTTCCAGTGGCCGGAAGAAGTGGTGGGATGGACATGCAACGATCCTGATATCATCAGGTGTCTGGAAGAGCGAATCAGTTTTTTTCGTTCGAGGGGAACACGTTTTGTCTACACACGCCACAATGTCCGTCCGCATTACGCAAACGGAATCATCAGCCGGGCCTATGACATTATCGAATCGCAGAGTGATATCGTTGTACACATGGGACGGTTTAGCCGGGACGAATTTCTCACGAAGTATCCTGATAGTCAGAATGTTGTCATCCCTCATCACATTTACCAGTATACCTATAAAGAAGATATCAGCGTAGAGCGTGCACGTCAGTATCTCAACCTCTCGCAAGATGCATTCATCGTCACGGCTTTCGGAAAATTCCGCAACCGTGAAGAAATACGCATGGTGCTCGGAGCTTTCCGCGCCTGGGACGAGGAGCACAAGATGCTGCTGGCTCCGCGCCTCTACCCCTTTTCGAGACGCAACAGCTATGGCAGGAATATCATCAAACGATGGATTTCAAAAGCCGGATACTATCTGCTCATGCCGCTGCTCAACCGTATGTATAAACTACAGGCGGGAGCCAACGACGAGCTGATAGACAACTGCGATCTGCCCTACTATATGGCTGCTTCAGACGTGATATTCATCCAGCGGAAAGATATACTGAATTCGGGTAATGTCCCCCTCGCCTTCCTCTACCACAAAGTCGTGGTGGGTCCCAAGGTGGGAAACATCGGCGAACTGCTTTCCGAAACCGGTAACCCGACTTTCGATCCCGACGACAAGAAAGACATCCTGCGAGCACTCGAAGAAGCCCGCCGGCTTGCCGCATGGGGACAAGGGGAAGTGAATTACGCATACGGTATGGAAAACATGAGCATCCGCAAAGTGGGACAAGCATACGCGCAAACATATAAACAAGCAATCAATGGCTAATAATATTAAGAGTCAATTATTTTCGGGGGTATTTTACACAGCGCTGGCCAAATACAGTGGCGTCGTCATATCCCTTGTTGTGGCAGGAATTCTCGCACGTCTGCTATCACCGGACGACTTCGGCATCGTAGCTGTTGCCACCGTCATCATCGCCTTCTTCAATCTTCTCACCGACATGGGAGTGTCTCCCGCCATCGTGCAGCACAAATCGCTGACTAAAGATGATTTGTCGGACATCTTCTCATTTACTATATGGACGGGCATCGGAATCAGCATCCTGTTTTTCGCTTCTTCGTGGATCATCGCCGATTACTACCAAAGCGACACCCTGCGCATCCTGTGCCAACTGCTGTCCGTCAACCTGTTCTTCGCCTCCGCCACCATTGTGCCGGGAGCCATGTTCTACCGGAACAAAGAATTTAAATTCATTGCTATCCGTAGCTTCGTCATTCAGATTTCGGCAGGTGCAGCCGCGGTAACCGCCGCCCTCTGCGGAGCAGGATTGTACGCATTGATTATCAACCCAATCGTATCCAGCGTACTGATCTTCGTAATTTCCTTTCAGCGTTACCCGCAACGGTTGCGTTTCACACTCGGATTGAGGGTACTCCGGAAAATATTTTCCTATTCCGCCTATCAATTCCTGTTCAATGTCATCAACTATTTCAGCCGCAATCTGGACAAACTGCTGATTGGTAAATATATGAGTATGTCCGATCTGGGATATTACGAAAAGTCGTATCGTTTGATGATGCTGCCCTTGCAGAATATCACGCAGGTAATCACTCCGGTGATGCACCCTATTTTCAGCGATTTCCAGAATGACAAGGGAAAACTGTTGAGTTCCTACGAACGCATCGTCCGTTTCCTCGCCTTTATCGGTCTGCCGCTTAGCGTGCTGCTTTTCTTCACGGCAGAGGAAGTGACGCTTATTATTTTCGGCGATCAATGGATGCCGTCCGTACCCGTGTTCCGGATACTGTCGCTCTCCGTAGGGATTCAGATTATACTTTCTTCGTCCGGCTCCATCTTTCAGGCGGCAGGCGATACACGAAGTTTGTTTGTGTGCGGAGTGTTTTCGTCCGCGTTCAACGTGGCGGGAATTTTGCTCGGCATCTTCCATTTCGGAACCCTGACAGCAGTGGCCAGCTGCATTGTGGTGACATTCACCATCAACTTCATACAGTGTTATTGGCAGATGTACCGGGTGACCTTCCGGCAAAGTGCCTGGCCGTTCATCCGTCAGCTTATTTCTCCGTTGGTGATTAGCATTTTGATAGCATTAGTCCTCATTCCAATGCAGTATGCGCTGGAAGGGATGAACATTTTTGTGACAATTATTGCTAAAGGTATCGTTAGTTTTATTATCTTTGGCATTTATATACAGATGACGCATGAGTATGACATGATCAGTAAAGTGCGGTCGTTAAGAAAAAAAAGTCTATAGCTATGAATATACGCGACATTTTTATAACGCTACGTTATAAAATAAGTTATGGTAGCACTGTGGAATGGTACAATTTCTGGTACATCGTCTTGCGGAAAAAGAGAAAAATCATACCGCAAGTAGCTTCCATCGACGAAACGATACGTAAAATCATCGACGACCGTTGCTCTGTCAGCCGTTTTGGCGACGGTGAAGTGTTGCTCACCAGTCCGGACAAGGAAATCCGTTTCCAGAAAGGTGATCCGTTATTGGCTAAAAGACTGACCGAAGTGCTGCAAAGTCACGAAGAAGGACATATTGTCTGCATCTCCGACGCATTCCGCGATTTGTATCGCTACAATCGCAAAAGTCGCCGGTTCTGGAGAACTCATTTTTATCTGTACGGTTCTTGGTGGGACCGTTTGCTGGTAGCGGGACGAAAATATTATAATACATTCGTCACCCGTCCGTATATGGATTTTGCCCGCAAAGAAGATTCCGCCCGATGGTTTCACGACATGAAGGGCATTTGGGATAACCGGGACATCGTCTTCATCGAAGGGGAGAAAAGCCGGCTCGGAGTGGGCAACGATCTTTTCGATAATGCCCGGAGCATCCGGCGTATTCTTTGTCCGCCCAGAGATGCATTCGAACGCCTGGAAGACATCAAGCAGGAGGCCTGCAAAGTAGAAAAAGAAGCCTTGTTTCTGATTGCCCTCGGCCCCGCAGCCACAGTGTTGGCCTACGATTTGTTTAAAGCCGGCTATCAGGCCATCGACGTCGGTCATGTGGACGTAGAGTATGAATGGTGGCGGATGGGAGCCCATAAAAAAGTGAAACTGGAACGAAAATATGTCAACGAAACTGCCATTGGCAGCGAAGTGGCGGATGCCGGAGAAGAATACCGGAAACAAATCATCGCCCAAATCGTTTGAGGAAGAAAAAACAGTTTGAGAAAGAAAAAACAGAATAAACAATTATTGAATACTGAAAATAAGAATGAAAGCTCTTTTCCTTATATTTCACGGCTTCAATGAGGCCAACGGAATTAGTAAGAAGATACGTTATCAGGTGAAAGCCCTCAAAGATTGTGGAGTGGATGTTCGCTTGTGTCATTATGATGTGACCTCTTATGGCGAACGGCGTTGGATGGTGGATGACGAAGTGATCGCTGATTTCGGCACGGGCTTTGCCGCAAAGATTTGGAAACGTGTCTACTACTCTCCTATTCTTGACTATGCACGCCACGAAGGAATCGACTTTGTATATATGCGCTCTTTTCACAATGCCAGTCCGTTCACCCTCCGGCTGGTGAAGTCGTTGAAACGTACAGGCGCAAAAGTGGTGATGGAAATTCCTACTTATCCTTACGATCAGGAGTACGTCACCCGTTCCATGAAATTTCATCTAGCCATCGACCGCTGTTTCCGTCACAAGCTCGCAAAGGCTCTGGACGGTATCGTCACTTTCTCCAATGCGGAAGAAATATTTGGCGGAAACACCATACGCATCTCCAACGGAATTGATTTTGAGGCGATTCCGATGAAGCAGCAGCAGAATGACACTTCGAAAGAGTTGCACTTGATCGGAGTGGCGGAAGTGCACTACTGGCACGGCTTCGACCGCCTTGTGCGCGGATTGGCAGATTATTACCGCAACAATCCGGAATATAAAGTATATTTCCATATTGTAGGCCCGCTGTCCGGCGAACGGGAACGGGCGGGGATCTTGCCTGTTGTCCGTGACAACCATCTCGAACCGTATGTTCTTCTGCATGGTCCTTTGCATGGCGACGAACTGGATGCGATGTTCGAAAAAGCTGATTTTGCCATTGGCAGCCTGGGACGCCACCGCAGCGGAATTACGTATATCAAAACGTTGAAAAACCGCGAGTATGCCGCACGTGGCTTCGCGTTCACTTACTCGGAAACCGACGACGACTTCGACCACATGCCGTATGTATGGAAGGTGGCACCCGACGAATCTCCGGTGGATATTCAGGGACTGATCGACTTCCGGAAAACGCTGAAAATGACGCCTGCCGAGATACGCGAATCGGTCTGCCCGCTATCGTGGAAGGCGCAAATGCAGAAAGTGATCGACGCCATAAAGACCAAAGATAAATAAACAAAAACACAATTAATAACAAACAATATTCTGATAAACATGAAAATAGCCTACTGCATCCCCGCCCTCTACTACCCTAGCGGCATGGAACGAGTATTGACCCTGAAAGCAAATTACTTCGCCGAAGTGTTTGGTTATGAAATACATATCATCCTCACAGACGGGAAGGGCAAGAAACCGTACTACGAACTGCATCCGTCCATCACTCTTCATCAACTTGACATTGATTATGATGAATTGAACGAAATGTCATTCTATAAAAAACTACCTAAATATATTGCGAAACAAGGACGTTTTAAAAAGAAACTCAACGAATGTCTGCACCAAATTCGTCCGGACATTACTATCTCCCTGCTCCGTCGTGACATCAATTTCATCAATCGGATGACGGACGGCAGCACAAAGTTGGGTGAAATACACTTTAACAAATCTAATTACCGAGATTTCAGCAACAGCCGTCTGCCCGCATTCTTACGGGCAATCGTAAGCAATTATTGGAGAGAGCAGTTATACCGGCAACTTCGCCAGTTGAAACGTTTCATCGTATTGAGCCACGAGGATGCACAGGAATGGACGGAACTGGATAATGTTGAAGTGATCCATAACCCTCTTCCTTTTTTTCCCGACCAAATATCTGACAATAGCCATAAACAGGTAATAGCAGTAGGGCGATATGTTCCGCAGAAAGGATTCGACCGCCTGATCCCGGCTTGGCAACTCGTTGCCAGAAAGCATCCCGACTGGATACTGCGTATCTACGGAGACGGTATGCGTGAGCAACTGCAACAGCAAATTGACTCTTTAGGAATCACTGCCAGTTGTATATTGGAACCTACTGTTTCCAATATTGTCGACAAGTACTGTGAAAGTTCAATTTTTGCCCTTTCATCACGTTTCGAAGGGTTTGGAATGGTTATTATAGAAGCAATGGCATGTGGCGTGCCGCCCGTATCATTCACCTGTCCCTGCGGCCCGCGGGATATTATCAGCGACGGAAAAGACGGTCTGCTGGTAGAAGACGGGAATATCGAACAACTGGCGGAGAAAATCTCTTACTTAATAGAGAATGAAGATATACGTAAGAAAATGGGACAGCAGGCGCGTATGGACGTCCAGCGCTTCCGAATAGAAAATATTGCCGAACAATGGAAACAACTATTTGAAAGCCTGATTATCCCGGTTAATGAAAACAAATAAAGCATTCAATATCTATGGAATGGTATTCTAAGTATTTACAGGTTTATGAGAAACCTTTTGCGGAAGCTCCGCAAGCCGTTATCGAGGAAGTACGCCGCAATCTGGCCGGATTGCAGAGTAACGAACCGCTTGTCACTGTATCACTCATCGGATACAATGAGGAAAAACATCTGCTTGCCTGCCTCTGGTCGTTGAGCGAGATGAAATGTAAATATCCTGTAGAAATCATTGGTGTGGACAACGAATCGAAAGATCGCACTGCGGAGATTTACGAGGCTTGCGGTGTGCCTTATTTCACGGAAACGCAACATAGTTGTGGTTTTGCCCGTCTTTGCGGACTGAACCATGCCCGTGGAAAATATCATATCAACATTGATTCTGACACGATGTATCCGGCAAAGTATGTGGAAACAATGGTGGATGCGCTCGAAAAGCCGGGTGTAGTGGCTGTCAGCTCGCTTTGGAGTTATATTCCCGACAAGGATCACTCTTGGATGGGGCTGAAAATCTATGAGGCTGCACGCGACTTGCATTTATGGTTGCAGTCTTTCAAGCGTCCGGAGCTTAGTGTGCGCGGACTGGTATTTGCTTACCGGACGGAATGTGCGAGGAAAACGGGAATCCGCACGGATATTATCCGCGGTGAAGACGGATATCTGGCTTTGCAGCTCAAGCAATTCGGAAAGATTGCATTTGTACGGAAAAGACGTGCGCGTGCCGTCACCGGATATGGGACGGTGGGAGCCGACGGAACTTTGTTCAATAGTTTCAAGGTGCGTGTCGTCAGCAGATTAAAAGGTATCGGAGGACTGTTCACCCAAAAGAAGGAATATAAGGATGAGGAGAGTAATCTAGTAAAAAAGAAGTAAGAAAGGAAAGCCTATGTGCAAGAATCTCAATATCGGTATCGTTTTATTTTTAATTATTGGCTTAGTTATGTCGGGATGTATCCGCAAACTGAATCTATATCAAGGAGATAAAGACGAGGATGAAAACAAGGATAATGGAAAGAGGCGGGATGTCATCTGCGAAACGGAATTCATATACCCGTTCGGTAATGAAACAGCCGATAAAGAAATAGAAATAACCATTCACCTGAAAGCAGACAGACAGGTAGGATATCTGTATACGGAAATACCAACATTGAAATATAACAAAGATTGGCTGTTTCTGATGACACAAGACGACTGTATGCATTCAGCCTTTTCATATACATGGGCTGCCATTCATGGCAAACCTTTATCTTATATTTACTACTGCGATCTGGCTCATCTGCAAAACGGTGATTTGCCTCCTGATTATTATTCATTAGGAAAAACATTAGCTACCACCAATGGTACCGGACAGGAAGTACGTTTCTCTTTCGGAACTACCGTGGCTGCCGATGATGATTTAATGAACACACAAACATGGGTACAAAATGGATATACAAGAGATTATTTCCGCTTTTATAAAAAGACAATGTTAGTATGGGGCAACTTGCAGGAAATGATGAATTACGGAGTAAGCATCGCTTTCCATGACTTGAATCTACCTGACGAAGATAAAACAGAAGATAAGTTGCTGGCACAATTTCCTGTTGCTCAAAGCATGATACGTGAGAAACTGAATAATCGAACTTGTAAAATGCTGGCAGAGCCTAATGGAGATAAAAATTATATCAAAGCGGCTTTGAGATATGATAAAATCAGAACCCTGTGTGCACAAAGCGGAGCTACAAAACTCTATCCATTTCAAGAAAACGGAGATATTGAACAAGTAGTGATCGAAAGAGCTTTCTATGACCCACCCGAAGGTAGCGGGCTGACAAATCCGGATATGATTAAGGCGGCTATTCTCAAGGAAATGGAAAATCCAAAAGAAGAGCGGGCAGCTATTTCTATAGGTGCCCATAATACAGATACCGGTTGGGTGAACTTCTTGGAATGGCTCAACGACACATACGGACGAGATGGTGACGACTCTATGTGGTTTACCAACCAGGAAGAATATTATGAATATTATTACTATCGTTTGCACAGCAAACCGGAAATCAAACAGGTAAATACGCACACGTGGAAACTGACACTAAATCTGAATGGAGAGGACTCCGCTCCTTTCTATTACCCTTCCGTGACTGTAAATATTTTCGGGCTTAAAATGGAGGACATTGAAAGCATAAAATCAAATGAAGATGTTACAGGACTCTCTTATGGTGACCATAAAGATTTCTTCATGCTAAATATCGACTGCCGAAAATACCTGGCGGAACACGCCGAGAATTTCGTGAAACGATATGAAGCGAATCCGACAGATGTTTCTGCCAAAGCGGACGCCAACTACTTTGTGAATATGCTGAAAGATTCGGATAAAAAGACGGAGTTGAAGAAACGAATCGAATAAATGGCCGGACGCAAAACGAACTGTTAAGCTATTTGGGCATAAACGAATAAAAAAGATGGAACGTAGAGAAAGAAAAAGAAGAAGTAATAAACAAATATAATTATGAACGAAACCATGACCCTTTGTCTTGAAATTATTTTCTGGCTTGCCCTGTTCGTTGTGTTCTACACCTATTTGGGCTACGGAATTGTGCTTTATATTCTTGTCAAGTTGAAAGAGCTTTTCGTGAAGCCTGTGAAGCGTTCGTTGCCGGCATCGGACGCAGACCTGCCGGAAGTTACCCTCTTCATTACGGCATTCAACGAAGAAGATGTAGTGGACGAGAAGATGGAAAACAGTCTTGAGCTGGATTATCCTGCGGACAAGCTGCACATCGTATGGGTGACGGACGGAAGCGATGACGGTACGAACGAACGATTGCAGACGCGTTGGCAGGGGAAAGCGACCGTACATTTCCAACCGCTCCGGCAAGGTAAGACGGCTGCAATGACACGTGGAATGACGTTGGTGGATACTCCACTCGTTGTTTTTACGGATGCCAACACGATGGTGAACCGGGAGGCAATACGGGAAATCGTGCTTGCTTTCCAGGATCCGAAAGTGGGCTGCGTGGCTGGTGAAAAACGGATTGCCGTGCAGACAAAAGACGGGGCGGCTGCCGGTGGTGAAGGTATTTACTGGAAATACGAATCAACCCTGAAAGCACTTGATGCACGGCTCTACTCTGCCGTAGGAGCAGCAGGCGAACTGTTTGCCGTGCGTAACGAGCTGTTCGAAGCGATGGAGCCGGATACGTTGCTCGACGATTTTATTCTTTCACTCCGGATCACAATGAAAGGTTACACCATCGCTTATTGTACGAATGCTTATGCCATCGAAAGTGGTTCGGCAGATATGCGCGAAGAAGAAAAACGAAAAGTGCGCATCGCTGCGGGAGGATTGCAGTCTATCTGGCGGCTTCGTCCGTTGCTGAATCCTTTCCGTTACGGGATACTTAGCTTTCAATATACGTCGCACCGGGTATTGCGATGGTCTATTACTCCGTTCCTGTTGTTTGCGCTCTTCCCGCTGAATATTGCGATTCTGCTGTTGGGTGGTTCCACGATATTTTACGGAGTGCTGCTTGCCATGCAGGTTCTTTTTTACGGATTGGGATATTGGGGATATTACCTGTCTACGAAACAGATAAAAAACAAGTTGCTCTTTATCCCCTACTACTTTTTATTTATGAATGTCAATGTGCTGAAAGGCATCCGATATCTGAAGAAGAAAAAAGGAAACGGAGCCTGGGAAAAGGCGAAGCGTGCTGAAAAGTAAGAACAAACGCTATTATCTTTTGTTATCCTTAATTATAAGACATAAGTCTCTATCATCTAATAAAAAACAGACATGGACAGAATATTACATGATGCGAATAACGCACAAAGAATACTGAAACTGACAGCAGACACAATGCTATTGGTTGACAGGCATGGCGTCTGCGTAGACATTGAACCTCATTGTGATCTGTGGTTCCTGCAAGAAAACATTCTTTTAGGAAAAAATATATTTGAGCTTTTACCGGAATATACAAAAGAGAGGGTGATGCCCATCTTTCAGACTGTGCTCGAAGAGCAACGAAGCATCAGCAAGAACTTCAAGTTGGTGCTGAAAGACGAAATTTTCTACTTCAAATGCCTCATGTTTCCGTATGACGGCATGGTGCTTTGCCAATATCGTGACATCACGCAGAGAAGTAACGTAAAGCGTCGGTTGGAGCAGGCGAATCTTACTCTAAGGGCTATCCAGAAGATTGCCCAGATAGGACAATGGGCATACAATACAAATCAGAATATTTTCCATTATTTGGGTTATACAGGCGTTTTGTGTGAGGAAAGTGTGCAGAACCTTGCCATTGAGAAATATGTGGAACTGATTGTAGAAGAAGATCGTCAGAGTTTTATTGAATGGTGCCACGTGAACGAGAAAGAGCTCAACATGGAGAGCATCAGTTATCGAGTTCGCCTGAACGGAGAAATCTTCTATATGCGTATCCAGACTTATTTGCGTGAAGAGCGCCCCGACGGTAGTTTCAACATCGAAGGGTATATTCAGAACATCACGGATATACAGCATCGCAGAAATGACATCAACACACTGACTCATGCCATCAACAATGCCAAAGAAAGTATCTTTGCCGCCAGACCCGATGGCACGATTATCTTCGCTAACCGTCGTTTCCTGTACAATCATGGTATTTCAGAAAACGAAGACATCAGTCAATTAAAGATTTACAATGTTGCCGCAGATATGCCTACGCAAGAGGCTTGGAACGAACGTTGCAAAGATGTCATACACGGTGGCAGCAGTAACTTTGTGGCTCACCATCCGTCGAAAATCAATAGAGATATATTGGCTTACGAAGGTACGATGTACAACGTCACCAATGATTCCGGTGAAGAAAGTTACTGGTCGTTTGCCCATGATATTTCCGAACGGATTCGGTATGAAGCCCAAATCAAACGGCTGAATCAAATCATGGATACGACGATCAATAATCTCCCCGCGGGGATTGTTGTGAAGGAGATCAATAATGATTTCCGGTACATTTACCGAAACCGGGAGGCTTATAACCGCGATCTTTACAAGAACGATCCTGTCGGTAAGAATGACTTCGATTTCTACCCGCCTATCGTGGCAGAGAAGAAGAGACAGGAGGATATTCAAGTGGCCACCAGCGGAAAAGGTATGCACTGGACGGTGGAAGGAAAGGACCGGAACGGAAACCTGATTATCCTTGACAAGCGGAAAATCCGGGTGGATGGGGACGAACTGTCTTCGCCTATCATCGTCAGTATCGAATGGGATGTCACGGAACTGGAAATGATGAAGCGGGAGCTACTGTCTTCGAAGGAAAAAGCGGAAATGTCTGATAGTTTGAAATCAGCTTTCCTTGCCAATATGAGTCATGAGATACGTACTCCGCTGAATGCTATTGTGGGGTTCTCGCATCTCATTGCCGAAAGTGATGATGCGGAAGAACGAAAGACGTACTACAACATCGTAAACGCGAACAACGAGCGTCTTTTGCAACTTATCAACGAGATTCTCGATCTCTCGAAGATTGAATCGGGAACCATCGAGTTTTCCTTCGGTCCGGCTAGTCTCCATAATCTCTGCCGGGAAGTGTACGATGCTCATATATTCCGTACTCCGCAGGGAGTAAGCCTTGTCTATGAGTCTTCGGACGAGAGTCTGATGATTGAGACGGACAAGAATCGAGTGTTCCAGGTGATTTCGAATCTGATTGGGAATGCTGTTAAGTTTACGAAAGAAGGAAGTATCAGTTATGGTTATAAGCTGGTGGATAACCAGATTGTTTTCCACGTAACGGATACCGGAACAGGAATTGAGCCGGAGAAAGTGGGTCGTGTGTTCGAACGTTTTGCCAAGCTGAACAATCATGCACAGGGCACTGGGTTGGGATTATCTATCTGTAAGTCTATCGTTGAACGTCTCGGGGGCAAGATTTCCGTCAGCTCCGAATTTGGTAAGGGAACGACGTTTACATTTACTTTGCCGTATACGGTTGCAGAATCCGTGAGTGTAGATTCGGAGAAAAAGAATGATGATGAGACGAGCGGAGGTATGAGCAGTGCTGTAAATACACGGCATGCTTGTATTTTGGTTGCCGAGGATACGGACAGTAACTTTGATTTATTGGAGGCTATCTTAGGTAAGGAGCACCGGATTATTCGTGCGCATGACGGAATGGAGGTTGTCACGATGTTCGATGAGGTGAAACCCGATCTTATCCTGATGGATATTAAAATGCCGAATTTGGATGGATTGGAGGCAACGAAAATCATTCGGGAGCTGTCTGCCACTGTTCCTATCATTGCTCAAAGTGCCTTTGCCTATGAGCAGGACCGGAAAGCGGCGAAAGAGGCAGGATGCAATGATTTTATAGCTAAACCGATAGCGGATGATAAGCTGAAAGCTATGATTCATAAATGGTTGTCGCCTCCGTAAAAGGGCACATATTATAGAGTACATATTGTATAGAAAACGCTTTAATAGTGATATAATCACCCAATAACTTAGATTAGATGAAAGCCTTTTACAGACTGTTTTATTACATATCCATCGTGCTGACCAGTATTTTGGCAGGAGTTACCATTGCGGGCGCCTTCGTAGGTAATGCCGCACCGGATAGTTTCAAATTTATGCCTTTCATCGGTTTGATGTTACCGATACTTTTGTTGGCTAATCTTGCTTCTGTCATCTACTGGACGATCCGTTGGCGGTGTTGGGTTTTCATCCCTCTGATTGCTATATTCAGTAACTGGAGCTATATTAGTTGTGTGATTCAATCTTCTTTTTTCAGCCCGGCTTCGGCTCCAATGGTCAAAATGAATGCGTATACTCCTGGTATTTTAACTGTTGCTACTTACAATGTTGACGCTTTTAATCATGAGCATACCGGTTATTCATGCAAAGAGATAGCCTCTTACATGAGAAATCTGCAAGCAGATATTCTCTGTTTTCAGGAGTTTGGCATTAATGATGAGTTTGGTGTAGACAGTATAGCTGCGGTTCTTTCTGATTGGCCGTATTATTATATCCCTATTTCTCCCGAGGGAAAACATTTGTTGCAGCTGGCTGTTTTCAGCCGTTACCCCATCAAGGAGGAGAATCTTATCGTCTATCCTGATTCGAAAAATTGCAGTCTCTGGTGTGATATTGAGATTAATGGCCGTATCATCCGCCTGTTCAACAATCATCTCCAAACAACGGAAGTGAGCCAGAACAAGCGCAAACTGGAAAAGGGACTCCGCACGGATGATTCTCAAAGGGTGGAACGTGCTGCTTTGGGATTGATTGACGGATTACATGAGAATTTCCGGAAACGTGCCGTACAAGCTAATACTCTAAAGCAACTGATAGCTGCCTCTCCCTATCCTACTATCATCTGCGGTGACTTTAACTCTCTGCCGTCTTCGTATGTTTATCACACTGTAAAAGGTGATAAGTTGCAGGATGGTTTTCAGACGAGTGGTCATGGGTATATGTATACTTTCAAGTTCTTCAAGCATCTGTTAAGAATCGACTATATTCTCCATTCACCGGAACTGAATAGTACGGATTACTTCTCGCCGGATCTTACTTATAGCGATCATAATCCGGTGGTGATGAGGGTGAAGTTATAAAAGAGTAAGAGGATGATAAGCTAATAATCATATCCTTAAAGATATTCCGTTTATATCAAAATCTTACTGATAATAAAAAAGGCTGTCCCGAACAAACGAGACAACCTTTCATTATTTTGAGATTTTATCGAATTAATGGAATATATAACGAAGACTAAACTGAACAGAGTAAGTAGATCTAAAATCTTTATACTTTGTATACGTTTCAGTCAATCTTTTCCCGCTACTCTTCTGGAATGTATAACCTTTACTTTCAATGCCGTTAGACCCATTATTACCATTATCGTAAGCTAAAAGATTAGTATTATTTACAGTCTTATACAACCCCCAATCTGAATTTAATAAATTCAAGAAATTCTTAATATCAACACCAAATTGAAGAGTGTGACGCTTACCACCCACTTTCAAATAGAAATCTTGCATAAATTTCAAATCCAACTGATGATGCCAAGGCATAACAACTCCACCACGATCTACATATTCACCTTTGTGCTTCTTCAAATAACTATCCTGATTGATATATGCCCAAAAGTCATCTTTCTGCTGATCTGCAGTATAAATCTGACCATCTAATTTATAATCATCATATGTTCTATTTACACTATTATATGTTTTTTCTGCAAAAGTCCAACTATTTAGCTCCTCTCTTGAAGCAGGAATATATAATAAGTTGTTGGCTCCACCATCACCTACAATATTACCGGCAAATGTATAAGAATAACGAGCATAACCATAGCCACCAGCATATCCCATATTCATTCCCTCATAAATGAATGATAATGAAGAAGCAAATCTCTTAGCATACTCTAAACGATAACCAGCTGAAGCCACAACACGATGAGGAGAAACATAAGTACCATAACCTGTTTCATGTTCATTAATACCACCCACAGAATAAGTGTTTGTCCTATATGCAGAAGTTACCTGATCGCCAATGCCATCACTATATGCCTTAGCCTTCGAATGTGTATATGCAGCAGACAAATACAAACCAAAATCAAAAGATTTCGCCAATTGAGCTGTAATAGAATAATAATAGGCTTTATGACCACCATTTTCTATATAGAATACATTCTGATTATTCCTATTATTCGTCCATGAAGCGTCAGAGTATTTGCCATATGAATCACGTGTATCATTTGGATTAAAAGTGATTGTAGTTTCTGAAGGTTTAATAGCTTTATTAGAAATAACGGCAGGATTGATATCTTTATTAAAGATACCTTCTATCGAGAAGTCAATATCTCCCGGAAGTTTAGCATCAAAAGCTAATGAAGTTTTCCATGTAGACGGCATCTTCAAATCCTTATCAATAATCGTAGGATCCTTTGGAGATTTAATATCAACAGTTCTGCCATTCGGATACAACTCATTCAGAACTCCTGATACAGATGGTTGAAAATGAGGTTTCAAAGCTGCATCAGCTACCTTAGTATAATAATATTGATTCTGACCAACATTAGAATTACCAACTGCAGATACTAACCATACAAATGGTAAACGACCTACATAAAGCCCAGTACCTCCACGAAGAACATATTTACGTTCACCAGTAATGTCCCAGTTGAATCCTACACGTGGAGACACAGAAATCTTAGCAGAAGGTACTTGATCAGTAGAATAGCTTACTCCGCCAAAATCACATCTTGCAAAATCTTCATTATAGTTATTCTTCAAAGAAGGATACTTAGGCATCTCAAAACGAATACCAGCAGTCAACTTAAAGTTCTCACTTATATTCATCTGATCTTGCAAATACAATGAATATTGCAATGTTTTCATTTCAGCCTTAAATTGGCTATAGTCTGCTGCATTAGAGTGTGTGATAGCAAAAGCCTTAGGATATTCATTATTTACGAAGCTGTCCCATGAATTATACACATAGTATCCATTACCTGCTTGCTGGAAACCATTAGTAGCTTTATTATATTCAAACTGGAAACCTGCCAATAAATTATGGATACCTGCTGTATAAGACAACTCATCTGTAAGAACAAATGTTCTGGCTTGGGCTAAGTTCCCCGGAGAAAAGACATCAGGACCGATACGTGCATATACCGCACCATCTTCCAAAATATCAATTGTTGGAAAATCAGCCGCTCCCTCATAACTTCTTGGCTCATCCTGGAAAGAATAAGTAACACGTGTTACATTATTCAAACTACCATCCAACCATTTAGAGTTCCACTCTGAAGCATATGATGTAAAATTGTATTCTTTGAAATAACGAGAATTTTCAAAATACATAGCAGCATTATGATTTACATTACCAGAACCTTTGGAAGCAGCTGCTCCACCATCATAAATATCCGTTGCATAGAAAGGAGATACAGAAGAAGTTGGACCGCTATTGTCTTTTGAATGAGCACGTGTAAAACGGAAATTCAATTTATTATTATCATTAATATTCCAGTCCAAACGTGCCATAATTTTATAGGCCGGAGTTTTGATAGAATACCCCTGATAACGTCCCGGATCATAGTCATACTTGTCTATAAAATAGTTGCGAATCTCATCCATCTTTCCCACTGTAGGACGATTCACATTGGCTGTATTAGATCCCCAATCATCACTGTCGCTTAAACGAGCTCTGCTCTTAGGACCAGCTGTTACATTATCTTCATACTCACCGTTTACAAAGAAGAACAACTTATTTTTTATGATTGCACCTCCAAAACTAGCACCATAGAGGTATTTTTGAGATTTCTCACGTATTAACTCTAAATCACCTACCTTATCACCATTCAAATTCTCATTATTTAAATAAGTATAAGCCGTTGCATAAAAATCATTTGTACCACTTTTAGTTACAGCATTAATTGCCCCACCAATGAATCCACTTTGGCGAACATCAAACGGAGTTACAGATACTGCTATTTGCTCCAATGCATCCAAAGAAATAGGTGAACCTCCGCCCGGCAAGTTAGAACCGATACCAAATGAATTACTGAAAGCAGCACCGTCGACAGTTACAGAAGACTGACGGTAATTACCACCACCTACGGCAAAACCATTACCTGTATTAGCTCCTTGCGGAGTTAAACGCATAATATCATTCATACTACGTCCAACAGTAGGGATCATAGCCATCTGCTCTTCTCCAATATTAGTAATAGCGCCTGCACGGTCACTCTTCATATTGCTGTTTTTTGAAGCCGTCACTACGATTTCATCTAACAATTCAGAGCTTTCTTTTAAAGAAACATTTAAAACATAATTCTCTCCCAATGAAAGGTTAATTCCCTTGTAAATTGCTGTTTGATAACCAACATAAGAAATTTCTACTTTGTAAGGGCCGCCGGTACGCATACCCTGCAGATTAAATTGACCACTGACGTTAGTCACTGTACCATAACGAGTGCCTGATGGTTCGTGAACCGCAACGATTGTTGCTCCAATGATTGGTTCATCTTGTGCGGTCACTTTACCACTCATCGTGGCTGTTGTAACCTGCGCGCTCATCGTGACGGTAATAAATAACATTACTAGCACTAAGAAAGATCGCATTCTCTTTAACATAAATGTAGTTGATTAGTTAATATAAATTGTTTGCTTTTAAAAACTGTGCACAAATATAATTAATAATATTTAGAACTACATTACGATTATACTACAATTTTTTAAGAGAGATAAACGTTTTCCCCTGTTATAAAACGATAAAGGCTCCACAATATTCGCAGAGCCTTTTATTTTGAAACAGAAAGCATTAGAAATGCTTCAATCTATTACTTTACACTAGTCAGTCATTAACTTTCTATAACGAACACGCTTCGGCTCTTCATTTCCCAAACGTTTCATTTTGTTTTCTTCGTATTCTGAATAAGACCCTTCGAAGTAGAATACATTGGAGTCTCCTTCAAAAGCCAGAATGTGTGTACAGATACGGTCGAGGAACCAACGGTCATGCGAGATAACTACGGCACAGCCGGCAAAATCTTCCAGACCTTCTTCCAAAGCACGCAGTGTGTTTACATCAATATCATTGGTAGGCTCATCGAGCAACAGTACATTGCCTTCTTCTTTCAAAGCCATCGCCAAGTGTAAACGGTTTCTTTCACCACCGGACAGTACACCGCAAAGTTTTTCCTGATCGCCTCCAGAGAAATTGAAACGAGAAAGGTATGCACGTGCATTGATGTCACGTCCTCCCATGCGGATCAGCTCATTACCACCGGAAATTACCTGGTAAACACTCTTATTCGGATCAATGTCTCTGTGTTGCTGGTCTACATACGCCACCTTTACAGTCTCTCCTACTTCAAATTCTCCTTTATCTACTGTCTCCAATCCCATAATCAGACGGAACAGTGTCGTCTTTCCCGCACCATTGGGACCGATCACACCAACAATACCATTAGGAGGAAGCATAAAGTTCAAATCGTCAAACAACAGTTTATCGCCGTATGCTTTAGCCACCTGTTTCGCTTCAATGACTTTATTACCCAGACGCGGACCATTCGGAATGAAGATTTCAAGTTTTTCTTCTTTCTCTTTCACGTCTTCATTCAGCAACTTGTCATAAGAGTTAAGACGTGCCTTACCCTTTGCCTGACGGGCTTTGGGAGCCATGCGCACCCATTCCAACTCACGTTCCAGTGTTTTGCGACGTTTGCTGACGGTCTTTTCTTCCATTTCCATACGTTTGGTCTTCTGTTCCAACCAGGAAGAGTAGTTACCTTTCCAGGGGATACCTTCACCACGATCCAGTTCAAGAATCCATCCGGCAACGTGATCGAGGAAGTAACGGTCGTGCGTCACAGCAATAACCGTACCTTCATATTGTTGTAGATGTTGTTCCAACCAGTCGATAGACTCTGCATCCAAGTGGTTGGTAGGTTCGTCCAGCAAAAGCACATCCGGTTTCTGTAATAGCAAACGACAAAGAGCTACCCGGCGACGTTCACCTCCGGAGAGATTTTCTACCGGCTGATCTTCAGGCGGACAACGGAGAGCATCCATCGCACGCTCCAACTTGCTATCCAGATTCCATGCATCAGTTGCATCAATGATATCTTGCAATTCACCCTGGCGAGCGAAAAGAGCATCCATCTTATCCTGATCCTCGTAGTACTCCGGCAAACCGAACTTCTGATTGATTTCTTCGTATTCTGTCAGTGCGTCAACAATGGGTTGCACGCCTTCCATTACTACTTCTTTTACTGTCTTTGTGTTGTCTAAATAAGGTTCCTGTGCCAAGTAACCCACGGAATATCCCGGAGAGAACACCACTTCTCCCTGATAGGATTTCTCCAAACCGGCGATGATCTTCAATAACGTTGATTTACCGGAACCGTTCAAACCGATAATACCGATTTTCGCTCCATAGAAAAACGACAGGTAAATGTCTTTCAGCACATTCTTATTGGGGGTGAAAGCCTTGCTCACTCCCACCATCGAGAAGATAATTTTTTTATCGTCAGCAGCCATACGTATGATTATATATTGTTGATAATGGCACAAAGATAAGAAAAATGTTTGAATTCTTTTGGAGTTATAAAAAAATGTTCTACCTTTGCACCCGCATTCGAAAGAAAGCACTGAAGGATTGATTCGCTAGCTCAGCAGGTAGAGCACAACACTTTTAATGTTGGGGTCCTGGGTTCGAGCCCCAGGCGGATCACTTAGGAGAAATGAAAATACTCCGACAATCTAAGACAAAGCTCTTTAAACCAGTGGTTTAAGGGGCTTTTTTCTTACCTACCTACGACAGAAAAAAGACCTCAAAAAGTCACCCTGTGAAGATGAATCGTTACTAATTCGTTACGGTTTTCCGTTACGATAAAAACCGTAACGATTTTATAGGTAAGTCGCTCATTTGTCGAATATTGGCACTCGATTTTCACAGCCGTTACGGATTAAACAAATTAACTTTGCAACAAGAAAGGAGTTACGGTATGAAATCGACATTCAAGACACTCTTCTATTTAAAGAAGAACGAACCGAAGAAAAACGGTCATGTAGTAATAATGGTACGCATCACAGTGGACGGTGATCAGGTGCAATTCAGCAGCAAGCTGGATATTCATCCCGACAATTGGGACACGAAAACAGGAAGAGCTGTCATCAACAAACAGAGTGCGGACAAGAAAGAAAACCTCAGGGTATCCTCACTTAACAAGACACTGGACGAGATACGTTCGGCCATCACCATGCACTACACACGCATGATGAACGTGGACGGTTACGCCCTGCCGGAAAAAATCAGGAATGCATTCCTGGGATTGGAGGAAAAGGAGAAAACACTCATCAGTTACTTCACCCAGCACAATGAACAGTATGCAAAGAAGGTTGGCAAGACTGCCACACAAAAGACCTACTCCCGCTACGAACTTACCAAACAGCGGATGATAGAGTTCTTGCAAAAGGAATACAAGTTGTCAGACATTCCCGTGAAGGAAATCACCGTCACCCACATCGAAAACTTCTATCTTTACTTGCGTCAGGAATGTGAGGTAAGTAACAACACCGCCATGAAATTCGTGCAACGTTTTCATACGATACTGTTGTTCGCCCAGAAAAGCGGATTGAGCTTCATCGATCCCTTTGGGAATTTCAAGTTCAATTTTGACAAGACAGACAGAGGGTATCTCACGCAGGAGGAAATTGACACGATCTATTATAAGGAGTTCAAATCAAAGCGGTTGGAACACGTGCGTGACGCTTTCATCTTTAGCTGTTATACTGGTTTGCCCTACTGTGACATCTATACGCTTTCAAGCGAGGACATAAAGATCGGGGTGGACGGCAAGAAGTGGATTATGAAAGACAGGGGTAAAACCGGTGTGGAATCATTCATTCCCCTACTGCAAATACCGTTGGATATTCTCGCCAAATACGAGGGTAAGTTGAAAGACGGAAGATTACTTCCGGTAATCAGTAATCAAAAGATGAATGAATATTTGGCGGAGATAGCTGCAATTTGCCAAATCAACAAGCGGATCACCTACCATCTTGCCCGGCATTCGTTCGCCACGGAAATCTGCCTTACCAAAGGCGTTCCCATTGAGAGTGTGGCCAAGATGCTCGGACACACCAACATTCAGACCACACAGATTTACGCCCGTGTGGTGGATAGAAAGTTGAGCCATGACATGAATATGCTGGATCGAAAACTAAAAAGTATGCAAAAAAGTACGGTGCAAAACGCCGTATGAATAAACAAATCATTATATTGTCACACCATTAAAAAAAATAACGCCTTATGGAAAATAGAGGATACATCACCATCACCGGCCTGGAAGACAAGGATAAACAACCCATCGTCAGTGTAAAAATAGAGAACGGCAACGTATGGATGACCAAGCACGAACTTGCCCGTCTGTTCGGAGTGTTCGTGCAGACAATAGACGCCAATGTGCGCTCCATCTTCAAATCCCGTCTGCTTTACGACGGCGATGTGACCATAACCGAGAAACAGAACAAAAACATCGTTACTTATTATAATTTGGAAGCGATCATATTTCTCAGCTTCCGCATCAACACCTATTGCACGAAGTTGTTCCGTGAGTGGGTACTCAACTCCCTGTGCGAGTACAAACGCCTGCAAGAGAAAAAGCCTGAAGTACTTGTCGTATTCAATTCGTCTGACAACCGGACATTTATTTCTTACAACTGATCCCCCTTAAAAACAAAAAATTGTGAGCCTTGCCCGAAGACCAGCCGGACAAGGCTTTTTCCATTTAAGATTTTAGGTAAAAATGGGTAAGAATAGAATCTTAAAATATATTTTTGCATATAATACTGAAATTAAAAGAACTATGGCAACTTTAGCATACCTCATTGGTAATTCTAAATACATATATTTGACACCACTCGAAAATCCTGAAAATGATGCTAAAGAATTAGCCGAAAAGCTAAATTCTTTAGGCATCACCACTAAAACATTTTATAATCAATGTGGTAATGAATATGCAAAAATACTATCAACTTTAGAAAAGGATATAAAAGATTATGATGATATAATATTTTATTATGCCGGACATGCTTTCCAAATAAAAGATGAAAATTATTTGGCAGGGATTGACTTACTGAATGTTACTTCTTTACCAGACGAAAGAGAAAAAATTTTTCTCCTAAAAAGAGCATCTCTTCTATTGTCCGAAGTTCTTGAAATTTTCAAGGAAGACAAACAGACAAAAGTACATATTGTCATCTTGGATGCCTGCAGGATTTATCCTACAAATGTCAGAGGTGGAGAAAGCTTGTCAATAGCACCATTAATGGCTCCTAAAGGGACAATGATTGCATATTCAACTTCTCCTAATGAACCGGCTATTGATACTGGTTTTCCCAATCATAGTGTTTATACAGGCGCTTTATTACAATTTATTGAAGAAAAAATTCCAGTAGAAACCTTGTTTAAGAAAATACGTGCTACAGTATTTTACAAAACAAATGGAAAACAAACAACTTGGGAGCATTCATGTCTCATTGGTGATTTTTACTTTAATAAAGGTATCACCTCCTGCTTAAATCAATTCCCCCCCCATAAAGAATTGTATGAAAGTTGGGCATTGAAAGATGAAAATTATGATTACGAAAATATATCTACTCCAATTACCCAAATATTAAATCTGCTTCATTCACAAGATTTTAATAAGCAAAACACTATACCAGAGCGCCTAAATGACGTTAATATTGCAGACACTGACAAGAACCTGTTATTTTTATTAGGGCGAAACTTATTACAATGTTCTGAAAATTCTTTTAAGGTTTCAAATTGGTTTTCGTCTTTATACAATAACCTTAAAAAGTATTCACAAAATGGCACAAATCATGTTCTAAATGGAATTTTATATGAAGTTTATTTCAATTCGCATGGGGAATTCAGACAAAAAGAAATCAAAAGATTTTGTTTAGATAGTATATGGGGACTTATTGGACAACAGTCATTATCTTCCTCTTTCCAATTTATTCAAGAAAAGTTGATTCCTTATAAAGACAGGCTAAGTTATATACCCGGCGAACAAATAGATAAGATTGAGGTACATATCATAGGAAATATATTGAGAGGAAAAACAGAAATAGAAACTATTAGATACAATGGAAAAGATATAAAAGAAGATATAGCTATTCGCTATGGAAAAGAAGGAAAAAGTGAAAATCTAATAAATATATTAAGTGATTATTTAGTTGTTCCTTCTTATATTATACAACTGTCTCCTACAATAAGTACTGAAGTATATACCATTATACAGCCTCAAGTAAGTATAGATGATGATCTTTGGAAACAAATAAATCTTTATAGCTAATGATAGAAAACCTCACCATATCCATATCCTTCAGCGAGGTGGAGGAAGCCCATGTCAGCAACTATTTTCGCCTTTCCGAAATGTCCGGCGAGTTTCTGATTATCCAGAGGTCCGACAATACCTTCTACTTCCTTTGCACCAATAACTGTGACATCGTGAGCATCTGCCAATCTTTTGATTGGTATATTGTATCAAAAGACGCTTTCAATGACCACCTGATAATCGGCATTGGTTTGTCGGATAAAGAAAGTATCAACGGAGAACTCTATCGTGCACAGGATGAAACCACACTCACCCTTTGGCGTGATATACTCCACTTTACTTTCGAGAGCGATTTCGTGCGCCAGTTCTTCCCATACAATACCCATTTCAAAGGCAAGATGCGTATCGACGGAGCCTTGTGTTTCTACATACATGATTATTACCCGACCAGATGCAAGGACATATCGGTATCTGACAGAAAAACGAGCAATTTGGTATTTAGATTTAAGGAAGGTCAGCAAGCTGCCCTTGTCGCCAAGATCTTCTCGCTTTGTATCGCCCGGATGCCGTTCTTTAAGGAGAAAGCCGCCAACGCCGTGCTGATCCCCATACCAGCGGCAACCCGTGAACGGAACATCGCCCGCTTCGCCCGTTTTTGCAGCCTTCTCTCACGTCGGCTTAAAGTCGTGGACGGATTTCGTGCCACATGGATAAAAGAAGACCGTGAGCAGATGAAAGGAACTCACGGACAAGACAAGTTATCCAACTTGATCTTTCATCCCGATTATTTTAAGGGCCGGGACGTATTTTTAATAGACGACATTATCTCTTCTGGCGAGAATTTCACGCAAATGAAATGCAAACTGATACAACTCGGTGCAAAATCCGTTACCGGTTTGTTTTTAGGTAAAACAATAAAGTCTGAAAATCAAAAGTAATATGACAATCAAGAAATCCCAAATCGAAAAATGGATAGCCGCCCAAAAGAGACACCGGCTATCGGACACCCATGTACAAATGGCCCGTGAACTTGGACTCAATCCCGATAAACTCGGCAAGATAGACAACCACAGGCAAGAGCAGTGGAAAGCCCCCTTACCAGAATTTATAGAAGAGATCTTCTATAAACGTTTCAAAAAGGAACGTCCTGATGTAGTCAAGCCCTTAAAGCAAATCCTTAAAGAACAGGAAATAAAGACTAAAGCAAAAAAGAAGGAAAAAGAAATACGGCGTAAAGAGCGTGAACAGAAACAGATTAATAACGGAACAGATGAAGTTCTTACATTTCAATCCCCACCCCCAATAACGGAATAAAAGCCACATTATTATCAGTAGAAAGAACGTTCCCATTCTTCCGGAACCGGAACAATCTTTCATCCATACAAAACCGCAGAAAAGTGTTGTACAAACAAGCGCGATGAATCACACATTGGACAGGACAACACCTTTCTTTTTTCCGGTTTTGAAATAGGAAGGCTTTTATTATATCGCTCTGTTTTTTTACTCTCTGATTTCCTCAAAGGCAGTATCTATCACATCATAGTGATCACCGTCATTAACACTCAATACAGCCACAAGGCTGTTCAATGTCCGAATTGCGTCCAGACGTTTTTTCACATCACTCTCTTCCAGATTGCTCAAGACATCTATCGCACAGGTCAAATGCCCTTTCATTTCTTGCAATGTAGATAAACTCTGAATGGGAAACAGATAGAAAAGTCCATATTCTGAAGACCGGACAATTCCTTTCAGGGAAGTCGATTGTAAATCCATAATTATTATATTAAATTGACGTAACGCTGCCAGTCACAAGTCCAAAGCATCGCCAAACGCTCAATACAGAGTGAACCGACAGGTTACGTCAAAGTATATAACCTACCCAGTTCATTTACCTCTGTATTTTTGAAATTGGCGATTTCTGGACTACGGTAAACGAACACATTACACGATGCTATTCGCATCGCTAACACAAAGGTAGAATTTTTTTCGTATTAATATCGCTTTATGTATAAAGAATTTATAACACAACGGTTTTAAGCAATGTTTAAGGTTAACTTCCTTCGGGGTATTTCTCTCACTGTTTTCAGTAGCCATCACTCCACATTTAAAGCAAAGAAACGAATTAAGCTGACTTATTCAAGTGCAAAGGTACTTCGGGTTCTTAACGGAAAAACAAGGTCAAGCTGTTCCGGTTTTGAAAAAAATCTTCCCTGCGCCATAAATGACACGAGGTATTTTTTCCAAAAACCTTGTTTTTCCTGAACCCTACCTTTTGACGCACATGAAATAAGTCAGCTCAACTCGTCAATGCATAAAAAAAATGTCGTGATTATGAAAACAGCAAGAGAAATACATAATGGAAATAAGAACAGACTCAATCTGCCCCTGCATAAATTGTTTGGCTGGTCGATTCGGCTCCTTCTTTCAGGCTTCTGTTTGAGTCTGTACGGTGGCAATCTTTTAGCGTGGTTTATCGGTTTGTGGTTCGCAAAAGAACTGATAACAGACGTGATCAGCTCCGTTTGGGGTTGTCTGGTTTCCATTCTTTCATTTGCTGTCGTAGTCGGGGTTATCATTTGGTTATTAATTCTTTAACACATACAGTTATGACAATGGATATTACAAAATCAGTAGCGTTCACCGGACACCGTTCAGAGCGTATCCTCCAAGTCGGTATGCTGCATCTTTATCTGGATATAGTTTCGCAAGTGAGAAGGTTGTATAGTCTGGGCTATCGCTACTTTCTAAGCGGAATGGCGGAAGGCTTCGATTTGCTTGCAACCCAAGCAGTAACCGCCCTTAAAGCGGAATACACGGACATTCGACTCATTGCCGTTGTTCCGTTCAGCCAGCAGTCAAACAGATACCGACCGGAAAACAAGTCCTTATACGACCGGATAATGAAAACTGCCGATGAAACGATCATTCTCCGGAAAGATTACCGCAAAGGCTGCTTCCACCACAGGAACGACTACCTGATTGACAACTCCGAGATTGTCTTAGCCTATTGGGACAAGCAACCCTATGGCGGTACTTATTATACCGTAGGAAAAGCACGGATGATGAACAGAATCATTATTAATCTTTATAAATAAAGCCTTATGAAACGATACAACAGGACTGTTGCACAGCAGTGCAGATATTACGAGGTAAGCAACATTTTCGAGTACATGGTGGAAACCTACCTGAACGACAACATCACCACTTTTGGAGAGCTTTACCGTGAATTGTGCAAAGAAGCGAGAAAAGATTTTATCGATTTCCTTCTCAGTGAGGTGGAGCCGATATACTGGAGAGAGATTTTGAAAATGACTGTCTAATGAATAAATCAGAAAAATATGAACGTAACGTTTGAAACCGCAATTTGTGCATGGGATGAAAAAATTCCTGCACTCCTTATCCGACTGGTAAACACCCTTCTCTTTTGCCGGACGGAAGAGGAACTCCGCCAATCCATTGACAAACTTCGGGAAACGGCTGAATTGGACGAGTATTTCACCTATGGCTACGGCTCACACCATTTCTGGTGCAACCAGCGCATTTCCAAAGGAAGCATGCAGTTCATCCAAAGCCGGTTATTCATTGCAACATTTTAACCCTCTAATACATAAATGATATGAAACCAATATCCCAAATGACACGAGAAGAGAAATTGCAGGAGATTGTAGAGTACAACCCTTGCAGGGTAGAGCGTAGTGCAGTACGCCGTTACTTGTTGGCAGTACGCCGTAATGACACGGAACAAATCGCTTATTTCGAGAGTTTTGGCAAGAGTGTACGACATATCATACTCAATGTACGCACGTATGAAAGAGGGATGATTTTCGGTTATGTCGGCAAGCAGTTCAACGAGCACGGTTGGATAAATGGCATGTTACCGATAGTAGAGGAAATCAAGTTGGACACTTTCAACACGATCCATATCGGACAATCTATTGACGGAACGTATGCGGTAGCCATCGACTGGTGTACCGGCACAGCCGGAGGCGGCAGCCACCCGTCCGTTTGGGATGAACCTGTCAGAGATTATAAGGAAGCTGTCCGACAAGGAATCCGCCTGTTGGAGCAACAATACAATAAAGCGGAACGTTGGTCTGTTTCCGACAGAAGCAACTACAACCCGAAAGTTATCCGTAGTCTGAAAGGCAAACTGTTGGAACTCAAGCGGAAATACACACAGCCCCGACAGCTAAGCCTGTTTTAATATTCACGAACTATAAAATCCATAAATTATGGCAACTAAAATGAACGAGAACGGAGTTTCAACCTGCAAGGCGGGTGAGAAATATGAAAAATTCCCAATGACCGTAGGACGGAAAAGGCGAACGTTTTACCATTATGATTACAGGGATACGGAAGACAACGAACTTTTCTCCTGTGTGAATCCCACATTAGAAGAGTGCAGGCGACGGTGCAACGAGTGGCTTAAAAAGAAAGAGGACAAGAAATAATACAGGAACAAGCCCCCTTTACCGGAATGGAAGCCGGTAAGGGGGGGATCTCATTAGGTTTTCATTCAGTTTCTCCACTCAGTGTTGTCACTATTCTTTTTGGGGATATATCCGGCATAGATCATTCGGTATCCTCCTTTTCATCTTCCGCTTCATTGTTAAAGGCAAAAGACTTTTGCACAATCTGACCGAAGGAATCAAGGATGTAGATGTCTATTTTCTGTTGGTCCGTGTCAAGTGACTTGTAATAGAGCCTAAATATTTCTTCCGGCAACGGATACAGGTCATTCGGCAACAACACCGTACCGTCCTCCATGCGAAGCTCCCCTTTGCCTGTCGGTTGGAAATACCTGATGAAGTATTTAGTGTCCCGATACTCGCCGCTTCTTACGAGCTGACAACGGATTTCAGCTTCTTCTCCCTTTACGATTGTCGTCTGCACCGGCAAGGTCGCCAGATCAAACTCATACACCTGCTGAACGCCCAATTTGTTAGAACAGGCGGTCATACATAGCAAGGCTACCAGCATACAACCTACTATAATCATGCTTTCAATCATCTTTTTCATTCTATTATTGTTTTATCAATTCAAAATAAATTTCAATCCCACCCCGAACTGGAAATGAAAGTGTCCGCTGTCATTTCCCCAGAGGCAACGCTCACGGGCATAGAACAGCAATACCACCTGATTGGCAAGGTAGGTTTCTACCTCCAGCGATACCGCACCGCCATAGACAAACGCATTCCGGGTACGTAGACGTGAGCCGTCGAACAGCGTGCCTGTGCCCCAATTCACGGTTTCATATCCCGCCAACGCCGAACCGCCGGCATAGCAGAGGAATACCTTGTTGGCATCCGAGAGGAAATTATAATAATAGCCGCCTTCCGCAGTGAATTGGGAAACCGGGACACGTATGTCCTTGTATGGATAATACTTCTGGAGATACTCGCCCCCGAATACCCACTTATGGCAGTCGTTCACATACCTGTCCATTCCCATCCCGAAATGATAACCCAGCTCGTTACGTTTATCCGCCGTATGAAAGCCGTCTGTCATACCGGCGGTAATACGCAGTCCTTTTGTACCGGGCAGACAACGTTGGGCATGTGCCTTGTCCGTCAGGACAAAGCACAAAAACATACATATAATAACTGATACCCTTTTCATCCTATTTCACCTTCAGCTCGTTAATGACTCTGGCACGGATCAACTCGGCGTTGGTCAGAATAAACCGCTGATGCCTTCCCCCGTTCTGCTCGTTCATCTCGACAACCAGCTGCTTGTCATCCGGAAGGGTGAATTTGGGCAGGGTAAATACCGTCCGTTCCTTGCTTTTTCCATCAACCGCCGTCACATAGTTGAAGGCACGAAGCGGCACAACAACCTGTTCCTGAATGGCGGTACGTTTTGCCACCTTCTTATCCACCACCTTAAAAGTAACGAAGTCAACAGAGAACGGCACGTTGGAAGCGTTCTTCAGTTCCGTATGGAAATAAAGCAGACCGTTGTGCGTATAAATCCCCTTCAGGATGTACTGGATACCGAAGCGCTTGCAGCCGATATGCTTCACCAAACGTTTGTTGTTGTCATAGACGGACTTCATGATCAGCCGTACCAGCAGCGGGGACTCGCTGCCGAGTTCCGTAAGGTAGATTTCCTGCGAGTTGTTCGGCCGGTTCACCGCCTCGCCATCATGGATGAAATCTTTCATCTCGATATTCAGCTTGGTCGGCTCGTCCGCATACTTCACATTGAATGTATAATAGCTGCCGTCATCCGTGATCACCGCCAGATTGGTTTCACGTGAGAAGTCCCTCAGTGCCGCTTTCACCCGAAGCACATTCTCCGAACCGTCTGCTTTACCGGCAAGAATATCCGCCGATCCCAGATCCACATACTTGATAGCAGCCGGGAAGATAAGGTGTACTGTTTTATTGAATGTTACCTCCAAAGCGTATGGAGGAACCATCCGGTCGAATGTCACCGGCCGTGTCAGCCCGTCAAACAAATCGCCGGTGGACGGACTGCGCCTTGCGTTCTCCTTATCCGGTAGCGGCGTGGTTTCCCTTTCTCCGGAATCCGCCGTTTCTTCCGCGTCATTTCCCGTCTTTTCCACTTTCACGGTCTTTTGTGCATACGCACCGGTCATACCAATGGCAAAAGCCATCATTAAAATTACTTTTTTCATGCTTGTTGTTTTTTCTTGATTAATAAATTGGATTTTAACCGTTTATTGTCTTGACACGAGCAATAGCTCGTAATCCGCCTTCAAAGTCGCTTTGGCAGTCCTGAACTTTGTGGAAAGGTATTGCGATGCGCCTTGTATCACCCCTTTACCCAAGTCCGCAGCCAACTGCGCACCGGCATTGGTGGAGATATTGATGCTGCTTCCCATTGCCGAACCCATGTTGGCCGCCATCTCCTTGACGGCGGTAAGCTCCTGCGATTCCCTGACCTCAATGCCCTTCATGCCCCTCGTGTCATAAACGTCCAGCTCCACCGGCAGGATTGTTCCCTGAAAGGCGACCGCAGAAACGGTGATTTCCATGCGCTCACCGCTGATTTTCGCCATGCCGGTCAGTATCGTGTTGGCGGGTATATACAACTCTCCGGCCTGCACCGGCTCCAAAAGACGGAGTCCCACCTCCTGACCGTCGCTGCCCGAAACCGTTACCGTCCTGTACACACAAGCACGGATACCGTTCCTTTCCGTACAGCTCCGGACTGTCCCCACCGTGTGGAACCCCATGTTTCTAGACTTGCCATACTGTCTGGCGAACTCTTCATCGGACAAGGGGGCGGCCAGCAGGCTGACCACCCGTTCCGCTACCTGCGTAACCGGACAGACCGGTATTTTACCCGCAGAGGAGGATACGGCGACCTGTTTGGCTTCACCACCGCCGCCCGGCATGTACCTTGCTGCCATTTCGTAGGACTTCTCCATCAGCCGCAGTTGTTCCTCGCCGTTTTCCCTCGCCTTGCGCTCTTCCTCCGCCTGACGCTCCAGCTCCTGAATACGCCATTCCAGTTCCAACGTTTTCTGGTCATCTTCCGCAGGCCGTGTTTCATAAAAACTGCCCAACTGCCGGTTGATGTCCTGATAAGCATTGGTGGAGGAACGGATAGACGAACTGCCGTTGTTCGTGTTTTCTTCCGTCAGGAATACTTCGCCCGCTGCCGGCTCTTCCTGTTCCAGCGATACTGCCAGATCTTGGAGCGTGTTCATTTTCTCCTTTTGTTTCTTTTCAAAGGCACTTTGTTCGTAGGCGGTCTTTTTATCCGACAACAGTCCCTTGTCCTCCGGCATCGGAACATCCACGTTGAATCCCTCCCTTAATGGCTCGTCGCTGTCCGAAGGAGCGAATATCAGCCACATCACTCCCAGAAACACGAGAAAGAACAACGGATACACGAGCATCTTCTTCCGTTTGAGCATCTCTTCCGGAGTCAGAGGTCTGATCTCTTTCTTCCCTTGTTTCGGCGTTTGCCCTTTCTCTTCCGTCTTTTCAGGCGTTGCAGCGTTCACCGGTTGCCGCTCCTGATTTTTTAGGTTCTCCATAATCCACCTGATTTTTAATGTTTATACTATCCTTGTTTATCTCCCTGTACAGCTCCATCCGCCTGATATGCTCCATTTGCAACCGCTCTCCCTCATGCCTGCCGATGCGGTATATCGAAGATACCGTCATGTATATCGACAGACAGCCGAAGCCGGTTAGCATGACCACCACGCAGACGAGACGTGCATCGGGCGACATCCGTCCGCACAGATAGCGGAGTCCGTCGTCTATCCTGTCAGGCACGTACCTGATCCATTTTTTCAATCGGTTCATTTCCTGTCTTTTTTAAAGTTATCGTTCAACGGTTCTCAAATCCCGGTTCTCCACGATATTGAACTGTTCCATCGTGAAGCCGTGCGGGTTATTGTCCGACCTGACCGAGTTCAACAGCCGGCAACGGGTTACAAGGCTCCGTTCCGTGATGTTGCTCGACCTGACAAGCGACTGCCGTGCGTAAGTCGTCACCACATATGGGTAGCTGTTGAAGTCGCACGCCATGCTGTCCACCCGGATGCTCTGGTTGATATTGGCCGAGATTATACGGTTGTAATACCCCTTTTCCTCCCAGTCCTTGTAGTAGCGGAACGCACTCTCGTCGCACAGAAACAACGCCCGGCGAATATTCGACTCGATAGCCGCCTTGTCGGGCGACAAGGTGAAAAACAGCTCATGAAAACGCCGGATATGTTCTTTCGCCTCCACCGGCCTGTTCTGCGAAAGGTCTTGGGAAAGAGCCAGTATCAGGGACTTCCCATTGTCCAGCACGTAGATCTTCTCCCTCTGCCGCTCGGCGAACCGGTAAGAACTCCAAAGCGCATAACCGGTAACCAGCGCACAGAGCGAAACGAACACGATACCCATCGTGCGGATTTGCCGGAAACTCGTTTCTATATTCTTCAAACTTTTAAATTCCATACATCTCTAATATTTACGTTGGTTCATCTTCCTCTTAACTTGCCGGCTACATGCCCGATGGAAGCACCGGTGATGGCGGCGGCAGCACGTCCGCCTTTTAGCGACCACGAGTTCACCTGTTTGCCATAATTACCGGCTCCCGATGCCTGAATCACCCACATTGATACTGTCGGGATAGTGAAATACCCGACAATGGCTATCAGCATGAAGATGATGTAAGCGGAATTATTCACATCGGGCACATAGGAGGGATCGCTTAGTGCGGCGATGTCCTTCTCTATCATCAGCACCTGAATCCTTGCCAGCACGGAGCTGAACAGGTCGGATATGGGCAGCCACAGATAGATACTGATATACTGGCAAATCCATTGGATCATCGTATTGTGGAAGCCGTCGTACACCGATATGGCGAACGACAGAGGCCCCAGAATGCTCAACACGATCAGGAAAAAAGTTCTCAACGTATCCAGTATCAGCGATACCGATTGGAACAGCAGTTCCAGAAAACTACGGAAGAAATTGCTCACGCTCTGCCTGGCCTGGTATTTGAGGCGTTCCGCCGCCATGCCCGCCATCGCTTTCAAGTCCGAAGGCGACCATCCCAGATCCTCGATCTGACGTTCATATTCCTCATTATCGACCAGATACGCCGTTTCCGGATTTCTCGTCATCGCCTCGTATTCCAGTTTCTGCCGCTTCTCGGAATACTCCCGTATGTTCAGTGTCTGGCCTTCCATGATACCGTGGCAGCCGGTAACTACCGGACTCATGATCCCGTTGATAGTCCCCAGAACGAATGTAGGAAAGAACATAATGCATGCCCCCAGACAAAAAGGTCTGAAGAGCGGGTAAATATCAATCGGCTCGGCTCTCGATAGAGCCTGCCACACCCGTGAGGCCACATAGAACAACGCACCCAGCGCAGCCACACCGGTAGCCACCCCCGTGATGTCCGAACAAAGCGGCATCATCTCGTCATAAAGGTTACGCAACACTTCGTGAAGGTTGCCGAAAGTTTCCTCGCCTGTCATGTCACCAGTATCTTTGATTGTCCGTTCCGTACAAGTCCAACACCCTTTGGGTATCGTTCTTCTTTTTCGCGCGCAGGTAAGAGATACCGATGTTCCGGTTCGTGTAATACCTGACCAGATTGCGTTGGTTCCTCACGTCACGGTATACACGGTCTATCACGTCCATGCGCTCCTTGTCCGTCATGGAAAGGCCGGTAGAGGTCACAACGGTCTTCATCTCGTTCAGCATACCACTGCTTTCTTCCAGCATCTTCGCGTATCCGGAGGCGATTGCTGAAAGCTCGTCCGGCGTATAGTTCCCGTCCGTCAGCATTTTCTGGAAAGAGTTTACATAGATATCCGAAATTTCACCGACCAAGAGAACAGTCTGCTGCACCTTGCGGGCATCCTTCACCAGATTGTTGACCGCTTTTAAAGCGTCGTAATAACGCTTCCCTTGTTCGTAAATTTTAACTGTTTCCTGAAAATTCTTCACCATATTTTCTGCCGTCGTCGTAGTCTGCACCACGTTACGGGTTGTATTCACAATGCTTTGTGCAAGGTTCGAGGGATCGAACGTCACCCATTGCGCCTTTGCAGGACCTGTACCCAACAGGCACAGGCAGTATACAATCATCATTTTTACTCTCATAAATTCTTATTTGTTTTAATATTGAAATGGTTTACTTGATCACCGTACTGGAACCATCCTTTCCGGTACTCCCTTGAAAAGACGTCCATTTTTCTGTGCGCAGGATACAGCGCCTCTATCATCCGATAGCTCACTTCCGGCTTACGGCTGTGCTCCCTGCTTTTTTCCGTCAGCACGGTAGTGAACCTGCCCCTCTCGTTACGGGCTATCGGCAGGAATTTTTCCTTGTAAAACCATAGCAGGTATTCATGCGCAAACCTGACGGTAAAAGCCGGAGCCACCCCGTTCAGCTTATTCCACACCATCCTGCAATGGCGTCTGTATCCACGTTTGAACATTTCCACCTCGCATTCAGACAAATATCGCTCTGTCGTCCACATGAATATACAATGGTTACTTGCTGCAAGCGGAAAAATATCTCTCTCCAGGAGATCGAAAATGCCGGGGACGGAAATCGTTTCATAATCAAGCTCACGTCCCTGACGTTTCCGTATCTTACGGAATCCCCCTTTGCGTTGTTCCCACGGCGCATCAATCACGAATACTTCTATTTCTTCCATTGTTTACTTTATCCGTTAATAATTATTCCGCACGTACATATATCCCTTCGGTAGCCAGCACAAGACGGTCTTCCTCCTGGTCATAAGCGAGCTGCACCCTCCCCAGCAGGTCTGCCCAGATGATGCCGCCGCTTTGGTGGATCGTGCCAACCACCACCGCATCAAGGTGGTAGGTCAGGGCAATCTTGTATGTACCACCATCACGGAATACGGTGACGGGCGGCGACTTGCGGTTGCTTTTCCACTCCCCGCATATCCAGTAGAGCGGAAACAAAGTTTCATACTCCATAGGCATTTACGGTATTTCACTGCTTGGATTTCGTTTCTTTTCCGCAAGCCTTCGGATAGCCAGCTCGATATTGCCGCCCAACTGTTTCGCCAGTTGTTCCACTTCCACCTTCTCGCTCTCTTCGGTCGTGTAGCAGAGATATTCTTCGAGCGATACCTCCGTGGCGTACACCGTTGACTGCACACCCCCCAACCCAAACCAGACCTCCTTGTATTTGCGTCGCGGATCATTGGACATGTTCACCGACAGGATCTGCGCCTTTTCCTTGTCCGTCAGACCCAACAGGGACTGTATCTGCGAGAACTTGTTAAGATACTTCCTCTGGTCAAGCAAAATCTTGCAATCGCTGTTGTTCACAATAGACTCCTTTACGATAGGCGAGGAAATGATGTCATCGACTTCCTGCGTCACAACAACCGCCTCTCCATAAAATTTGCGGACAGTCTTGAACACGTAGCGGATATACTCCGCCATCCCTTCTTTGGCAATGGCCTTCCACGCTTCCTCTATGATAATCATCTTGCGCACCCCTTTCAGACGTCTCATCTTATTGATAAACAGCTCCATGATGATAATAGTCGTCACTGGAAAAAGAATGGAATGGTCTTTGATCTGATCGATTTCGAATACGATAAACCGCTTGCCGAGCAGGTCAAGCTGCTTGTCGGAGTTAAGCAGGAAATCATATTCTCCCCCACGGTAATAAGGCTCCAGCACGTTCAGGAAACCAGCAAGGTCGAAATCCTTTTCCCGAACTTCCTTCTCTTCCAGTATCCTTCGGTAGTCCGTTTTCACAAACTCGTAGAAGGTGTTGAACGAGGGAACGATACTTTCATCCTCCTTGATGCGCCTGATATACAGAACCACCGCATTGGACAACGCCACTTCTTCCGAACGTGTCGCCGGTTCGTTGTCCTTTTTCCAGAGTGTGAGGATCAGTGTCTTGATACTCTCGCGTTTCTCAATATCGAAAACTTTATCATCCGTGAAAAAAGGGTTGAACGCTATCGGGTTTTCGTCCGTATAAGTGAAATAGATACCGTCCTTGCCGCCGGTCTTCTGGTGTATCAGCGAACAAAGTCCATGGTAACTGTTTCCTGTGTCGATCAATACCACGTGTGTGCCCTGTTCATAATACTGCCTCGCCAAATGATTCATAAAGAATGACTTGCCGCTTCCCGAACCACCCAATACGAATTTGTTGCGGTTCGTGGTTACGCCCCGCTTCATCGGCAGATCGGAAATGTCCACATGCAACGGTTTACCGCTGATACGGTCTGACATCTTCAGCCCGAAAGGGGAAACAGAGCTACGGTAGTTCGTTTCTTCCGCCCAGAAGCAGAGAGCCTGTTCGATAAACGTATAGAAGCTCTCCTCGGCCGGGAAGTCCGCACCATTCCCCGGAATTGCCGCCCAATACAGCGTGGCGGCGTCCACCGTATTATGGCGTGGCTTGCATTCCATCATAGCGATCTGGCTGCCCACGTCATTACGCATATTCTTCACCTCCATAGGATTGTCCGTCCATGCGATGATGTTGCAATGGGCACGCACCGAGGTAAGCCCGAACGAATGTGCATCATTCAGGTACAGATCGATCCACTCTTTATTTATTTGGTTACTCCGTGAGTACTTCGAAAGCGACTGCATGTTACGTGCGTTCTTCTCAAAACGTTGCAGATTCTCGCCGCTGTCATCCAGAAAAATATACTGGTTGTACAGGTGATTGCACGAGAGCAGCAGGCCTACCGGACTGGCGAACGACAGCTTGCAGTCACTTTTGTCCGTCGATAGCCTTTCATACCGGCAGTCCGTACCCACCTTGCTGGGCAACGCATCCAGTTCCGAGAGCGTATGTACCGAAACGTGCTTGTCGCCGACACGCAGGCCGTCATCCCCGAGTTCGATGTCTTCCAGCGCAATGGTGTTTTCCATTGACAGGCAGAAATATTTCTCCACCAGTCCGGCCTTATCCTCCGTACCGGTAATCTCATCACCACCGAGGCGTCTTAGGCGCACCAGCCCCGTATCGTTTACGATACGGGCAAATTGCCCCACCGCATCCAGAAAATGGGCGGTCGTATCCTTGTCCACCTCCTTGGGGATGATGTTTCCCCGGCATAGCGAGGAGAAGCTGCTCTGCATCCTCATGCGCTCTTTCGTCGTCTTAGTCAGGTACAAATAGCATTTATGGTTCAGGAAAGGCCGCTCGTTGAAGTGCATCTCGTAGCTGCGGGAAAGGAAGCTCAAATTCTCCTTGTCCGTCTGGCTGCGATAATCCTCCCGGATAAACCAGTCCTGCTTATGTACCACCGTATAATTGGGCAATACCTTGATTGCCTTTGCCCATGCCGCATGGATAGCCTCGTATTCAACTGCCGTCACCGTGAAGAGTTCGGGCAGATCCACCTCAAAGACGGCGGTGATGTCCGCATCTTTGGAGATGATACAGTCCGCTTCGACAGCGAGAAGCGGAAATTTGCTTTCCAATGTGGCAGCCTTTAGTGTGTTCCGCATACGTTCTTCTTTTTAATCGTGAATAATTTCCGGGGACTGATCCGGTTGATCAGGTAGCGAGGGTGCTGTTTTCTGGCCAGCAGCTTCATTAATCCATGTTCTCCGAACTTGCCGTTCAGATGGAAAGTCAGCCCGACCAATGCAGATGCGGATATTACACCGAAAGCAATGCAGAACCACTGGTTCACACCGGCCATATAAAGAATGACAAACAGCACGAACAGGGCAAGCAGCCCGCCGGCGAAAATAAAAAGATATTGAGCCTTGAGTCCCTTGAACTCCGCACTCTCGCCGATCCCCTTGTTCAGTTCATAATTCATATAAATTAATTATATATGGTGAATCCGGTTCTTAGAGGAAGAACGAACGCAGGATAGTGGCGGCTACGATTAAAAAGATACACGCACCAAACCAGCTCGCCGCCGTTTTCGAGGTATCCGGATCGCCGGAGCTGAACTTGTTGTACACCTTAATCCCGCCGACCAGACCTACCACAGCTCCGATAGCGTAGCACAATTTCGTTCCCGGATCGAAGTAGCTTGTGACCATTTTCGTCGCTTCCGTGATACCGGCCGAGCCATTTCCTTGCGCATAAAGCGAGCCCGTGGCGATTAGCATAACCGCCACGAATACAAGTTGTTTCGTATTCATAAAATAATTGCATTTGAATGTGGGACACGACGGATGGAAAAGTCCGCCATATCCTGTTGTTAATTAAATTTGTTTGGGTTTCTTCTCGTGAAAAATGAATAGACAAGCTATCCGTAATCTCTTTCCTTCATGTACATTTTACTTTTTCGTTAAACAATATCACTTATGGAGAAAGTGTCCGGTATGGTTTCTGTCGCCGCTTCGCTGTCCGGGCTGTTCCGCCTGCGGTATGCCGCAAGGTGCAGCTCTATCAGCGAGTCGATGCGTTCCTCACGCTCCGGATCACCGGCGGTCAGCTTGTCGAACATCGGCGTGTTGCGCAATTCAGCCAGTGTCTTTCCGGCTTGCCGCTTTTCTTCCTCGCTCGCCGCTTCACCGCTGACCGCCACACGCACTGCCAGTCCCATGTCCTCAAAGCGGATGCCCGTAGCTTGCGGCATGCATCCCGGCAGGCGTCTGTCCTGCTCGTCATCGTCTATCGGAGGATTGTCATTTGCCGGTTCTTCCCGGAACTCCAATGGGATGTTTATATCTTCCATCAGTTCCAGTTCTTCCGGCAGTGGGGTCCCTTCGGCAAACAACTCGTCCAATTCTTCGACGGAAACTATTTTCGGGTACTTTTCCTTCTCCGGTGCAAAAGTACTGGCTTCACTTACAGATTTCCCGTTTTCATTTTTTTCGGGTGTTTGTGGCGTGGAGTGACTAAGGGAAAATGTGCTTTTACCTAAAATATCACTCACGTCCACCGTCATCCGGGTAAGGATCTGCCCGGCTTTTTCCGCTCTCTTCCTCCGGCTGTTCCGTTCGTAACAGAGATAGGCGGCTATCCACAGCAGATAGCCGCCGGCAAGTAAGAATAAGATTGCTGACATGGTTTCCGGGGGTTAAAACAGTTCGGTACTTCGTTTTCTGTATTCCTTTGTAATCTCGTCCTGATAGGTGGCAAAATGCTGTTCCAGTACATTGTCCACATAGCTGAAAATGGACATCTCGTTATTTCCAATTGTCTGGACAATCTTCTGAATCCGTTCATGGAACTCTTTACGAAGGTAGATTGTCTTGCCAAGTCGTGCGCAGACCGGTGACTCGTGGATGAACAGACGGACATATCCGTTTTCTTCACCGGCCTGTTCCTTATTCCCGGCAATTTGCGCCTGCCCGTCTGCCGGCCGTCCTTCTTTGAACGAGGCGACTATGGAGTCCTCGTCAATGTCCGTCAGGTTTATTTTTTTCCGTTCGTTTCCCATAGCCTACTTCTTGATAATGGACAATAGCTCTTCCGTAATCTCTTTCAGGTTGCTGCCTTTAACCAGCGTACTGTCCGCAGGGAACAGCGTGGAACGGAACAATGCCTTATGCTCCCCTGTCAGCTCACGACGGAACCGTTTGCTGTCTGGCAGAAAGGTATTCAGCACTTTCAGTCCCAGCTCGCCGATCACCTGCTCATACACCTTGTACAGTTCCGATTTCTCCCGCCCGTCCACCATGTTCCACAGAAGATACAGCCCTTTGATATTCGTCTTGCCCGTAGCGATCAGCGTGTCATTCAGCCGGCTCGCAAAGCGGAGCGTACTTTCCATCACCACCCTGTCGGCCGCAATGGGGGAAAAGATATAGTCCATGTTCGCCAGTGTGTTCAACACGCCCGTACTGTTTACCGTGCCCGGCAGGTCGAAGAACACGATGTCCGTTTCCGGCATCTTTTCCAGCAGTTCGTCCGCTTTCGTGACAGCGTCCTCTGCCGTACTCTCCGCTACCGGATAGGCTTTCTTCCGTATCCGTTGCAGTTGCTTGTACGCCATCAGTTTGTAATGCTCGTCCTCCATGACCGTTTTCAGGTCACGTTTTCTCATCTCGGCAATGCTGTGTTGCGGGTAGTCGCAATCCACCACCGCCACATTCATCCCTTTCACATAGTGCAGGTAACTTGCCACCAGTACGGTCAGTGTTGTTTTTCCCGCTCCGCCTTTTTGGGTGGAAAAGGCGATAAAGAGTGTTTCTTTTTCCATAATGCAGTTTGTTTACAAATGACACTTTTGAATCAACCCCGCAAATAAAGAAGGAAAAAGAGGAGAAATTCATGGTTTGGGAACGGCGGGGTTCGAGTGGCCGGCTCCTGACGTGGAATGGCTGGCCGAACAGCCGGTTGACCGAAATATTATCCGTCTGATTGGCTAACCAACCAACGGTTTGACCATACATGACATTATCCGGCGGACTGCATAGCCTGTAGGACAAACAAGAAAATAGTCGGTGGCCTAATCATCCCGTCTGACAGGCAGCCTTTTATCCACTTGGTCGGTCAGCCAGCCGACCGCACCAACGTTACAATGGCTGATCGTCCGATTGGTTACCTGACCGGTTGGTTATTCAGTCAGGCAGCCCGCCATTCCGCCCCTATTCAGGCTCCATCCTCAACCGATGATTCAGCCATCATCGAGCGCCCGTTTCCCCCCTTGTTCCACCCATGCGTACAAGTGGCTGTCATTTGGCGTAATTTGGCTAGCATCATTGATATACAATCAATTAAGTCAATTTCTATCTTTGTGCCATCCAACCGGAGAAGGGATAGTTTGCCTCCCGCCGGTCGCTAATCCCCGCTTTCCCCCGAAAGCGCTCTTTCCTCTCCGAAGAGGAAAGATTTATGTTCACCCGAACATAGCAAGCTGTGTTTTTTGCTGCACCACTCCGTTTTGCAGCAAAAAACGCTTGCCCTTGCAGGGGGCTGCAATTTGCTCCGAAGTCGCAAATTGTGGGAAGGGACTAGCGGTGGCGGCAATCCCGCCCGATGGAATTGTACCACATAAAAAACGTATATATGAACAACGAGAAAAAGCATCCCCCCACACGGGGAAAAGGGGGCAGGTTACCCAAGTCGAATCCTGCCATCCGCCGTGAGACCGTCAATCTGGATGAAGCCGGCCATGCACGGTTTCTCACCATGTTTGAGCAGTCAGGCCTGTTGTCCAAATCCAAGTTTATCGCCGCACGGATCTTCAACGAAGAGTTTAGGGTGATTCGGACAGACCGTGCCACAATGGAGTATGTCGCCAAGCTCACGGAACTGTTCCAGCAGTTCCGTGCCATAGGTGTGAATTACAACCAGGCAGTCAAGGAATTGCACATTCATTTCACTGAAAAGAAAGCGTTGGCACTGCTCTACAGACTTGAAAAGCTCACCCTTGAACTCGTGGAACTGAACCGCCGGATTGTCGAACTTTCCCAAAAGATCGCCTCACATGGTAGCCAGGATCAGTGTGGGTAAGAACTTGTACGGCGCATTGGCCTACAATCAGAACAAGGTCGATGAAGGCGGGGCGAAAGTCCTCTGGGCACATCTCCTTCGCTATCCCGAAGACGGACGTTTCCGGCCGGATGAATCCATGCGGCAGTTTCTCGAATGGATGCCGGGCCATTACCGCACCGAAAAGCCGGTCATACATATCTCCCTCAATCCGCACCCCGACGACGTGCTGACCGACAGCCAGCTGGCGGAAATCGGCAGGGAATACATGCAGCGGCTCGGTTACGGCAACCAGCCGTATCTTGTCTTCAAGCACGAGGACATCGGCCGGCATCATATCCACATCGTTTCCCTGCGTGTCGATAGTGAGGGAAGGAAAGTATCCGACAAGTTCGAGTATCGCCGCAGCAAGGAGATTACCGAACTTCTGGAGCAGAAATACGGCCTGCATCCGGCGGAAGGTCAGAAGAAAGGCGAAGAGTGGCAGCTGAAGCCGGTAGATGTTGCCAAAGGGGACATCAAACGGCAGATCGCCCGTACGGTCAAACCCCTGATCCAACTTTACCGTTTCCGCACAATGGGCGAACTCCGTGCCCTGCTTTCCCTGTATAATATAGGTATGGAAGAAGTGAAGGGGGAAATTGGCGGACGCACCTATCACGGCATACTCTATACCGCTTTGGACGGCAACGGCAAAACGGCAGCCAATCCAATAAAATCCTCCCGACTGGGAAGAATGGCCGGTGCGGAGCTGCTGAATAAGAAGATGCGGGAATCCGATGCAAAGATCAAGTCCGATCCGTGCCGTGAACGGCTTCGACCGTTAGTGGCCGACGCTTTGCGCCAGTCCGTGGACGAACGGGATTTCCATGACCGTCTGGCGAAAGAACAGATAGACTTGGTTCTCCGCCGCAACGAAACCGGTAGGATTTACGGCGTTACCTTTATAGACCACCACAGCCGCACCGTACTCAACGGCTCACGTCTGGGCAAGGAATTCTCGGCGAACATGCTCAACGGACGCTTTCAGAAACAGCCGCCAAATTCCCTGCCGCCACTTCTGCCGCCCGTTCCGTCCGCTGTGGCTTCCGGAAACGGGGAAAAAATTCCGGGAGGGTTGCTTTCCGATATGGAGCCGGAGCTGAACTATGTTCCCCGGCATCCCAAGCTCCTGAAGCCCGACAAGAAGAAACGCCGCCGGCGTTACGGCCGTCAGGACTGAACCCGTATTACATAATTATCAAGACGATAACTTTTTTAAATTCAGTATTATGTCACAAGAAGATGATCTTAGGGGACTGGCGAAAGTCATGGACTTTATGCGTGCCCTCAGCGTATTATTCGTAGTTGTCAATATCTATTGGTTCTGCTATCCGTCCATCCGGGAATGGAACGTCAATATCGGAGTGGTGGACAGGATTCTGCTGAACTTCCAGCGCACGACCGGATTGTTCGGCTCCATCCTTTGGACAAAGCTTTTCTCCGTTACCTTCCTGGCCCTCTCATGTCTGGGAACAAAAGGTGTAAAGGAGGAAAAAATCAAATGGGTACATATCTGGACAGCCCTTTCTGCGGGTGTTGTCCTCTTCTTTTTCAATTGGTGGCTGCTCTGCCTGCCCGTACCGTTAATGGCACGTACCGCTTTTTATATATTCACTCTTGCCGTCGGCTATCTCTGCCTGCTCGCTGCCGGTGTATGGATCTCCCGCCTGCTCAAACAGGACCTTATGGACGATGTGTTCAATAACGAGAACGAAAGTTTCATGCAGGAAACAAGGCTTATCGAAAATGAATATTCAGTAAATCTGCCGACACGGTTCTATTATGACAAGAAGTGGAACGACGGATGGATCAATGTCGTGAATCCTTTCCGTGCCTCCATCGTATTGGGAACGCCCGGTTCGGGCAAGTCCTTTGCGGTAGTGAACTCCTACATCAAGCAGCAGATAGAGAAAGGCTATGCCGCCTATATCTACGACTTCAAGTTTCCCGACCTATCCACCATTGCCTACAATCACCTGATCGGCCATTTGGAGGGGTACAAAGTGCCGCCGAAGTTCTATGTCATAAACTTCGACGATCCCTCACGCAGCCACCGCTGCAATCCCCTCAATCCGAAGTTCATGACCGACATCTCCGATGCTTACGAGAGTTCGTACAGCATCATGCTCAACCTCAACCGGTCGTGGGCGGCAAAGCAGGGCGATTTCTTCGTCGAGTCGCCCACCATCCTCTTTGCCGCCATCATCTGGTTCCTGCGGGTATATAAGGACGGCAGGTATTGTACCTTCCCCCATGCCGTCGAGTTCCTTAACAAGCCCTACGAGCAGATCTTCCCCATCATGTCCTCCTATCCCGAACTGGAGAACTACCTCAGCCCCTTCCTCGATGCGTGGCTGGCGGGAGCTGCCGACCAGCTCATGGGCCAGATCGCCAGTGCGAAGATACCTTTGTCCCGCATGATCTCGCCGGCACTCTATTGGGTGATGTCCGCCGACGAGTTCTCTTTGGACATCAACAATCCCGACGAACCGAAAATCCTCTGCATAGGCAACAATCCCGACCGGCAGGCGATCTACGGTGCTGCGCTCGGCCTGTACAACAGCCGTATTGTAAAGATTGTCAACAAGAAGGGCAGGTTGAAAAGCTCCATCATCATCGACGAGCTGCCCACCATCTTCATCAAGGGACTGGACAACCTGATAGCCACCGCACGCAGCAACAAAGTCGCCGTACTGCTCGGCTTTCAGGATTTCAGCCAGCTTATCCGTGATTATACCGACAAGGAGGCGAAGGTGATCATCAACACGGTAGGCAACATCTTTTCGGGACAGGTTGTGGGTGAAACGGCAAAAACCCTCAGCGAGAGGTTCGGCAAGATACTTCAGAAACGCCACTCCATCTCCATCAACCGGCAGGACGTTTCCACCTCCATATCCACCCAAATGGACAGTCTCATTCCACCCAGCAAGATCAGCGGGCTGACGCAGGGAATGTTCGTCGGCTCCGTAGCCGACAACTTCGGGGAGAGGATTGAGCAGAAAATCTTCCATTGTGAGATTGTTGTAGATGCCGGGAAGGTGGCCGAAGAGGAAAAGGCTTATCAAAAGATACCCGTCATCACCAATTTCGTGGATGATGACGGGGTGGATCACATGAAGGAAATGGTACAGGAGAACTACAACCGGATCAAGGAGGATGTCAAACGGATCGTGGCCGACGAGTTGGAGCGCATTGCCGCAGATCCCGGTCTCAGGCATCTCCTGGAACTGAACAAATAACCTTGTGTTTCATCGGTTGCGTCTCCTGTGCCTCTCGTCATCATCTTCCATCCGTTTGAGCAGTACTTCACGCAGGCGGTCGATGAAGTAAGTCCTGTCCTCCGCCTTGCGCCGCCGCATCCGTGCGTAGTAGCCCGAGGCGTTTTTCACGTTCACTCCCAGCACATGGCAAACGTATTCCACCACACGCCCGAGTGTCACCTCACCACCGTTGAACATCTTCAGCTCATGGCAGGCATACAGCAGTTCCATCAGACAGATGACCTCCGCTGTCCAGCAGACCGGGGGATCGCCCTCCGTAGCCGGCAGACATGTCGGAGCGATGGCGGAGCCGGTCCCCTGGATGAACCGGTATCTGTCCAGCAGACCTTTCAGATACCCCAGCGTACCGATGATATAGGCATAACAGGGCAGATGCTCTTTTTGTTCCGTACGGTAATGCTCACGCAGAATGACCAGTTGGCAGCTCAGATATTGCAATTGGAAAAAGACAAGCATGGCATCCTTTTCCGTACAATGCAGTTCATAGACTTCCCGGATGAACCCGGTATTGGCGTTTGCCAGTGTATTCCTGTCACTCTCTTCTCGCTCCAGTAACAGGAAATAAGGGATAAAAGTAAACAGTTCCATGCTATTCGGGATTTTAATTTAACACCGGCAAGATAGTGAAACGAGCACTGATAGCCGTTACGCTTTTTATTTGAAATAAGCTCTACATCAAGCCTGATGAAGTTTTATTTGCTCCGCCACCGGTGAGCCAGTGCCTGCTTCAGCCTGCCCGGGGTGCATCCCATGTTTCTTTTACAGAATTCACACAGACGGCTTGCTGATGAAAATCCGTTCCTCTCCGATATTTCTCCCAGTGAAAGTCCATGATCATATTCCATATCCAGGCATATGCGTTTAATTCGCTTATTCCTTAGCCAGTGTCCCGGAGGCAATCCGTAAACCGACAGGAACCTGTTTCTGAAAGCCGAATAACTCATACGGCACAGCAGGGAGAGTGTGCCGACAGAATACACGCCGGGACTGTAAAGGATCACTTTCAGACGAAATACGGCAACAGACAATATCCTCAACCGCTTTTCTGCGAGCTGAAAGTCCAGTTCACTGACACAAGTGGCATATCCCCGGAGCTGTTTTCTCCGTTCCAGATAGAAGTACAGGCAAACCTCCCTGCAAATATCATGCATGGAAACAGACGGGCCTGTGGCATACAAAATCTCACAAAACCAAAGCATTTCCTCCGTGTGTCCCCTCTTGCTACAGGGCAAGACGATATTCGTCCGCAACCTGCACAAAATATCCCTGTCCCGTGAAAGGAACAGCAATACCAGAACAGCCCTGTATGCAGGAGAAGCCATGCCGGGAAGTTCCGGCAGCATCTCCAGCACACGGAGCACATGATCACAGAGTTCAGGGTTCCCCGCATACTTTCCCAGCACGAGCAGTCTCTTTATCTCCTTCGTCCGGGAGAGCCTTTTCACCTCATTGCAAAGCAGGTTAACCGCCTCTTTCTGCCTCTCTTGCGCATGCATTCTGAACAGTTCCAGGAGATCAGGCCCGTCATTCCCGCCCATACCCATTTCCCTCCTTTCAGCGTATCCCGTTCCCTATCCTTCACAGACCCCCATTACCCTGATATACTCGTCATCAACCAGGCACGGGTATTGCGCCAATCGTTCCAGCACCGGTTCCAGTGCGAGCCCCCGTATAACTCTGTGACGTCTCCTGTCGCTACAAAGCACACTTTCCATCTCCATTTCAGGAAAGTAAAACAGCAAATGAACGGCAGATGCATCAAAAACCACAGGGCCTTCTTCATAAAGGAAAATGTAAATATCTGATATATTTTCACTTTCCTTTCCTATGATCAAATCCGTAATTTCCATCTTGTACATTTCATTCTAAAGAAGAAACCGGTTCATCATTACATCCCATACATACCGGGAGTAAGCAGATACCAAACAAGTATTTAATTCCATGTTTTATCTTCATAATTCAGTTCATTGGTATTTTATAATTTACAGTCATTTGCCAACAACTATTCTTGGGAAGAACGCACCCCATAAACCCACCCCCGACCGATGGAACCAGCCGAGCTCACGTCCGTCCGGTTGAAGCCCAGGATGTAACCGTTGGTCTGGTTGCCCGGAACCGCCAACCAATACCAGCCACCACTGCCAACAGCACGCAGGACGCCACTAAAATAGTTGTACCGCCCCGACGCAGGGAAGAAGATAGTTTTATCTTTTACGGAATTAGTATAGAAACGCCACCCTTTCGAGGAGTCGTCCCAAGTCCCGTTGATTTGAGCAGGGTTATACATAGTACCACTCCTCTTGGTGAATCCCGTAAAAGCATTGCTGGCAGGAAGTTTGAAGCCAACGGGAGAGGGATCATAAATCGTTTTGACAACCAAATTGTCATTGGCAGTATAAACATTATTATCGGCACTCCAAAGATTCTGATAAAGACCATCGCCACTAGCATTACTCTGCATCACATTGGGCTTGAGAATATAGTTCTTAATACAAGGAATACCAGTAGAAAAATCCTCTGTTGCAGGATTCAATGTGGAAGCATTCCCGGCTTTGTCATACCAGGTTTTATTGGCATCGGCTAATCCGTCCGACGGCAGGAAAGGATCTTTGCGCCCCCACTGATAAAAAGGACTATTACCGCCTGTAGTGATTGAATTCGAGGCTTGTTTGAGGGTTATTTCCTGACTCTTTTCTCCGGCAGTAAATTTCACCTTGCAACTGCGTCCGGCATAACTCGTGGTGTTGCTGTCGCACCAGCCGAGATTGACGGACATAAGGTTATATGTTACATTTTGGCGATTGGTGACAGCAATGGTATTCTTGATCTCCTCATCAGTGACCCAGATATGCCAGGACCAAAGAATTTGATCATTTACATCCTTGATGGCAATGACAGCGTTGCCCTGCCGGATGGTGGACGGGTCCACCTTAAAGGATATATTACCACCATTGGTACCGCTATTGTATTTAATGTCACTGACAAGCGATAAGGCATCCTGCCATACGAGTTCAGCCTTGGCAGGAACGCAACCGGCATTATTGGTAATGTAAGGATCGGTGATACCATTGCCGGTATGATTGATGAAAGTACTCAAAATGTTGGAACCGGAGTTGGCTGTTGTATAGGCCGAAGTGTTGGTTGCGCCATTCTTGACGGCATTGCCATATACCAATGGGAAAGAATAATATCCCGGAGCACCAACAACATAACAGTTGGCGGTATTCACCACCTGCGCTGCGCCCGTACCGTTCGACAGGTTGTAAGGCTGACCAGCCGAGCCTTTTGGTGCGGCAGCCTTCAATATAGCCGTATGCGGATTCGTGTCTGTACCTGCCTGTGCACCGACAGTCGCATTAAATGACTGTGAGACTGTGCTACCCTGACCGGAAGTTGTAAAATCCGTGAGCCAATCTGGCTTATCGGTGGTCCATGAAGCACCGCCATCCGTAGAAAATTCTGCAGTCCAGGAAACAGCTTCCTTTACACCTTTACTGTTTTCTCTGTAACTGGTGACCTTATATACATCGGTACCACCCGCATAGGAGTATTCGGAAGGACCGGTAACGTCCAGATGATAATCCCAGTTGATGGAACTGGTAGAAATTTTATAGGTGACGGTTGTGCCGGACTTCCACATTTGATCTTTAAGGCTGGCACTCAAAGTATGTTCGCCCTCATCATCCGTGAAAACAATCTCGATGACACTGTTGTCATCGGTAAAGCCTTGCGGAGGAAGCATAAAGGTCTGGAAAGGCTCCGTTATGGACGCACCAGGAGTGCCGTCCGTCACCTTGTTCAACTCTTGCTCAAAATCCTTCACTATTCCCGGGCCTACCAGTTTCCCGACATAACCCGTCTCCGGATAATACACACCGCCAGAAGTGATGTTCCGCAAACGGACTTTATTCACGGTACCGGCTTTCATATCATCACCCACAACAAATCTCACCGCTGTGAGCACATGCTTGAACTCCAAAGGTACAATACTACCATGATTACCCGCATATTCCGCACTCTTGGCTATCAGCAAATCCTTCTGTTTCGATACATCAGTCGGAACCTCGTATTGGATATAAAAATCATTGGCTACGCTATTTTGAGGTGAAGCCTTAAACTCCGCATCTATCGGAGCATAAGCATAAAAACGAACGTTATAGCCACTACCCGGCCAATAATAATCCGGTTGAGGAGACCACACGGAACCGGACAGGCTGACAGGAACATTATACATGAAGTTCAAGTTCTGACTGGCAGGAGACCAGGCTCCTTGATAAAATGCGGCAAATACAGAAAAACTTCCGTAAGTGCTCATATCGCTTACCGGAGTAGCTCGCGTGAGGGGTTCGTCTTTACCCAAATGGCTACCGTCAATACCGTCGGTAACTGTGGTATGCAAATATAAAGTACGTCCCTCGGCTTCCAACGGGGTAACGCTGGAAGAGAGAAGACTATCACCACCGGAAGAGGAACGGGTCCCCACTTCACGATGAACATTCTCTGTGGCAGTAAAACGCAAGCCACTGCCTGAAGATGAAGGAGAATCCAGTTCATCATTACATCCCATACATACAGGGAGTAGGCAAAGACCAAACAGGTATTTAATTCCATATTTTATCTTCATAATTCAACTAATTGATATTTTTATAATTTACAACTGTTTGCTAATAACTATTCATGGGTAGGACGCACCCCCATACCATACATTCGATAGCCGCCGTTGGTCAACGGGGTCACACTCCACGGGGTGAAGCTCAGGTTGCTACCGTTTTCCTGGCTGTAAGGACCCGCCGACCAACCATAGCCGTAGTTGTCAACGTATTCCACCCAGCCATTGTAATCGCGAAGCCCCGACGCAGGGAAGAAAATAGTTTTATTTCTTGAGGAATCAGTGTAGAAATTCCATCCCTTTAAGGAGCTGTCCCAGATTCCATTGACCTTAGAAGGGTTACCTACATGTTCTCCAGTTACTGTGAATCCCGTAAAAGCATTGCTGGCAGGAAGTTTGAAGCCAACGGGAGAGGGATCATAAATCGTTTTGACAACCAAATTGTCATTGGCAGTATAAACATTATTATCGGCACTCCAAAGATTCTGATAAAGACCATCGCCGTTACGTGAACTCTGCATCACATTGGGTTTGAGAATATAGTTCTTAATACAAGTGGCGCCGGTAGAGAGGTTCTCTGTTGCAGGATTGTCCGTAGAAGCATTGCCGGCTTTGTCATACCAGGTTTTATTGGCATCAGCTAATCCGTTCGACGGCAGGAAAGGATCTTTGCGCCCCCACTGATAATAAGGGTGATTGCTTGTAGTGATTGAATTCGAAGTTTGTTTGATGGTTATCTCTTGACTCTTTCCTCCGGCAGTGAATTTCACCTTGCAACTACGCTCTGCATAAGTTTTGGTATAAACATCGCACCAGCCGAGAAAGATAGGCATAAATCTATATTGTTTGCCTTGGTGATTGGTTACCTCGATGGTTTTATCAATATCCTCGTCAGTAACCCAGATATGCCATGACCAGAGTATTTGGTCTTTTGCATCCTTGACGGCAATGACAGCATTGCCTTGCCGAATGGAAGACTTATCAACCTTAAAGGAGATATTACCACCATTGATATCGCTATTGTATTTAATGTCGCTGACAAGCGATAAGGCATCCTGCCATACGAGTTCTGCCTTGGCAGGAATGCAACTGGCATTCTTGGCAATGTAAGGATCGGTGATACCATTGCCGGTATGATTGATGAAAGTACTCAAAATGTTAGGACCGGAGTTGGCTGTTGTATAGGCCGAAGTGTTGGTTGCACCATTCTTGATGGCATTGCCATACACCAATGGGAAAGAATAATATCCCGGAGCACCAACAACATAACAGTTGGCAGTATTCTCCACACGCGTATTGCCCGTAGTGTTCGACAGGTTGTAAGGCTGACCGGCAGAGCCTTTTGGCGCAGCAGCCCTCAATGCAGCCGTATACGGGCTCGCTTCTATTATACCTGTCTGTGCACCGACAGTCGCATTAAATGACTGTGAGGCTGTGCTACCCTGACCGGAAGTTATAAAATACGTGAGCCAATCTGGCTTATCGGTGGTCCATGTTGCACCGTTGTCAGTAGAGAACTCCGTTGTCCATGCGACGGGTTCCTTTTTACCTTTATAGTGTTTTCTGTAACTGGTGACCTTATATACATCGATACCACCCGCATAGGAGTATTCGGAAGGACCGGTAACGTCCAGATGATAATCCCAGTTGATGGAACTGGTAGAAATTTTATAGGTGACGGTTGTGCCGGACTTCCACATTTGATCTTTAAGGCTGGCACTCAAAGTATGTTCGCCCTCATCATCCGTGAAAACAATCTCGATGACACTGTTGTCATCGGTAAAGCCTTGCGGAGGAAGCATAAAGGTCTGGAAAGGCTCCGTTATGGACGCACCAGGAGTGCCGTCCGTCACCTTGTTCAACTCTTGCTCAAAATCCTTCACTATTCCCGGGCCTACCAGTTTCCCGACATAACCCGTCTCCGGATAATACACACCGCCAGAAGTGATGTTCCGCAAACGGACTTTATTCACGGTACCGGCTTTCATATCATCACCCACAACAAATCTCACCGCTGTGAGCACATGCTTGAACTCCAAAGGTACAATACTACCATGATTACCCGCATATTCCGCACTCTTGGCTATCAGCAAATCCTTCTGTTTCGATACATCAGTCGGAACCTCGTATTGGATATAAAAATCATTGGCTACGCTATTTTGAGGTGAAGCCTTAAACTCCGCATCTATCGGAGCATAAGCATAAAAACGAACGTTATAGCCACTACCCGGCCAATAATAATCCGGTTGAGGAGACCACACGGAACCGGACAGGCTGACAGGAACATTATACATGAAGTTCAAGTTCTGACTGGCAGGAGACCAGGCTCCTTGATAAAATGCGGCAAATACAGAAAAACTTCCGTAAGTGCTCATATCGCTTACCGGAGTAGCTCGCGTGAGGGGTTCGTCTTTACCCAAATGGCTACCGTCAATACCGTCGGTAACTGTGGTATGCAAATATAAAGTACGTCCCTCGGCTTCCAACGGGGTAACGCTGGAAGAGAGAAGACTATCACCACCGGAAGAGGAACGGGTCCCCACTTCACGATGAACATTTTCTGTGGCAGTAAAACACAAGCCGTTACCTGAAGAAGAAGGAGAAGACAATTCATCCTCACAGGCTACCGCAGACAACAGCAGACAAGTGAAAAAAGACCACTTATGCAAATTATTGACTTTCATCTATATTAATTATTAAAAATAAATTTTCTTGCCAATATTATCTCATTTATCAGATACAATAAAATTATATTATAAAACCGGAATGAAGAAAATACATACCTCATTCCGGTTCCGGTTTAGGAAATTGTGATTAACCTCTATATTAAGTCTAGTTTCAATATTGAAGCCTTTTCTCTAAAGGAGATAGTTTACTTCATATCAATATCAGTATTGATATCATTCCAGGTATCTACAGTAACGGTAAACTTGATCGGGCCACCCACGATCTCATCACCACCGCCCGGTTTTTCAGGGTCAACTTGACCACCGCCACCATTGCCAAAGAAATCAAGAGTGTAAGTGTACTTCTTACCCGGCTCCCAAGTTACCTCAACAGGCACGGCTGAATATCCATAATTCTCACCTTTATCAACGTCTGCTTTTTTCGGGTAAAGCAAATTAAAGTTGCCATTGCCATCGTTTTGAGAGATTCTACATAATACAGCCAGATAAGCACCATCGGCATTCGGCACTGAAGTCCATTTAGTCTGTGTTTGCGGCAAAAGCATGAAACCACCTTCATTAAATTGAAGATCCTTAGCATTGGCATTCAACTCAATGGCAGTGCCTGGGCTTGCAGGTGTGTTTTTATCAACTAAACCAGCAGTATAGCTAAGTTCATCTGCTTGAGCACTCCAACTAGCCAAAGGCAGTAAAGCTGCATTATTCGTTGTTGTAGTTGTCGGCATAGCCAAAGTACCTTTAGATTTTACATAGCCTACTTTCACACCAATCACTTCGACTTTCATATTAGCGCTAGAGTTCTTGGCTTGTATGACAACTTGTGACAACGCATGACGGAAGTTCATTTCAAGACCGCCAGCCTCATTGAGAGATTTTTTACCTTTATTATACCCTACAACCAAATCTGTCTGATCTTTAGCAGAAGTGGCATTGATAGTATAATCACGAATAGTCTTACCATCTGCTGCCGCTACGGTAGTAGTCGGAGCATAAGCAAAGAATTCCATCTCAGAGTCATCGCCCGGCCAATAGTGTTTGTTGTCACTGTTCCAGTCACCGGCTCCACTATTCGCATTTTTAAACACATCTGTGAAGTTAAATCCTGCGTTATTAGCACAATACGCATGTACTTTAAAGCCACCCGCTCCTGCTATTCCGGCAGGATCCATTTCAGCGGCACGAGTGGTAGCTTTATTCAAGAAAGCTTTCATACGGATGCCACTTCCCTGATTGACATCTACCGTCTCATCATTCGAACACGACGCCAAAGCAGCCAATGCAGCAGTGGCCAAAAACAAAATTTTAATTTTCATGATTGTAAAAAAAAATAGTAAACTTAAGAGATAATTTATTTATGATTACTTCTATACGCTCTGCTTTTGATAGAAGAAAAAAAATGATTTACATATCTATATCGACATTCACATCAAACCAGTCATCAACAGTGGGATACATCCCCCCGTTACCACCGGTAATGGGTTTCGGGAAAGGAAGTCCGTCCAAAACAATATGGATGTGACGCTGGTCGGGAGATTCATGAATCTGCCGGGTAACATCGTCCTTGTCAAACTCATAGAACCATTTACTTCCGTCCTCAAGAACGGCATAAACCGTGAGCAGGTGCTGAATATCCGTATCCGGACAATGCCCAAAGGAAAGGAATTCACCCGTAATCACTTTTTCACCGCTTTTGGAAAGTGCGAAAGGATGGGTCACACGTACACCCGAGAGTTTGTCCTTTCCGGCAAAATAGCTTTGGGACATTCCCGACAACGAACCACTGACATTGGTCACATGTTGCAGGTTCTGCACATTACGAATCTCACAACTGACCCTTGTGACAGACTCCGCAGGGTAAAGCGTGATGGTACCTCCCCCGTCCGAACCGGAAACCGTGAGACTTTCCAGACGGTCCGTCCATATCATGTCGGGAGTCGCGACCACAGACTCGTCTCCGGTGCGGACAGGTTCCGTGGCAACCATTACTCCCAGCCCTTCCAGCAATGAAGTGGAGTTGGTAAATACCTCGAAAGTATCATACGCACCCTCACCCTTAATCAGAGCTTTCTCCGTGTCGCTGTTCATGCACAACACACGATACGTCCCGCTCGGAAGAGATTCAAGTTTTCCACCGTTCTTATTCATAAACTCATATTTGATGGGCTGCCCGCCACCGACAGGAAAAAAGTAAGCCATCATACGTTCCGGATCGGCATCCGGAGCGTTCCTCCAGTCAAAAACCAGATTCATGTCAACACCGTGAGGGTGGTCATAGCATAAGTCCTTATGCTCGCACGAACTCAATACAGTCCCTGCCAGGAACAACAGCATGTATAAATACCGGTTCATTGTACACCTCCTTTCTTTTGATTGTAGTTTCCACGCCCGAGCAACCACACAAAGGAGATCTCGGCCTTCGTCGGGCCGAACCAATGGCGCTGCCTGGTCGCCTGCCATACATAATGATTATCCATGGGCAAATATTCATAATAGGTACCGCCCCAATAACCGAGGCCGATTACAAAATCAAGATTAAGCCTGCGTGCGACGGGCAAAGAGTAACCGTACTCTATGCCGGCAGCATAGTTCATCTTGTCCCAAAGTGTGCCTCCGGGCTTACCGCCCATATAGCCATGCCCGCCTGTTTCGAAGTCATAAGTAAAGATCTGACCGTACACGCCCAAGTGATGCCCCGTCAGCGGCTTCCTTTCGGCGGCGCCGCCGAAGTATTTGCGCACCGCCATTTCCCCGCCATACATCCGCCAGTAGCGGTGCTTCCTGTCACGGCTCCACCAGGAATACATCCAGTTCGCACCCACCGTCCAGTTCTTGCCCAGATAGAATTCGACGCCTACGTTCGGAACAAGAAGAGCGTCATAAAGCAGATTGGTCTTGAGTCCCATGTAGAAAGGTTTGGGTACATTGTCCATAGGAACCGGTACCTGTATCGTGTCATGGACAACGACAGTCCTTTCAACAGTATCGCGAACGATGACGGTGTCCGCCGGTTCCACATCTCCGGGTTCTGCAATAAGGGGCATATCCTTTTCCATGACAACCGGCTCGAACTCACATTCGACCACAGAACTGTTACGCAACTCAGGAAAGAAATGTTCGGCCATATAATGCCATGCACGACCGCCGCGCAGATTCATCAGTTGCCGCTTGCGGGAATCAACGACCACACCGCCACGGGTCACCCATATGGGCGTATCACGAAGGATGCGGAGAGCTTCCTCACGGTAGGGCATGTCGGACGTCTCGACAAGTGAGGTAAGCCCCTCCCAATCATCCCCCAAAGAGGTGCATACAAATATCGAATCGGGAACCGAAAGACGTTCCCGGATAAGGCTCCGCAAAGATGCGAGCCGTTCATCAGACAGGCGCCTGTTCAAAGCCTGACTCCCCTCCGGGCTTGCACCGGAGCGTAGGCTCACACGACGTAACACGAAATGCTCCTGCTGGGAACGGACGCCGGAAAGAAAAGAATCCAGACGGGAACCGTTAGCCCGGTAGGAAAGGTCCGGAGTAAAACCGCCCACAGGGAAATAGAACCGACAACGCAGGGTATCACCACTGCAAAAGGCCGGACAGGTACTCCCCAAAAACAGGGCCAAAATAAAAAACTTTTTTAAATTCATATAATAAAAGCATTAATAAATCACCCGTTTAAAGACCAAGCAATAGTTTCACTCTCTATGACAGAGAGTGGAAAAAAGTATAAAATAGCATAGAAAGAGCTTGAAACGGGTCTTTTTGACGGATAAGATGAAAATATGTCAGACACAGAACCAATATAAAAGGTCAATACGCAGATAAACAATAATATAACCTTATATTTTTTACTAAATAACAGAAACAATGGGAATATTGTATTTAAAGGAGCATACTTCCTGCTACAATTATGCAAAATGTATCCGGGAAGGATTTTTATATTACGAAAGTTTAAAAATAGAAACGGATGAGGAAACCCATGAGACCGACTGTATTTTGTTTGTAATGGAAGGAGAGCTGGAGTTGTCCTGCAACGGAGAAAGAATAAAACTCCCGGCCGGTAATATGATTTGTTGCAGCAGGAGAAGCATGTTCAGGATATTCTCACAAGGAAAAGTGAGTATTGTCATTGCACAATTTGATATTTCCGTACAGGGTTGTGAAAAGATGTCATTCTCACAACTTAACAGTCCGGAGGGGGCGGGTGAAAGAGGAATGCACCCCCTTGAAATCAGAGGCAGGTTACCCATGTTCCTCAAACTTTTAACGGGCTATCTGGAGGATGGGGCCGGTTGCGTCCATTTTCATGAAACAAAGCTTAAAGAGCTGTTCTGGAACATACGGTTCTATTATACAAAAACGGAACAGGCGGCCTTTTTCCGTCCTATATTGGGGAATGATCGTGAATTCAGAAAGAAGGTGCTTGATAATTATAGAAATGCCAGGACAGTAAAGGAACTTGCCTATCTGTGCGGATATTCTCTCTCTACTTTTAAAAGGAGTTTCTCTAAAGAGTTCAGAGAACCGGCAAGCGAGTGGTTAGTACTACAAAGTTACTACAAAAAAGTGAAATGCGGAAAGATATAGTGATAGAATTGAGTTACAAGGGTTTTAGTTGAAGTGGCGATAATTCGTGAAGCCATTACAATCCCTGCCGAAGCCAAATCCTGACGCCGCAACGTTACTTGTTCGTAACCATGCCCGAAAATGCGACAAACGGGCACGGAGGGCGAAACAAGACACTAAGGAATAGTGAGTTACCGACAACTCACGCGAAAAATCCGGTTACGGAAAAAGATTGCGCCGTTCCTCTCCGTTTTGCGTACCGACACCGGACTCTTCACCAACTAATTTTGAAACCAAAAAATTAAGGACAATGAAGAGTACATTTTCAGTAATCTACTACCTCAAGCGTCA
>OBYR01000031.1_pt1 | contig 169858 bp, 136 predicted proteins | sample 1495491 | NCBI WGS metagenome assembly OBYR01 (sample SAMEA2580206, study PRJEB22360) | human gut metagenome | biome: human gut; feature: human-associated habitat; material: faeces | place: Denmark | collected 2008/2010 | reverse complement strand
TTTTTACATAAAAATAATATATAAATAATAGCATATAATTGTAATAAATATTGGAAATAATTTAAATGGTATGAAGAAGAAAATTTTAATAATGGTGTCAATAGTTTTCCTATGTGGAATTACTTTTAATCTGTGCCGGATAATGCCGGAAGGTAAGAATTTTAAAGCTTTTTGGGCAAATATCGAGGCATTAGCAGAAGGGGGAGAAAATGATATGGCAGCTATCGCAAAGGCTTGTCCTAAAAATGGAGGGCAAATTACAACGGGACGTCCATATTCTAAACAGTGGGATGAAAAATATACAGCAGATCGAAATGGGAAAGTTACTGCGGCAGCGGATGGAAAAACTTATGATTTTGGGATGGAATATGCCAGTAAACGTGTGACGTTATATTGTTATAGTACTGAATGTAAAGATTCTGGCGAAAAGCAGTGTATTATGTGCAATGTATGGTGCAATACTCGTTCTGAATAATCGGGATAATGTTGAATATTGTTTGTATAATTCAATAAGATGGCTATAAATTTTAACAAAGTAAGTATACGTTTTAAGGTATCGAGTCTTATCGTATTTTTGGTACTGATTTTCTGTTCGTGCCGCCAGTCGGAAAATAAAGATATATTGAAGTTGGTGGCTCAACCTTTGAATGTATCGCAATATATTGACACGGTTTCAATGTTATATACAGTTCTGGAATATACGCCCGACTGTATCATTGGACGTTTACAACAATTATTAGTAAACGATGATTATATTTTTGTTGTAAACTATCGTCCTAATGTGGTATATATGTTTGATCGTAGTGGAAAATTTATCCGACAGATAGGTAAATTGGGAAGAGGACCACAGGAATATTTAAGTATTCAAAACATAGATGTAAATCAGGAACAACAAGAGATAACGGTTTATGACTCAAAATTGGGTAAAGTGATGATATACGATTATGCAGGAAAGCTTCTCCGAACGTTTCAGAATGATGCATCGGGTGATATCGTTCAACTCTCGTCCTCCTTATACGCTATACAAAATTTCTTTGATAATGCAAAAATTCCTCAGAATCCAAAAGTTGTTGTTGTGGATAGCTCGGGAAAAATCATAAAAACTTTTATTCATAAGCCAGATGATATAAATAAAGATTCGGGAGGTGTGCCGGTTAGTGATGGTTTTTTTTCTAAAAATAAGTCAGGAGTTTACTATATTCCTTATGGAGAGGATAAAATGTATCGCTTGTCTTTGGAGGGATTTACTAATGAGGAGATTCTTTCTCTGGGAATACAGGCGTATATGATGCCCATGCATGTTACAAGTGAAGAATATTTTAAATTACAAGGTCAGAAGTTAGGACCGTTAGGGGAACTATGCGTTACGGATGAAGGTGTATTTACGGCAACATTAAATTTTGATAATTTAGGTGTATTATTTATTGGTTCTCTGGAATCCTCTGAAAAAGTGATGGGGATTGCAATGGAGTCACCTGATTTGCCAGGAACTCCAGTAAATACCTATCACGATTATTTTGTTGGCGTAATATCTGCAGCAGACGCGTTCCAATTTAAAGATAAATTTCCTAATATAGAAGAAGATGCCAATCCTGTTGTGGTATTTTTTAAGTATAAATTACCGTAGAAGAATTTAAATATGAAAATATGGAGTATTGTTTTCATGTTTATCTTGTTGTATGGATGTAATGTAAAGCAGGAAGATATAAAAGAAGTTCTTTATTGGAACAACAGGTCGATTGCTTTTGTGCCGGATTTGTTATTGAAGGTACAGGGGCATGATACTCTTATTGCTGGTTATCCAGATAAAAGGTATAAAATTTTAGTTTATGTAGGACCACATGGATGTTCGTCTTGTCAGTTGAATTTGTATGCTTGGCAATATTTGATTGATTCATTGCAAATTTCTCATCCAGAAATGGATGTTGTGTTTGTTGTAAATGTTCTTGATTTTAAGGAATTTGAATATTTTGCAAAAACTAATAAGTTTAAACATCCGGTATTTTATGATACAAAGGGAACATTTACCAAGACAAATAAGTTTCCCTTGAATAAAACCGTTCAAGTACTATTCCTGAATGAAGATAATAAAGTGGTATTGGTAGGGAATCCATTGAAGAATGGCAAAATATTGAAGGTGTTTTATAAACTGATTACGAAATAAATTTTTCAGATATATATTAGATTATTGTTTGCATTTATTTTTATCAATAAAAAGACCGCTCAAAAGAGCGGTCTTTTTTATTTAAAAATCCAATTGGATTAAAGTTTCGGGCCAGCGGTAACCAATGCTTTACCAGCGGCGTTTCCTTCGAATTTAGCGAAGTTTTTGATGAAACGTTGTGCCAGGTCTTTTGCTTTAACATCCCAGTCGGCAGCGTTGCTATAAGTGTCGCGAGGATCGAGGATCTTCGGATCAACACCCGGCAGAGCTGTCGGAACAACGAAATCGAAGTAAGGAATTGTTTTGGTAGCTGCTTTGTCGATAGAGCCGTCAAGGATAGCATCGATGATACCACGTGTATCTTTGATCGAGATACGTTTTCCGGTTCCATTCCAACCTGTATTTACCAGATAAGCTTTTGCTCCTGATTTCGTCATTTTCTTAACCAGTTCTTCTGCATATTTGGTCGGATGCAATGATAAGAAAGCTGCACCGAAGCAAGCAGAGAATGTCGGAGTCGGTTCGGTGATACCACGTTCTGTTCCAGCTAATTTAGCTGTAAATCCTGACAGGAAGTAGTATTTGGTTTGTTCTGGATTCAGGATAGATACCGGAGGCAATACACCGAAAGCATCGGCAGACAAGAAGATTACTTGTTTTGCAGCCGGGCCTTTGGAGATCGGTTTCACAATGTTTTGAATGTGGTAGATCGGGTAAGAAACACGGGTGTTTTCAGTAACCGATTTATCATTGAAGTCGATTTTGCCGTTTGCGTCAACAGTTACGTTTTCCAATAAAGCGTCACGTTTGATTGCTGCGTAAATATCCGGTTCTGCTTCTTTAGACAGGTTGATTACTTTTGCGTAGCAACCGCCTTCGAAGTTGAATACTCCTTCATCGTCCCAGCCGTGTTCGTCGTCACCGATCAGTAAACGTTTCGGGTCGGTAGACAAGGTTGTTTTGCCAGTTCCTGACAGACCGAAGAAGATTGCTGTGTTCTGGCCTTTCATGTCGGTGTTAGCAGAGCAGTGCATAGAAGCCATTCCGTTCAAAGGAAGCAGATAGTTCATATAAGAGAACATACCTTTTTTCATTTCACCACCATACCAGGTGTTCAGGATAACCTGAATTTTTTCAGTCAGGTTGAATACCACGGCTGTTTCTGAGTTTAAGCCCAGTTCTTTGTAGTTTTCAACTTTCGCTTTAGAAGCGTTCATGATCACAAAATCGGGTTCTCCGAAGTTGGCCAGTTCTTCAGCGGTAGGACGAATGAACATATTGGTTACGAAATGTGCCTGCCAGGCAACTTCCATGATGAAACGCAGTTTCAGGCGTGAATTCGGGTTTGCACCACAGAAAGCATCCACAACGAACAATCTTTTGTTAGAAAGTTCTTTGGTTGCCAATTCTTTCACAGCCTTCCAGCATTTTGCGTCTACCGGTTTGTTGTCGTTTTTATATTCGTCGGATGTCCACCATACGGTATTTTCACTGGTTGCGTCTTTTACAAAGAATTTATCTTTAGGAGAACGTCCTGTGTATACACCAGTCATTACGTTTACAGCGCCTAATTCTGTCACCTGGCCTTTTTCGAAGCCTTCCAAACTCGGTTTGGTTTCTTCGGCGAACAATACATCATAAGACGGATTGTGTACAATTTCAGTTACACCTGTAATACCGTACTTGCTTAAATCTAATTTTGACATAGTTGTAAATTTATAGTCGATTAATTAATACTTTTTTTCCGTAATTACAATACAAAAGTAACAAAGTTTTCTTATTTAAATAATCTTGCCTCGGATTAAAAGACGAGTTTAACATTTATTAAATGTTAAAACGATAGCGCTGGGCTACCAGCTCTACATATTTGTCAGGGTACTTTTGGTTTACAAACCGTTTGAACGTTTCTTCGCTGATCTGTGGCTTGTCTTTATTTACAAGCAGGTGGCGTGCTGCGGCTGAAAGGGCGGCCACCTGTAAAAAAGGTTTACCCGATTGAAGCCAAACGGGTACAATCTCTGCCAATTCCGGGTGTCGGTATAAGAAAACCGAACCTAAATATCCGGCAATTTCATGGCTGTTACACGTTTCTGCGAATTGCGTAATTTTTTCTGTATTCATCGCGTGTGGAAACAGGAAACAGGCAATGATCTGTTCTTCCCTTTTCTGCTGCTTCCAGAGCAAGGTAGCCAGTTTTTCGTCCGGGAGATATTCTGAAGCCAGTGTTTTCAGCGAAACATAACTGGCTCCTATCTGGTTTGCTGTGGTTGCACCTATGGCTTGAAGGCTGTCTATGGTGCCTCCGCTTTGCAGGCGCCGGATACGGTTACAGATTTCCGTAAATGTTTTTTCTAACCGGGGATTTAATAATATGAAGTCTTTTTTTTCCATCTCATATGCTTATAAAAAACGGATGTCGTTTTATTATTTTAGAATATGTATTGCAAAACTAACAAATGTTTTTGTTTTAACGGTTGTTTTTTCCTATCATTGTGTGATTGGGAAAAACGTTAATTTTATATCGTATGTACGTGATTAAGTTATTTGTGTTCATGGCGGCATGGGCAGTTACATTTCCTGTTTTCGGGCAGAAAGCAAACTACAAACAAGCTGAAAAATTCAGGAAAATCGGGAGTGAAGTAAAGTCTTTGAGTGTCGCTCCGAAGTTTTTAAAAGACAGTGATAAATTTTGGTTTTCTTATGAAACCGGAGAAGGGGTGCAATATTATTTTGTGGACCCGGCAAAAAAAACAAAACGGTTTCTGTTTGAAAATAACTACATGGCCGAGGAGCTGACGAAGATCACCACAAAACCTCAGCAAGCCGGGAAATTGAAGTTGAAGGATATTGAGTTTAAAGACGACCAGAAAACATTGAAGTTTAAGGTAGATGAATTTAATTATGAATATGATATTTATTCTAAGGTATTGACGCAGAAAGATTCCGTGAAAGAGGACAAGAAGCGGAATACTTGGGCTACTTTTTCTCCGGACAGTACGTATATGCTGTTTGCCAAGAAGCATAATCTGTATCTGATGAAATGCGGGGATAAGGATTCCACCGAAATACAGGTGACTACCGATGGAGAACAGTTTTACTCTTATGCGTGGGGGGAACGGGACACCACCAGTAAACGGGTCCGGGCACGTGGAACCTGGTTTAAGGATTCAAAGAAATTTTATGTTATGCGTTCGGATAACCGGAAGGTGAAAGACCTTTGGGTGATCAATGTATTGTCGGCACGTCCGGCATTGGAGGAATATCGTTACACGATGCCCGGCGACAAGGAAGTGCCGCAGTATGAGCTGTCGGTGTTTGATATTGACAGTCTAAAACAGGTAAAGATACAAACGGAAAAATGGCCGGATCAGTCTTTGAGCGTGGTATATGCCGGGAAAAAATCGGATAAATTGTTTTTTGAACGGAAGAGAAGGACTTGTGATGAGATCGATATTTGTGTTGCCGATACGAAAACCGGGGAAGCGAAGGTGTTGATCAATGAGAAAGCAAAACCCTATTTTAACGATCAGATGCACCATCTTTCCGTTCTTGAAGACGGGAAAGACTTGTTGTGGTGGTCGGAGCGTACCGGATGGGGACATTTTTACCATTATGACGGCGAAGGTAACCTGAAAAATCAGATTACTTCCGGGGAATGGGTAGCCGGACGGATGGTACGTATCGATACGGTAGGGCGTACGATTTATTTTGAAGGATATGGGAAAGAAAAGGATAGGAATCCTTATTACGCCCATACTTATAAAGCAAAGATCGATGGAGGCGAGGTGAAATTATTGACCACCGAAGATGCCAATCACCGGACGGTTATGCCGAAGTCGGGCCGATATATGGTGGATAATTATTCGAGGGTGGATTTGGAGCCGGTATCCGTATTACGGGATAATAACGGAAAGGTGCTGATGGAACTGGCCCGTCCTGATTTGAAGCGTTTGTATGAAACCGGATGGAAGATGCCGGAGCGTTTTACCGTGAAAGCTAAGGACGGTGTGACCGATTTGTATGGTGTGATGTGGAAACCTTTTGATTTCGATTCCACCCGGAAATATCCGATTATATCCTATGTTTATCCCGGCCCTCAGACGGAAGCTACTCCTTTTGATTTCACCGTGAACGGAAGTTATAATATGGCGCTGGCACAAGTGGGATTCATTGTCGTAAACTTCGGGCATCGTGGAGGTAGCCCGCAGCGTAATAAGTGGTATCACACCTATGGTTACGGCAATTTGAGGGATTATGCCCTTCCGGACGATAAATACGGATTGGAGCAGCTGGCAGATCGTTATCCGTTTATCGATCTATCGAAAGTGGGAATCTTCGGACATTCCGGAGGCGGTTTTATGTCGACGGCAGCCCTGTGCTATTATCCGGACTTTTATACGGCGGCGGTATCTTCATCGGGGAATCACGATAACAATATATATAATAAGTGGTGGGGAGAAACACACAATGGGGTGAAAGAGGAAAAGAAAACCGTGAAAGATTCTGTGAAGGGCGATCGGGAAGAAAGCACCTTTAAAAGCCGTGTTGCGGCAAATCAGGAATTGGCCAAGAATTTTAAAGGTTATCTTTTGTTGGTGACCGGAGATATAGACAACAATGTGCATCCCGGAAATACGTTCCGTATGGCAAATGCCCTGATCGAAGCCGGAAAGAATTTCGATCTGATTGTTTTACCGGGACAAAGGCACGGATATGCTTATAAGGCCGGAGAGTTTTACCAGCGTAAAATGTGGTATCATTTTGCTAAATATCTGTTGGGAGATAGCAGTGCCGATCGGTATTATGAAATCGACGGTTTTGATAAACGGTACTGATAAAGCTGTAAAGCTGTTTGAAAAATAGAAACTATAAACCTCGAATAAATGAAAAACATTATTTTATTATTAACGATTTGTATTTTGGCCGGGCTACAATCCCATGCAGCCAAAAAGATAAAAAAAGATCGGGTGCTCGCCACTTTCGCCGTTCCTGCCAATAAGGGATACGCAGAGCCTTTTACGACAGGAAATCCGGGGGTGTCTGTTCCCGTGGGATGGCCGGAAACCAGAAGAAGCGTTTCCAGGTGGAGAGATTCGCAAAGAAGTGTGGTGTGGTATCTTTATCAGAAAAAGGGAAGTTATGATCTTTCGTTTGCTCTTCAGGTAGAAAATCAAAAAAAACTGGAGTTCGAGTTGAAAGTTTCGGAATGTTATGACTTGGGAATGAAACCGTTGAAACGGAAGTTAAAGATAGAGGGAACCGGGAGTAACGATACGATTTACGCCACAGCGGTGAATATACCCGAAACAGGTTACTACCGTTATGAATTAAGGCCGTTAACGCCGCCCGACGATGCAATTACGATTCATTCTTTGCTTTTTAGTGCTTATACACCCGATACCCAGGTAAATCACACGGATTACCAGTCGTCGCCTTCTGTGCATTTGAGTTTCCGGACTACGGCACCTACAACCCGTTCTTACGATTGGATTTATGAAGAAATATTAGTGCCGGAAGGAGGCGATCCACTGGCGACTTATTATATGAGCCTCGGATTTTTCCGGGGATATATGGGTATTCAAACGAACTCTGAAACCGAACGCCGGGTATTGTTCTCGGTGTGGGACAGCAAGGATGCCGACCATGATGCTACGATGGTCGCTGCCGATTTCGTATCGCTGGTGGATAAGGGGGAACAAACCACCGTCAATTCTTTCGGGAATGAAGGAACCGGAGGGCAATCGTATGTGAAAACTGCCGATTGGAAAACCGGTAAGCCTGTAAAATTCCTGATGAATGTGCGGAAGATGGAAAATACTTCTGTGTTAATATCCGCCTGGTATTCCGTTTCCGATGAAGAAGGATGGAAATATGTAGCTACCTGGCGCGCACCGCACGAACAGCGTATGTTTGATGGTTTCTATTCTTTTATTGAAAATTATGGTTACACCAACGGACAATATCCCCGTAAGGCTTATTATTATAATGCCTGGGGTAGGGAGGATGCCACCGGGAAATGGGTGAATTTCAATAAGGTAGGTTTTTCGCATACCGACGGAAAAGAAGGTCAGCGCGTGGATTATGAGCAGGGAGTTGCCCCGGAATACCCCGACCGTTTTTATATGGCTTCGGGAGGATATACCCCTACGGTGAAGCGTGCGGATGAAATGCCTCTTTCCCAAACTCCTCCGGCTTTAGACTTAACCGTGTTTCAAACCAGGGTGGACGAGGCGTTGAAGAATGAACACCTGCATCAGGATGCTGTGAAAAAAGAACTTCGCCTTAAAAATAAAAAATAAATTAGGAGCGGGTGAGATTGTAGCCTACGAAAGTGGCAAGCAATCCACCCGCTACGCTAATGGTGATATTTAATCCTGCCAGCAGATAGGCTTTAGAGGACAGCAATAACAGATTGTCTAAAGAAAATGTGGAAAATGTGGTGAAACTGCCGCAGAAACCGATCGTGAGCAGTAGTTTGTGGTTTTCGGAAAAGGATGATGCATTACTTAGCAAACCGGCAAAAAGTCCGATCAGGAAACATCCTAAGATATTGACTAAAAGAATTCCTAAAGGAAAAATACCTGGAAACCAGTAACGGATTCCTGAGGAAAGCAGATAACGGGATATGCCGCCTGCCATAGAACCGATACCGATGAGTAGTATGTTTATCCACATATTTACAAAAGTTTAATGCAAAATAAGGAAAATATAACGAAGAATGAAAATAGGAATAATCATGATTTGCCTGCTGGGAAGTTATTTCTTTGCTGCCGGGCAGAAAGCGGAAGAATATGTGTTGTGGCCGGAAGGTGCGCCTGAAGATAATGGGATAACGGCTTCGGAAACCACCGATCCGGAAGGCCGGGTGAGAAATGTCCATGTTGCCCGTTTATATGTGTATTCTCCGGCCAGGGAGAAAAATACGGGGGTGGCTGTCGTGATTTGTCCCGGAGGCGGGTATGGATTGCTGGCGATGAGGCACGAGGGCGAATGGTTTGCCCGTTGGCTGACCGACCGGGGAATCACCGGAATTGTATTGAAATACCGTTTGCCCAATCATCATGCGGGTGTGCCCCTGTCCGACGCAAACCGGGCAATCCGCTGGGTGAGGGGGAAAGCCGATTCTTTGGGGATAAAAACGGACAGGATTGGGATTGCAGGATTTTCTGCCGGAGGGCATTTGGCATCCACTGCCGGTACTCATTTCGATGCGGGCAATTCTTCTGCTGCTGATCCTTTGGAACGTTTGAGCTGCCGCCCCGACTTTATGCTTTTGTTTTATCCGGTGATTTCGTTCTCCCCGCAGGGGAATCCTCATATCGGTTCCCGGAATTCTTTATTGGGGAGTGTGCAGACACCAGAGGAAGTGGAGTATTTTTCCAATGAAAAGCAGGTTTCCGCACTCACACCCCCTACTTTTTTGGTACATTGTGACGACGATCCTGCCGTATCTCCGCTGAATAGCATTCATTTTTATTCGGCTTTAAAACAGCATAAGGTGCCTGCCGTTCTTTATATTTTCGACCGGGGTGGACACGGTTGGGGATTGCAGGAAGATTTTGATTATTACGATCAATGGACAAAGCTGTTAGAGAAGTGGTTAAGGCGGTTTTATTGAATATCCTTTTCCTTTCCTTACTGAAAATGTAACAAAAGTGTGGTATTTTCGTTTACTGTCATACAATGTGAGATTGTTGAATCATTTAAATATTTTAGTTATGGCAGTAAATATTGGTTTGGAACAGAAAATGATTAAAGCCAGTTATAATGTATTGACAAATTTGTTGGCCGATCATTTTGTATTATTGACAAAGACATGGAATTACCACTGGAACGTAAAAGGGGTAAGTTTCCATTCTTACCACACTTTTATGGAAGAACTTTACCGGGGACTGATCGAGGATATTGATGAAATCGCCGAACGTATCCGGGCCTTGGATGAACGTCCTATCGGTTCGTTGCAGGGATACCTGGAACACAACCGGATTAAAGAGCATTGCGATTCAGAACCGTTGCCCGAAGCAAAGCAGATGCTGGCGAACTTGAGTGCTGATAATGACACCCTGATCCGTGAAATCCGTAAAGACATCGATACTCTCGATAGTGAGAAAAGCGAAGATGCCGGAACATTGAATTTCCTGGAAGACATGATTGAAAGGAAAGAAAAGACAGCTTGGATGATCCGGGCATATCTTGAAAAATAAATATGAAATTCATAAAAGGAGGAGAGGGAAAGCCATTGTGGCTTTCCCTCTCGGTTTTAAATCAGTCTTGCCCGGATTGATTTCATTGTACAGGAACGACTTTACGTTCTCCGCTTGCGCTTACCGCTTTTATGGTCACTGCGCCTTCGGGCACGTTAAAGGTCGTGCTGTTGAAGACTTTCACTAAGGCTTCATTCTGATAAACTTCGAATGCTACCACATTCGACGAGTTTGCTACCGTGATTTTATTGTTGCTCCGTGTGGCAGAGCCTTCTGTCATAGCTCCTCCGTTCGTGAAGCAGGCAATGTTGTCATCGTTCAGGTAGATCAGCCCGGCAGGAGCCTGGGGATAATTCTTCGAAGCGATGTAATTTTCTACTTCTTCGATCTGGCTGGCCGTAATCCACAAACGGGCTATTCCGTAATCGTCAATTTGTTCGTCGATTTCCCGTAAAAATCCCCATGCCCGGAAATAATCGGTCAAATCCAGTTGTAGCAGGTCGCAGGTCATTTTCACAAAGTTAAGCTGGCAAATACCGTTTTTCGTGTTGGCATCCGTTGGATCGGCCTGCTGACGGATTTGTTCATGGAGGTCTTTATAATAATCCTCGTATTGCGTATTGATTTTGGTGCTATACAGATATAACTGATAGAACGGGATCAATTTACAGAAAACATCCCCTTCGTTCCCGTGTGCGATTTTTCCTGCAATAAGGGAAGCAAAACCTTTTTCAAACCGGGTAGTCCCGTCGCCCATATTTTCGGTTATCAAACGGCTCCGGTTACCGAAGGTGGTCTGTACATGCAGAGAATGGATATTGTTGGTTACTTCGGTCGTTCCCACCCATTTCAAGCCCGGACGGGTTTGGTGCATATGTCCCACTTCATGGGCAGGGCCCCAAATGCCGGAAGTCTTGAATTTGTTTACATTCAGAATATCCCCTAAAGTGCCTACGTGGTAAGCTGTGCGGTAACTCGTGGCATACATATAAGAGCCGTCGTCGGTGATCGCATGGAAAAACATACGGTTTTTAACCGTGTGGTTATATTTGTGCAATCCCATCAGATCGTGTTCCAGCCATACCATTTTATCGTAAGCTTTCAGTAGTTCGGTAGGACTGCTGACATTGCTTTTGTAATAAGATACCGGGAAATTTAACTGGGCATATTCTCCCCTGATGTCCAGATAGCCGGAAGCGGAAGCAGATTTTAACAGGTTTTGCCAGTCTGCGTCGGTGTGTTTGCGGCTATCAAATTCGCCATTGAATGTTCCGGTGGCAATGTGCACTTTTACCGGGGCTACCGTTTCATAGTTTTCGGTGTTATAGATCACATATAACAATCCTTTCGAAGTGGTGGTGATCTTATTGATTCCCGGCTGTAACGTATAGTTCGTACCGGAATAACCCTGCGACCAATCCATGATGGTCAGCCCGATGCGTTCTCCCGACGGAATCTCTCCTACACATACCACCAGTTCCTCCCCGGCTTTCACAAACATACCTGTGGGGTTATCCAGCTTGTTGTAGATATTGATCTTATATTCGGAGGCAATGGCTTCCGGATCGCGGTAGGCTTCGTAGGTACGTACCCTTTGTGCCGTGGGGTAGGTTCCTAAATACAACGCTTTGGCAATGTTTTTCAGGAATTCATTGTCCATCGCCATAATTTGTTCGTAGGTTACATCCGGATTTAATTCCGAATAAGTCCTGTCGGAAAAAATCGCGGATGCCGTTGCTTTTTTCAGGAAAAACCTCATTTCAGCACAACTGGCAAAGCCTTGTCCGTCACCTGCGCCTGAATTGACAACGAAGCGTATTCCGGTGGGATGCACTAAACCTTGTGGGAAATCAACCCGGGAAGCCAGATCGCTTCCTTGAAAATTGAATGTACTGAATTTAGTATAAGTCGGGTTTTCCTGTGTTTTAACCCATATTTCCACTTCTTTGAATCGTCCGTTTGCCCCGCTCGTCCGTGGGTAATAAACCAGATAATCCATGCGGTCGATGTTTTCAAAATTATATTCCAGCGTAATAGGGAAATAGTTTGCCCCAGAATTACTCCAATTGGAGTGGTAAAGGGTGTTCATATTCCCGTCGAACGATTTCCCGATCTCTCCTCCCGGCTGGAAACTGGAAGCCCAACCGCTGCTGACAGGAAGGATAGAGTCGCCTTCAATGCCGTCCGGATTCGTCACTTCGTAGCCGTCGGTCCGGCCGTTTTGGGTAACGGAAACCCATTTGGTCAATTCTCCGTCTTTCTGTTTAATCGTTAATTTAGTCTCTCTTTTCGTGAGGGAAGGGTTGAGGCTGGTTTTCAGCACAACGAATGTCGTATCCCCGATTGTTGTTTCTGCTGTTTTGGAAAGCCAGGTGATTGTATCGGGCAGGGAAATATCCAATTTTACATTGGCGGTAATGGTCAGTTTCAATTCCGAAGGCTCGAATGCTACATTTCCGAAAGCGGCAGGCTGCACCAAAATGGCGGGAGCTGCGCCGAACTGGCAAATTTTTATATCTTTCCGAACTTCTTTAGAGGTTACGGTAATCGTAGTCCAGCGCTCCTCTAAGGCTAAATTGGCGTCTACGTCTATTTTCAGGTAATTGGTCAGGCCGGAATTAACCGTGCTCCGACACCAGTTGCAATCCTCTGCCACTGTCGCGTTCCATTCGTCGGAAGCAATCACTTCGAGGTTTTGGGAAGCTGCTGCACTATTCGAGAATATGACGGTATCTTTTTTAATTTCCAATACTGTTATGGATTCAACGTCTTTATCTGAACAAGAAAACAAGGTCAGTAGCAACCAGCAATTTAATAAAATCCATGCTTTCATCGGTTTTGAATTTAGTTTAGTTTGTAGGATAAAAGCCCTCATTTTCAGAGGTATTCCGTAAATGAGGGCTTTGGATTGAAGTTTAAAAATAAGGGTTTTTATTCAAAAATTGGTGTTTTGTCGATTTTTATTTCAGCAATTCCTGCAAATGGCGGACGGTTACTTTCTGTGATGTAATATCTCACATAGCGGGCCCGGCGCGGAACATCGAATGTGGTGATCCTGTATTTGTCGGCGGCCTCGGAGAACGAATAAGTTTCAATATCGTCCCATTGCAATCCATCGGTACTAAGCTGTAAAATACAGGTCTTAATATCATTATTGGTACTTCCTCTACGCCACATTTCCACCGCGTTTACATCGTATTCCACACCCATGTCTACTTGAGCCCAGTGTGGTAACTCTGCGGCAGGACTCGCCCACTTGCTATGCCAGTAAGTATCGATATTACCGTCGATCAGGAATTCTGCTCCTCCTTCATTGCCGGAAACTGAAGCTTCGCTGGATGCAGAAGCGGTCATGAGCGGTAACACCCGGATGATGCAGTTTGCTGCATCTGCTTCCAGAGGTGCTTCCACACCCAAACCTTCCGTTGTGACGGCGGTAATTTTCACATTCACCTGATATTCGGTTACATTCGGGCGCATCAACTGAACTTCTGCATATACCACAGAGTCGCCGTTTGCAATTTCCAGTTTCTTACCTAATAACAAGAAATATTCGATCGGATTGGAAACTCCGGTCATGGAAGCTTCCAGGTCGATAACAATTCGTTTGTCATGCAAACCGTTTAACCTGATCGGAATCCGTACGGTTTGGCCTTTTTCTCCGGCAATTCGGGTTTCTCCGAATCCTACGGATGAATCGTCGTTTTCAATCACCAGGCGGGACTTCGTACCTTGTACAACGTCTACATTTCCGGTTACATCTGTGATTTCAAATTCACAGAAACGATCGTGATTACCCAACTTGTCGTCTATGATCGAAATCGTGGTGCTGGCAGTGGTTTCTCCGGCTCTGATCGTCAGTTGTTTGCTGGCAATGGTGTAATGTGTATTTTCGATAGCCGTAGCTCCCTCTTTGGGCTGGAAGGTGATCGTCACATCCTGGTCAACCGGAGCAGTTAAGGCCACGGAGAATTCGAACGGTTTCATCGTTTCGCTCACTACGATCAGGCTGTCGGCAAACATTGCTTCGCGAACTACTTTGCGGATAGTCACTTCACATTCCCGTGCATTTTCCCGGATGCCTACGGTTGTATCGCTCTCGCTTACTCCCTGTATGCCCGTGATTTTTAATTTGAAAGAACGATCTTCTTTCGTTGCTTTGGAATCGTTCAGGATGATGTTCACTACTCCCCAACTTTCTTCTTCGTTGATTTTTACGGTAGGGGTAGATAATTGATAATCCCAATTATCTCCTGTGCTGACAGCTGTTCCGTCAGTGGCTTCTACGGTAAAGGTCAGGTAATCGGACAATAATCCTTTTACTAAAACCGGGATTTCTGTATATCCGGCATTTTCATTGGCTTCAAAAGAAGTTTCATTAAATCCGATGGTTACGCTTTGCTTGCTGTCGTCGTCTGTTATCGTCACTTTGCAAGTGCTGTTTTTACTGTCGATAACAGCTCCACCTTCAACTTTAGTAATCTCTAGGTCGAAAGAATAATCCGGGTTCGGATAGTCGTTGTCTATGATCGTCAATTCGACATTACCTCTGACAGCTCCTTTTTCCAATACCACATAGGCCGGAATGTTACAGAACAGAGAACCTTCCCGTCCTCCTTGCTCAGAACCTTCCTTCATCGCTACATAGATAACAGTCGTTCCCGTGGTTGCTGCGCTCAGTTCAAGGGGCACTTTCAGCGTTTCAGCATTTTCTGCCACCGTTACCGCCGTTTCCTTGAAGGAAACGGTGGGAGTAACAGTCATTTCGTCGTCGTCACAGGCACATAACCCCAATAAGATGTACGCCATGAACAAAAATTTCAATATCTTCATAGTAGAGTTCATTTACAATTAGTTTTTAGTCAATTTGAAACACCTCAAGTTCGTATTGGCTGTTGCACTAAGAGGATCACCGCCGTTGGTGTAATAGCAGACACCCAGCCTTAAACCTGCGGTAGCGGTTGTCCAGTCGGTGGGGTACATCTTACCGTCGGTGAGTTCTCCGTTTGTGTTCCACATTAACGTCCCCTTGTTTAGGTCGAAGTCCAGGATCACCGGAATCGTGTTGCCGTAAGTTCCTGAGTTTCCTGTGTTTCTGGAAAGCCAGGTAATTCTGACATTGGGTTCGTTTGCACCTGCGCCATTGCCGGATTCAACCCCCAAACGCATGTGGAACGTGTTATCGGTAAAGTCATAATCTAAAGGCAAATAACCCTGTTCGCGCGATGCGTCCTTGTAAGGATATTTGTCTAAAGTCGCGACAATCTGGCCATCGGCTTCACTGGTTAGACTTAAATTCCAATCGTTGTAAGTAACCATATTCTGGTCCTGACGGAAACTGCTGAAAGTGTATGCTCCTTCCAATTTTGCTTTCAACGTTTTCAGCATGTCTACGCCGATTGTTATAGTCTTCGTGTTTTCGTTGAGGTCTGCCATAGACGCAGAGCCCGAACCGCGTATATCTGTGATTTCAAGGGTTATTTCCTGATCTGCATTTTTCAGGTTTTTCACATCTAATTCCAGATATTTAGTCAGCGTGTTAGCCTCGATTGTAACAAAAGCTGTTTGGGAAGGATCGTTACCATTGATGGTCAAAGTGGCTCCTTCGATCGTTTCTGCTTTTGCTTTTACATAAACAACCACATCTTCGTCAACATCTGCTAAGACAATCGGCACCTGAATTTTTCCTATCCAGGAAGCTCTCATTTCGCTGCTTCCGAAACCGATGGAACGGTCAGTATTCTTGATCGTAACCAGACATTCCGTCGATTCGTCGGTCAGAATCTTACCCGGAGTGTTAGCGCCTACCGTAGTCGATACCCGGAGTTTTACCACCCGGTCTTCTTTGCTGGCATGCTGGTAGGTGTTAAGGCTAAAGGTTGTGGTTGCATTGTTTACGTAAATCGGGTTAAAGGTTTGTGGCAACCGATACTGTGTTGCTTCCGCCGTTGTTCCATCGGGTACAACTTCCACCAAAATCGGAGTACGCTCTAAGGCGTTACCGCCTTTTAAAGCGACAGTCACGGTCAATGCTTCACCTTCATTTACCTCATAGGTCGGCTGGCTGAATCCCAAAATACGTTCGTCGTCTTTAACTTCAACTACATAGTCTTTCTCTGCTGCCCGAACGTTTTTCAGGTCACGGAATGCCAGACGGAATCTCCATTCTCCAAAATCTTCGTTGTCTTTCAGTTTAATCTTTAATTTCAGAGTCTCATTTCCGGCTGTCGTAAATGAAGGCTCAACAATCGTGAAGTCGTCATTCGTACAACCATAGATAGAATCTACTACAACTCTTCCTGAAATCATTCTTTCTGTCGACGCTCCGTTTTCAAAAATCAAAGGAATCTCAATTTCTCCGGCTTCTTCGTGCCACAGGCCATCGCCCTCCGGACGTCCGAACCTTACCGAACGGTCGAGGTCGTCGTCTTCGATGGTCACTTTACAAATACTGTCCAGACCAACCAACGCCCCTGCTACTTCGCGGATAGCCAAATCAAAATAAACGTTGCCGTCTGCCGTTTCATTGTTGATGATGTCCAGAGTGACTTCACCTTTTAAAGTTCCTTCCGGCAAGGTGACTTGTTTTACATTATTCGAAAATACAAAATGAGTTCCTTCCATTGCGGTTTGGCGATCGTCAGTGCCTTGTGCGAAGGTCACCGTTACGTCGCCCGGCACTTCTTTGGTCAGGTGGAACGGAACGGAAAGAGTTACTCCGTCTTCCCTTACAGTAGCAGTTTCGTTGTCGAATACTACTGCTGCTTCCGGGATATAATCGTCATTACGGATGACAACCACGCAGGATTGCCGGGTGGAGGCAGCGATGCCTCCTCCGGTAATGCTTTCTATGGTCATTCGGAACGTACGGTTCGGATTGATGATCGTATCATCGATAATCCGGACTTCAACTCCCACTTCTGCTTCTCCCAATAACATTTTCACTTCTTGCTCGTCTACGAAAAAGTGTTCTTTTTCAATAGCTGTTTCATTCGTGATTTTTAATTGAATATTGGCAGCATAATTCAGGTATTTGGTTGCCTGAATAGGCACTTCCACTTTGCCTGCGGCTTCGCTGAAAACGAAGGTGTCTTTGGCAAAGGAAATTTGTTCAATACGGCCCTGAGGTATGTTCGGCGAAAATTCATCGTCGCAGCCCGTCAGTCCGGTAATAATCAAAGCGAAAAATATCGCAATATATGTTGTGAGTTTCATATAATAAGTTTTTTGTATTTAACAATTTCCGGACTTACCGGTTTGAATACATCACTTCTATTCCTCCGACGGTCAGTTTACTGCCCGGGGCACCCCTCTTCTTGTCGGCATCCCGGCTCGAGCTGCAAATAACGGCCAGTTTATATCTCCGGTTCACATTATAACTCTTCAGGAATTCGAACTGGAGGGAGAAATCTGTAAATTCCGGCTGATATACTCCTGCCTGCCGTCCCATTTCTGCCACGGCCACCACCTTAGGATCGTTTATGTAGTTCAGGCTATCCAACTGGTCGTCGGGATTCACCACTTCATAAAGGATAGCCTGAATGCGGCAGGTATCGTTAAATTTCATTGTATCCTGGAAAAGGGAATTTCCTACATATACATCTCCGGAAGGAGTGTACTTATAGTATCCTTTCACGGTTGTCGGTCGGCCGGAGAATAATGTCCCGTATTCCGGACCGTAGAGAGGAGCTTGCATGCTCAGGTCGAAACTACCCTGGAAGAAAGCACCTGCGAATATTTGCTGGTTCGCACCTTCTCCGGTCATCACCGTTTCCATCTGTGCCGCCCATTCACCCACATTCTTACCTTTGGTACGTACCACGGGGTAATTTCCCGTGTAACCGCCCTGATCCATGATTGCTTTCATCTGGCCGTTGTTCGTGGCCCAGCCTTCCTGAGGTTCTTCCCAGCCATTGACGTTTTTCCAAATATTGAATTCGAATTTCCTTAACATGGACTGAATAAGGCTTACCCGGTATTTGGTGCGGTGGATTGAATCTTCCGCCCAAACGGTGTAGGTCACTTCTTTACCTGCGAAGTTCATCAAACTGTCGGGGTAAGAAATGGTGGCACCTTTAGGCAACTCGAATTCCGGCCGAATGAAAATTTCGGTAGAATCGGTTAGGTGTAAAGTGTCGGCAACGTATACATAAATAATATTGTACGAGGAAGAATACCCGAATGTAGGTTGGCTGGTGATCAACGGATGATCTAAGGTCATTTTTAAGATCTGAGCCTCTGTATTCAACGGTTTTTCCAGTTTACTTCCCTTTAAATTCATGCTTACCGAACGCATCGTAACGCTGTGTGCATACACGGTCAGGTCAATATCTGCGCCGTTGATCGTTCCCTGCAATTGGAGGGAAACATTGGCGATGTTTCCCAAGTTTTGCACCGTGGTTGCATGAAAGGTGATGGTATTGTTCACCTGGTTGAGGTATACATTTTTGAAACTGATGTTCCTGAATTGTATATTTTCATCCACAACGATCGAATTGATTGCCAGAGTCATCCGGTTTCTGTCGTCCGATGTTATTTCTGCCTGCTGAATGATCGTGTCGATACTCACGCCATCTACACTCACATTCATTTTCCCCCGGTAGGTACCGGAAATTCCGTCCCAGTAATCGCCCGAAGTTTCTGCGTAATCATCCCCGATCTCATTGTCGTCGTCGCAAGAAGCGAAGAATCCGCATAATGGAAACAGGATGAGTAGATATAATAGACTTTTCTTCATAATTACGAGTATTAATTATTTTAATAAACCGGTTCCAAACTCTGCCATTGCCACGTAGCCCACAACGTCTGTTCCTCCTTCCGTCCTGGGAAGAGATTCCGTGAAAATGATCTTTATCCCATATCCTTTATAAGCCTTACTTAGGAAACGATATTGGTAATTATCCTGTCCAGAAGCGTAGTCACGGGTGAGGTAGAATTCTTTACCGTCTTCAATTTCCACCCAGTCGTCATCCTCCCCGGGGGTCGGTTTTATTTGGATCACAAATGTTTTTGCTCCGGGATTAGCATGGATTCTATTTACAAAATACACGTAGTTGAATTCTTCTTCTTCTTCAAATTGGAAAGACATCCAGTGAGGATAAGTTGTTCCTTCAGTATTTGCCCAGTTTGAATGGTAATAAGTATCCACTTTCCCGTCGATTATACAAGTGATATATCCGTTCCCTCCACCATCGTTGATCTCTGTTTTAGCAGCAGCAGTCCACTGAGAACGATCGTAGATCGTGTCATTGGCCGGAATTTCTTTCGGGTAAGATGCTCCTGCCGGATTGGGTTCTGTGTATTCCGGTTGTTTGCTCGGATCATTGGTTGTCCAGAATTTGTCTGCAACAGGCGAATAATTTTTCATGTAAGACTGGGCATACATGGATAGCTGGAAATCCCAGGCTGCGAAAAATTCGCTCAGGTCAGCATTGGCAAATTCACTGGCATAGATAGCAAACAAATCGTTTTTATACCGATCGGGCACCGATTCCGGAATTTCTTCCTGGCTACGTTGTGAACAATAGGTGAATAATCCCCAGCCATACTGCTGTAAAAGTTGCAGAACCATCGTATATCTGTCTGCTTCTCTTGCCATCCAGTATCTCAGAGTGGGATCTTTCGGGCTATTCATCGTGATGTCCAAACTGCTCCAGCGTCCTCTGCGCTGATAGAAATGATAAGAACTGATTTGCTGTATCTGATTTTTTAATAATTTACTGGTTCCCCAGGTCATTCCGTAAAGTCCGGCGAATCCTTTTAAGACCTCAGCCCCGCTTTTCCCTTCGAAGAAAGGTAATCTGAGAAAAGAATCTTCAAGGCTGTCTGCCGTGATGGAATTGTAGCCCATCGGATAAGCCGGATACACCTTAGAAGCCGTACCATTTTCATCGTTCGGTAACTGTACGTCGGAATATATACGCCAGGGCATTTGCAGGTCGGTACTGTTCAGGCCTGCCAATACATCGAAATCCAGTTCGATCAAATCATCATAGAATTTCAAGAAGAAATCCGGATCCTGTATCTTTTTCATGGCGCTCAAGGGTAACGTGAAGATCACCCGTTTACCGATCAGTTCTCCCCAAATCATAGGAGTGTTTACCGTATCTGCAACAGCTTTCAACCATTCGGTTTTATCGGTTTCTCCCATAATATAATCCGTCGATTTTACCGCACCGGTGATTTTGAGGGTTACCTCGCTTGTTGTTGGTGCTCCATCGAAATAAAAGTAAAGGGGACCACCGAAGTTGGAAGATATTCTATTTTCTCCTGGAGCCAATGCTCCGCTTTTACTTACTTTTTCGTAACGCTCGTATTTCACTCCGGAAGGTAATGTCACATCTGCGATACCGATTTGGTAGTTCAGGTTACCGACACCTGCCGGAACTTCTACAATTACTTGTTCGGCTGGCGGAGCATAAAGACCACTACTCTGCCAATATTTCAGGTTTGTTGCCATATGCAGAGCCTTAGGCTGATAATTTCCGGAAATTTTCACTTCAATATCGGTAAGACGTTGGTATGAATTACTGATTTCTCCCGGATATTTACCAACCCATGCCCACTGTTCGTTGGGGGGGAGCTGTTCGCCCCCCGGATTCGGATTTTCTGGAATAAAAGAAGGGCCTTCTTTCATCATATCTTTTGAGCAGGACATCATCAGAAGTATTCCGAAGACAATACCGATCTTTTTATATAAATTGTTCATGACCATATTCGTTTAGGTATTATTCTACTATTCTTCTTTTTTTAGTTCGTTCAGTACCTGTGACTGATTCCATTTGATAAACCAGTTTTCCGGATTCATCAACCATTTTTCGTAAAGCTGGCCTTCTCCCGTATCGAATTTTTTAGCAGCCTGTTGGGCTAAGAATGCCGGATTTTCCGTGTTACGGGCAATTCGCATTAAAGTAAACCAGCGTTTCCCCTCGTAAGCCAGTTCTAAAGCAGTTTCTTCTGCAATCAAACTATCGAGGACAAATTTTTCACGATTAGCTTTTTGAATCTTTTCCACTTCGGTTTTGCCCGGATAAATTACGGTGTCTACATGGTAACGGATGAAATCTGCACCCATTTTCGCTCTTCCGCGGATTCCGGGGAAAACGTTCAACGATTTTCCGTAGATCGGAGCTTCGAACGGTTTTTCAAAATGATCCGTTTTCCAGGATGATTTTAAACCAACGCTGATAATAGAATCGGCAGCCGCAATATTGGTTTCTCCGCCTAAACCACCTAAAGCCTCGGCAATCATCAGGTAGATTTCCGGTGCACGGTAAATGTAGATGGGGGAGTCGTGCTCATAGTTCTTTTTATCTTGATGATATTTGGCTATGACCGATTTCCCGTTTTCATATATGAAAGTTCCGGATCTTCTATACGTGTCGGAACCTCTCACAAGTCCGGTTTCCCCGGTAAGTTCGTTTTTCGATTCTCCGGTGATCTGGTTAAGAAACCGCATCTGAGCATAGGGCGTGGGCATGAAATAGTATACATTCGGAGCCAAAGACGAGAAGTAATATTGCAAATTACTGGTTTGGCGTTTTTCAAAATTGAATGGAACGTATGTGCACACTTCCTTAATAGCATCGCTGGAAAAAGGAGAAGTAAACATCTTGTACCACATCATGTTATTATTGTTGCTCTGGAAAATATCTAATTTGAAATTAGATCCTGAGTTACTAACATAATTTAGAGCTGTTTTGGCTGCATTGGTATAATCTTTCGCCCAGAGATACAACTCGGTCAACAGGACATCGGCTGCGATAGACACCCGACTCCAGGTTTCGTCCGTATAGGTATTCTGCGGAGAGATTAAAGTGTTCCAGTCCAGGGTTTGGAATCCGTTCACTCCGTCAACTCCGTTTCTTAGATTATAAATCAATTCTTCAACCAATTCATCCAGTTTCATCACTTTGGATGGCATTTCCTCGTTATCATCGGTAAAAACCACATCATAATATACGGCTTCTCCGAAAATTTTACCGATTTGAAGATAACTCCAGGCACGGTAGGTCAGAGCTGAAGAAATCATTCCCCGATAGACATTCGTAGCCAGTGCCGACGGATAGTTTTTATTATAGGCAATGGTATGTTTCAGAAAATCATTACAATTGATAATCAGCTTATAGTAGGGGGCAGGGCTGGCAAAGTTATTTCCGTTGGTTGCCTTGTAGCGATACACATCCCAACATTCATCCGGAGCGGAAGTGGTAGGTTTCATCAGGTCGCCTAACAATTCGCTCAAGATGATATGGTGGTCTGCTGTTTCACGGAAAGTGGCAGCTAATCCCATCATACCTGCATATACGGTACTCTTTTCCTTATATGCATCCGAAACGTCCAGCATATCCTCTGTGGCTATATCGAAATAGTTATCACAGGAACTCAATGTGATGCCGCACATAACGGTGAAAATAGTTATTATTTTGAATTTAAGTTTCATAGCAGCGCGTTTTAGAAGTTTAATATCACTCCGAGTTTCACATTTCTGGACAACGGCATTTTACCTAAGTCCATACCCAGCATTTGTGGATCGTAGGAATAGCTGAATTCCGGATCCATTCCTAAATATTTGGTAAATGTCACCAGATTCTCTCCAGTCAAGTACACCCGGATTGAATTGAATATCCAGTTTTTCTTGTTTGTTTCGTAGCTGACAGTCAGTTCTTTCAGTTTCAGATAAGAACCGTCTTCAATCCAACGTGAAGAGAAACGGCTATTCCCGGTGGGGTCTCCGTAGGAAGCCCGTGGAATATCGGTTTCCTGACCTTCGATTTGCCAGCGGCGTGCAATGGCATGATCCTGGTTAGAGAAATCTTTCATAGATTCCAGGCTTCTTCTTACTCCGTTGTAAATGTCATTTCCATAAGAGTAAGTGAAGTTCATAAATAACCCCCAGTTTTTATAAGTCAGATTAGAGTAGAATCCTCCGTAAAAATCGGGTGTCGGATCGCCGATTACGACATAGTCTTCATTGTTAATGTATTTGTCGTTGTTTTTATCCAGGAACTTAACATCTCCGGCTACGAAATAGGTTCCGTTCTGTGCCCTGTAATTGGCAGCATTGGCTTCTGCTGTTGTGGTGAAAATTTTCTCTGCTTTATTTCCGTAAAACAGGTAAGGTGATTCTCCCACTTGCATCAACAGGTTAGCGCCATCGGTGAAGGTGACTTCTTTTTTATTGACATTACCCAGCGATTTCACTTCTGATTTGAAGTGGGCGATGTTACCACCTACCAGCCAGTTCCAATCTTTATTATTCAATAAATTCAGCTTAAAGCTTGCTTCGATACCTTTGGTGTCGAGTTCTCCCGAATTTTTATAGCGATAGGGGAAACCGAGAATGGCAGCCTGTTCGTCGCGGATAATCATATCCTTTGTGTGCTCACGGTAAAGGTCCACACCAAAGTTGAGGCGGTTACCTACGATAGCGAAATCAAGTCCGACACTGGAATTGTAAACTTTTTCCGGTGATAATTTTGAGTTCGGAAGTCCATTCCTGTAAATACCGGAAGACCATTGATAGTTTACACTTTCGTAATAGTATTTGCCGAGGCGTGATTCGAAACGGCTGTTTCCGTTAATACCGAATTCTCCGCGAATGGTGAGGGCGCTCAACCAATCTACATGGTTCAGCCAGTTACTTTCTTTCATTCTCCAGGCTCCTTTTACAGATGGGAATGCAAACCAACGACCTGAATTTTTCCCGTATGAAGCTGCTCCGTCGAGAGAAACTCCGGCTGTTACAAGAAACTGGTCACGGTAAGAATAATTGGCTTGCAGGAAGAAGTTCATCCAGCTCCATTTATCCAGGTAGCCATCGGTGTTTTTCGCGAAAGTCACTTTTTCCAGAGTGGTATAGAAGTCCGTAGGAGTATTGGCCCCCTCTCCGAAATCCAATTCTTTTTTAGAGGTCATCAACTGCATTCCTCCCACAGCACCGATGCTATGCCATTCGTTCAGTTTTTTCTTAAAGATACCGTTTACCCGGCCATAATAGTTTTTCTGTTCCTGAACGCTTGCCCGCACGGAGTTGATAGCCAAAGAATCCTGTAACGGAGCAATGGCATGGTAGTTTTTACCGGGAATAAAAATATCGTCTTTCGCATGGTCGTAATACAAGCCGAACATGGCGTTGATATTGAACAGAGAAGATATTTTGTAGTTGAACCCTATATTCACGATAATGTCATAAGAACGGCTGGTCGCTTTCAGGTCGCTTACAATAGCGGCCGGATTACTTAATTGCAATTCTTCGTGTACCGGGTTGAAGAAAGGTACATCTTTAACACTACCGTCCATTTGGTATGCTTGTTTATACACGCTCATAAACGGAGCCTGATAAAGGGAGGCCAGGAAAGGATTGGTTTTCGGTGCCATGCCTTGTTCCTGCAGTTTATAGTCACTGTAATTTAATGATGCACCCATTTGTGCCGTTAACCGCTGTGAGAAATTGATGTTGGCATTCAAGCGGGTGAAATATTTACTTAAATGGGTGTTTTTGATCGCACCGGAGTTCTGCTGTGTTCCCACAGTTAACATATATTTCGCAACGGCATCACCACCCTTTACCTTCAACACATTCTCGGAAATGAAGGCAGGAGTATAGATTTCTTTCTGCCAGTCTGTGTCGTGGTTATACAGGTAATTGGCAGGATTATCCGGATTGTCTTCCAAAAATGGGAGTCTGGAAACCAATTCGTTCGGATCTGCATATTTATTTTCACCGATGTCTGCCAGATAGGCTTTACTTTGTCTTGCGTTCAATAAGGGGATTCGCTTCGAAATGAAAGAAATACCTTCGTTTGTATGGAATTGTAATTTTGTTTCCATATCGTTGGCACTCTCGGTTTCGATCACGACAACTCCGTTGCTTCCCAAAGAACCGTACATGGCTGCATCTGCTCCTTTCAGGAAGGTGATTTCTCCGATTTCTTTCAAGTTTACAGGCATAAAGATATTCTTAGAGAATCCTGAAATAGAAGGAGACACATCTAAAGCCGGATTGTAAGGCATTCCGTCGATCACGATCAGAGGCGTGTTTTCTCCCATTACGGAACGGATTCCGCGTAAGTACAAAGCAGCTCCTTCACCCGGCATTCCGCCCTTGGAGATCACTTTTAATCCGGCGATTTTTCCATATAAACTTTCGTCGGGACTGTTATATCCTGTGTTCAGGTCACGCTGGCGTAGAGATACAACTGTTCCTTGACGCTTATTGATCGTATGCGTTTCTCCTAAAAGGTTATAGCTTCCGCCTTCCAGATAACTGCTTTCCGGCAACAGAAATACTTTCACATTTGTTCGTTTGCCGGGGATGATTTCCTGGTCGAGAAAGCCGAAGCTTCTCACCAATAAAACAGCCCGCACGGTATTCACTTCAATGCTGAATGCTCCGTTTTCATCTGTCATAGCACTTTTACTTGCCTGCATAGAAGAAACCTGAACGTCGGGCATCGGTTTTTTGCTCATGGCGTTATAAACCACACCTTCGATCTTTATCTTTTCCTGTGCTGGCAATCCGATTACGATGAGCAACATCAGCACACTCATCAGTATTCGTTTACTCATATTGATATTCATATTTTTCATTGTTTGCCGATTAATAATTGTCGCCTACCGGTTCGAATAATAATTCTTTGATACGGATGCAATTGGCCTTGCTTCCGGTTCCGAGCGACTCTATTCTCACTACATCGGGGCCTTGTGTGGCTGTAACTACAATTGTATCGCACATCAAACGGATTGCGCCGTATTCAAACTCACTGTTGCTTCCCATGGGGAAAGTGGTGGTTTTATCTTTGTGCCAGAGCAACGGGTTTCCGTTAAGATACAGTTTAACATTCGCGGATCTCCATCCGTATCCCCATCCGGAAAGTTTATATTTTCCGGGGATCAGTTTGGCGGGTTCCATCTGTGCTTTGATGTTCTTTTGCAAGAGCGATAATTCTACCCATTCGCCTTTTTCTGCTTTTACCTGTAAGAATTTACGGCTGAGGTTATTGTTGTCTGCAAAAATGTTTTTTGTCATTTCACTGTCATCACCCGCATTCGATTCTTGGTTGTTCAAAGTGCCACCGTTAGATAGTTGGTAGTAATTGCTCCATTCGGTTTCCGGCAACAGGAATAAGTCGACAATGGTATAGTCCACTTTTTTCATGAACGAACCTCGCGGAACGTACACTTTTTCAAACTTATAAACCAAACCGTTGCTACATTGGTCATAGTTGCTGGAAATCAATTGCTTTTCCGGACGAATTTCTTTCCCTCCTGCGGTATATAATTTTTTGATACCGTAGAAGTTCGGGATTTCATACCCTACGAACGATGCTCCCATCAGGAAGTTGAAACAGGCCAGCGTGTCGGCATACGTCATTTCCTTACCGAGGTCGGTCAGATAAGTATGCATGTCGTTTAACATATCGTAGATCACGGCGTCGCTGGCAAGCAATAAGGTGGCTGATTCTCTTTCATCGGCAAAATCGATCGATTTCAATAACTTGTTCGTAATATCGAATACCGAGTCGTAAATGGTCTGTCCCACTTCATCCACTCCTAAGGCAAAACTCAGGTCGGGACGGAAAGTGGTATCATTATAAGCCAGCAAAGAGTCCCGGTAAATCGTGTATTCCGGTCCCGCTTCCAGCAGGTATTCCATAATGTTTTTCAATGGTCTCAATACACCTGAAATTTCATGGAACACTCCATTGGTACAAGCCTTGTCCAATTTTGCGACTTTTACTTTCTCAACGCTGAAATTATTACCGGATCCCTGGATGCTAATATATTTTCCTGCCAAAGTTTCTACCTCGCTTTTGGTGGCGAGTTTCGTTTTGTAGAGGGCCAGCTGGTTAATATGATTCAGGACAAAACGACGTTTGTCGGTAGAATCCAGGCTCATAATATCCTCGGTAATGTAGTTGTTTTCGGGTACCCATACGGTGACCACCCTCTCACTATTCACCTCTCTTGACAACCCGGTTTCTTCCAATAGTTTTATGAATTTGGAATACCGTTCGGGTTCTTGCTGCAGAGCTTGCAAAATAGTTATTTTGGCCCCAGCGTTTCTCTCGTCCTCCTCTTCTCCATAGAAGTCGTCCCAATGGTCCTTACAACCTGCGTTTACGACTAATAAAAGAAGCAGTATTTTCCATATATTTTTCATGTTTCCTATCAATTTTCTGGAGTGAATATAAATCTGTCAACGAAAAATTCCGCTGTTTTTGTAGAGCTGTTTACACCTACAACACTAAACCGGAATACATGTGGACCCGAATCTTCAAACCGGAATGTTCCCAGATTCAATGTTCCCTGGGTGGTCATATCCAGTATCGGGCCAAATTTCACTTCATCGATGTACATTTGCCATCTTCCTGCATTAGCATACCAAGCCCATTTTACAACCTGTATGTTGTATTTTCCGCGCATGATTGTCGGGGTATCGAATTCCAACCATCCCACTTCATTCAGTCGGGCATAGATACAGTCGTCATATAAGAAACGGTCCCAGTCGATGTCATCACTCATATAACCCACAGCTTCTTCCCGGTCGGGAATGGTTTTCCAGCGGAAATGAGTCACTTCGTCTTTTTTGAAGTATATGATTTCTCTTGAATCAACACCTTTTACTTTTGGGGTACGATAGATGTCCAAAGCCCGGCATTCATCCCATTCGGTGGGTTCCCATACAAACGGGTAGCGTGCAGGGTCGGTAACCGGCATAAGCGTGGTTACTTCGTGGATATATCCGTTGTTTCCGGCTATATCGTATTTCAAAGGAACGAAACGCGTGGTGTCTTCTCCCGGATTGATAAAAATATCGTCACCGTTTTGTTCAACGGTGATAAATTCCCGTTCGATATAGGTTTCAATATTCTGACCGTTAGACCCCAGAGCAAAATCGGTAAGGTCGGCATAGTCGAGAGCAGAATTGAAGATGTGATAACCTACATATCTGTAAAAATCAGATTTAACATCGGTGGGCTCACCTGCAAACATCGTTTTCAGATCGTTGATATTATAAACACCCGCTGCATTGAAAACAGAGTCACTGGGGACGATAATTGTTTTATAGTCGCGAAGTTTGACGTTGTTTACCGTGATTTCTTTTTGATGTAAATAAGCATCCAATCCGCATTCTTTCACCGCTTGTGTCATGATAGAATATTCCGGATGTTGTTCCAATACTTCCATCACCGTGTAGATAATCGGATCGAGCACTTCTGCCAATTCATGGAGATACCCGTTAGTCAGTTTCCGGTCTTTGGAAATGATTTCCACTTCATTTACAAAGCGGCGGGAACCGTCTTCGTTCATGGTAGCAGTCAGGTAGTCGCCTGAAATAGTTTTGGTCCCGATTTTTCCCATCAGCGAACTGAAGGCATAATCGGCTCCCGGGATGATATGATATTTCATCAGGTTGGCGGCTTCGTCTTCCGTCAGATCGTCAACACTTTTCCAATTCGGATTTTTTTGCTGGAGATACCTGCCCACAGCTTCGTTATTGGCTATAAAACAAGTATATTTTATACTAATGTTTACCGCATTGAATAGATCGGCTTTTTTCAACAATTTTACCCAGTCAGAATATTCCGGAACAGTTTCCAGATAAAGTCCGATCGGCTGTTCTTCATAGGCGACGAATTCTTCTTTTGCAAATGGGTCTGTACAATTAACAAACAACAGGCACAAAAGACATAATCCAGATATGATTAAATTTTTTCGCATATTCTGTTTTTTTATTATTCAACATCTTCATAGAATGGGTTTTGAACCAAAACCCCGTGGCTTGCCTCTATTTCACTCTTCAAAATGGGTAAATAGAATCCGTATGGGCTATTTTCCAATTTCACTTTCCACATCGGACGGTCTTTGGCTGAAACATATTTTAATGCAACCTGAATAAAATATGACCTGTATTTATAGCCTTGTTTTTGTCCCATTCTCACCACATCGAACCACCGTTTTCCTTCTGCCAAAAATTCTTTCCGTCGTTCGTTTAGAACGATCTTCAGCATTTCTTCTTCGGTTTCCGGTACAGCTAATTTACTGGCATCGTCATAACCGGCTCTTCTGCGGATCGTGGTATCGAGCATACGGCATATCTGGTCGTAGGGAGTTCCTTGCATGGTCATCGCCTCTGCTTTCATCAGAATGATTTCTGCGAAACGGTAAAATATCCAGTTCGGAGATCTTTCCGTTGTTCCTCTCAATCGGCTGTCCGGATAGATTAATCCCGACCGGCTGGCTGTTCCTAAATATTTCCAGTATTTTTCACCGATGTAACGGTTGTCGAACATATATCCTTTTCCCCGGATGTCTTCTGCATCTTCCTCTTCGAACAATTTTTTACTGTCTTCCGAGATCAGGTAACGGGCGTCGCTCACTCCGGCATGAAACCAGGAGAAAAGAGAGTTCTTCTGGTTATCCCTTGTGTTGTGGCGGAACTGTAATTCGAAAATACTTTCTTTCTTAGAGTTGCCCGGATAGAAATTTTCCCAGTACTTTGCTTTTTCTTCCAGAGCGAATCCGGCTTTTTCCAAAATATTGCATTTTTCGATCACCTGACCGTAATTTTCCTGCCACAGGTAAATGTCGGCCATTAAAGCATAGAATGCCCAGCAGGTAGCCCGGCCTTTAGTTTGCCATTCAACTTCGTAACCCGGCTTACACATTCTGACATATCTTTCCAGATCCTGAACAACCTGATCCAGGATATATTCCCCGTCAGTTTTTGGAACTGCAAACTCTTGTTCATCATCAGCGTAAGCTTCCGTGATATAAGGCACATCCCGGAATGTTCTTACCAGATAGAAGTAACAAAGGGAACGAACGAAAACAGCCTCTGCAATGAAAGAGTTACACAATTCCCTGGAGAAAGTGATGTCCGTTTCCAACGCAGTTTCTGCAAACTGAATCACAGAATTGGCACGTCCGATTGCTTTATATACGGCACTCCAGTCATTTAATACGTTCGACGGACGAATATCCATCGTGCGGAGTGAACGTTCATCCTGTCCAGTCTGGCTTGCATCAGTACTTTGGGTCATACCGTAATCCAATTCATCTGCCCGAAGTTCTCCCCAGCGGAAGAAATAAGGCATACAAGACCTTAATTGGATATAGGAGGAGGTCAATACCTGCTCAACTTCTTCTTTCGTCTGCCAGTATGTGTCACTGGTCTGTACACCTACCGGATTTATATCCAACCAGGAGTTACAGCCACACATCGCCAGCAATGCATATAGCAGGCAGCTTTTTTTGACTATATTTTTAATTTTTCTCATAATTCAATTCATTAAAAATCGACAGTTATACCAAAAGCAAATCTACGGGCACGCGGAGACAAACTGTTATCTTCTGCGAAACTTGAGAAGTTCGAGGGGGTACCTACTTCAGGGTCTTGTCCCTTATATTTGCTGATTGTGAATGGGTCATAAGAAGTGAAATAAACATTCAGTCCTCTTAATCCCATTTTCTGTAATGCTCTTTTCTGGAACCGGTAAGAAAGCGTGATGTCCTTGAATTTCAGGAAAGAAGCCTTCTCTACGTAACGGTCTGAACCTAAAGAGTTATAGTTCTCACCATATAGTGCACGTGGAATATTGGTATCGTCGCCTTCGTATCTCCAACGCCGTAATACGGAGGAGCTTTGATTGTTGGCAGAACCCATATTTTCAGCGTTCAACAGAGCGCGGTTAATGATGGATTGACCGATACGGTAGGCAACAGACGTTCTTAATGAAAGTCCCCGGTAGAAGAATGTAACGCTTCCTCCTCCCAATACCAGAGGCTGAGAGTTTCCTAAATAAACAACGTCATATTTATCAATGATACCGTCATAGTTCACATCGTAATATTTAGCATCTCCCGGACGCTGACGGAAAGTCCCGTTGATACGGGTGGTTACGTTTTTGCCTTCACTGTCTTTGATCACATTCCCTTCACGGTCGCGGGCAATGGTTTCGTCATAGTTTTGATACACTCCCATGTAACGGAATCCGAAGAATGACCCCAAAGGCCGTCCTTCCATCACTTTATTGGTATAGGCTCCGTTGGTCACATTGGGGGTAACATATTCCAAAGTCACCGGTAAATCCAATACTTTATTCCGGTTACGGGAAATATTGAAATCGACATTTACTCTGAAATCTCCGTATCTGACAACGTCGGTCATACGTAAATATACCTCCCAACCTCTGTTTTGCAGACTTCCGCTGTTAAACCAGGGCACTGTGCTGTAACCTGTGGTACTTTGGATTTTCATGTCCCTTTGAAGCAGATCATGGGTTGTCTTAATATAATAATCCAGGGTTAAGTGGAATTTATCTTCCTTAATACCTACATCCAAACCGTAATTCTGCTGAGTTTGGGTTTCCCATTTCAGACGGTTTAGCTGAATCGAGTTCGGAATGATCGCAGTTAAATCGACATATCTGTCGTCCAATGCGGCGAATGTTCCGGCATAGGTGGAACTACCCGAAGGTGACGAACCACTCTTCCCCCAACCGATACGGGGTTTCAGCTCGTAAAGCCAACCTTTCGCTGATTTCAAGAAAGGTTCTTCCTGCATATACCAGCTTGCACTCAAACTGGGGAATGTGCCCCAACGAGACTGGCGTCCCGTGTTTGAACTACCGTCTGTACGGAATGCGGCATTCAGGTTAACCCTGTTTTTATACGAATACATAAAACTACCGACAACAGCTATTGAACGCGATTGTGATTTGGAAGCCTTCAGTTCATATAAAGCTCCATTGTTTGCGGGATCACTCAGAGAGCCCGATGCATTTCCGTTTGAGGAGTTGAAATAAGCTCCTGAAGCAACATCCTGTGCCTGGAAACGGGTAGAAGCACCGATCGTGTGGGTGGAATTAAAAGATTTCGAATAGTTGAAACCTACGTTCACGAACAAACTGTTACTACTGTTTTTGCTATCCTGTGATAGGTTATATTGAGTGTCGTCCATGCTCACACCTGTAGCCGATACCGGTAACAAGCTTTTATATTTGGAGGTTTTCAGGTTGAACGCCAATGTTCCTACAAATTTAAGACCGGTAATGATGCTATAGTCGATCTGGAAGTTCACCCCCGCATCTCGGTTGATCGTATTGCTTTGAGCATCGTTTGCCAAAGCGATAGGATTCAACAAAGATCCCTGGATAGAACCCGATGGTTGAATAAAATATTCATCGGTGAAATTTCCGTCGGCATCCAGCACGAACGGAGTCAGGTTCGGCATTTTTCTTTGGGCGATAGAACGGGGATTCCCACTGCTGTGTGAATACATACTGTTCCGGTCACCTTCTGCATAAGAAAATTGTGAACGTACGATCAATTTGTTTGAGAAACGATAGTCCAGATTCAAACGAGCTGTAATACGTTTGAAATCTTCTCCGACGGTAGTTCCTTTCTCTGTCAGGTAACCTACTGAAAAGCGATAAGTCGCTTTATCACCACCACCGGACATATTGAAGTTCGTTTCACTGTTGATCGGAGTCCTTACCAAATAATCCAACCAATCTACGTCCTGATTGAATTCCCGGAAATATTGGTAATTGGGATTAAAACGAATATCCTGGAAGGTATTTAAAAGGGATAAGTTTTTGTATTCGTCATCCCGCACCCGATTCCAGATTGCGTCCTGCATCAAAGTTACATACTCTTTACCGTTTAACTGCGGCATTCGTTTAGGCTCGATACTGGTCGAGATTTTTTCAGAAATCTGGAAGGTCGGTTTACTTTTAGCACCTCTTTTGGTGGTGATTTGCAAAACGCCGTTGGCAGCTTTGGCTCCCCACATAGCGGTAGCCGAAGCGTCCTTCAAAACTTCAATCGCTTCAATATCGGAAGGTGCGATGTTTACCAAAGCACCGAAATCCTCTTCAGTAGCCGTTCCAAAGTCGAAATCGGAATTAATACTCACATCCATAGGCACGTCGTCGATAACGATCAACGGTTCGTTGCTGGCATTCAAAGAAGCCGTACCACGAATACGGATAGACATCTTAGCACCCGGAGCTCCGGAAGCGGCGATCAAGTCGACATTGGCCAGTTTTCCCTGCAACATATCGCCGACAGAAGTCACCACCATGTCTTGTAGATCGTCGAGATTGATTTTCTGGCGGGCACCTCCCAGAGCTTTGGTATCCATACCCATAATATCCCGGTGTATGGCACGTCCCACAACGACAGCTTCGTCGAGTGTCTGGGAGTCCTCTTCCAGCCTTACATCTAATTTGGTTTGTTTGGCATATTTGATCGATTTGGTTTTGTAACCGACAAATGAGAATACCACATCTGCAATATCCTGTCCTGCCGGTATCCTGATGAAATATTCACCGTTAACGTCCGTGACAACTCCGAATAGGGCACGATTTTCCTTATTATTGAAGGCTACGGTGGCCCCGATCAGAGGACCTGCCGCATCTGTGACGACACCTCTTAAGATGTGTTCCTGCGCCCACCCCTGCAATGGGGAAAGGAGTATCAGCAGGCACATGATCCTTAAACATATGATTTTCATAGAATCCTTGTTTTAAATTAATGCTTACGGTTTAACTGGGGTTAGTAATTCTTTGATACCGTATATCAATCCATCTGTGGCAAAGAAAGGAACTTCTCCATCCGTCTGAACAGTAAGATTATCTTCATTGGCAATATTCAATTGCTTATCGTTCGAGAAGGTAATCCTCATTTTAGCCTTGTTGGCGGGTGTGTAAGCACAACGGGTTTCGTAAGTTCCGGTCGTTCCGTGATTGGGTAAAATGTAATCCTGCATTTTATTCTCGACCATCGGGACAAAGAAGAATTTCAGGAAACGGTCTAATTCAACAGAATCGGTAGGAACTTTCGTTTCATCCCAGGCACTGTTCAGTGGTGCAAAAACCATACAACGCTCACCTTTTAGCCAATCCATTTCAACTGCGGTAACATCGGCAATATTGGTCACTCCGTCCGGTTTTAACTGGATCAGATTCGCTTCTAAAAGAGCCTGATAGAATTTTTGATATTTATCAGCATTGCTGAATAAAGCCATCCCTACATTCTCTTTGTTTGATAAGAATTTATCGTTTACTTTATATACAATACCTTTACCGTCACCATTCGGATAAGTCATATCCTCAAGAAGTTCGGTTGCGATGGAAGAACGGTTCTCTCCGTAGATCTGTCCGTTTTCCGTGTAAATAAAGTGATACGATTCCCGGGTGGGGTAGTAAACACGTTTACCCATCGTTTCCTGTGGATTGATGTAACCGTCTACAATTTGATTCTGGATGAAAGCACTTTGCTCGTCCCCGGTCATTGTCCGGATGGTGTGGTCCTCTTCACTGGTGAAAGTTTCAATGACAACCCGTCCGTTCAGCACATCGATATTATCGTTTGCGTAATAATTTACCCGGTATCCGTATTTTTCTTCCAATTGTTCGTTAGGAATGGCAAAAATCGTATAGCTACGCTCCGGATCGACCATCGCACCGAATGTTCCTTGCTTATGGGCGATATTCAGCATGGTGCTATATTCCGCTTTCTGGAAGAAAGGGCGCATGATCATGGTAAATACTGCCGGTTCCAAAACCTTGTTGATTCCGTATAACACACCATTGCTGCAAAATTGTGTCGCAACCAGATCATTGCGTTCTACGGTCCATTCTTCACCTAAAGACCCTTCCAGGCCTTTTTCCAGCAGAGAAGGTAAAATCAGTTTCTGGCGATTGGCAACATGGGCTTTCAGAAGATAATAGAGGTTCAATAAAGGTACATCCTGATAATTGCTCACTCCAAAGAAATTCTGTATATAAGCCGACAAAACATTATCGGTGGGAGCGAAACAGTTGAAGGCATATTTCAAACGTGCCTCATAATCGCTCTCATTTTCCGATACGGTCCATTCACAAGCAAGATCCGGAAGATCTTCTCCGGAGGTTGGGGGCAGGTAGTGATAGAATTGGAACAAACTATCTCCTAATTCTGCATAATCCTTAGTTTTATTTGCGTCATAATACATGTATGCAAACCGATCATACAGCTCTTTGAAAATCTTAAAGCTGGACGATTGTCCGGAAAGGGCATTGTATACGGTGGGAAGCGGTTCGATCACTTCATCAACCACATACATATAACCATTGTCGATAGGAATACCGCTTTCTATGACAGCGGCATTGGCAACATACAGTTTATTATCGTCTCCCTGCCAATTGATTGACGGGAAAAACACTTTATAGTCACTTTCGTAATTATTACTTTCCTGTGTACGGAACAGGCGCGTAGAAATTACCGGAAGGAATTTTTTCTGTTGGAAGACTTTAACGGTACGCCCTGTATTAGGGTCGGCCATCGTCTTGATTCCTTCTTGTGCTAATGTTTCGTATTTGTAACATGACCCATCTCCTTCTGTCGGCTCTTCCGCCGAAGCAGTTTTAGAGAATGCCAGGAAGTCCGAACGATTAAATGAAAATTCGATCAGGTGGTAACTGATCAATATTTTCAGAGAATCCAGATTGAAATCCTGTAAAGATGTCTTTCCTTTTTTAGCCATGTACCTTTGGAAAGACTCGTCATTGGGAGCAAATACGGAATATAGACCTCTTCCGTCCAATGCATCCTTGTAACCCGTCATTTCCAAGGCGGAGAGAAAATAAGTAAAATTTCCCCGTTCTTGCAAAAATTCGTAGGCGTTCCCACGAAGATAGTCAGGTCGTTCATAATACTCCTTCACCTCATCCCTGCAACCCGTAAATAGCAGGAACGATAGGAAAGCAAGTAGAACTTTGGTAAACATTTTTCTCATAAATCAATTGTTTAGTATTCAAAATTCAAAAAAAATCACATTAAGTATTTGGGTTTCAGTTATATTAGCAGATTGTTTTATGGTGTTGATTGTTTTTCATAATAAAGGCAAAAAAACCTGAACTCACGATCTTAGCGAAAATGTGATTGTTAAAGCAATCTAACCTACTGAAGATCATGTGTTTCGTCTGAAATTTCATTTCCGCTCCTTTCCTTTCAATTGTTTAGTTTTTAAGTAGATAAATGCCTAAAAAAACGAACGTTTATTCTGGTGAATAAGCTCTATATCAGACTATCTTTTCTGACACAGAGTTTGTTAAATTTTTTATAATTTTTCGAAACCATCCAAAATTCATAGTAAACGTTTTCGGAGCATCGAATTTTAAAATTGTTCTCAACTACCGATATTTTCTTTTAATAAAATTCATGTTTACTATTAATTTATTTGCAAAACTAATTAAAAAAAAAGAATAATTAAAGCAACACGCAAATAAATTGCACAAAAAATGTTGATTTTTTTTACACTAAGTTACAATTCATTGATATTCAATTTTATTGATTTTTAGTACTAATGTTAAGATATTCTTTATTTGTTCGATAACCCCTTTATGTATTTTGTTTTTATTAACAAAAAAGCCTGTAAAAATTTCTACAACTATAATCGTTCGTTTTTTTATGCCTAAATTCCTTTCATTGGGCAAGAGAATTCGGATGACAACGTATCAGCTTAGTTATCAGAGAATGTAGGGTAGTTATTCGGAAGGAGCTTTGATGAAATAAGTTTGTAGCAAGAACGGGGAAAACAGCAGCCCCTGCCTTTTTTGAGGCAGGGGCTAACATTTTTCAATATGAGTGCTCTTTGGAATTATTTTTTGTGTAATAGCACAATATTTTCTACATGGTGGGTATGAGGAAACATATCAACAGGCTGAACGGCCATCACTTTATAGGCTGCATCCATTAATTGCAGGTCGCGTGCCTGGGTGGCTGAATTACAACTGACGTATACGATTCTTTCAGGAGCTGCATTCAGGATGGTTTGTACAACGTCCGGGTGCATGCCTGCGCGGGGAGGATCGGTGATGATGACATCCGGATGCCCGTGCCGGGCGATAAAATCGGCATTTAAGACATCCTTCATGTCTCCGGCGTAAAATAAGGTGTTCGTGATATTGTTGAGTTCTGAATTGACTTTAGCATCTTCTATGGCTTCCGGGACATATTCAATTCCGATTACTTTTTTTGCCTGACGGGCAACAAAATTGGCGATTGTACCTGTGCCCGTATAAAGGTCATAGACTGTCTCGTGCCCTTTAAGCCCGGCTAACTCTCTGGTTTTGGAATATAGATTATAGGCCTGTTCCGAATTAGTCTGATAAAAAGATTTTGGACCGATTTTAAACTTTAAGCCCTCCATTTCTTCGAAGATATGGTCGCGTCCCTTATAGCAAACGATCTCCTGATCGGTCAATGAGTCGTTTTGCTTTTCATTGATCACATACATCAGGGAGGTGATTTGCGGAAATTCGCTTATTAAGCTATCGAGCAGGCTTTCCCGCTCCGATAGGTTCTCTTCTCCAAAAGCGACGATCACCATGACTTCTCCGGTGGAGGCGGTGCGAATGATCAACGTCCGTAAAAAACCGTGTTGCTCCCGGATATTGTAAAAAGTCAGGCCTTTCTTAATGGCATATTGTTTGATGAAATTCCGTATTTCATTGGAAGGCGAGCCTTGCAAATAACAGGTATCGATGTCCACCACCTTGTCGAATAATCCCGGTACATGAAAACCTGCCGCAGGCGAGCGGGCGATGTCTGTCTCCTGCCCGATCTCTTCCCTGGTTAGGAAACGTTTGTCCGAGAATGTAAATTCCAGTTTATTCCGGTAGTATCGGGTGTGGGCGGAGCCTATGATCGGATAGATATTTTGTAATTCAACTTTACCGATGCGTTTCAGGTTATCGATGATTTCCTGCTGTTTGAATTCGGTTTGTTTTTCGTAAGGCAGGTTTTGCCATTTACAGCCTCCGCAGATGCCAAAATGAGGGCAAAACGGTGGTGTGCGTAAGGCGGATTCTTGCCTGGTCCTAACTACGAAACCTTCCAGAAAGTTTTTACGTTTCCGGGTAACCTGAACATCGACAATGTCACCGGGAACGGTGTTCGGTACAAATAGTACTTTTTCATCGACGTAGGCAATAGATTTGCCTTCGGCGGCAATTTTTTGAATTTCGATGTTTTCTAATAAAGGTTTTTTTCCTCGTGCCATATTGGATGGATAAAAGTTGAAACGAGCTCCGTTTTAGCAGAGCATCGGAACGATTATTGATTTATTAATAACTGTTTTAGTTCAGCCACTCCGGTTGAAGCTGTTTTTTCAATGAAGTGAATACCGGAATTTCGGACTTGCTGCGGAATGTGCGGATCGATCAGAAATACAGGGATCCCTTCCGGAACATAGTGCAGCAAACTGGCGGCAGGGTAGACGGCCAGGGAAGTGCCGATCACCACAAATAGGTCTGCCTGCTTCACCAGTTCGATGGCCGGCTCGATATTGGGCACGGCTTCCCCGAAAAAGACGACGTGAGGACGCAGCAAAGAGCCATCTTCGCACCGGGTTCCCGGTTTGAGTTCCCAGCCGTCCAGATCGTATATTTTGTTGGGGTTGATGCTACTCCTGACTTTTTTCAGTTCACCGTGAAGGTGCAACACCCAGCTGCTTCCGGCTCTTTCGTGCAGGTCATCGATGTTCTGGGTGATAATCCGGACATCGAAATATTTTTCCAGCTCTGCCAATCCGGTGTGTCCTGCATTGGGAAGTGCGTCATATAACTGTTTGCGCCTTTCGTTGTAAAAATGGTTTACCAATTCCGGATTGCGTTCAAGGGCTTCAGGGGTACAGACATCCTCGATCCGGTAATTTTCCCATAAGCCGTCACTGTCCCTGAATGTTTTGATTCCGCTTTCGGCACTCATTCCGGCACCTGTTAAAATAATTAATTTCATCATAGATATGTATTGATTTTGCAAACTTAAAGAAAAATCTTGATTAATAGGCTCGCCGAATTGAAATGTGTTATTCGTGTGGAAATTAAAAAGTTATCTAAAGTATTTGATGTTTAAGGGTTGAAAGATAAAATACATTCTATAAGTAAAAACGAATGAAAGATTTAAGAAGAGTCAAGAGAAAAGGAAAATAAAAATTGGAATACCTTTAAAATTTAAAGTATTCCAATTTTTAATGTGAAAAATATGACCGTTTTAATATATACGGTAATAATAGTTTGCTGAAGTTGGTACTATCTTGTGTGTAATTGAGCTAAAGGGGGGAATTAGTGCATCAGAAGTGCTCTTGCCATCATAAAAGTGTACTTTTGTATAACCGCTATTAGCATTATAAAGGTCTAAATTTACTCCATAGCTTGCTTTTATTTGGCTTAATATTGTTACACCGGCAATAGCTGTTTGAACAAAAGTATCGTATCGATTTATATAATCTATTGTGACATTAATATTCGGGGCTTCTACTGTAATCGAAACGTCTGCATATTCCGGCTGTGTGGGAATTTCGCCACTACCGCCTTCCTCGTCTACTCCTGGAGGGAGTGGGTCAGGTCTCCAGTTGGTAGGATCAAATAGAGCCGTTATATTTTGTGGGATATTACTTCCAAATAATCCATAATGATATGTATCTGCGTGGCTGTAACATCCATAATCGTCACAGAATCCAACAATATGACGCATGCTTGAATTGGTAGCAATAATTTCAATATCAAAGATATTAGGGGTTACGTTATCTGGGATTTCATAATAATAAGGGTAGGGACACATTGAAGGAGAAACAATTGTTATTGTGGGTGGATCATTAAATCTATTTATGATCCCCACGGAATAATCTCCTCCGCTAATATTGAGGATAAACGACCTGGGGCTGGAAGAAAGTGTAGAAGCATTCTCTTTACTAAGAAGTTCTGGAGTATTATTTTCTGTGGGGGTTACTTCTTGAGTTGCCTCACAGGAAAATAGAAACATGCTTATGAAAAGCAGTGAAAACAAATAATAAAATTTTTTTTTCATAAGATTTACTTTTAATGATTAGTAATGTTTGTAAATAAGTAGAGGTAAATTTATAAATAATAATAATACATTTATATAAAATTGGATAAATATTTGTGTGTAGTATATTATTTTGGATAATATTGAATATTATTATTTACATTATTTTAAAAATGTAAATAATATTGTCACTAAAAATTTACTATTGTATAATGTTGAAAGCTATCGTGTAACGGAGTGGTGGATAGATTTGATATGAAGAAAAGACAAGAGAGTATACTTGATAGAGAAGAGAAAAATTTATTTTGCGATATAAGTATAAGGAGGTACTTAAAATATTTGAATGTAATTGTTTGGAGATACGATAACCCCCAAATGACAGAAAGGCATTATCTCCGGTCGTTTGGGGGTATGCTATAAAATTTTAGAAATTTATTGTTTTTTGAATGATGTTGTATTGTATTTTATTTTGCTAAATCCTATTTCGAAAAATATGTACCCGGCATATTCCGGAGGTTGTATTGTGAAGCCATTGCTTCGCCATAAGCTCCGGCGGAATGGATCACAATCAGGTCGCCGCGCCGGGTTTTGTTCAGGCAAACGTCTTTCCCGAAACAGTCGGACGATTCACAGATCGGGCCTACCACGTCATATTTTTCCTCCGGCAGGTCAGAACTGATGTTTTCTATTTTGTGAAATGCCTGATACAGGGCAGGTCGCAGGAGATCGTTCATTCCTGCATCCAAGACGGCGAATTTCCGGTTTTTACCTTCTTTTATGTAAAGCACTTTGGAAATCAGGTCGCCGCAATGGGCAATGATAGAGCGTCCCAGTTCAAAATGCACCTGTTGATGGGGCAGAGGTTCGAAGAATTGGGCGAAAGTATCGAAATAAGCGGCAAAGTTGGCAATCGGTTCTCCATAAGGTTGGTTATAATCGATGCCTAAGCCTCCTCCGAAATTGATGTGCGGTAACTGCACGTGGCGCTCCTGTAATTTATGCTGGATTTCATTCGCCCGGATACATAGGCTTTGGAAAGCCGACATATCTGTGATCTGGGAGCCGATGTGAAAGTGCAGCCCGATCAGTTCGATGTGTGCCAGAGGCTGAATTTCATCGATCACCCGTTCCAGGTCGTAAAGATAAATACCGAATTTATTTTCTTCGATTCCGGTGGTGATGTAATGATGGGTATGCGCATCTACATTCGGATTGATACGCAGGGCGATCTTTGCTTTTTTGTTCATGCGGCCTGCGATTTCATCGATGACCTGAATTTCAGGCAGCGATTCACAGTTGAAACAGAATATATTGTGGTTTAAAGCCGTTTCTATCTCAATATCGCTTTTTCCCACGCCTGCATATACGATTTTATCAGCCGGGAAACCACATTCAACAACTCTCGACACTTCATTGCCGCTGACGCAGTCCGCTCCCAGTCCGTATTGAGCGATGATCTTCAATAGGGTGGGGTTGGCATTGGCTTTCACGGCGTAATGAACATGGAAACCATGTTTTCCGGATTCTTTCACTACGGTTTGCAGGGTTTTTTCCAATAATTCAATGTTATAGTAATAACAAGGTGTTTGTAAGTTTTGTATTTGGTCTGTTAGCTTCATATATGGTTATTGTATTTATGCTTTAGTTTTCAACGTTGAGTAGTTTTTGGCTCAGGTCTACCATGGCTTTTTTCTTATCCTCGTTTTTGACGAGCACAGAGATGTTGTGTTCGCTGCCTCCGTAAGAAATCATACGCAAGGGAACCTCTGCAAGGGCATTCATCACCATAGCACCTAATCCCGATCTTCCGGCGGCAAAATCTCCCACGATGCAGATGATCGCCATGTCGCGGTCAACTTCAATCGTTCCGTACTGTTCCAGATCGCAAATGATGTCGTTTAGATGATCGGTACAGTCGATCGTCAGCGAAACGGCAACTTCGGAAGTCGCGATCATATCGATCGGAGTTTTCCAGGCTTCGAACACTTCAAACACTTTGCGCAAGAAACCGTAGGCCAGTAACATATTGGTCGATTTCACCTTGATTGCGGTGATTCCGTCTTTGGCGGCAACTGCCTTGATGTTTTGCACCGGGCTGTCTTTGGAGATCAAAGTTCCTTCATCCTCCGGGCAAAGGGTATTTTTTAGGCGGACTGGAATATTTTCCCGTTTGGCAGGCTGAATGCTGGAAGGGTGAAGGATTTTCGCCCCGAAATAAGCTAATTCGGCCGCTTCGTCGAACGATAGGTGGCGGATAGCTCTGGTGTTTTCCACCACTCTGGGGTCGTTATTGTGGAAACCGTCGATGTCTGTCCAGATTTGTATTTCTTCGGCCTTGATAGCCGCTCCGACAAGAGCTGCGGAATAATCACTGCCGCCTCGTTTCAGGTTGTCGATCTCTCCGTAGGCATTCCGGCAAATAAATCCCTGGGTAATAATCAATTGCTGGGTGGAAGGTTGTGACAATTCCCTTTTCAGGTTTTGCCGGATGTAGAAATAATCCGGTTCGCAATCTTTGTCGATACGCATATAATCCAGGGCAGACAATAAGGTGGTAGAGGTACCGCACTCTTCCAGATAAAAATGCATCAGGGTGGTAGACATGATTTCGCCCTGTGCCAATATGGCTTTCTCCTGTAAAGGATAAAAATCTTTATTGATAAATGAACGGAGATAGGTGAAAATGGTTTGGATAAACTCTTTTCCCCGGCGTATATAAGGTTCCGTTTCAAACAACTCCGTAACTACGATATAGTAGTTCACTTCAAGGTTCTGAATGATATTCAGTGCTTCCTGTTTTTCATTCCGATACAAACAGTTGGCTATTTCAACCAACGTGTTGGTTGTCCCGGACATAGCCGACAATACTACGATTTTAGGTTGGTTGTCATTAATCAGTCGGGCAACCGAACGGATTCTTTCTGCACTTCCTACTGAAGTTCCTCCGAATTTTAAAACTTTCATGTTTAGGTTGTAAAATTACATTGTTATTTTTCGTGGGGCAAAGATTGCACAAACTTGTTTATAAAGCAATAGTTTGTTTAAAATCTAACGTAATGATTAATTTTTGTAGAATGTAACAGCTACCCAGTTTTTATCTTCTTTGTAGCTTTGGTACTGAAGTCCCAAAGATTCTGCTTTTTCTCGGATCATAGGTAAATCCTGCAAATAGAATCCGCTCATCACCAAATAGCCTTGCTTGTTCAGGCTGGAGGTGTAATGGTGCATGTCGTTCAGCAGGATGTTTCGGTTGATATTTGCCAGAATAATATCGAAAGGCTGTTCTTCGGCTAACAGGGCAGCATCTCCGATGCGGATGGTAACCTGGTCTATGCCGTTGTTTTTCATATTTTCCATGGCATTGTTGAAGGCCCATTCATCGATGTCGATTCCCACAATTTCTTTAGCTCCCGCTTTAGCTGCCATAATGGAAAGGATACCCGTTCCGCATCCCATGTCCAAAACCCTTTTCCCTTGGATTTGTTCCTTGTGGGCAAGTATCGTTGCCAGCATCAGGGCGGTTGTCGAATGGTGTCCCGTTCCGAAACTCATTTTAGGCTCGATGATAATTTCATATTCGATACCGGGGATAGGGGCATGGAATCCGGCACGTACCAGAATCCGGTTGTCTACGACAATCGGCGTGAAATTTTCTTCCCACACTTTATTCCAGTCCTGGTCGGTAATTTCCCGGTAGGTGTAAGTGATGCGGTAGTTTTCTGCCAAAAAGGACAAAACTTCCAACTGGTCGATGGCCGGAGCATTGAAATCTTTAGCCGGGATATAGGCTTGAAATCCGTTATCCGTATAGGAAAACCCCTCATAGCCTATATTTCCGAGTTCGGCCATTAACAGGTCGGAAATATTTTCCGAATAAGGTTCGATGACAAAAGTAACTTCTGTTGAGTTCATTTTATATTAGCTTTTAAATATTGGCAAAGTTTCATTCTTCGATAAGCGGGGAAGATTCGGCATCCAGCCTCATTCTGATGCGCCATTCTTTGGGATAATAATTGTTGAGCCGGTTACCCAGGTTTTTCCCCCAGCCCAGAGCGATGTTGCGATGGGTCAGAAGCAGCCATTCCCCGTTTTGTCCGGCTGTGGGGATGTCCTCTTTCTTTAAATAAGTGAGGGCAGTGTTGAGGTCGGTTTCATACCGTGCACATTGTGTGCGTTCCAGTCCGGAAAATAGGGCGAGCGGATGCAGGTATTTTATTTTTTTATTGTTCATTTCTATGGCTTCACAGCCTTTGTAAATCACCCGTAGCTGGTTTTCCAATTCGCCGATAAAATCATAATGAGCCGCCGGGACGAAGCCGATTTGATTTTCCCGGACATAAGCGGTGAATTGTTCCGGATGCCCCAATAAAGAGGATAATGCTTGCGGTATCGGCATCGGTTTTGCCTTATTTTGTTTTTTGTTTTTCCGGATTGTCCGTTCCGTTCCTTCCTGTTTTTGCATCACCCCGATAAAGAATCCCTCTCCCCGGGTTTTATGAGGATAAAAATGATAGCCGAAAGCTTTGCTCGTTGCAGGTGTAATGGTATTGAACGAATGTTCTATTTTAATGCTCGTTCCTTCTAATTCTTCGGTGATCCATTCCAGAATCGCTTCATTTTCCCCCGGATTATAGGTGCAAGTACTGTAAATCAGAAAACCTCCCGGTTTTAGCGAATCCCAAATGTCCGATAAAATCCGTTTTTGCCTTTCGCTACATAGTTTTAGGTTTGCTTCGCTCCATTCGCTAATGGCTTTCGGATCTTTCCGGAACATTCCCTCTCCGGAACAGGGGGCATCTACTAAAATAAGGTCGAAAGCTCCTTCCAGATTTTGAAAATCAGAAGGATCATTGTTGCTGACTATCACGTCGGCACGTCCCCATTTGATGACATTTTCGCGAAGAATAGAAGCCCGGGAACGAATCACTTCGTTGGCCAGCAAGAGGCTACCTTCCGGCAGGAGGGAAGCCATTAGGGTGGATTTGCCTCCCGGAGCTGCACATAAATCCAATGCCCGTACGGGATGAGGTGGCAGGATTTGTTTAAGGACATGATGCAGGAACATGGAAGACGCTTCCTGCACATAGAATGCCCCACCGTGAAAACAAGGATTTAAGGTGAATATTGGACGTTCGTTCAAATAAATGCCATCCTCACACCAGGCGACTTGGTCTGCCGGAAGAGGAGTGTCCTCCGACGGAAAATCCATCGGTTTTTCCGGGTTGAGCCGGATGCTCACCGGAGGTGGAGTTTGCAGAGCCTGAAAAAAAGCTCCGGCCTCTTCCTTTAAAATGGTTTTCATGCGTTCTTCAAACGCGGGGGGCAATGAAGTCATAATATATTTAGTATATTTGCAGACAAAGTTACTATTTTATGGAAGTCAGGGAAAATTATAGTCTGAAAAACTATAACACATTCGGTATCGATGTTAAATGCCGCTATTTTGTGGAAAGTGATACGGAGTCGGAATTTTTGGAATTTGTTTCTTCTTATGAGCTAAAGCCGGAGGAAATTATGGTGCTGGGAGAGGGAAGTAATTTCCTGTTTACCGATGATTTTGACGGAACTGTGTTCTATCCCACCATTAAAGGTATGGAAATTGTAGAGGAAAATGATGAGCATGTGTGGGTGAGAATCGGTGCCGGAGAGATTTGGGACGATTTTGTAGCATGGGCGGTAGAGCAGGGATATGGAGGGGTGGAAAACCTGTCTTTTATTCCGGGACATGTGGGGGCGGCACCTGTACAAAATGTGGGAGCCTACGGCATGGAAGCGGGAGATACAATTGAAAGGGTAGAGGCCATACAGATAGAAGAAGCCCGGAAAGATGTGATCGATGCGGCAGATTGCCGTTTTGCATACAGGGACAGTATATTCAAAGGAGAGTGGAAGAATAAGTATATCATTACTTATGTGGTGTTCCGGCTAACCAAAGCTCCGGAATTTCGTTTGAATTACGGGAGTGTCCAGGAAGAGCTTCAAAAGTTGGGTGCAGTAAATTTAAAAAATATCCGCCAGGCGATCATTCATATCCGCCAGGCAAAACTGCCCGATGTGAAAGAGTTGCCGAACGCCGGGAGTTTCTTTAAGAATCCGGTTGTTCCCCGGGAACAGGCGGAACACCTGAAAAAAAAATATCCTGAATTACCCGTGTATCCGGTGGATGAAGAGCGGGTTAAGCTGGCTGCCGGCTGGCTGATCGAACAATGTGGCTGGAAAGGAAAAGATTTGGGGAAAGCCGGAGTATATGAAAAACAAGCTTTGATTTTAGTGAACCGGGCAGAAGCGAGCGGAGTGGAAGTTGCCCATTTGGCAAACGAAGTGAAAAAGAGTGTTTTCATGACTTTTGGAGTTTGGATAGAGCCGGAAGTATATGTGATTTGATAACCGCCCTTGAATGAAGGATAGGGAATAAAATAAGAATTATGGTGACAAAATACATTGAAAAGGTAAAGATATACAATCATTACACTAATTATAAGGGACGTTTGTTTATCAAAACGCTGTGCGACCTGTTTAATGATGTGGCTGAGGAGCAAACTGTTATTTATGGGGTTGATGTAGATACGATGAATAAACAGGGGATGACCTGGATGTTACACCGCTTGCATATTCAGTTGCATAAAATGCCGCAGCATTCGGAAGAGGTGGTGATTGAAACCTGGCCTTCGGGGATCGATCGTTTGTTTGCACTTAGGGACTACCGGATGTTGCGTAAGGACGGTGAAGTGCTGGTGCTGGCTACGTCAGAGTGGATGAGTATCGATTTGAATCGCCGTCGTCCGACCCGTTTGTCTGAAAAAGTCATTGACATCAGTTCCGGCCATCAGATTGAAAAAGTAGTACTTGCTCCAATTTTGGATGAAAAAGAGCCGGAGCCTCCGATGGAGGAGTGCCGGGATTTTACGGCTACTTTCGATAATATCGATTTCAACGGGCATGTTACCCAGGCTTCATATATGCGTTGGATTACCAACTCTTTGCCGTTTGATTTTTTGAAGAATCATATATTGGTAGAAGTAGAGGTGATTTATGCCCACGAGATCATGCCGGATAGCCATATTCATGCGGGGTATGCCATCGAGGAAAAGGAAGATAAGATTATCGTTTCCCACTGTTTAAAGAACGAGGCGGATACTTTGGTGCATTGCCGGGCAAAAACAATTTGGATACGGCATGAGGAAGGGAAGAAAGAGGGGAAGTGACCGGGGAAGCGGCTGCGGATAAGCTGCCGGAAGGGTGAAGCGGAATGGAGAGAAACAATACGGGAAGAACTGTATTGAAAAATGATATATGAAATAAACCGGGGAGATCGAAATTTTCTGATCTCCCCGGTTTTGTTTCGGAGTGAGTTTTGCCGTTTATAGACAAACCGTGAAACCCGGTATGCTGTATTAATTTTCTTCTACTTCGGGGGCAGCTATTGTTTTCTCGATCAGATAAACGTTACGGTCAGAAGCTGAGCGCGAAACAAGTTCAGCCACGAAACCGGCCAGAAAAAGCTGCGAGCCGATCACCATACAGGTGAGGGCGATAAAAAAGTAAGGACTGCTGGTAACCAGCGGGGCTTTGATGTTGTTAGACATGGCGATCAGCTTATCGATACCCAGCCACCCGGCAGATATAAAGCCGATGATAAACAACAATGTGCCCAGTGCCCCGAATAAATGCATGGGCTTTTTGGCAAAGCGGGTGATAAATGTAATCGATAGTAAATCCAGGAATCCATTCACAAAGCGACTCAGGCCGAATTTTGTCGTCCCATACTTGCGTGCCCGGTGCTGAACGATTTTCTCTCCGATTTTAGAAAAACCTGCCTGTTTCGCTAAAATGGGAATATAACGATGCATTTCTCCGTAGACCTCGATATTCTTGATGACTTTGTTTTTGTAGGCTTTCAGTCCGCAATTAAAATCGTGCAGGTTTTTTATGCCCGAAAACTTCCGGGCTGCTGCATTGTATATCTTTGTAGGAATGGTTTTGGAAAGCGGGTCGTATCTTTTCTTTTTCCAGCCGGACACCAGATCGTAGTCTTCCTCCATCACCATGTGGTAGAGAGCCGGAATTTCGTCCGGGCTGTCCTGCATATCGGCGTCCATCGTGATAACGACATCTCCCTGGGCCACTTGAAAACCACAGTGTAAAGCTGCGGACTTCCCGTAGTTGCGCCTGAATTTGATCGCCTTTATACGGGGATTTTGGGCAGAAAGCGATTCGATGACCTGCCAGGAGGTGTCGTTGCTGCCGTCGTCCACCATAACTATTTCGTAAGTGAAGCGATGGGCATCCATTACCCTGGCAATCCATGCCGATAGTTCGGGAAGGGATTCGTCTTCATTATAGAGAGGTACGATAACTGAAATATCCATAGGTTGTTATAATTGTTGTTCCGGAGCTTTTTTTCGGAGCATTCCTGCCAGGAGTAACGAAAAAATGAATCCTGAAAATATTCTGCTGAAGATTTCGGAAAAGCCGATACTGTAAGAGGTGGTGAAAGCCCGCATCATATCGCTTAAAGAATCTGCGATGGACGAGTTGGCATATACTTCCCTCAGGGTTGCATCGATGGTTTCCAGATACTGGTCTTTTAAATCGGGTAATGCCTGGTAAAGGATAACGGTATATATCCCATATATCAGGGAGGCTACACCGATGATATAGGTGCATGTTCCCAGAGCATGTCCGTAAGTGATCGCTCCGCCCAACACATCTTCCCGGTATTTACGCACACCGATGAATGTGCCTGCGATGGTGAGCAGCATGAGGATATTGTTCAGGTTCGGATTGGCGGCAATGGGCTTCCCTGTGGTTAAAAATACCCAGGAAGTGATCACAAAACTCAATCCCATGATTGCTCCGAACAGGCTGTTTTGACTGAAAAAAGTGTGTTTTTCTGTTTTCTCCATTTTCACAGGTGTTAAAATAAAGGAGCGTTGCTTCTCAGGTAAATTTTTTCACCTTCCACAGGCTCGCTTTTTTCTCCCATATAATTATACTTTTTCAGGTTTTTGATCCTGACTCCGTATATTTGGGAAATTTCATATAGTGTGTCTCCGGCTTTCACACGGTGGAATTCATAACCTCTGGCAGCTTTCCGTTTTTTGTTTTTCAGGAAAATGATCTGTCCTTTTTCCACCGTTAAATCTGCCTTATCGTTATATTGCATCAGTTTTTTTAGCTTTATGCCATAATATTGGGAAATCTTGTCGAGTGAATCGCCATCCTGAATTTCGATACATATGATGCCGTTACGCATTTCTTCCCGTTTTTTATAGCTAAGAGAACCGGGACGGTTTTCCGGACTTAAACTTTCTGCATATTCTTCAGCGCTGATGCTATGGCCTCCCGGCTTCGTGATCAGGCGATCGAACTTATACAACTCTTCTTCCTCGATAATCTTAATTAATCTTTCTGCATACTGCGGATTGGTGGCATATCCGGCGGCTTTCAGTCCGCGTGCCCAGGCCTTGTAATCGGTCGTGGGAATGTCGAACAGGCTGGAATAGCGGGGACGCGTTGTCAGAAAGGTGCTATGGTCAACCCAGGACTGTTCCGGATTTTTATATTTTCGGAAACACTCGTCCGAAAGGTCGTCGTCCATGTGGTAGGTGGCGCCCGTCCAGTCGTGGCATTTAATGCCGAAAAGATTATTGGCGTTTACACATAGTTCTGATTGGCCGCATCCTGATTCCAGTATGCCCTGTGCCAGTTTGATGCTGGCGGGGATTCCGGTGCGTTCCATTTCTTTAATCGCAATGTGTTTGTATTTGCGAATAAATTCTTTGCGTGTTTCTGCCTGAGTCAGTGTGGCGGAAAGGAGCAAAATGCAGATCAGAAGAAAACCGTGTATTTGTTTCATAATATCAGATTCGTTATCTTGGATTGATGTGATAAATTTTGTTATTCCCTTTTCTCTTTCTTTTTCTTAGTTTATCTTAGGGGTGTAAAATTAATAAAAATAACGAATGGATAAAAACGAACTCAGGTTAGATTATTCCGTGTATCGAAATTCTTTCCCGGAAGAATACCGGAACTTGTGTGAAGAGGCGATAAAGGCTACGGATCGGTCGTATAGCATATATTCTAAATTTTCTGTCGGGGCTGCTCTTTTACTGGATAACGGCTCGGTGCTTACCGGGACAAATCAGGAAAATGTGGCTTACCCCAGCGGAACTTGTGCGGAACGTACGGTGTTGTTTTATGCCGGCTCCACTTATCCCGATGTCGGTGTAACAGCATTGGCTATCGCGGCCTGCTATCGGGGGGCGCTGACGGAAACATTCACACCTCCTTGTGGGGCTTGCCGTCAGGTGATGGCCGAGGTGATAAAACGTTACGGAAAAGATTTCGATGTGATAATGATCGGGCAGAAAGAAACCGTTGTGTTAAAAGCTTCTGCGTTGTTGCCTTTTTCTTTTGATTTTTAATCACCGTGGAAAGCTGTTTTTGAAAAGCGGGGCATAGCCCTTAGGTGAACGGGTTTTATGTTTTGGCTTTGAGTGAAGGAAACACACTTTTTGCCGATGGCGATGTCATTGTAAAGCGATATATCCGTCCGGAACGTTCAATTTAAAAGTGGATTCGATCATCGACCGAACCCACTTTTTTCGTTTTAATACTTTATTTCAGTATATAGACCACGGGATAAAAGTATATCCGCCGGGCTTATTCGTTGAAACTGAATTTCACCCGGTTTACAATAGAGCGTCCCAATGTCAGCTCGTCCGTATACTCCAGGTCGTTGCCGATAGAAATACCTTTGGCAATTGTGCTGATGGTCAGGTGTTCTTTGTTTTTCAGCTTCTTGAAGATATAATATCCGGTCGTGTCTCCTTCGATTGTGGCGCTGAGGGCAAAGATAATTTCTTTGATGTCGTTCTGTTCCACCCGTTCCAGCAGGGTGGGAATATGGAGATCGGCGGGACCGATGCCGTCCATCGGGGAAATGATTCCTCCCAACACATGATACACCCCGTTAAACTGGGAGGTAGCCTCGATGGAAATAATGTCTTTGATGTTTTCAACGATGCAAATCACGGAGCGGTCACGTTTGATGTCTGTACAGATTTCGCAAAGGTCGCCGTCGGTGATATTATGGCATTGGTGGCATTCACGGATATTCTTTTTTAATTCGTCGATCGTACGGGCGAACGTATGAACTTCCTGTTCGTTTTTTTTCAGTAAATGAAGCACGAATTTCAATGCCGTTTTTCTGCCGATTCCCGGTAAAGAAGCAAACTGTTCTACTGCTTTGTCCAACAGTTTGGATGATGAGCTTTGCATATCTTAGTCCTCGTTATTCCTCTTCTTTTTTGAAATGAATATCTCTCAACATCATTTGGATGTCTGTTTTACCCATAAATTCGTTTTCCTGAAGGGTATAACAAATATCGAAGAAGCTGCCGGAATTAACCTGTTCATACAGGTTGCCCATGCCGAATCCGATACCGCTCCGGTCGTTGCAGGCACGGGTATCGTCCACCACCACCAGCTTCAAATGCTCGTTGTTGCGTCCCACTTTTTTCGTGCCTATGAAATTAATCACATTTTCGGTCATAAAGACCGGAATCGTGTTGTTAGGGCCAAAAGGTGCGAATTTTTGCAGCATATTATACAAATCGGGGGTGATGTCCGAGAGCTTGATTTGGGCATCGATATTGATTTGCGGGGTGAGCATTTCTTCATTGATCGTTTCGCTGACGATTTGTTCGAATTTAGCTTTGAACGCCTCGATATTTTCCAGCTTTAAGGTCAGTCCCGCAGCATATTTATGGCCTCCGTAGTTTTCCAGGTATTCACTGCATTGCGAAATGGCGTAATACAGGTCGAAACCTTCGACCGACCGGGCGGAACCCGTTGCCAATCCATTGGATTCGGTCAGGATGATCGTGGGGCGGTAGAACGATTCGGTGAGCCGGGATGCGACAATTCCGATCACGCCTTTGTGCCAGCCCGGATTGAACAAAACCGTCGTTTTTTTTGAAGGCTCTATCACCGAATGGGTGATATGTTCGATGGCTTCTTCGGTAATATCGTGGTCGAGTTTTTTCCGCTGGTCGTTAAAATTGTTAATGTCGCTGGCGATTTCGTTGGCTGAAAATTTTTCGTCGGCGGTCAGCAAGGCCACGGACTTCCTGCCCGATTCCACCCGTCCGGCTGCGTTGATACGCGGTCCGATCCGGAAAACAATATCGTTGATGGTGATTTCCTTATCGATCCCTGAAATCCGGATAATAGTTTTCAGGCCTAAGCTGGGATTGCTGTTCAACTGTTGCAATCCGTAGTAAGCCAGAATCCGGTTTTCACCTGTGATCGGAACAATGTCGCTGGCAATGCTTACGCATAATAAATCCAGCAGTTTGTAAAGTTCGGACATCGGCAGATTGTGCTTTAAGCTATGCGCTTGCACCAGCTTAAAACTCACACCGCATCCACTGAGCCATTTGTAAGGATAATTGCAGTCTTTTCTTTGGGGATCGAGCACAGCAACGGCTTCGGGCAAGGAGTCACCCGGCGTGTGGTGGTCACAGATTATGACATCCACTTGCTTTTCCTGTGCATAACGCACTTTTTCCACGGCTTTAATTCCGCAGTCCGTAATCAGCATGAGTGAAAAGCCGTTTTCTGCGGCGTAATCGATTCCTTTAACCGACACACCGTATCCTTCCGTGTAGCGATCGGGAATGTAATATTCCAGATTGTTTTCGTTACATTTATGTTTCAGGTATTTATAGAGCAGGGCTACCGCTGTGGTGCCGTCTACATCATAATCCCCGTATATCAGTATCTTTTCATCCTGTGCTATGGCACAATCCAACCTTTCTACCGCCTTGTCCATGTCCTTCATCAAAAAGGGATCGTGCAACATATTCAGGGAGGGGTAGAAAAAGGCTTGTGCTTCTTCTGCACTATTTATTCCTCGTTGTAGCAAAAGATTTGCTATCACAGGGTTACAGTTTAGTTTCTTTGCGAGTTCCTCTATTTTATTTTCTTCCGGAGGTGTATTGATTACCCATCTTTTTTTCATTATACTTTTTTCCAATTCTGATACAAAGAAGCAGAAATTCCTTCTTATTTCAAAGTTAAAAACCGATTAATTTGTAGAAACGAAACCGGAGGTTTGTGAAATTTAAAATTAATCAGCTCTGTAACAAAAATTTGCAATAACTACTTTACGGATTATTTTTACGATTGGTTTTTACCTTTTCCGTCTTTTCTCTTTTCTTTTTTTACTATCTTTGCACGTCAATTATGTATTGATCGATTTAAATATTTGATATTAAAATAATTAAATAATATAAAGATGAGTTTTACCGAATTAAGCGAACAGGAGGTAATCCGAAGGAATTCATTAAGTGAATTGGAGAAATTGGGTATTGAAGCCTATCCGGCTGCCGAATTTCAAGTAACGGCACATGCGGCGGACATCAGGGAAGAGTTCGACGATGCTGCCGAAGCCCGTAACGTGGTGATTGCAGGAAGAATGATGAGCCGAAGGATTATGGGTAAAGCTTCATTTTTTGAATTACAGGATGCTACCGGACGTATTCAGGTGTATGTGAGCCGGGACGATATTTCGAACGACGAAAATTCAACCGCTTATAACACCGTGTTCAAGAAATTGATGGACATCGGGGATATTGTCGGGGTAAAAGGTTTTGTGTTCCGCACCCAGACCGGAGAAATTTCTGTGCATGCCAAAGAATTGACCATGTTGTCGAAATCTTTGCGTCCGCTCCCGGTGGTGAAAGAAAAAGACGGAAAGTTATTCGATGCCTTTACCGATCCGGAACAGCGTTACCGCCAGCGTTACCTCGACCTGATCGTTAATCCGCAGGTGAAAGATGTTTTTGTGAAGCGGACGAAGATGATCAATGCGATTCGTAATTTTTTCAATTCCAAAGGATACCTGGAGGTGGAAACACCCGTGTTGCAATCTATTCCCGGAGGTGCTTCCGCACGCCCGTTTATCACGCATCACAATGCGCTGGATATTCCGTTGTATTTGCGTATTGCAAACGAGTTATACCTGAAACGTCTGATTGTTGGCGGATTCGAGGGGGTTTACGAATTTTCCCGGAATTTCCGTAACGAAGGTATGGACCGGACACATAACCCGGAATTTACCTGTATGGAAATTTACGTGGCCTATAAGGATTATCTGTGGATGATGAATTTCACCGAAGAAATGATCGAAACGGCGGCTTTGGCGATCAATGGCTCGACGAAAGCGGTTATCGGTGAGCATGAAATCGATTTTAAACGTCCTTTCCGCCGTGTTCGTATGGCGGATGCGATTAAAGAATATACAGGCTATGATATTGAAAAAATGTCGGAAGAGGAATTATACAACGCTTGTGTGGAAATGAATATCCCTGTGGATAAAACGATGGGGAAAGGAAAGCTGATCGATGAAATTTTCGGGGAGAAATGTGAAGCTCATTATATTCAGCCGACTTTCATTTACGATTATCCGAAAGAGATGTCGCCTCTGACTAAAAAACATCGTCAAAATCCCGATTTGACCGAACGCTTTGAACTTTTCGTAAACGGGAAAGAGGTGGCGAACGCTTATTCGGAATTGAACGATCCGATCGATCAGCTGGAGCGTTTCCAGGATCAGTTGAAATTGCAGGAACGTGGTGATGATGAGGCTATGTATATCGATTACGATTTTGTAAGGGCCCTGGAATATGGAATGCCTCCTACCTCCGGTATGGGAATCGGTATCGACCGGCTTTGCATGTTCCTGACCAATAGCCCTTCTATTCAGGATGTGTTGTTTTTCCCGCAAATGAAGCCGGAGAAAAAAGCTGTGATCGACTCGGATGAGAAGTTCGAAGAATTGGGTATGCCGAAAGAGTGGATCGAGGTGGTGAAAAAGGCCGGGTTCCTGACCGTAGAAGCCCTGAAGGCTGTGGAGAATCCTAATAAATTACACCAGCAATTGTGTGGAATTAACAAAAAAGACAAACTGGGGCTGGCGGCACCCACCCCGGAAGATGTGAAGAATTGGTTGAAGTAATTTCAAAAAATTAGTATATTGCGGTTTACAATATCTGCTATGTGACAGTGGCTTGTAAACCGCAATTTTGTTTTTAAAGTATCATTTCATGGAAATACCTGAAAATCCCAGGATAGCGGTGGTGGGCGGTGGTAGCTGGGCTACTGCGATCGCCAAAATATTGACCGAAACCAATGAGCATATCAATTGGTTTATGAGGAATATTGAGACGATTGAAGCCTTTAAAGAACTGAAGCATAATCCCCGCTACCTTTGTGCAGTCGATTTCGATTTGTCGCGGATCACTTTCACCGATAATCTGGACAAGCTGATCGAGATGTCGGATATTATCATCTTTGCCATTCCCAGTGCTTTTTTGAAAACAGTATTGGGGCGGGCGAATTGCTCGCTGGAAGGAAAGATCGTGGTTTCGGCCATCAAAGGCCTGATTCCGGACGACAATCTGATCATTGCCGAATTTTTCAATCAATACTATGATGTGCCTTTGGAACAGGTGGTTGTGATTTCCGGACCTTGCCATGCGGAGGAAATAGCTTTGGAACGCCTTTCCTATCTCACTTTTGCCTGTCACGATACGCGGGTTGCCCGCCAGGTGTCGCAATTGTTTAATTGCCATTATGTAAAGACTACGATTTCCGATGATATTTATGGCACAGAATATGCTGCTGTCATGAAGAATATTATTGCAATTGCGGCAGGAATTTGCCACGGATTGCGTTATGGCGATAATTTTCAGGCGGTTTTGGTTTCCAATGCGATACAGGAAATCGAACGTTTTGTCGCTGTGGTGCATCCGATAGAACGGGACATTAAGAGTTCGGCCTACCTGGGCGATTTGCTGGTGACCGCTTATTCGCAATTTAGCCGGAATCGCACTTTCGGTACGATGATCGGTAAGGGCTATTCTGTGAAATCGGCGCAAATGGAAATGCTGATGATTGCCGAGGGCTATTTCGGCGTAAAGGGTATTTATGAGATCAACCAGCAATATCATGTCAATATGCCGATAACCAATGCGGTCTATAATATACTTTATGAACGGATCAGTCCCGCCATGGAAATCCGTTTGCTGACCGAGCAATTAAGATAAAATGCTGATGTGACGGATGGGATGAGCGGTGAGGATTTCAGCTTTAAACCATTTGATAACTAAAAGCCTAAGATATAAACTATGTTTTCTCTCATTGAAGTAACCGATAAAAAGCAGGAAGAAGCTTTTATTCAACTTCCTGTGGAGTTGTATAAAGGAAATGAATATTGGATAAGACCACTGGATAACGACATTCGTAATGTGTTCGATAAGGATAAAAATCCTTGTTTTAAGCATGGGGAATGTGTTCGCTGGCTATTGCTGGACGAGCGGGGGAAATGCGTGGGGCGTGTGGCTGCTTTCGTTAATGGTAAAACTTGTCGGCTGGATAAATATTTGGTGGGACAAATGGGATTTTTTGAATGTATCGACAATCGGGAGGCGGCTTTTATGCTGTTCGATAAGTGCCGGGAATGGCTTGAAAGCCGGGGAATGGAAGCCATGGAAGGGCCTGTGAATTTCGGGGAGCGTTTAGAGTGGTGGGGGTTGCTGGTGAATGGTTTCGATAAAACTCCGAATTATGCCATGCCTTATACGCAAGCTTATTATATTCCTTTCTTTGAAGAATATGGCTTTCGGGACTATTTTAAGCAATTCACCTACCGCACGAAGCTGGTCATGGAAAGTTTGTCGAAGCTGGTGGTGTGGAAAGCCGACCGTTTGCTGAAAGATCCGGATTATTCTGTGCATACCTATCGGGAGATCGGAAAACAAAGAGCTGTCGATTCCCTGCTGGAAGTGTATAATAAAGCCTGGAATTTAGAGGTACACGGGGTGGACGGAATCACCAGAGAACAAGTGGAGACTATTTATAAGGCCCTGCAACCCATCATCGACGAAGACCTGATTTATTTTGCCTACCATAAGGATGAGCCGATCGGTTTCTTTTTGATGTTTCCGGAGTTGAACCAGGTGATAAAACATGTAAACGGTAAGTTGAATTTGCCGGGCATCGTGAAGTTTTTCTACTATAAAAATGTCAAAAAAATCAGTGTGGCTTTGGGGCAATTGTTCGGAGTGGTGCCTGAATTTCAGTCGAAGGGAGTAGAAGCCGCTATGATTAAACGGTTCTGTGAGCAGATCGTAGCCCGGAATAGCCATTACAAATATTTGGAAATGAATTGGATTGGAGACTTTAATCCTCAAATGGTGCATCTGATGGAATATATTGGAGCTTCACTTGCTAAAACCCATGTTACTTACCGGAAATTGTTCCGTGACGATATTGAATTTGTTCGTTCGGCGGATAAATAAAATGGTCGATCTCTCCGGCAGATGTTTCTTTGCCTTGAGCAGACGGAAAATGTTTTTGTTTCAGGTGTTTCTCTGTCTTTGACGATTCAGGTGTTTTCGGAGCAGGGTGGGAGTGAGGCAATAGATTAATTGTGCCCGCTTCCATTGATAGCATCGCTGGAATACGATCAGGGCTGTTGCGATGAATAACGCAGCGCCCACAGCGGCCTGTAAAGGCAACCAAATCAGGCCTTCACGGGGTAGTAAAAGCGGAATGAACGCCAATGCTCCGGCCGGAGCGAAATATTTCCCTGTCCATTCGAAAATGAGGAATAGAATGACTGCAATACTGAAAGCCACTACCGTTTCGGGCAGGTGGAAATAATAATAACCTATGATTTGGCAGGCTGTCCCCAGTGTGGCGGCAGTAACTAAAAACAGGAACACCTGTGTGGGACGATTCCTGAATCCGGCTTTGGAATGGACAAATTCTGCAAAAGTTACCATTAAAGGCGGTAGAATGAGGTAGGGATAATCCATATAGAGGGCTATGCCGGAAATAAACCCTACAAAGCCGGATAGGATCACCCAGCGCCCGATGTCCTTCACGCCTTGTTTCCGGTGCTGAATGGCGGGAAGCTGGCGCCGGATATTGAATTTTTCCAGTATTTTTTGTCCGGCAACCGCCAATACGGACATCGCGAAGACTGTCACCGGATAAACGATGCTTTCCGTATGGAGTAAAACGGGTAGTACACAGGCGGAAATCAGGGGAATCAGTGTTGTCCGGCTCACTAACAGGCAAAATCCGGCGAAAGCAAATGCCAGACACAGATTAGAGAGGTAAGGCCAGGGGGAATAGCGCACGATGGAGATTCCCGCTATTGCTCCGACGGACATCAGGAGTACGATTTGCCAGCGTTTCACGTTCCACACCCGTTTGTCTACGAGTAATAAGCCGATAGTCAGAGCTACCATTTCGGGAAAAAGTACCTCTTTTTCATCCGTCCACTCCGCTACACCAACCATTAACAAGATTAGCAGCAACGACAGAATATATCTTATTGGCTTTTTACGATCCATGAGCAGGATTAAAACAGGGCAAAGATATAAAAAAGACACCCTGATTCAGAGTGTCTTTTGTTTTATATTCTTCCGATTTTATATCCGCGTGAGTTGCTTTGTATTAATTTCCGTGTTTAGAGTGAAGTTTCAGGCGCATCAGGCGCAGGTCTTCCTCGGCATACTCTCCCTCAAATTCATCGAAAGCTTCGGATATATTATCGGAAGGGGCTTCCATAAAATAATCCATGATCTCTTGCTGTTGTTCTTCGTCCAGAATTTTGTTGATGTAATAGTCCGTGTTCAATTTGGTTCCTGAGAATACGATAGCTTCCATTTCCTTGATCAATTCGTCGAACGATAGTCCTAAGGCCGAGGCGATGTCTTCGAGGTCGATTTTCCGGTCGATGTTCTGGATGATGTACACCTTGAACTTCGATTTGTTGGCTACGGTTTTTACCACCATATCCTGTGCGCGTTCGATCTCGTTATCCTCTACATACTGTTTGATGATTTCCACGAACTCTTTCCCGTATTTCTGGGCTTTTCCTGCTCCTACGCCTTGAATGTTGGCTAATTCTTCCAGCGTGATCGGGTAGTTGGTGCACATATCTTCCAGTGAAGGATCCTGGAAAATAACATAAGGAGGCAGATTATTGGTTTTAGCGATTTTCTTCCGCAGGTCTTTTAAGATGGCAAATAACGTACTGTCGAGGGCAGATACTCCACCTTTTTCCTGTATCTTTTCTTCTTCTTCCTCGTTTTCGTCAAAATTGTGGTCTTCCATTAGCATAAACTCTTTAGGGTCATCCAAGAATTTCTGACCTTCTTCTGTTAATTTGATTACTCCATATTGTTCAATATCTTTTTCGATGAACGAACTTACCAGTGCTCTCCGGTAGACCATTGTCCAGAAATGACGGCTTTTTTCAGAACCTGAACCGAACATTTCAAGTTTGTCGTGTTTGTATGATTTTACCGCAGAATCGGCTTCGCCAATCAGGATATTGACTAAGTGTTCTATTTTAAATTTCTCTTTTACTTCGCTTACCAGGCTAAGGGCATCGAGCATGAATTCCTTGCCTTCAAATTCTTTTTTCGGATACAGGCAGTTGTCACAACAGCCACAGTTTTCTTCTTCGTAGGTTTCTCCGAAATAGTGCAGCAATACTTTCCGCCGGCAGAGTGATGTTTCTGCGTAGGCTACCGTTTCCATCAGCAGTTGTTTCCCGATTTCCTGTTCTGCAATCGGTTTGCCCTGCATGAATTTTTCCAGTTTTTGTATATCCTTATAGCTGTAATAGGTCAGGCAAATACCTTCTCCGCCGTCGCGTCCCGCGCGTCCGGTTTCCTGATAATAGCCTTCCAGACTTTTGGGAATATCGTAGTGAATCACGAAACGCACGTCTGGCTTGTCGATTCCCATGCCGAATGCGATTGTGGCTACAATGACATCCACTTCTTCCATCAGGAATTTATCCTGATTGGCACTCCGGGTATTGGCATCCATGCCTGCGTGGTAGGGAGCAGCTTTGATACCGTTGATACACAACATCTCGGCCAGTTCTTCCACCTTCTTCCGGCTCAGACAGTAAATAATACCGGATTTACCTTCGTGGTTTTTGATAAATTTGATAATGTCTTTATTCGTATCGCCTACCTTGGCACGCACTTCATAATAAAGGTTGGGACGGTTGAATGAAGATTTAAACACCTGTGCGTCGAGCATATCCAGGTTTTTCTGAATATCGTTTTGCACTTTCGGTGTGGCGGTTGCAGTCAGGGCAATGATCGGAGCTTTCCCGATTTCCTCTACAATCGGGCGTATTTTCCGGTATTCCGTACGGAAATCGTGTCCCCATTCGGAAATACAATGTGCTTCGTCCACAGCAAAGAAAGATATTTTTATTTTCTTCAAAAATTCGACATTGCTTTCTTTCGTCAGCGATTCCGGCGCAACGTATAATAGTTTGGTTTTGCCCGATAGGATGTCCTCTTTTACGTTTAAAATCTCATTTTTGGAAAGAGAAGAATTTAAGAAATGAGCGATCCCCTCCGCTTCGGAGAAAGAGCGCATTGCATCGACCTGATTTTTCATCAGGGCGATCAATGGAGAGATCACGATGGCAGTTCCCTCCAACAGCAATGCTGGTAATTGATAACACAGCGACTTGCCGCCGCCTGTCGGCATTAATACAAATGTGTTATTTCCTTCCAACACGTTCCTAATAATGGCTTCTTGATTTCCTTTGAAATGATCGAACCCAAAATACTCTTTTAACTTTGCATGTAAATCAATCTGCAATCCCATTGTATTAATAAATAATTTCTGCACACCTTTTTGACAAAGAGCTGCAAATTTATAACTTAATTTGTACGAACAAACAAAATTGGCACAATAAATGTTGTCACCACTAATATGGGTTAAACTGACAAAAAATGGTACCTTTGCCATTAGTAAAGTTATAGTAAAAAAATATTGAATCCATCATTTTTGGAGGATTTTTTTCCTATAAATCTTATCTATTATTTTATGGTATTGTTAAGCATTTTGTGAAATGGTTGATATAAAGAATGTTGCAAAAAAAGTCATTTTAGAAGAATCGGAAGCTATCAGAAATTTAGCTAATTATATCGATGATGATTTTGAAAAAGTTGTAAATCTGATCTATCAGAGTAAAGGCAGAGTGATCGTGACCGGAATAGGGAAAAGTGCCATCATTGCACAGAAGATCGTGGCTACCTTGAACTCGACAGGCACGCCTTCGGTGTTCATGCATGCTGCCGACGCGATTCACGGTGACCTGGGCATGATTTGCCATGATGATGTGGTGATTTGTATTTCGAAAAGCGGGAATACTCCTGAAATTAAAGTGCTGATTCCTCTGATCCGGAATGTCGGCAACGAGCAGATTGTCGCTATGGTTTCGAACACCGATTCCTTTCTGGCCAAGAATGCCGCCTATGTCTTGAAAGCGCAGGTGGAAAAAGAGGCTTGCCCGAACAATTTAGCTCCGACGAACTCGACAACGGCTCAACTGGTGATGGGCGATGCGCTGGCAATCAGTTTGATACAGTGCCGTAGCTTTTCGAGCCGCGATTTTGCCAAATACCATCCGGGGGGATCGCTGGGAAAACGTTTATATACGAGGGTGTCTGATGTGTATGATCAGGAAAACAAACCTCATGTTGCGCTGGAAGACGGAATCCGGCGGGTGATCCTGGAAATGTCGGGAGGACGTTTGGGGGCTGTGGCTGTGACCGACGGACAGGATAAATTGTTGGGAATTGTAACCGACGGGGACTTGAGGCGTATGTTAGAGAAATATAAAGATGTAGACGGATTGAAAGCAAAAGATATTATGTCGGTATCTCCGAAAGTTATTTCCGAAGAAGAACTGGCTTATAATGCTTTTCGGTTAATGGAAAAAAACAGTATCACCCAATTGGTCGTGATCGGGGAAGGGAATGTATATAAAGGAATGGTGCATTTGCACGACATTCTTCGGGAAGGAGTGGTTTGATAAGCGGAAAATAAAGCGAATATTTATAAAAAATACAGGGAGAGTGGAATAGGAAACGGATTGGAATGTTCAGGGAGTTTGGTTGATATAAAACTATGCAGGTGAAAAGAATAGTATCGGTTGTTATTTTGATATTGCTGGCGAATGTACTTTGTGCCCAAAGCACGAAAGTCAGGGGAAAGGTGACCGATGCGAAAACCGGAGAACCTTTGCCGTTGGTGAATATCTTCTTTACGGGGACAACGATCGGAATGACCAGTGATTTCGACGGCGTTTATTTTTTGGAAACCCGCGAAGAAGTGTCTGAACTGCAAGCTTCTTTTGTGGGATATGCCCCTCAAGGCATAAAGATCAAGCCGGGAACCTATAATGAAGTTAATTTTCGGTTAGAGCCGATAAGCTACGGACTGGAGGAAGTGGTCGTCGGATTGGGTGATAATCCCGCGCATGCCGTCCTGCGAAATATTATCCGGAATAAATACCGGAATAATCCTGCCGAAATGGCACAATACAAATACTCCGCCTATACGAAAATGGAGTTGGATATAACCAATATAAAACCTTATTTTAAAAATAAAAAGCTCCAGAAAAATTTCGGTTTTGTTTTTAACTACATGGACACTTCCGTTATTACCGGTAAGGCCTTTTTGCCCGTGATGATCTCGGAAACCAGTGCCGATTGTTATTACAGGCGTTCTCCCCGGCTGAACCGGGAAGTGATCAATGCTTCCCGTATATCGGGTATCAAGGAAGATTATACCATAGCCCAGTTTACAGGAAGGATGCACGTGGATGTGAATTTCTACGAGAATTATCTTTCGGTATTCGAAGTCCGCTTTGCCAGTCCGCTTTCCGACCACGGATTGCTGTATTATAATTATTTTCTGGTAGATAGCTTATACAAAGACGGGCGAAAAATCTATAAAATGCGCTTTCATCCCAAAGGGGTTTCGACCCCGGTGCTCGACGGAGAAGTGAACATCGACTCCGCCACCTGGGCATTGGAGTCGGCAAAGGTTAAAATGATGAAAGGGGTGAACGTGAACTGGATTCGGGATTTGGTGCTGGAAACACAGTTTCAGCTATTGAACGATTCGATCTGGTTCATGAAACAGGATAAGTTATTTGCGGATTTTACCATTCAGATGCGGGATTCTTCCAAACTCATGGCGTTTCTGGGACATCGGCAGATTGATTATTCGAATGTGGAAATGGGGGCGGAGTTTGCCGAAGAGGTTTTGAAAGCCGATAACAATGTGGTTATGGGAAAAGACGTATTGAAAAATGATGATGCCTTTTGGGACACTTTGCGCCCTAACCCTTTGTCGGAGAAAGAGAGGCAGATTTATGGCATGGTCGATTCCGTGAAAAACACCCCTTTGTATAAAAACATTTATGAATTTGTAAACACGATATTATTTGGGTATTACGATACCAAATACGTGGGTTTCGGGCCTTATTATAAATTATATAGCTTTAATAAGCTGGAAGGCAACCGTTTCCAGTTCGGAGCCCGGACAACCAGTGACCTGAGTAAGAAAATCCAGCTCCGGGGATATGTCGCTTATAGCACCAAAGACAAGAAAGTAAAAGGTGGCGGGGGGGTGACTTACCTTTTCAATGAGCAGCCCACGTCCATGCTGACCGTGAACTATAAGCACGATGTATTGCAACTGGGGGCGGGGATCAATGCATTCTCCGAAAGCAACATCCTGAGTTCTATTTTTTCCCGGGGGAATAACGACCGCCTTAGTCCGGTGGATCAATGGGATATTAATTACGAAAAGGAATGGAGGCATGGCGTGACAAATATTTTTGCTGCCCAGTTGCGGAAAATATATCCTTCGCCTTACGTACAGTTCATCCGCCCCGACGGAACGATGGAAAGTTCGGTGAACACCACCTCATTGGGGGTGAAAACCCGTTGGTCGAAAGATGAAATTATCGTGCGCAATACATTTGAAAAATTTTCGATGGGATCGGACTATCCGATTATCAGCCTGGATTTATCGGCGGGGGTAAAAGGAATCCTGAATAATGATTACGAGTATTACCGGGCCGAGCTGGCATGGTCGCATTATTTTGACATTGCTCCGCTGGGACGTTCTTATTATGTGGTGACCGGAGGAAAGATTTTTGGAAAAGTGCCTTATCCGTTGCTGAAATTACATGAAGGTAACGCCACCTATTTTTATGATTCTTATGCTTATTCCTGTATGAATTTTTACGAATTCGCATCCGATTTGTGGGGCAGTATATGGTGGGAACATCATTTTAAGGGCTTTTTCCTGGGAAAAATCCCGTTGATGAAAAAGTTGAAATGGCGTGAGGTATTTACTTTTAAAGCCTTGTGGGGAACATTGAGTGACAAAAATAACGGTAGTTTAGCCGATACGAAAGCCCTGCTCTTATTTCCTGCCGGGATGTCTTCTGTGTCTAAACCATACATGGAGGCCGGGCTCGGCATTGAGAATATTTTCCGTATTCTGCGGGTGGATGCCATCTGGCGTTTAACTCACCGCCACGACCGGGAGGGACAGAAAGTCCAGAATTTTGCCGTCAATTTTTCTTTATATCTGAATTTCTGATTTTTTTCATGGGGAGAATGGAGTGGCCTGTGTCGGGGTATGCCCGGAATCTCCGAAATGATTTATTTTATCTATTTTCCATTTTCCTATTTTGACCTGTTTTTGATGAAATCGGATTTATGCTGCTATAAGCGATCTTCTTATGATTTTTCCTAATTTTATTTATCTTTGTAATCAATAGGGCATTTAATATATTTATCTGAATGGCGGCGGGAAGAGCAGGGGCGTAGTATTTTTAGTAACGGTTTGGAAAGAAGGTAATCGTATAAATTACTACGTGTGGCATTTCCGGTAAACAGTTCTAATGTAAAATTGCAAAGCTAAAGCGGATTCAAATAGTTCTTTTGGATAAAAAGTAGCAAGGTCTATAATTTCTTGTGCGGAATTAAAAAATAGTACGAAAATATCAGGTTCACTTTCGGGAGGAGACTCTGGAAGTGGGATATAATATAGTTTTTGAATGATTTTGTGAGATGAAAAAAATAATCCATACCATACAGACGATTTACCCCATCTCTGCCGGGGCTCTCGAAGCTTTTCAGGCACTCCTGACTCCCTGCCATTTTGCCAAGCGCGAACAGCTTGTGAAGGTGGGTAGCTATTGTCGTTCGATCTATTTTATCGAACGGGGCATGACGCGCCATTATTGGCTTGTCGATGGCGAGGAAATCACCACCTCTTTTTCTATCGAAGGGGGGATGCTCTTCAGTATGGACGAGGTGTATTACGACCGTCCCAGCGAAGAAAATATCGAAGCTATCGAGGAGGTGGATGCTTATCGTATAGGCATTGCCGATCTTAATCATCTGTATGAAAATTATATAGACTGGGCCAATTGGGGACGTGTGATTCACCAGAATGAATACCGCCGTCTTCACCGTTCGCATAAGGAACTCATCACTTTGTCGGCCAGCGAACGTTATTATGCTTTTGCTAAGCAGTTTCCCGAGGTGATGCACCGTGCCAACCTGGGATACATCGCTTCGTATTTGGGAATCACGCTTCCCACTCTTAGCCGGCTAAGAGGACAGAAAATGAAAGTCTGATTTTGACGTAGGACAAAAGTTTGTCGGCGCGAACAGCGTACTTTTGTATGTTGAAAATAGGAACTAATAAACACACAGATTATGCAAAACATTTCATCGGCAACCTATGCCGACAGCAAGCCCCATTATGAACTTCTCGACGGGTTGAGAGGCGTGGCGGCACTTCTTGTTATTTGGTACCATGTGTTTGAAGGCTTTGCTTTCGCGGGTGGAGGTATTATCGAATCCATCAACCATGGCTATTTGGCTGTCGATTTTTTCTTTATTCTTTCGGGTTTTGTTATCGCTTATGCCTACGATGATCGCTGGGCTAAGAAAAAACTCACGCTGAAAAGTTTTTTCAAGCGCCGGCTTATCCGTTTGCATCCCATGGTGATTATGGGCGCGGTGATAGGTCTTATCGCCTATCTCATGCAAGGTGGTGTGACGTGGGAGGGTACTCACGTTGGCATTTCGATGGTGACGGTAGCGTTCCTTTGTGCCATGTTTTTCATTCCTTCCATACCGGGTTGATGGATGTTATTGTGTGCTTTGTTTATCCCGCCTGCCATACCGGGAGCGGGCTACGATGTGCGTGGCAATGGAGAGATGTTCCCGTTGAATGGCCCTGCGTGGTCGCTTTTCTTTGAATATATCGGCAATATTCTTTATGCGTTGTTCGTGCGTCGCTTGTCGGATAAATGGCTGGCTGTGCTGGTGGCCGTGCTTGGTGTGGCGGTTGTTTGGTACACGACAACTGATGCGGCTGGGTACGGTATGTTTGGTGTGGGGTGGACTCTCGATGTGGCGAATTTTTTCGGGGGACTTATTCGCATGTTATTTCCGTTCACGATGGGGATGCTCATTCAGCACCATTTTAAGCCCATAAAGATTCGCGGAGCGTTTTGGATTTGCTCGGTGATCTTGGTTGTACTCTTCCATGTGCCGTTTATCGAAGGAAATGAATATATTTGCTTGAATGGTCTTTACGAGGCATTCTGTATTGTTTGTGTGTTTCCCCTGCTGATTTGGATGGCCGCTTCGGGTGTCACGACGGATAAGTTTTCCACGGGTATATGTAAGTTCTTGGGTGACATATCATACCCGGTTTACATTGTGCATTATCCGCTGATGTATCTGTTTTATGCCTGGCTCATCGACAATAAATACTATACTTTGGGCGAAACGTGGCCGATAGCTATCGCTGTATGCGTCGCAAGCGTCGTTTTGGCTTATGCTTGCCTTAAATTCTACGACGAGCCGGTACGTAAGTGGCTGACAAAACGGTTCAAGTAAACATAGGGTAGAAGGAAACGAAGTAGAAATATTCTTCCTATTAAAAATAGATAGCGTACGAATGGATTCAGATATTGATAGCCCATTCGTACGCTGTTTTTTTATTTTCACCGGAGAGGACATTGAGGGAAAGTAGAAAGATAGGCAAACGCAAGTTTTATTCTTTAAAGAGAGTGGCAATGTTTACGGGTTGCTGCCATTAAAATATGTAAATCAGATATTTGTAAATCCGGTGAAACGTAGTATTCCTCTAATCTGGAGTTAACGGTTTAATCATGATATTTCGGTTTATATGGCTTTAAAACCCGTTGATGGGTTTATATTACCTGCGCCCAATTCCTAAAGCCCTCTGATATAGCTTTTCTATCATAACCTGCCCATATTCTCATTTTTTGTTTTTATCTTTGCTTCATAAAATGGAATGTGCATGATATTAAGAGCGGAACATTTAGTCAAAAAATATAAAAGCCGCACGGTTGTTAAGGACGTTTCCGTGCAGGTGGAGCAGGGGGAGATTGTGGGATTGTTAGGTCCGAACGGGGCTGGAAAGACAACTTCGTTTTATATGATTGTGGGGCTGATTACGCCTAATGGCGGAAGGATATTTCTTGACGACCAGGAAATAACGAAAGAACCGGTGTATAAGCGGGCGCAATTCGGAGTGGGTTACCTGGCACAGGAGGCTTCTGTATTCCGGAGATTGAGCGTGGAGGATAATATCAAGGCGGTCATGGAAATGACTTCCATGACGAAAGAGGAACAGAAAGTTCGCCTGGAAGAAATGCTGGATGAATTTGGTTTACAGCACATCCGTAAAAGTTTGGGAATCCAGCTTTCAGGTGGGGAACGCCGCCGGACCGAGATTGCGCGGGCTCTGTCGATCCACCCGAAATTTATTTTGCTGGACGAGCCTTTTGCCGGGGTTGACCCCATTGCAGTGGAGGATATTCAAAGCATTGTTCAAAAATTGAAAGAAAAAAATATCGGAATCCTGATCACCGACCATAATGTGCAGGAAACCCTGTCGATTACGGACCGGGCTTATTTGCTGTATGACGGGCGGATATTGCAGTCCGGAACGGCAGAGCATTTGGCGGCAGACCCTGAAGTGAGACGGGTGTATTTGGGTAAGAATTTCGAATTGAGAAAAAAGAAATAAGCAAAAGGAATAAAAAGCCCGGGGAGATGTGAGATCCGGTTGTTGAGCTATTAAAAGGAAGATAAGCGGTAGGTAAAGGGTATCTGCTTCTTTATGTACCGTTTAAATAAAATTAGCCCTACTGTTTGGTGGTTCAAAAATTTGGATTACTTTTGCAACGTCAAAAAAACTGGCACGCGGGCGTGGTGGAATTGGTAGACACGCTAGACTTAGGATCTAGTGTCGCAAGACTTGGGGGTTCGAGTCCCTTCGCCCGTACCAATATTGGGGAAGCCGCCTTTTGTGAGGTGGCTTTTTTTGAATTTGTTGATAAATAGAATAAATAATTCAAATTGTTATGACTGTATACAGTTATAACTGCGTAACAAAACGATTGGCATGAATATAACAAAAAACCAAATTGACGATCTGAATGCAACCATTAAGATTGAATTAGGTAAAGAGGATTACGCTGGACGCGTAGAAAGTGCATTGAAAGATTATCAGAAAAGAGTGGTAATCGATGGATTCCGTAAAGGAAAGACCCCGATGGGGATCGTTAAAAAGATGTATGGGAAAGCTCTTTTGGTAGAGGAGATCAATAAGGTTTTGGGAGAGGCTCTTTCCAATTATATTAAAGAAAACGACTTACAGATTTTAGGTGAACCGCTTCCTAACGAAACAGAACAGAAGGAACTGAATCTGGAAGATGAAAATTTCGAATTCCTTTATGATATAGCTCTTTCTCCGGAAGTGAATGCCAAAATGAGCAAACGTGAAAAAGTGCCTTTCTATTCTATTAAAGTAGATGATGAAATGATCGACAAACAGATTGAAAATGTTTGTAAAAACAACGGAAATATGATTCCGGTGGACGAGATCGAAGGAACAGAATACCTGAAAGGAGAATTGATCGAGCTGGATGCTGATGGCAAAGAGAAAGAAGGCGGAATCAAAAACGAAGACGCATCAATGTCGGTATTCCATATGAAAGATGAGGATGCTGTGAAACTTTTCAAAGGCAAAAAGGTGGGTGAAGAAGTGAAATTCAATGCTGCCAAAGCTTATCCGAATGCTGCCGATTATGCTGCCATGTTGGGAGTTTCTAAAGAAGAAGCTGCTAAAGCCGGAGAAAATTTCTGCTTCATCGTTAAAGAGATCAAACGTTATGTTGATGCCGAGGTGAACGAAGAGTTGTTCAACAAAGTATATGGCGAAGGAACGGTGAAAACTGTGGAAGAATTTCGCGCTAAAGTGAAAGAAGATATTGAAAACCAATTGAAAGGACATGCCGAATATCGTTTCACAGTTGATGCTAAAGAAAAATTACTGAAGAAAAACGAAGATGTTGTGCTTCCGGAAGCATTCCTGAAAAGATGGATTGTTGCTGTGAACAAAGGCATAACGGCGGAAGAAGTTGAAAAAGACTTCGAAGGTTACCGGGATGAATTTAAGTGGCAATTGATCAAATCGGCAATTGTGAAAGAATTCGGTATCAAAGTTGAGTCTGACGACATGAAAAAAGAAGCACGCCAGATCGCTGCTGCCCAGTTGCAACAGTATGGACTGTACGGGCTGACCGACGAACAGCTTGACGGATTTGCCGTTAAATTGCTGGAAGACGAAAAACAGCGTCAGCACTTATACGAGAGAGCCTTGGATGAAAAAGTGTTTGCTGTGGTCAAGGAAAATGTGAAGGTGGAAGAACAGGAAATCTCTATGGCCGATTTCGAAAAATTGTTCCAGAAATAACCCTTGTTTTTAGTCAATATAAAGCCCCGTGTTAGCGGGGCTTTTTTTATTCTTCCGCAACTTTTCGCCTTGTGTGCTTTTTTAGCTACTTTTGCAGACTAAAATTGTATAGAGAGGATTATCCGTCATGTATCAGACACATATACTGAAAAACGGTTTAAAAATAATACATCAGCATGTCCCCAATAAGGCTGCTTATTGCGGGTTGATTATCGGGGTGGGGACACGTGATGAATTAGAGGACGAAGAAGGAATTGCCCATTTTATCGAACACGTTATTTTCAAAGGAACAGAGAAGAGAAAAGCTTACCATATATTGAGCCGGATCGAAGATGTGGGAGGGGAGCTGAATGCCTATACCACGAAAGAGGACACATGTATTTATGCCTCTTTTCTTGCCAAAGATTATGAACGGACATTGGAGTTATTTTCAGATATTGTTTTTCATTCCGTGTTTCCTGAAAAGGAGATCGAGAAAGAAAAAGAAGTGGTGATCGATGAAATCAATTCCTATAAAGACAGTCCCGGAGAGTTGATTTACGATGATTTCGAAGGATTGATTTATAAGGGTTATCCGATCGGGAGGAATATTTTGGGTAGCGAGGAAGCGGTCAGGGGCCTGAAGCGGGAAAAGATACAGGAGTTTGTGAAACGGAACTATAAACCGGGGCGTATGGTTATCAGCTCCATCGGGGATATTCCGTTTGAAAAATTGGTGCGCCTGATTGAAAAATATTTTGACGGGATCGACGAAGATACTTCCCAGCTGGTACGCCTGAAACCGGAAATTTATGTTCCCTGCTTCAAGGAAGTGAATCTGGAAACCTACCAGAATCATTGTATCTTGGGAAATATAGCCTATGATTATACGCAGGAAAACCGTTTAGCCCTATCGTTGCTGGTCGATATATTGGGGGGGACAGGAATGAATTCGAGGTTGAATTTGAATATCCGGGAAAAATATGGTCTGGCCTATAATATAGAGGCTTCTTATACCCCTTATTCGGATACCGGAGTGTTTACCGTGTATTTCGGCTGTGATGCCGAGGATATTGAAAAGTGCTTACGGCTTTGCCGCCGGGAAATGGCACTGCTTTGTGAAGAGCCTTTGGGGCAGATGCAGTTGCGGAAAGCTAAAACGCAAATGATCGGACAAATCACTCTTTCGTCGGAGAATTACGAGAATATGATGTTGTCTATCGGCAAGAGTTTTCTGATCTACGATAAGGTGGACGATCTGGAATATGTGTATGAGAAAGTAGGGGAAGTGGATGCCCGATTGCTGCAACAGGTGGCGATAGAGGTGTTTGCTCCTGAACGTCAGTCGGTGCTGATCTATAAGTAAGTCGGTAAATCAAGAAAACGGCATCGGTTGCAGTTTAATGTAAAGGATATGATCGAAGTAAATACAGAACTGGAAAAATACATAGAAGCCCATTCCGAGCCCGAACCTCCGGTGCTTGAAGAGTTGTCGCGGGTCACCCATTTAAAGACCCTGCGTCCCCGGATGCTTTCCGGAAACATGCAGGGGCAGTTTCTGAAAATGATGTGCCGTTTGGTGAATGCGAAGCGGGTGCTTGAGATCGGTACGTTTACGGGGTATGCCGCTATTTCTATGGCTATGGGATTGGAGGCCGGAGGGATGGTACATACCATCGATATTAATGACGAGATCGAGGATTTCGCCCGTGAATTTATGGCTAAAAGCGGATTGGAGGAAAAGATCGTTTTTCACGTGGGCGATGCCTGTGAGATTATTCCGCAATTGGACGAATTTTTTGACCTGGTGTTTATCGATGCCGACAAGAGGCAATATATAGACTACTATAACCTGATTTTCGACAAGGTGCGTCCCGGCGGACTGATCCTTGCCGACGATGTGCTTTGGGACGGGAAAGTAGTGGACGAAGCAAGCAGGGATGCCCAGACCAAAGGGATTCTGGCTTTTAATGAGTATGTCCAGGCGGATAACCGGGTTGAGAATATATTGCTGCCTTTTCGCCACGGATTGATGTTAATACGTAAAAAGATTATCTTTGACCTATAAATAAAAATGTTATGAAGCAATATTTGGAGTTGTTAGACCGGATTTTGACCGAAGGAACAGAAAAAACAGACCGCACCGGAACGGGAACGATCAGCGTGTTCGGACATCAGATGCGTTTTAATTTGCAGGAAGGCTTTCCGTTGCTAACAACAAAAAAATTGCATTTAAAGTCTATTATATACGAGTTATTGTGGTTTCTGAAAGGAGATACGAACGTGAAATATTTGCAGGAGCACGGGGTGAAAATTTGGAATGAATGGGCTGATGAAAACGGCGACCTGGGGCATATCTATGGTTACCAATGGCGGTCGTGGCCCCGTCCTGACGGCTCGCATTTAGATCAGATTTCTCAGGTAATCCGGGATATAAAAAACACACCGGATTCGCGCCGCCTGATTGTTAGCGCCTGGAATGCGGGGGATATTGAAAATATGGCGTTAGCGCCCTGCCACGCTCTTTTCCAGTTTTATGTGGCTGGTGGAAAATTGTCCTGCCAGTTGTATCAGCGTAGTGCCGATACTTTTTTGGGAGTGCCTTTTAACATTGCTTCTTATGCGTTGCTGACCCTGATGGTGGCGCAGGTGTGCGGTTTACAACCGGGTGAGTTTGTCCATACGCTGGGAGATACGCATATTTACCTGAACCATATCGAACAGGTGAAATTGCAATTGACCCGTGAGCCCAGAACTTTACCGAAAATGAAAATCAATCCGGAAGTAAAGGATATTTTTGGTTTTCAATATGAAGATTTTGAATTGACCGATTATGATCCGCATCCGCATATCAAAGGGGCGATTTCTGTATAAGAGGAGGGGAGGACAACCTTTGGGTTTTGCGGTTTAACTAAAAGTGTCTAAATTTTTTCTTGATAATCGAACATTTAAAATAGCCTCGGAAGGGGTACGGATAAAAACATAGAAAAAGGGACTGTCTGATGAATTTTAGACAGTCCCTTCTTTTAGGTATAAAGGCCTATTTATTTTTGCCGGGTTACTTCTTTGTACATCCAATACACTTCGTCACGGCTGACAGGTTTGTTATACATACGGGCAGCCATCACTTCTCCGTCAAGGGGAAATTGGGCGAATCCGTTGCCGTTGGCATCTCCGCCGATTCCGATCCACTGGGCTTTTTCATTACCCGGAAAACCGAAATCTCCTTTCACCTGGCGTACCCCGGAAGGAGAACCGTTCACATAGATTCGGGTTTCTCCTGCCGCTTTATCGTAAACCGCCACTACATGGTAAAATTTTCCCGGTGTAACACTGGCCGCACTTTTCAGTTCTTTATATCCGCCGCCAATATGGGCAAAGAACGTGATTAGGCCGCCACTGGCCTGTTCTATGCCTGTTCCTCCGTTTTCCTGGGCGCTCAGCGGGCACATATTGCGTGTGGTGTTGGGTTTGTAGAACAATTCCAGCGTATAACCTTCCCGGAAAGCTTTTTTCAGTTTTTCGTTCTGGCTGTAATCAATCTTATAATAGCATTGGCCGGAACCGGAGAATTGGGCTGTCCAGCGGTTATAGGTTGCGTCCTTATAGGTTTTGGGAGTGTTTTGCCCTGTTTCTATGGCAACATGCAGGGGAGAAACGTCTTTTACTTTTCCGTCGGCTGCGAACTGAATGTCAAACAGGTCGGCTTTTGGTTTTTTGGTTTTTGCTGCCGGCTTATAAACATCGGTGATAAATTCGGCACTTTCAATGGGTGTCGATTCATTGTCGTATGAGTCGATGGCGGTTACGCGGGCTTTCAGTCTACTGCCATTGGGAACGCCCTGAAAGCGTACGTCCAAATGTAAAGGCATTTTGCTGTTCAGGTAAAAACCTGAAAATTTATTGTTGGTAACAACGGTTTCGCCGTCTTTGATAATTTCAATGCGGTAGTGGTGTACCACTTCGTCGTCCGTAGCCTGCGGGAAAGTAATCGTACAGCCTTCTTCTTTAATATTGTCCACCTGAATGGCCGCACCGGGACGGAAAAAGGGAGCGGCACCTCCTGTCCGGTTTTTATACAGGAAACGTGTCCCGTCGTGTGGAGCCTGAACGTACCAGCGCGGCAGGATTTCTTCGTCATTGTATGTATCCCAGCGTTCCATCTCAATATTGGTTTTCGCATCTACGTTTACAATAAGCCCTTCTGTCACATAGTCGTATCGGGCAGGATGGATTCCTTCATTCACAACGCCCGGCTCTACTTCGCTATACGTGGTACTGCCGTCGTTTACACTGGTGTAAATGTTTTGGTGGATGGAACGCGGGTCACCCAACGGGAAATGAGAGTGTCCTGAAAACACAACGGCTTGCGGATATTTGCTCAGAATGGGTTCGAATTTAACACTGCCCCAGCCTCCGTCGCGTGGCTGTGTGCCATACACCGTGTTCTGCGGTGGTACATGGGTAAATACAAATATAGGTTTGCCGGGATAACGTTTGGCAGCGTCTTCCAGGCTCTTTTCCAGAAAACCGAGGTCTTGTTCGCTGTAACTGTTGGCCCCGGTCCCGCTCATGCTGATTGTGATGAAAGGATACCCTTTGATGTCGATGTATTGGTGAAGCGGTTGTCCCAGCTTGAAATAGTTTTCGTATGATTTCTTGCCACCGTAATGGTCGTGATTTCCCATCAGAAAGAAAACGGGAAGATTGGCCGGAACGATAGTCGTGTCGTTGAATACTTTCAACACCATGTCATATTGATGCTCTTGCCCGTAATCGCTAATATCACCTACCACGAAAATCGCGTCGATACGTGGTTGTTTGGCAAGGAGGTTTTTCAGGGCTTTAGGTACTTTCACCATAGGGCCTTCTCCTTTATTGTTACCGAAGTGCACGTCAGAGATAACGGCGAAACGGGGAGAAGGCAGGGAGGTATTCCCTTTCTCATAGACCGGTTGTTGCGGATTGGATTCCGTCGGTTGCTTTTGTGCGAAAAGCGAACATGCCATAGCGATGGCTATGACACTTAGAAAGATTCTCTTTTTCATGTAATATAAGTTATTGCTTTTATTTTTTCAAGTGAAGCAAAAGTAAGTATTTTTTTACCGCTTGTGGGGTTAATCGCTGCTAAAAATCTTTTTCTTTCCTCTTTCCGGAAGGGTTTAACACTTTTTTAACTGCCTGAAAAACAAACAGCCCTTCTGGGAAAGAAGGGCAGCTTGTTTTGGCATTTTATCTGAATGGATTTTATCCGGTGGATGACAGATGTTCCGGATAGGAATCAAATTTCTTTTACCGGGTCAGGATTGGAAATTTACAATTTTCATATAGCGGTTGTAATCCTCTGTGTTCCATTTTTCCTGCAAGGGGATCAGCTTATCGGCATCGGCGAATGCGGGACACTTTGAATACAGGGTTAAGCGACGGTAATGGTGGGTGAAAATTCCATTCACCACAGCCAATGGTTTCAGGTCGCCCACCGTTTCGTCCCGCTGGCAAGTCCGGAAAAATAAATCGAAATCGGCAGCCTGCTGGGTGGGATCCCATTCGCCGATTTTCTCGATCGCTTTTCGGTTCATCAGGATAGAAGCTCCGGAAAAACCTTCGGTGAGGGATAACCCGTAGCGGGTATAGATTCTATCACAAAATTTTTCCCAATTGCCATAACATAGGCGTTGCATCAGTTTCAGGCCGAACATCCGTTGCCCGAAAAGGGTGATGCACGGGTATTTTATATGTTTCCATCTCTTTTGAAGGGACTTCGATGTTTTTTGATCGAACAACCTGTCGTTGCTTCCGAGGCTGATGACATCCCGGTTGTCCTTTCCCAACACTTCTAAAGCACGGTTGTCCCAATGCGGAGAAACAAGCAGGTCATTGTTCAGGAAAGCAAATACATCGTATTTGGCAACCGCTATCCCCTGATTTTGGCAATGCGGATAAGAATAATTTTCCTGATTTGCGATGACAGTGACATTTCCTCCCAGCGACTGGAAAAACTCACGGCTACCATCATTGGAATTGTTGTCGATGATAATAAGCTCGAATGGATTGTCGGTGTACCTTTGCAGGTATTCCCAGAATAACTTGTTCATATCGAGTTGGTTGTATATAGCCGTGATGATAGATACCATAAATCGTTTTTGTATTTGGCAGTAAATAAAAAATCTTAATCCGGGAAAAATATTTCCGGTTTATTATCGTTGCAAAAGTAATAAATTATTGTAAGTCTATCATATATCCCTGTTATTATCTGGTTTTAAAGCTAAGTCTGCTTTAAATGTGGAATAGTTGAAATCTACACCGTAGCGGGGTAATTCCAGGGGATCCATTTGGGTGGAAAGACGTTTGTTGGCCGTGGTAAAGGCCATCCGGTAACCGGCATTCCGGGCTGCTTCCAAAGCGGCGGGACAAGTGTCACCGTTAGGATAAGCCAGATAGTGACAAGGAGTGCCTAATTTCTGTTCGATAACAGATTTGCTTTCTTCGATTTGCCTGATGATTTCCGCTTCTTGTTGGAAACTGCCGCAGATAAAATGGTCGAGGCAATGTGAGCCGATCGTGCAAGAGTGTTCTTTTTGCAAGGTGGCGACCTCCTCCCAGGTCATGAGGGCATCTGCCTGATAATAGTCGCACAGCATTTGATATTCTCCGGCGGACAAATTCCCGATCAGCTGTTCCGTAATGAGGTTTACGGTCTCTATATCCGCATGTTTGAGATGCCGGTTGAGTTGTTTGAAAACTTTTTTTCGTTGCCTGAACGAAGTTAAGGGACATTCCAAATCCAGACATTCCACTTGCAGGTGGCTGAGGGTGCTCCACAAAAGGACGGCCCTGCCTATGAAAGTCGAAAAGCGTTTTCCGCTATCGATGTGGCGGGTACTGACAAAAACGGTAAACGGCAAAGAATGCTCTTTTAAGATCGGTGCCAGTTGAGTCAGGTTATTCCGGTAACCGTCATCGAACGTAAGCACGATTTCTTTTCCGGTGAATGTGCCTGTTTCCCATCTCCGGTAATATTCGTCCATTGAAATAATCTCGTAATGCTTTTCAAGGTAAGCGAGTTGCTTCCTGAAATCTGCCGGGGAAATGTGCAGTTTCTCTACGAACGGATTGTGGATATTGGCTACTCCATGATAGAATAGAACTCTGGGCGTTCTGTTCTGCTCTCTTTTCCTGTCCATAATTCCGCATCGATCCAGAAGAGCATTTTTGATATGTTTTATTTTCATATAGTTTGCATAATGGTTTACAAAATTAGGAATAAACTTTTATACCTTGCCTGTTTCGTATAAAATAAAGAAGTTGTAAAAGCGGACTTAGCCCGGAATATACTATCTTTGTTTCTATAAACTGATAATTTACATTTGAATGTCTATTTCGTTAATTGTTGCAGCCGCTGAAAATAATGCAATCGGGAAGGACAATGCTTTATTGTGGCATTTGTCAGCCGATTTGAAACGCTTTAAGGCTTTAACGACGGGACATCCGGTGATTATGGGGCGTAAAACCTTTGAATCGATAGGAAAACCGTTGCCTAACCGGAGGAATATTGTGATTTCCCGTAGTGTGCCTGCTATCGAAGGATGTGAGGTGGTGGCCTCTGTGGATGAGGCGCTGGCTTTGGTGAAATCCGGAGAAGAAGCTTTTATTATCGGTGGCGGATCGATTTATAAGGCTTTATGGGATAAGGCCGACCGCTTGTATCTGACTTCGGTAAAAACCGCATTGGAAGGGGATACGTTTATCCCGGAGGTAAAGCCGGACGAATGGGAAGAAGTGAAACGGGAGGATTTCGATGCCGATGAGAAGAATGAATTCGGCTATTCTTTTATTGATTATGTGCGTGTTTCATGATAAAATATGAAATAAATCCTGCTTTCCTTGCCCGGAATGCGGAGATTATGGCTTTGCCCGTCCGGTTCGAGCAGGAGGGACAGATTATATACCGGGGACGTAATTTGATTAAAATCATGACGTTGGATGATTTACAGATCAATGTGAAATCCTTTAAGCGTCCCCACATCCTGAATCGTTTTATTTATGCGTGGTTTCGCAAGTCTAAGGCAGAACGTTCTTATGGGAATGCTTTACGCCTGCTGGGTATGGGGATCGGGACACCTGCCCCCATTGCTTATCTGGTTTATAAGAACGCAAAAGGGGTAAACAGAAGTTATTACATTTCCATTCAGCAGCCTTGCGATTATGTGTTGCTGGATTTGTTGCAGCAGCGTCCCCCTGATTTCGAGGAACTTTTCCGGGCTTATGTGCGGTTTGTGTATGAATTTCATCAGAAAGGGGTTTATTTTATAGATTTATCTACCGGGAACACATTGATCAGCCGGGGAAAGGACGGAGAACACCGTTTTTATCTGGTTGATTTGAACCGTATCATTTTTAAATCCCGCCCCCTGACTCCATTTGAAGGGATGCGTAATTTTTGCCGGATAGACCTGGATGACCGGGATTTGGATTTTGTGATCCGGGAATATGCCCTTATTACAAAAGTACCCGAAGCCGATTTAAGACGGGTGTTGTTTCGTTATAAGCGGCGGGAAACTTTGCGCCGCCAAACCAAACGGAGGTTGAAAATCTTTAAGAGAAAGAGAAAATAAGATAGGGGCTTATCGGCCATTTCCCGGTTTACCTGAAAAGGAAAAATCAAAAAATGCCTATTTGCCTGTAATTCTTAAAGCCGAAAATACGGTTCCCGTTAGGAAGGAATGTATTTTCAATAAAAGTTAGCATCCGGTATTTAAGAGCAAATATCTTTTTAATTTGAGGTTTTTCGCCCGTATAACGAAGATATTTTTGCCAATCCATCGCAGCGATTTTATCTTTCATCACGGCAGGATGCGAACCTTTAAATTCCGGCAAATAAGAAAGGTTTCCGTAATCGTGGTAGGCTTCCTTGAAAACAATTTTTTCTCCGGAATGCATGCAGGATTGTTCCTCTTTCTTTTTCACCATTTTACGTGGATCACGGCTCCAGCCGTAGTGGTAAATAAAAGCGTTTTTCAATAAAATACATTTCAGTACGCGGGTGTTTTCCTTTTGCCAGTAGTTTTGGTAATCGAAACCGGGCATAAGGCGGAATGACTGTGCATCCCTCCACGAGTGAATATCGGGTAAGTTCCGCACGATGCGGACTTCTTTAGGGTATCCGAAATGCCTGGCGTGGATATAGTGCTGGTGGTCGGCATAAAGATGCACATATCGCAGCAGGAAACCTTCCACCTGAGGAACGTTCAGGTATTTCTGGCAGGCTTCCCGGATGATAGGAACTGCGGTTTCATGCAGCACTTCGTCGGCCTGTAAATAAATGCACCAGTCTCCCGTACAAGCTTTTAAAGCTATATCCGTTTGATTGGCATAGACCTGTCCGTCTTTGTTATATTTGGATGAATCCCAATTGGTTTTAATGATTTTAATCTTGTCCGATTGGATGGAATTGACAATTTCCTCTGTCTGATCACTACTGTCCCCTAATGCAATAACCAATTCGTCTACCAGATCTAACAGCGAGGTAATACATTCCACCACTGGAAAATCATAGTTTACTGCATTCCTAATCATTGTAAAACCACTGATCGTCATTTCTATCCTATTGATATTATCGAAAACTTTTGAACTTACAAAGAAACAATATTAAATAGTAAAAACAAAATTTTACACATCTTTTATGATTTCTTCCAGAATGTGAAATAAATGTGAAATATGCAGAGTATGAGGAGGATAATTTATTTTGTCACGATGGTGAAAAAGCCTGTAAATACAGATGAATCCAAAATAAAAACAAGAAAACAGAAATAAACATTTTTTTAGAGAGAAGTCAAGAAAGGAGTGTGAAATTATATCTTTTCAGTTAGTTATTTCGTAAATAATTTATCATCTTTGCCGAGATTAAGACAACAGTAATGAAACTGTCTTTAATAATAACGACATATAATTCTCCCAAGTTCTTAAAATTAGTACTTGATAGTGTTCGGCGCCAGGTCATGTTGCCGGATGAGGTCGTTATTGCCGATGACGGAAGCGGGGAGGATACCCGGAAGCTGATCGACGAAGAAAGACTGACGTTTCCGGTGCCTTTATTGCATGTGTGGCAGGAAGATAAAGGTTTCCGGGCGGCTAAATCCCGGAATAACGGGATTAAGGTGAGTTCCGGGGATTACATTGTGTTTATCGACGGGGATATTCTCCTGGATCGTCGTTTTATCCGGGATCACCACTTTTTTGCCTGTAAGAATCGTTTCGTGCAGGGACGCAGGGTACATTTGAGCGAAAGCCGTACGCAGGAGATTGTGGATTCGATGAAAATTCCTTCTTTAAATTTTTTTTCCAGAGGGGTTAGTTTAAACCGGATACATTTGATACATAACGATTTTTTTCGGGATCTCTACGGGAAAAAGAAGAAAACCAAAAAAGGCGAAAGTATGATTTCCGCCAATATCGGAGTGTGGAAAGACGACTTGTTGAAAGTGAACGGCTTTAACGAGGAATTTGTGGGGTGGGGACGTGAGGACAGTGAATTGGGGGTGAGGATGATGAATGCCGGAATAAAAATACGGTTTCTCAAATTTGCCGCTATCGGGATTCACTTGTTCCATCAGGAAAAACGCTTTTTTAGTGAAAAAGCACAGGAATTGTTGGATAAAGCGATCGAAACCAACATGACCTGGTGTGAGAAAGGGTTGATTAAAAAGGAAACCGCAGAGTAAATCTGATATATTAGGAAGACTTATTATTTTATGTTTTTAAAAAAAATCCGGGAAAACTCTTTTTTTTTCGTTGCTTTTGCTTTAGGCTGGGCTTCTCTGTATGGAAATGTACTGAATTTTTTATTGATCCTGCTTTTGATCGTCAATGTGTGGGCGGATAAGGCAGAGTTTGTGCGGAATATTAAACGGGAGAAATATTATTTGGCAATCCCGGCACTCTTCTTGATATATATGGTTTTCCATGCACTGTTTTTCCGGGCGGAGAGTGGCTTAAAACCGTCTTATGGTATCTTTGAAACCTTACTGCTGTATTTTATTTTAGTACCCCTGTATGTGCTGTCGGTGAAGCCGTGGATGTCGGTAAAGATGTTGCGGAAAGCATTGCTGTGTTTCTGCGGCGGGGTGTTGCTGGTGAATGTCTGTATGTTTTTCGAACTTACCGGATGGGGCTTTTTCAGTCATCCGGTGGCTTCCCTGGAATTTATATATCAATCCCGTTTTGGAGGAAACAGGCATCCTTTGGGGGGCGATTTGATGCTTGAGCCGCAGGCAATGGTGCTGTCGCTGGCATCGGTGCTGGCATTTTGCCTGACGTTGATCCGGAAAAAGTTCTGGATCGGAGTGATGGCCGGCCTGCTGATTCTTTGTCTTTCGTTCACGGTAACTAAAGCCTCTCTGTTAGGTTTTATGGTAGGGGCTTTTATCGGGGGTGTCTATTTGTTCCGGAGATTGAAGAAGAGGGAAAAAGGGCTTGCCGTTGGTGTGCTTGCCGTTTTTTTTGCTGCCGGGATATTTTTTATGCCGGAAGGCTATTCCATGCGTTTTCAGGAAACGGTTTCCGAGATTAAAAATATTGAAGCGGGTAATTTGCAGGGAGGAAGCCTTGCTCCCCGGATTGCCATGTGGAGCAACGCTAAAGAACATTTTCATGAATATGCCCTTTGGGGAGTGGGTTTATATTATAAGCCGATATTGAAACAGTGGTATGCAGATTCTTCGCTGATTGCCTCTATGCCCAATGTGCATAATTCATTTTTGGAATATTGGATTAAAGGGGGGATTTTCGGATTGGGATTGATTGTGTCGCTGTTTGCTTTCCCTGTTGTGCGGATGAAGCGGAGAAAACAATGGTCGTTGATCGCGCTGGGAGGAATTGCCGCTATTTTTATAGCCAGCAATACCTGTGTGCTGTTTGTGCACAACAATTCCCTGACGATTATTCTTTTCTGGCTGTCGGCCTTTTATTTCTACCTGAAAGAGTTTACCGGACTGGAGCGGGAGCCTTGAGATATTCTTCGATGCGGGCTGCTAATTTGTGCCAGTCGAAATTTTCCACTTGTGCCCGTCCTTTTTTGCCTAAAGTTTCCCGTAGCCGTTCATCCTGAATCAGGATTTTTAACCTCCGCCGGATAGAAAAAGAATTACGGCGGCAGATCAGCCCGGTTTCTTTATCGAATAACAGGTCGCGCGTCCCTGCCGTTGTGGCGATAACGGGTACGCCACAGGCCATGGCTTCTGCCACAGTATTCGACCAGCCTGCCTTTCCTTCTGCGGCTACGAAGACATCCGCCCGGTTAAACAGTTCGGAATTTTTGTCTATCGGATGATTCAGGATAAATTCATACGGAACCTTGGCTGAAAATTCTGCCAGCCGCCTGTGTCCTTTCGCGTTCACCGGGGTGTCGAATAAAAGCAGCTTGATGTTGACACCTTTTTTATACAATCTTTCGCAAGCCCTGACAATGTATTTTGTGCCTTTACAACTCATGGCTAACCTGCCGTAGGCCAAAACCTGAAAGGGGCGGTCTTCCGGAATGTGATAGTCTGTTTTCGGATGATAGATGGAAAGATTGACTCCGCCGATCGCTTTAAAATCGTTTAACCCGAATTTTTTATCGAATTCGTAAATATTGGTTGAACAGGCCAGCACTTCAATGTCTTTCATTTTAGCGATTTGCCGGATCTGTTTATCATTGGACACATGATAGAATATTTTACGTTTGGCGATGGAACTTCGCAGGGCATCCATATAGCGTATTTCAGTGAAAAACAAGGCGTCCAGCGGATCGTCCGGCAAAGCCTCGAATGTTTTAACTTCTCCTTTGAAATCGAACCAGTCCGGCCCTGTCCCTTCGGGGGTATAAACGGTGAATCGATGTCCCGATTCGATAAAGATATTTCCTAATTCCAGAAAACGCTTAACACCTCCGTAAAGTAAGGTACAAGGTAAAATAACTCCTAAATTCATAGTTTATAAAAGTTGTTTATATAGGTCGTGGACTTGTGTAATCAGGGTGCGCGGATCGAATTTTTGACGGGCATACTCAAAGCCTGCCTCGATCATTTTAGCCCGGGCCGCAGTGTCGCAAAGTGTGTGTGTTATACCTTCTGCAATCGCTTCTATATCATAAGGCGATACATATACGGGGGCAGGGCCTCCGGCTTCCGGCAGGGAAGATTGGTTTGAAGTAAGCACCGGGGTTTTGCTCAGCAGGGCTTCTGTCACCGGAAGCCCGAAGCCTTCGTATACGGAGGGGAAAACAAATAGTTTTGCCCGTTGATAGAAGGCTTGTAGGGTTTTGGAATCGTGTAAATTGTCGATCAGGATCAATTTGGACGTCAGTTGCCGGGATGCGGCATATTTTAAAACCTCATCTTTATATTGTCCTCCTTTTCCGATAATCACCAGAGGAATTTGCAAGTCGCTCGGTAAAAGGGCATAGGCTTTCACCACACTTAGCAGGTTTTTTCGGGAGTTGATCGAACCTACATACAGGAGGAAATCCTCCGGGATACGATAGGAGTCCACCGTTTGCCTGGCTTCTTCGGCATCCTGCATCCGATAGAATATAGGATTGATCGCCTGATATATCACTTCGATTTTATCTGCCGGAGTTCCGAAATACCGGATAATGTCGTTCTTCGTACATTCGCTGATCGCTATGATCTTGTCGGCATGCTTACAACTGTACCTGAATTTCCGGTCATAGATGAGCCTGTCGATAGCAGGGAACATGTCCGGATAGGTTTTGTATATAATATCGTGTATCGTGACAACCGATTTTATAGGCGTATGTTGTATGCCTACCGGAATTTCATGGCTCAATCCGTGGTAAAGTTCTATTCCGTCTTTTTTTAAGTCCTTTTTTATCGAAAAAGTTCTCCAGTAGGCACTGCCGAAGCCGGGGTGCAGGTGAGTGTGCAAATCCGGTTGGTTGAGAAAAAAATCTGTTTCCGGGGAGTGGCGTATTTTAGGGCTGTAAAGGTGTAATTCCTCTCCGGGATAATGGGTGTGCAGGTCATTGACCAGCGTCCGGCTGTAATTGCCTAATCCGGTGAAGTTATTATAAAGCCGTTTGGCGTCGAATCCGATTCTCATATTTTTCCTGTTTCTGCTTGTTTCTTGTGTCGCTATTCCTTAAAAACTCAAATAGCGTCGGAAATGTTTTCTTTTCTTATTTTTTATTACCGCAGAGAATCCCCGTTTTAAAAATCTTTAGCATAACACCGAAATTATCGCCTAACAAATCCCCTTTGTCAAATCCGATGTTTAAAGCTGTGCCGAAGGGTAAATGCAAGTCGGGAGCCACTAATTCCAGTCCCAAACTGAATTGGGGCCTGCTCACCCGTTCGCCCTGTTCGTTCTTGAAAGGCAGGTGGTGCATTCCGTAGTTTTCAGAATAGCTCATAAGCAATTTATATTGAATATCCCACGGCAGCTCTCCGCACACACCGATATGATGGGCAACGAAACGGCTGTTATACACGCCGGGAGTGATCCCATCTGCATTCTTACCCCAGGGAGTGAAAAACGGTGCTCCTATGACGTTCCCGTAGAAAGTCCAGCCCGATTGATACATGCCGTTATTGAAATAGTTGTCGTTCCCGCCGATGATTTCCCCGGTTTCCGGATCATTGTGGTTGGGCCCGCTTTGGCTTTTGGTGTAATAGAATTCATATAGAAAGCTCTTAAACCATTTCGGGCTTGTTTTACGGGTCAGGTAAAAACCATATAAACCGTCCGGGGTGTTTTTAAAGTGTTGTCCCGAACCATCTTCAAACATGTGGTTATAGTAAAATTCCGCTCCCCATTTAGAGCCGTTATACCTTAATTGGGCGAAGTGCATCCCGATGTGGTTACCTAATTTGTTATTCAGGTCGTTGTCGGGAGAATCTTCTCCTCCGGCTTTTACAAACACCACTCTTGCATAGTCTTTCAGGCTGTGCGGCAGTTTGCCGAAACCGGGAATTTCTCCGCCCCATTGGGCAAAATGCTCCATACCGCCTTCCAGGCTAAGCTGAGGTATAAAAGTGAGCTTGATCCCTAACATTTTATTGTGAAGGCGGGTCCGGTTTCCGGCATATCGGTCATCGATCATCGTGTATTCTGCATATTTGGCCCGGAAGGAAACCCATTTCCCGATCCAGGGAAGTTTGATGTAATCCCAGGTCGAGAGATCGATTCCCGGCATGCTGCGTGAATTGGTGGAATAAAGCATGTTGCCGTTCGTCGAAGACAAGCCGTCGTAAAGGGTGGGTGGGTTTAATATACCGAGGTTCAAAACCAGATTTTGCCACCTGAGCCTTCCATAAAGCTGGTTGATGAACAGGCGGTGATCTTCTTTTCCCAAGGCCCCGGTTCCTTCTGCCCCGACAGCATAATCGAATTTTCTGGTGTTGGTTTGCCGGAAATCGGAGAAAAGTTTAATATTTCCCCATAAATAAGCGTCCGGAGCGATCTTGCCATAAGTGTTGGTATGCAGCCAGAAAGGCAGTTTATCGGCAGGAACTGCCCCGCCTGCTTCCACTTCATAGTCTAATGTGTGTTTCTGTCCGAAGCCTTGCAGGGAAAAGGCGATGCAGGCCGATAAGATGAAAAGCCGTATATTCATGATCGGGTTTCTTGGTTTAGTAAATATTCCAGCAGAAAAAGGTCTTCCGGATAAGTTAACTTGATATTGGTGGTGTCCCCCTTCACGATTTTGATTTTTTCATCGGGGACATATTTACGAATCACACTGCAATCGTCCGTAGTTGTAAATTCCGGATCGTTTAAAGCCTGTGAATAAGCATTGGATAGGGTAGGGGCATGGAATCCCTGCGGGGTTTGCACTTGGTATAAGCGGCTTCTGGGAGGGATGTCCGTGATGAAGCCTCCTGCGGGATCAACCTCGATGATCGTGTCCGTGGCGGGAATCGCCACATTCACGGCTTTACAGCTTTGCAGGCATTGAATCACCTCGTCGATAATACGCTGTGACACCATAGGACGCACGGCATCGTGGATCAATAAGTTGCACGCTGTGTTTTTATAAATTTCCAGAGCTGCCAGCACAGAATGGTAACGCTCCTGTCCTCCGGGCAGAAGGTGCTTTACTTTCGATAGGTTCCGGGTATGCAGGATTTGCCGGATTTCTTCCAGATGAGCGGGATTGCCGACCACTACGATTTCATCAATCCGGGAATTATCCTCAAATTTTTCAAGGCTGTATTCCAGAATGGTTTTACCTGCAATTTTAAAGAATTGCTTCGGCACATCACCACCGGCTCTCTTCCCGGAACCTCCTGCTAAAATAACCGCAATGTTTTGCATACCGCTGCACGATAATAAATGATCGGACAAAGGTAATATTTTTGGATAATAATCGTAGAGATATTATATAAAACGCTAATTTTGTTAGCTATTTGGATGATTTAAAAGCTCTTTTCTTTGTTGTCGTATGAGATTGTGGAACAGTGATTTCCGGTGGAGTGGCGGGGAGGTGCGGCAGGGGATTAGAATATTCTAATGGAAATGCCGGAATTGGCTGAGGGTAGCCGGCAGGATTATCCGGAAGGATGTTGCGAATAATACGTTCGTTTGATTAGACATTCGGAAGAATTTGATCTTTGGCTGGGAGATAAACGGAAAAAAGAGTGTGAAGGTTTGATTGATAAAGAATTATAAAAGCAGAAGCATGCAGGGGATGATGTGAAGAAATGAGAAAAAATCTTCCCAAAATAAACGAACATTTATTTTGGATGACAGGGAAGGACTGCTTATAAAAAGAATAGGATATGTATAAAGTTTTGGTAACCGGAGGAGCCGGATTTATCGGTTCGAATTTATGTGAGCATTTGCTGAAAGAAGGGCATCGGGTGGTTTGTCTGGATAATTTTGCCACCGGAAAGTTTGAAAACATCGAAAAGCTCATGAGGGAATATCAGGATCGTTTCACATTGATCGTGGGGGATATTCGTAAGCTGGAAGATTGCAGTAAGGCCGTGGACGGAGTGGAATACGTGTTCCACGAGGCCGCGTTGGGATCGGTGCCCCGTTCGATCAATGATCCGATTACCACAAACGATGTCAATATCAGCGGTTTCCTGAATATGCTGGTTGCTTCCAGGGATGCCGGAGTGAAACGGTTTATGTATGCCGCCAGTTCCTCTACCTATGGCGATTCTAAAAACCTGCCTAAAGTGGAGGAGGTTATCGGACGGCCTTTGTCGCCCTATGCCATAACAAAATATGTAAACGAATTGTATGCGGATGTTTTTGCCCGCACGTATGGGATGGAATGTATAGGCCTGCGCTATTTCAATGTGTTCGGACGGAGGCAATCTCCGGACGGGGCTTATGCGGCTGTGATTCCCAAGTTCGTGCAGCAGTTGATGAAGTATGAATCGCCCCTGATTAATGGTGACGGGGAGTATTCCCGGGATTTCACTTATATCGACAATGTGATACAGATGAATATGCTGGCTATGGAAACCCGGAATCCGGAGGCTGTCAATACGGTGTATAACACGGCTTATGGGGAAAATACCACCCTGAATCAGCTGGTGGGCTATCTGAAAGAATTTTTGAGTGCATACGATTCGAAGATTGCCGGAGTGGCCGTGGAATACGGCCCGGTACGGAAAGGGGATATTCCTCATTCGCTGGCTTCTATCGATAAAGCGCGGAAACTGTTGGGATACGCGCCGGAATACGATATGAAACGCGGATTGAAAAAAGCCGTAGAATGGTATTGGGAAAATTTAAAGTAAAAGAGTTATGCAAAAAATCAAGATAGGAGTAATCGGTTTAGGATATGTCGGTTTGCCTTTGGCTCGTTTGTTCGCGACAAAATATGCCGTTGTAGGATTCGATGTGAAAGAAGGACGGGTGCGCGAATTGATGAGCGGAGTGGATACGACGCTGGAAGTCAGCGGAGAGGTTTTGAAAAGCGTGTTGTTGGATTCTACTCCGGCTGCCGGAGAAAAGGGATTGTATTGCAGCAACGACCTGGCAGACCTCCGGGACTGTAATTATTATATTGTCACCGTGCCGACTCCTGTGGACAGGAACAACCGCCCGGACTTAACCCCTTTGATCAAGGCGAGTGAAACGGTGGGTAAAGTGATCGCGCCGGGCGATATTGTGATTTATGAATCGACGGTTTATCCGGGGGCTACCGAAGAAGATTGTGTTCCGGTGATCGAGCGTGTATCGGGACTGAAATTCAATGAAGATTTTTTTGCGGGGTATTCTCCGGAACGGATTAATCCGGGCGACAAAGAACACACCGTTGAAAAGATTAAAAAGGTGACTTCCGGGTCTACACCTGAAACCGGGAAGAAAGTGAATGAACTGTATGGTTCGGTGATCACGGCGGGCACACACCTGGCTCCGAACATTAAGGTGGCGGAGGCTGCGAAGGTGATCGAAAACTCACAGCGGGATATTAATATCGCCTTTGTAAATGAGTTGGCGAAGATTTTCAATCTGATGGGTATCGATACCACGTCTGTACTCGAAGCTGCTGCAACCAAATGGAATTTCCTGCCTTTCAGACCGGGTTTGGTAGGCGGGCATTGCATCGGGGTCGATCCGTACTATTTGGCCCAGAAAGCGCAGGAGTATGGGTATCATCCTGAAATTATTTTGGCAGGACGGCGGATGAACGACGGCATGGGGGAATATGTGGCCAAGCAGGTGTTGAAATGTATGATTAAAAAGGGGCAATGTGTGAAAGATTCCCGGATATTGGTGTTGGGGATCACCTTTAAAGAAAATTGCCCGGATGTCCGTAATACGAAAGTGGTCGATATTATCCATGCCCTGAAAGATTATGATTTGCATGTGGATATATACGATCCCTGGGCTTCTCCGGCTGAGGTGGAAAAAGAATATGGTTTGAAAGTGATGAACGAATTACCTGCCCGCCAGTATGAAGCTGTGGTTTTAGCCGTGGCACATCGGCAATTCCGCGATCTGAATATAAAAACTTTGTGTAAAACGAACGGAGTGGTCTACGATGTGAAAGGCATTCTGGGGGGCGAGTGCGACGGTAGACTGTAATTAAACGGACTCCGGAATTTGTGTGTCCAGCACAAATTCCAGAGTTCCTCCGTTCATAATTTCTTCATGGGTAATCCAGTTCCTGTCTAAAGTTTTCCCGTTCAGGATGACTTTCTTCACATAGATGTGTTTTTCGCTTTCTTTATTGGCTGTGATGACGAATCTCTTTTCCGGTCCGGTCTTAATCGTCACTTTTTCGAAAAGGGGTGTTCCCAGCTGGTATTTGCCCTCTACGGGATTTACCGGGTAGAAACCCATTGCCGAAAATACATACCAGGCGGACATCTGCCCGCAATCTTCATTCCCGCATAATCCGTCCGGGGAATTGGAATAGAGTTCGGTCAGAATCTTGTTCACATAGAACTGGGTTTTATGGGGCTGTCCGATATAGTTGTATAAATAAGCCACGTGGTGTGAAGGCTCGTTCCCTTGTGCATATTGTCCGATCAGTCCGCTAATGTCAGGAGATGCCTGTTCTCCCTCTAATTGGGAATCGATGGTGAACAAGCTGTCCAGTTTCCTGCCGAAGGCTTCGGGGCCTCCGTGCAATTGAATCAATCCTTCCACATCATGGGGGACAAACCAGGAATATTGCCAGGCATTGCCTTCGGTGTATTCATCGTCCCGATGTTTGGAGTATAGCGGAGAAAACGGCTCTTTCCATAATCCGGTGGCTGATTTCCCCCGCATAAATCCGGTGGCGGGATCGAATATATGGGTGTAATAGCGTGAATATCCTATAAACAGTAGATAGTCGTCCTCTTTATTCAGGGCTTTCGCCATTTGGGCCACACACCAATAATCATAGGCATATTCCAGCGTTTTCGATACGGATTCGTTTTCTAAATCCCAGGGGATATATTGATAGTCGCGAAAAGCTTTCAGGCCGGCCCGGTCGTTCATCATCGTTTTTTTCATCGCTTCATAGGCCTTTTCTGCGTCAAATCCCCGGAATCCTTTCAGGTAGGCTTCCACGATCACCGGAATCGCATGATTGCCGATCATGCAGTTCGTTTCATTGCCCATTAATTCCCAAACGGGCAACAAGCCGTAGGCATCGTAATGTTTCAGCATCGAATGGATCAGGTCTCCTATTCTTTTCTTTTGGGTAATCGTGAACAGGGGATGGGCGGCGCGGTAAGTGTCCCATAGTGAAAAAACGGTATATTGTTTGTTTTTATTCACACTGTGGATTTCCCCGTCGGGACCTTTATAGTTGCCGTTTACGTCCGAAAACAGGTAGGGGGCCGTGTAGGCGTGGTATAAAGCCGTGTAGAACACTTTCAGTAAGTCTTCGTTTTTACTTTCAACCCTTATGGCAGACAGTTCTCTTTTCCATTCGTGTTTGGCATCCCGTTTCACTTTATCGAAACTCCAGTGCGGCAGCTCTTTTTCAAGGTTTGCCATCGCTCCGTCGGTATTGGCGGAGGATATGCTGACCTTGGCCAGAATCTTATTCGTGGCTTTACCGAAATCCACCCAGATATAGCAGCCGTCTCCATTTATTTTCTGGCCGTTGGCAAGAGGCTTGAATTTGTCTTTACCTGCCCACACTTCACAATCCTGTGAAAATTCCACCACGAAATAAACCCGTTGATCGTTTGCCCAGCCTCTCGATTTTCTGAAGCCTTCCAGGGTACGGTTGTTTATTTTGCGGATGCTGGTTTCGGTAGTTCTGTCCCAGTTCCGGGCGGTAGCCAGGTCTATGGTCAGGCCATTGATCTGGTTTGGCGGATATTGATAATAATGAAAGCCGCAACGGGCGGTTACGGAAAGTTCCGTTTTAATGCCATTGTCAAAAACCACGCTATAATATCCGGGCTCTGCCTGTTCGTTTTCATGAGAAAAACGGGCGTAGTTCTGTTGGATATAATCGATAGGCGATCGGTTGCTGTCCGGGCGTGTCATAACCGGAAGGAAACGAATGTCCTGAAGATCGCCAATGCCTGTTCCGCTGAGGTGTGTGTGTGAAAAAGAGCAAATGATGCTATCGGAATAATGATAGCCGGAACACCAGTCCCAGCTGCTCCGGGGATTGTCGGGGCTGAGCTGTATGCCTCCGAAGGGAGTTATCGCTCCGGGAAAACAGTGACCGTGTCCGCCTGTTCCGATAAACGGATTGACATATTCCGTAATCCTGGGTTCTTTTTCACGGGGAGTACACGCGGTGGCTACGCACAGCAGAATAACACTGAAACAGGCAATGTAGTTTTTCATTAGAAAACGAATTAAAAAGCAACGGTTATGATAGCCGTCCGGAAAAAAGGATGTTCCATTCCCGCCTGTGCCGTCATAACCGTTGCTGGATTAAGGGTATTATTTTTCCAGTTCATTCCATACCAAAGCGGCCGATCCGTAGATGGCTACATTTTTGGTCAGTTTGGAAGGTAATAATTTTACTTTATTGCTGAAAATCTTCAACATATTCATTTCCATATGGTCTTTGGTCGGCTCGAAAAGCAGGTCACCTGCCTGTGCCAGTCCTCCCATAAGGAAAATCGCTTCCGGGCTGGTGATGGCTACCATGTTGGCTAATGCTTCTCCCAGCATTTTTCCGGTATATTTAAACGTATTGATAGCAATCATATCTCCTTTGGCGGCAGCCTCGCTCACCCGTTTTGCCGTCATCTCGTTGAAGGGAATGGCGCGTAACTCGCTCGGATAGTTATATTTTGCCATCATTTTATAAGCCGTACGTTTCACTCCGGTGGCAGATACATAGGTTTCAAGGCAACCGTGGCGTCCGCATCCGCACTGGCGTCCGTTAGGCGACACAATGATATGCCCCAGTTCTCCGGCAAAGCCGTCGTGTCCGTAGATCAGTTCTCCGTTTGCCACGAAACCGCTGCCCAAACCGGTGCCTAAAGTCACCATGATAAAATTTTTCATGCCTTGGGCTCCTCCGTATATCATTTCGCCGATTGCGGCGGCATTGGCATCGTTGGTCAGGTAAACCGGAAGTTCGGGATAAAATTCTTTCACCAGGTCGCACAAAGGAATCACGTCGTGCCAGGGAAGATTGGGGGCAAAGTCGATAGAACCTTTATAATAATTGCCGTTAGGGGCACCGATACCGATGCCGACTAAATTCACTTCCGAACGAATGGTATCGAGCACTTTTTCTATTTCAAGATACAATTCTTTTAAATAGTCCCTAATATCTTCATGTTTGGCGGTAGGGATATGTCCTTCTGCTAAATAATTTCCTTCTCTGTCGATAAAACCGAAAACAGTGTTTGTTCCGCCTATATCGATTCCTAATGCGACTTCTTTTTTCATGAGTGATTGTTTGTTTTATGTAAGATTTGTGTTGTTGTTTATTACATCGTTTGCATGCCATTGGGCATGATCCCGATTCTTTAAAAACGGAGTAAATATAGAAAAAAAATAAGAGACCGAAAACCGATCTCTTATTAATTACTAACTACTAACCTAAATATACAAACTTATGAAAAAAAAACATGTTTTTATTTCTCTGTTTTGTAGTGGCAAAGATATATTTGCCGGGCAAAGTGGTGAGTTAAGACTTCGTTAAAAGTTTCAGTTCGTTAGGAGGTAAAAGGTAAATTATCTTAAATGTAAGTGTTTTGCCGGATTCGGTTACAGATTCAAATAAAAATCCCGGGTCAGTTGAATATATTCCGGGGTGTATTCGTGCCTTGAAATCTCGATGACCAGTTCGTCGGTTTGTGCCGGGATATTGGCAAAGCCGAATTTCATTAAATAGCGTTTAGGGGCTTTGCCCGGATTGGGTAATACCCGGGTGAGGCGCGATAAGTGTAATCCGTGTTCTCCGGCCAGCCGGATGAAAGCGGTTGCTTCCTCCGTGGGAAGAATGATATAAAAAAAGCCGTTTTCTTTCAGTAACCGGACAACCGCCCCAAGCAATGCCCCGTGTGGTAGGGAATCGGAATGCCGGGCCAAAGTCCGGCTGGCATCGGGGTTTTTAGTGGAGTTATTGAAAAACGGAGGGTTGCATAAGATGCAATCGTAAGTTTGAGGCGGGAAAAAATCGAATAAAGATATGGGATGTACCCGGATCCGGTCAGCCCAGGGGCTGTTTTTTACATTTTCCTGCGCCTGTACTGCGGCTTCCGGCTCGATTTCGATGGCATCGATCGATGCTTCCGGATTACGCTGGGCCGACATTAAAGCCAATAATCCTGTTCCTGTTCCAATATCCAGCACAAACCGGGCTTTGTCCGGCTCTGCCCAGGCTCCGAGCAAAACTCCGTCTGTCCCCACTTTCATGGCGGCGCGATCCTGACGTACGGTGAATTGTTTAAATTGGAACATAAGGGATAACTGTGTGTAAATAAATATAGCAATGTCTCGTGTTGCCGGAGCCATTGCTATATATTTTTCAGGTAAAGCCTGTTATTTACTTTCTTCTTCTTTTTCTTCTTCCTGGAAATTCAGGTAGCCTTTTTCATTCAGGAGATTGTACCACTGGATGATTTTCCGCATGTCGGAAACATACACCCGGTCTTTATCGTATTCCGGCACGATTTCTCCAAAATAAGTAACGATATTTTCACTTGCGTCTTTGTGATTTAAGGCCGATGCCCCGTTTTGTTTCTCGTAAATACGTTTGAACACCTCTTTTAAAGGCAGGTCTTCGTTTTCCGTATATATAGAAATATCTTCAAGAGCAATGATCTTTGAATTGGAATAAGCCGGAAACCGCTTTCCGTCGATGAGCGATTCTACAATGATGGCGTTAGAAGAATTGCTGATCAATTTTTGTAAACCGGGTTTTCCGGAGATAGATAAAATTTCTTTCAACATAGTGTTTTATTTAGAGATTTTACAAACGAGCCGCAAAACTACTTTAATTAATCGAGAATTAAAAGCCGTGAAATTGAAAATTAATTAATCCCTCTCTGCTTTTTGATTTTATCGTAGGCCAAATTGATCGAGGTGAACTTTTCTTCTGCCGCTTTTCTTACGTCTTCCCCTAAATGTCCCACTTTGTCGGGATGGTTTTCCATGGCTATTTTCCGATAGGCTTTTTTCAGCTCCTCATCGCTCACATTGCTGTCTACCCCTAAAATTTGATAAGCGGAATTCAGGTCGTCGTAATACATCGATTTGATCGAGTTGAAGGTAACCGTGTCGATTCCCAGCATGCTGGCGATGTTCGTGAGCAATTTGATTTCCGGTTCACAGACATTCCCGTCGGCTTTGGCGATGCCGAACAGGAAATATAGCAACTGAGTGCGGGAAGGGGTATCCATATTGAACCGGATTTGCTGGCATACGTCCGCTAAAGGGATTTCCCGCGTGCTGAGTTCTTTAATCATTTGCAGGGCTTCCCGGGTCGCCTCATCTCCGAAATTCCTTCTCAGGAATGCTTTGACAAAATCGAGTTCTATACGGGTGATCTTGCCGTCGGCTTTCATCATGGCTGTGGCCAACACCGTGAGGCTGAACATAAAATCGCCCCGTCCCGTTTGGTGCATCCCTCCGGGAGCCTGATTTACAGGAATCACTTGTATATTATCGAACATCGAGCCGATAAACAAACCCAGTAAAGCGCCCAGTGGGCCTCCTGCGACGAAGCCTATTCCGGCTCCGATCCATTTTCCAAATTTTGCCATAATTTATGATAAAAAGCCTCTTATTGGAGGCTGGTTATACTTTCGTTTTGTTTTTTAATATTCCGATCAGGGAGTCTATTTGCTCCAGCACCATCGCCGGACTGTCTGTATAAACGGTGAAATCCGACCTCCGGCATTTTTCTTCGTCGTTCATTTGATTCGCTATACGTTCCCTCACTTTTTCTTCGGTGGCCTGGTCGCGTTCCATCACCCTTTTCAGGCGGGTCTCGAGGGAAGCATATACACAAATGATGTAGTCCACCGTTTTTTCCAAGCCCGCTTCAAATAAAATGGCCGACTCGAAAAAGATAAATTCGCCCGGTTGTTTTTCACTCCAGCGGTTGAAATCGGCTACTACCTTCGGGTGTACAATGCGGTTGATTTGCTGCAAGGCTTCCCGATTGTTAAAAATGAGAGAGGCTAATTTTTTCTTGTCGATCTGATGTGCTGCGGTGTAAATATCTTTTCCGAAAGCCATCGATAATTCATCACGGAGTTGCGGATCGGAATTCATCAGCCGGGATGCCTGGGAATCGGCAATATAAACCTTATAGCCCAAATGTTCCAAAACACGGGCGATCGTTGTTTTTCCTGATCCGATTCCTCCTGTCAGTCCGATTTTCAGCATCTTATTTCCGTTCTATGATATATTCGACTTTTTGCGGAGAGTACACTAAATTTTTGATATAAGCCGGGACTTTTCCCACTTTCACGTCGAGGAAAGTGGACGATTTTGTCTGGTCGTAGTCCACATAAAATTCAAAATCCTGATTCGAAACCTTTTCGTAATTACTTAACCCAACGTCGTACGTGATGTTGATATTATCCGGAAATAACCGTAAATACAAGGATTCGGGCACATGGCGTGCCTGTAATTTGACCGTCTTTTTAGTTTCTGTAAATTGTTCTACCTCCAGTTCCACTTTCACGGTGATGTCATCCACGGTACAGCCCCGGAGAGGGAGTAATTCCACTTCTTTGCTGACGCTTTTCCCAAGTTCTTTCAGCCGGATTTGTTTGGTGGAAACGTATTGCAGGGTGTCGATGACGGTGGAGGGACCGCTCACCAGCACACTGTCCGGGGTTGCGGTTATTTGGTTTAAAATGTATTGCCGTTTTAAAGTATAGCTCACTACCGGGCGGATGGCTACCATTTTTTCAACGGATTGTGCAAATTTAAATTCTATGGTTGCCGGAGTGATGTCGAGTAGTTTGATTTCAGTGTTCAGCTGGCTGCTGATCTTATCTTTGATCTCGTTGGTGTTTAAAGTATATTCGAATACTTCCTCTTTTTCCAGTAAATGATTACTGTATGTGTTTACATTGAAGGTGATGGGCAGGAACGAAGTGCTGATCCGGTGGCCGAGCAGCGCAAATCCTTTCGCCTTGACTTCCAGCGAGAGGGTGGAGGGCAGGTCGGTCACTAAATGTTTGCCCTGTGGCAGATTCACATATTTCACCGGATAGGAAATAACTGCCGTATAATCTTTGTTTAAAGCGTTGAGAAACCATAATATCGTAGCAATTACCACACAAATCAGATAGGTGATAATGTTCCGGTCGATTCGGAAATTGTTTTTCTTTATAAATTTTACAAATCGGTTTACGATACGCGGCATAATGATGTGTGAAGGGGTGAAATAAACCCGATAAAACCGAAGTGATCCGGTCTTATCGGGATATTTTTTATTTCGACGGAGTAGCGTCGGTCATATCTTTAATCACAGCAGATTTGTCTATTTTCAAACGAACTTGTCCTTCTACTTCCAGAATCACGTAATAGTCCTGGATTTCTGCTACTTTTCCGTAAATGCCTCCGGTGGTAACCACTTTATCTCCTTTTTGTAACGATTCCCGGAAATTTTTCAGCTCTTTTTGTCTTTTCATCTGCGGGCGGATCATAAAGAACCAAAATACCACGATGATCAGGATTAAGGGCAGAAAGCTCATTAAACCGCCACCTTGAGCTGCAGCTTGTTGCAATACGATGAATAATGTGTTCATAATTGTTTTCGTTAATTTTTAAAAGTATAAAATAATATATTTCTATTTTACGTTTGCTGTAAAGTTCAGCGTGATTTTCTTTTGCGGAACATTTGCAAATATACTGATTTCTTTGTATTGTTTTCCGTATCTGCCCGAAGAGTTGAATGCAATTTCGATTTTTCCTTCTTTTCCGGGTTTCACAGGCTTCTCGGAATGGTTTACGGTGGTACAGCCGCATCCGGTTTCAATATTACGGATAATCAGATTGTGTTCGCCCGTATTCTTGAAAAAGAAAGTATGGCTGACCGTTTCCCCTTCGGTGATATTGCCGAAGTCGAATGATTTTTTGGTGAATTCCACCTGGGTGTCGGCAACCTGGGTATTTTTCTTGTCTTGCTTTTCTTTGCAGGACAGAAGCAGCATGGCGCAACAGGTGAACGTGAACAAGGCAATCCTCCGGAAAGACTGTGTGTATATGGTCTGCGTATTGGCGTGGGACATGGAAGATCGGAACGGTTTTATGAGTTTAAAAAATCAGGTGCTTGACCGAATAATTTTTATCTTTAATATTATTCAGGGCTTCAATGCCGATTTCCAGATGCTGCTTCACAAAATTTTGAGTGACCTGCTTGTCGGATTCCGCCGTTTTGATACCATCCGAGATCATGGGGCGGTCGGACACCAGCAACAAAGCGCCCGTCGGTATCCGGTTGGCAAACCCTACGGTGAAAATGGTGGCCGTTTCCATATCTACGGCCATCGCCCGGGTTTTACGCAGGTATTCTTTGAATTGGTCGTCGAATTCCCACACCCTGCGGTTTGTGGTGTATACCACTCCGGTATAGTATTGCCTGCCGTGGTTCGAGATTGCTTTGGAACAGGCTTTTTGCAGGCTGAAAGCCGGGAGCGCCGGAACTTCGTGGGGAAGATAATCATTAGAGGTTCCTTCCCCTTTGATGGCGGCTATCGGCAGGATATAATCCCCTACGGAATTTTTTTCTTTAATTCCGCCGCATTTTCCTAAAAACAGGATGGCTTCCACTTCGATAGCCGAAAGCAGATCGAGGATCGTGGCGGCATTGGGGCTGCCCATCCCGAAATTGATAAGCGTGATCCCGTCGTGGGAAACGCTGGGCATCGTTTTGTCGACCCCGATGATCGGCTCATCGTACATTTCGGAAAACAGGTCGAGGTAGTATTCGAAATTAGTCAGAATAATGTATTTGGTAAAATCTTTTAACGCTCGTCCTGTGTATCGCGGAAGCCAGTTTTCTACAATGTCTTTTTTCGTTTTCATAGTTGTTGTTTCATTTATACATCCGAAGAGCAGGAGGTATTTTGCTTTTACTGAAACCGGGGGTGTTTGGTTACCTTTTTGTTCTCATAGGCAGGAACTTGAGAAAATGGGTTTATCCGGTATTTCAGATCGTATTTTCGCATGATTTCCTTCACTTTTTCCCGTTAATTTTTTGCTTTTGCCCTTTCCTTGTTACCTTTGTCAAGATTAGGTTAGTAAAAATAGAACAATATTGTTAAATGTCAAAATGAAAAAGCTGTTTGTGCTGGATGAATTAAAAAATATCAGGATAGAGGACTATACGTATGATTTGCCGGATGAACGGATCGCCAAATTCCCTTTGGAGGAACGTGATGCCTCTAAACTGTTGATATATAATGAAGGACAGATCGGTGAAAAATGTTTTTCCGCCACAAAAGAACTATTACAGGCCGGACAGTCTTTGGTTTTTAACAATACGAAAGTCATTCATGCCCGGATTTTTTTTAAGAAGTCGACCGGGGCTAATATTGAGATTTTTTGTTTGGAACCTCACGAGCCTGCGGATTATGCCCGGAACTTTGCTGCCCGGAATACGTGTGAATGGATTTGCATGGTAGGTAACCTGAAAAAATGGAAAGACGGTGTGATCGGGTGTTCTTTTGAACACGGGGGGAAGACAGGCATGCTGACGGCGGAAAAGACGGGGCAACAAGGGGGGGAGGTCGTTGTGCGTTTTAGCTGGGATTTGGATATTTCGTTCAGTGAAGTGCTGGAAGGATGCGGACGCATACCGATACCGCCTTATTTGAACAGGGAATCGGAAGAATCGGATAAGATTCGTTATCAAACCGTGTATTCCAGGGAAGAAGGGTCTGTGGCCGCGCCTACTGCCGGGTTGCATTTTAGTAAGAATATATTGTCGGCATTACGGGAAAAGGGTGTGAATATACATGAGCTGACTTTGCATGTGGGAGCGGGGACATTCCGCCCGGTGAAAGCCGATAAAATCGGAGGGCATGATATGCACACAGAGCATATCGTCGTGTCGCGCGAGCTGATCGCCCGCTTGCAGAATAAAACCGATGAGCTGATCGCCGTAGGGACGACTTCCGTCCGTACGCTGGAAAGTTTGTATTGGATGGGTGTAAAACGGCTGGAAGGCATGGCAGATTTCTATTCCGTAGGGCAGTGGGAAGCCTATGAATTGCCGGGACATTATTCCTTGCAGGATTCCATGAAAGCCCTTGCCGGCTGGTTTGCCGAGACCGGACAGGAAGAGCTGAAAGCGCAAACCACGATTATTATTGTGCCGGGATACCGTTTCCGGGTGATCGACGCCATGTTTACGAATTTCCACCAACCTCAAAGCACCCTGTTGTTGCTGGTAGCCGCAGCTATCGGCGACGATTGGAAAAAGGTGTATGCCTATGCCCTGGAAAATGATTTCCGTTTCCTGAGTTATGGGGATAGCAGTTTATTGAAAATCAAAAAAGAAAATAAATCGTAATATAAAGATCAATCTATGAGAACAATTGCCTTGTGTATACTTTTGTTGGGGTGTGGCTGGTGTGTGGCTGCCAATCCGGTGGATAAGTTGCTCGAACGGATCGACCGGGGGGCTTCGTATAAGTTTAAAACCGATCTGACCGACACAAAAAGTGCTGTTGATTTTTTTGAATTGGATCAGTATGGCGATAAAGTGGTGGTCCGGGGGAATAATTGGGTGAGTGTGGCTGCCGGGGTGAATTGGTATTTAAAATATTATGCGGGAATACATCTTTCCTGGAATGGTATGAGCGCGAAATTGCCGAAGGTGCTGCCGCCTGTGAAGCAAAAGGAAAGACGTGAAACAGCCTTGAGAGACCGTTACGATTTTAATTATTGCACTTATTCCTATTCTATGGCGTTTTGGGATTGGGAGCGCTGGGAAAAAGAAATCGATTGGATGGCTCTGCATGGGGTGAATATGCCATTGGCGTTGGTGGGTATGGAAACTGTGTGGCACAATGTGTTGCAACAATTGGGATACAGCAAGGAAGAAATAAACGAATTTATTGCAGGTCCGGGGTTTTTGGCCTGGTGGCACATGAATAATCTGGAAGGCTGGGGTGGCCCGAATCCGGATAGCTGGTATGAGCAGCAGGTGAAGTTGCAGCAGCAGATATTGAAGCGGATGCAGGAGTTCGGGATCGAGCCCGTATTTCCCGGTTACGCCGGAATGGTTCCTTGCAATGCGAAAGAAAAATTAGGACTGAACGTTGCCGATCCCGGTAAATGGTGCGGGTATCGCCGTCCGGCTTTTTTACAGCCTACCGATCCGGCCTTCGAGCGGATTGCGGGACTTTACTATGCAGAAATGCAGCGTTTGTTCGGTAAGGCTAAATATTATGGCATCGATCCTTTTCATGAAGGTGGAAACACGCAGGGAGTGAATTTGGCACAGGCAGGAAAGGCCATCATGAAAGCGATGAAAAAAGCCAATTCCAAAGCCGTGTGGGTGATACAGGCCTGGCAGGCAAACCCGCGTCCGGCAATGATCGATAGCCTGGAAACCGGGGATTTACTGGTGTTGGATTTGTCCAGCGAAAATCGGCCCATGTGGGGAGACAAAGATTCGCCCTGGTATCGGGAGAAGGGCTACGGGAAGCACGATTGGTTATATTGTATGCTATTGAATTTTGGGGGAAATGTAGGAATGTACGGCAGAATGGAGCGGGTGATCGACGGTTTTTATGCGGCAAAGGCGCATCCGAACGGAAAGACTTTAAAGGGCGTGGGAATCACGATGGAAGGGATTGAAAACAACCCTGTGATGTATGAGTTATTATTCGAGTTACCCTGGCGTCCGGAAAAATTTACCAAAGAAGAGTGGCTGAAAGGCTATGTTTTTGCCCGTTATGGGAAAAACGATCCGCATTTGGATGAGGCTTGGCGGATACTGTCGAATACGGCCTATGCCTGTCCGAATATTCAGGAAGGTACAACAGAGTCGGTATTCTGTGCCCGTCCGGCTGAAGACATACATAGTGCATCTTCGTGGGGAACTTCCCGAATGTATTATAAACCGGAAGAATTTCGAAAGGCGGCAGAGCAAATGCTGGCGGTGGCCGACCAGTTCAAAGGAAATAATAATTTTGAATACGATTTGGTGGATGTTGTAAGGCAAACCTTATCAGACCGGGGAAATGTATTGCAAAAAGAGATTACGGCGGCTTACCGTGCCGGGAAAAAAGCTGAATTTGGAAAGCTTAGCCGGGAATTTTTGGATTTGATTCTGGCACAGGATAAATTGTTGGCATCCCGTCCTGAATTTATGGTAGGTACGTGGCTGGAGAGTGCTAAAAAGATCGGTGCGGGAGAGGTAGAAAAGAAGTTGTATGAATGGAATGCCCGTACCCAGATCACCACCTGGGGCGACCGGAATGCGGCCGATAACGGTGGTTTGCGTGATTACTCCCACCGGGAATGGGCCGGATTGCTGAAAGATTTTTATTATCCGCGTTGGGAGGCTTGGTTTGGAGTGTTGCAGGCCCGTTTGGATGGAAAACAAGTGGAAAATATAGATTGGTATGCCGTGGAAGAACCCTGGACGTATTTGCAGAATGAGTATCCGGTGACTCCGCAGTCCGATCCCGTAACTACGGCAAAAGAAGTATATCATTCCGTATTTCGTTAAAACACCTCTTGAATAATATGTGTTTCAGTGGATGATTCGCAGGAAAATAATGTAAACTTTAGAATAAAATTCAACATGAAAGCAGTCAAATCTTTAGTCGTGGCATTGGTCGGATGTCTTTGCATTCCTGGTAATCCTTTACGGGCACAGGATGAAAAGCCTTTGATTCAATTCGGCTTATTTGCGGACGCACAATATGCGGATTGCGAGCCGAATATTAATCGGTATTACAGAAAATCTTTGCCTAAACTGGAAGAGAGTATAAATTATTTCAATCAGGAAAAGGTGCAATTTACCATTAATCTGGGAGATATTATAGACCGCGACCTGGCCGACCTCGATACGATGCTTACCTGTTTAAAACGGTTAGACCATAAGGTGTATCACCTGACGGGGAATCACGACTATAAGGGAGTGACCGATAACAAGGTGTTGTATAAGAAATTGAATATGCCTTCAGAGTATTATTCTTTTGAAAAAAAGAAATGGGTGTTTGTGTTGTTGAATACCAATGAGTTGGCAAGCTATGCTAATGTGAAGGGAACGGAGAAAGAACAGGAACTCTCGGCTTTGCGCCAGAAGATCAAAGAAACGGGAGGTATTCAGGGAGCGAGTTGGAACGGGGGAGTGAGTGCCAAACAGTTGGAATGGTTAGATAAGCTTTTGGCGAAAAGTGAAAAATCCGGGAAACGGGTATTGATATTTGCCCATCATCCCCTTTGGCCGAAAACCGCTTTCACGGCTTTAAATAATATCGAAATACTGGATATTATCGATAAATATTCTTGTGTGAAAGCTATTTTTGCCGGGCATCATCATACCGGAGAATTTGCGTACTTTAAGGATATTCCGGTGGTTACGGCAGAAGGGATGGTGGAAACTGAACATGGGAACTCTTTCGGTGTGGTGAAAATTTATAACGATAAAATCGAAATCGAGGGGAAAGGGCGCATGACTTCCAGAGTTTTCAACGATGAGGTGAAATAAAGCTTTGTTGGGGACAGGCCGGATGTAAGTTTTTAGAAAACATAGGCAAGTCAGAGGCGGATACGCTTTTCGAATATATAAAAATATCCTCCAAAGTTTTATACCTGACTTTGGAGGATATTTCATATTTACAGGATCGGTCCTTTTTAATGCCGGAACTGTTTCGTATGTCCGGCGGACAGACTGCTTTGCCCGAAGAAAAGAATTTAATCTTCAAGCAAGGTTAAATCAGTTTTGGGAAGCGGAAGATTCCAGGAAGCTATTTCAGCTTTGCAAGAATCCACCATCTCCTGAGTTAAATTGATCTGATATTTGCCGTAATCGTTCATCTCTTTGGTTACCGGCCTGAGGAATCCCCATTTGGTGAAAAAATCGGTCAAATCGGTGTTACCCACTTTGCAACATTGTTTCACGAAATTTAATTGATAGGCCGCCACGTCTTGACGTGGATTTAAGCCCTTCATGTTTTCTGCGTTATTACGCAAAGCCTCGTGAAGGTCCGGATAGAAATCCGGTTGCCCGTTCTGTGAAAAATAAAGTTGTAATTGCCAGAACGGAACCAACCTGTTGAAAACGTCCCCGTCTTCTAAATAAGAAATCTTTTTCTCGATAATGTTTTTCCGGGCTTTTTCATAGCTCTTTTGTGCGCTCAGGCGGCTTTTGTTGCCTAAGTGGGTGGTGACGTAAAGGGTTACGATGTTGTTGCTCACTTCGCCCAACCCGCCCCAGTTCAGATAGGGGCGTAATTGGTGGACGTGTCCTACCTCATGGTTGAAACCCCAGCACGGATCGCCTTTGATTACGCTTTCCGGTTTTACGACCATCCCCATGGCATTACCGGGATTCGTTCCCATATAGGCCACTCCGTCGCCATCGCGGAACATATAGTAATTATAATTTACCCTTGCTAAAATCCGGTTGTCCGGCACCTTGTTATATTTTTGCAGGCCGATGAATTTATGCTGGAGTCCCACCATCGTGTCGTAGTTCGTCAATAATTCGACGCCTTTTCCGGCTGCATATTTTTTGCAGGCTTCTACCGGATAGGCAATCTGTACGTGACGTCCCTTTCCGTCGATCACGGGATAAACGGCGCGGGCGAGCAAGGTGTCCCAGTCGGCATTGGTGTTACGGGTAACATCGAAATAACCGTTTACCGGGGCATTCACAAAATGGATTCGGATGGCCGGAGCTATTTCGGGAGTTTCGGTGTAGTAATCCACATAAGCAAGCCCGTCTTTTTCAACTTCAATGACATTGGCTCCGTTTACCAGTGGATATACTTTTTTATGGATGCCCCAGCCGTTGGGGTCTTTACTGGGGTTCACCCCTTCCGGGGCACGCCTATCCCAGTCCGGGACAATGATATTCACTTTTTGTCCCTCCGGAATCCCTTCTGCCAGAATCGTCCGTTCGCCTTTTGGAAGCAATATGCCCGTGATTCCTTCATATTTACTGTAACCGCTACCGATGTGCAATTGCCTGCCTAAAATATTGGGCTTTAAATGTGCCTTATAATCGGCAACCCGGTAGTCGGTGCTGTATTGTTTCTGTTTGAGTGCCGTTGCCGCTGCTTTTAAATCGGCATTTTGCATTTCGTCGATCTTGCTTTGGGAAGTCCAAAATTTCAATTTCGTTGCCAAAGGATCGGAAAAAACATTCAGGTCTTTTTCAAGAGGGGTCATTTCTTTTTGGGTACAGGAAATTGCACATACAGCAATCCATAGTACCACGAGTGGTAAGATTGTTTTGTTCATAGTTAGATAGATATTATTTATACGCCTGGTGACAAAAATAATAAGTTTTCTGATATATTCAACAATTCTTGTTAATTTATCTTGCGGATTGATAAGGAATTAGCTGTTTCCTTACGATGCTGTGCCGATTTTTTCCTGGAAAAATGGGTAGATACGGTAAAAAGCGTGAATGAAGGCAATAGGCAAAAGAAATGTTGTCCCGAAAAGGAACAATGCTTTTATTATTTTGATTTTAATCATATGAAATACGACATCATGGAGACCGATGTAACATTTTCTTAGAGGATGACAATGGCATTAAGGCAAGAAGAAAAAACGTAAATCCATCGGGGCTGTTACAGAAACAATGAATTGAAAAAACACGGAACGCGGAGACCATTCAGGGTGACATCATTTATCGGTACGCCCCTGTGTTGCGTGGCTCACGGTTTAATTTATTCAGGCTTTGTTTCTATTTGATATGAGTAAAAAATAAGTCCGGTATAAAACCGGACTTATTTAATATGAGATCAGCTTACGAATCCGTCCGATTGTTAAGAGGGGGGAGTATATTGTGGATTTCCCCTTTAATTCGTTCGGATAGGATTGAAAATCAAATTTTCATTTTTGTAAAAATACATTCACTCCCGAAGTATTCATTTTCACTCCGGGAATATGTTTAAATAATCTTCAATCCCAGCGTGAAATTGAACGAACGCGGAGCTTTCAGGTCATGGCCTAAATTTTGGAAACTCTTCTCATAGTCGATGTCGAAAGTCAGTTTCCAAACATCCACGCCTACACCGATTTTTCCGTTCCAAATGGCATCTTTGGTATTCAGGTCTGAAATCCCTGTCGGTAAATTTTTTATTTTTCCCGGAAAAGATACCACCGGACCCAGATAACCGCGTAGTTTCAGAATGGAAATATCCAAAATTTTCACACCCACCATCAATGGAATATCGAAAGAATTAATTTTTATGGTGCTTTCGCTGTCTAAATTCTGTGCTTCTATCACACTTTTTTTCTGGGAGAAGTTCAAAGACGGTTCCAGATATAAAGTTCCGAGATTCACCCGGCAAAAAGCACCGACCATGAATCCGCTGTGCGCTTTATTCTTTATTTCATAAGGGATGTCTTTTACTTTGATCCGGTTACTGCTTACACCTCCGTGAATACCTATGTTCAGCGGGAAGTCTGCAAAGGCGGTAAAACCGCACAGGCAAATCGCCAATAAAACAATTACTTTTTTCATCATTTCTTTTTTATGAGGTTATCGATTACTGTTATCATATTCTTCGTTTAAATTCAGACAGCATAATCCCGGCCGCGACGCCGACGTTTAAAGACTCTGTGGAATTAGGGTTGTTGGCGAAACTGGGAATTGTCAGCCGGAAGTCTACCAATTGTTCGATGTCCGGCGAAATGCCTTTTCCTTCATTTCCCATCACAATAAACCCCGTAGAGCCGAGAGTTGTCCGGTAAATGTTCTCTCCAGCTAAAAACGTGCCATAACAATGAAATGTTTCGGATTTATATTTTTTTATAAGCGAAGTTAATTCTGTGTAAAAAACTTTTACCCGGAAGATAGCTCCCATGCTTGCCTGCACACACTTCGGGTTAAAAGCTCCGACACAATCGCTGTCGCAAAAAATATTCCGGATGCCGAACCAATCTGCCAGCCGGAGAATCGTTCCGAGGTTTCCGGGATCCTGAATGCCGTTGAGCACCAGCGACAGGGAATTACGGACGGAATCTTCCTCACAGGTATGCTCCGGGATTTCTGCCAGCGCAATCACTTCGGGCAAAGATTGGAAATTGGAAATAGAGTGCATTTCTTTTTCGCAAACCTCTATTACTTCAATCCCTTGCAGGGAACTGCCATTCTTTTCCAGCCATTCGGGATAGGCAATCACCGTCTTGATCTTTATCCCGGAAACAAGCAGTTCCTGAACGAGTTTCTCCCCCTCGATTTTAAACAGATTATATTTTTCCCGGAATTTCTTTTTTTCGAGGTTTTGGACTATTTTTGTTACGTGTTTGCTAAGCATTTACATTCAGATTTTGATTTAAAATTTTAGATACCTGCGTCTTTTCAATCTAAAATTGGAAATCGGGAGAATTTTTTAAGTTGCGCATACAAAAATAATAACATTTTTGATAATTGAAGGAGAATACCTCATATAAGATATTACTTGTTTTTTGTGTCTTGATACTTTTCTGGTCTTGTTCTTCAACCAAATATGTCGGGAAAGATGAATATTTGCTCAACCGGGTGAAGTTGGAGGTGAAAGATAAAAAAATGAGCACGGGCGAATTGAAAAAAACAATTCGCCAAAGGCCGAATACCCGCATCTTGGGTGTGTTCCGTTTTCATCTGGGACTTTATAATCTGAGCGGGAAAAAAGAAGAAAAACGGTTTAACCGCTGGCTGCGCTCTATCGGTGAAGCTCCTGTGATATATAGCCCTTTTATGACCGACCGCAGCAAATCGCAGATTGAGCTGTATCTCGACAACAAGGGATATTACAACGCCACGGTTCGGGATTCGGTGACTTTTCGTAAAAAGAAAGCCCATGTGAAATATTATATCGATCCGGGAGAAGTGGTACGGGTTGAGGATTATAGTTTCCGGGACAAACACGGCTATGTGAGCAATGAGTTGGCGGATTCCACAGAAATCGTGCAAATGATGCTGGCGGATACGGCCCACACCTTGTTACGCCGGGGAATGCCTATGGATATTGAAACACTGGAAAATGAACGGGAAAGAATTACGAAGATGTTGCGGGAAAACGGATATTTCAATTTCTCGAAAAATTTCATTCAGTATTATGCCGACACCACCCGGAAACACAGTTCGGAATTAGTCCACCTTTTATTGAGCGTAGCCGATAAGCAACCGGATTCTACGGCTTATCAGAAATATTCTATCGGGAAAATACAGGTGAACCTGGATTACAATCCCCTGCTAATGCTGAATGAAGGGGATTCGGCGTATGTCTGTACGAAATATGGCGATTGTGATGTGATCTATTCCGGTAAACTGAAAATTAAGCCGGGGGTGATATTGGAATCCATCCAATTTAAAGAAGGGGAATTATACAATGTGAAAAAAGTAACGGCTTCCTATGCCCGTTTGCAGGCTTTGAACCTGTTTAAATTTATCAATATCGTCTTTAAGCCCGGTGTAAACGAAAAAGGCGAAGCGGTGGTGAACTGTGAAATCCTGTTGACCCCCTTGAAAAGGCAGTCGTATAACGTTTTTCTCGAAGGGACGAACAATTCCGGGAATATCGGAGTGGGGGGAAATTTCCAATATAGCCACCGGAATTTGTTTCACGGTGGAGAAAACATAACCTGGAGTATATGGGGTGCGTTGAAAAAGGAGCGAATGAATGAAAATAAATTTTTCAGTACCACGGAATTTGGTACGGAGCTGAAATTGGTGACACCGCAATTCTGGATGCCTGTGTTTTGGATGAAAGATTTCAGGCGTAATTTTGCACCGAAGACCTCCGTCACACTGTCGTATAGCCGGGAAAAAACACGTTACTACGAGCGGCAGATTGCCAGTGCCAAATTCGGTTACCTGTGGAATAAGGCAGATAAAAAATGGAGATACGGTTTTGATTTGGTCGACCTGAATTATGTGTTGATGAAAAATGTGGATACGCTTAATTTTGTCAATGCTTTGAAAAACGAGTATATAAAAAGTGCCTATACCGACCACATGATTCTTTCGGCGAACTTTTCGGCTTCGTTTACCGATCAGGTGCTGGGGACACATAGCAGTTATAACTATTTCAGAGGAAATATAGAAACTTCCGGAAACTTTTTGCTGGCAATCGATAAATTGTTTCAGGCCAACCGGGTATTGGAAAGTAATGACGGGCATTATTACAAAGCCCTGGGAGTACGTTACGCCCAATTTGTAAAAGCCGACGGGGAATATCGTTTTAATCACTATGTGAATCCGATCAACTCCGTGGTGTATCGTTTGTTTATAGGGGTGGGGTATCCCTATGGCAATATGAAAGCGTTGCCGTTCGAGGAGGCTTATTATTGCGGGGGGGCGAATGGCATGCGTGCCTGGCATTCCAGAACATTGGGCCCCGGCTCTCACGCTACGAAAGATAATTATCCGAACAATGTGGGCGATTTTAAGCTGGAGGCTAATGTGGAATACCGTTTCAAGCTGTTTTGGTTGCTGGAAGGTGCTTTATTCCTGGATGTCGGGAATGTATGGAACATCACGAAATATGAAGACCGCCCCGGAACAAAGCTGAGTACAGAATTTTATAAACAGCTCGCTGCCGGCACTGGGTTGGGGCTGCGTCTGGACGCTAATTATTTCCTGCTTCGTTTCGATGTGGGGATTAAAATGTTCGATCCGTCACAGGCACAGGGCGACCGCTTCCTGTGGGCGAACCGTAATTGGGGATTCCGGGAAGTGGTATTTAAACAATCGGTATTCAATATCGCCATCGGGTATCCGTTCTAAGAAGAAAAACGTATATTAGATCACTTCTTAAACTAAACAACTATGTTATCGACCATCGTCGTATATATGTCATTGCTTTTTCAGGTGCTTGCTGCCGGAATCGCAATCAGCCTGTTCAAGCGGACAAAATTCAATTCCTCCTGGATTCTGATTTCCACCGGATTCATTCTAATGGTGGTGTCGCGGGCGTTTGAACTGTGGCCTACGATTTATCCTGAAATGGAGGATGAGTTACTGATCGTACAGCGCTGGATGGCTTTCGTCATATCGCTGCTTTTCCTGATAGGGGTATTTTATATCCGTAAGATTTTTCAATTTATGCGGCGGCTCGACGAGCTCCGGCGTGAAACGGAAAAGCGGGTATTGTCGGCGGTAATCAAAACCGAGGAACAGGAAAGACAGCATTTTGCCAAAGAATTGCACGATGGTTTAGGGCCTCTGCTGAGTGTGATTAAAATGTTAGTGTCAGGATTGGATGTGAATAGTAAATCCGAAGTAAACGAAAAAATAAAACAGAATCTGAAACAGGCCGTAGATGAAGCCATTGTGGGAGTCCGGGACATTTCCGCCAATATCAGTCCGCACATCCTGAATAATTTCGGTTTACAGGATGCGATTCAATCGTTCATCAGACACCTGGGGCAAAACGAAACCTTTGGAATCCAATTCACCACCAATATCCAGGGGCAACGATTCGCCTATAATGTGGAAGTGATTATGTATCGGGTGGTTTGCGAGTTGATAAATAACACGTTACGGCATGCTGCCGCTTCTAAGATTAAAATAGACCTGCAACTGGAAGAGGGGGTATTATACCTGGAATATTCCGATAACGGGATCGGTTTCGATGTGAATACTTTAGATATACATGAGGGAATGGGATTGAACAATATGCGTTATAGGCTGCAATCGGGTAATGGGGATATTGATATTGTCAGCGAATATGGAAAAGGAATGCGGGCGAATGCCTATCTAAAGGTGAATTAAGGGATATTTTTGTAAATTTGAAACGGATAGATTATCCGGAGAGAACAGGTGTTCTGGCTTTAATCGTATCATTATGCAGAAATTGAAAATTTATATTGTCGACGACCATAAATTATTTAGGGAAGGGTTGAAACTATTGTTGTCTACTCAGGATTTTGTGCAGCATATCTTTGAAGCATCGAGTGGAAACGAATTTGTGGAAAACCTTTCATTTGTGGATTGCGATGTGGTGTTGATGGACATTGAAATGCCGGGGATGAACGGAATAGAGGCGACACAGGTGGCTATGCGGATGAAGCCCGACATAAAGATCATCGTGCTGTCGATGTATGGGGATGAGCAATACTATTATAAAATGGTGGACGCCGGGGTGAAAGGGTTCATCCTGAAAAATGCCGGGATAGAAAAAGTAATCATGGCAATAAGAAAAGTGGCGGAAGGTGAAAATTATTTTTCTGAGGAGCTATTAGTGAATATCCTCAACAGTATGCGGGATAATAATAAACAGGAACAGCACGAGGGAACGGATAATGAGATTTCGGAGCGGGAACTGGAAATCCTTTTTCACGTTTGCCGGGGGCTTTCGAATCAGGAAATTGCCGACGAGCTATTCATTAGCAAGCGTACCGTAGATAAACACCGTGCCAATTTACTGAGCAAAACCGGATGCCGGAACACAGCGGCTTTGGTGATGTATGCGATAAAAAATAAAATGATAGAAATATAAGCTGTTGCAAGACGGCAGGATTCAAGCCTCATGGGGAGGTGATAAGATATGGATGGAATGATATTTGCGGCGGGACTCGGAACCCGCCTGCGTCCTTTGACCGACGACCGCCCGAAAGCATTGGTGGAATTGAAGGGAAAACCATTGCTGGAGCACGTGATCTTGAAAATGAAAGAAGCCGGGGTGGGGCGCGTTGTGGTGAATGTGCATCATTACGCCGGGATGATAGAAAATTTTTTAGCTGCCCGGAATTATTTCGGGATGGATGTGGTGGTTTCCGATGAACGCGATTGTTTACTGGACACCGGAGGGGGATTGTTGAAAGCCCGCAGATTGTTTCGGACGGGAGAACCTGTGCTGATTCATAATGTGGATATTCTTTCCGATCTGAATTTGGATGAATTGTCCAAAGCTCATGAAGCGGCCCATAATTATGTGACTTTAGTTACCCGCCCGTCACAAGGAGAGCGGGTTTTGAAGTTCGATGCCGCAGGAGTGCTGAAAGGTTGGGAAAACAAACAAACCGGGGAGCAAAAAATGGTAGATGAAAATTTTTTTCAGTCGAAAGATTATAGCTTTTGCGGGATTCACATCATTAGTCCCGATTTTTTAGAAAATTTCATTTACTCCGGTGTTTTTTCCATTATTGACGAATACCTTGCCCGGGCAAAGAGTAAACCTTTGCGCATGTATCCTTATACCGGGAGATTTATGGATTTGGGAACGCCTGAAGCGATCGCTGAAGCTGGTGGCTGGTGATTCTAAAGGATTCTGCCGGAAATTTTAAATTAAAAAAGCTTTCTTTGTAACAGCAACCTGTGAGATTCGTTAATAAGTTGTAAATAAATATGTATCTTCGGAAGTGAAATAATAACATGAAGCGCTTTCTTAAATATCTGTTCAGGACGTTGCTGGCGATCATTGTATTGATCGTGCTGATCGTGTTATTATTATATCTGCCTCCTGTTCAGCGCTTTGCCAAAAAACAAATTATTTCCTATGTGACAGACCATTACGGACTGGATGCCCGTATCGGAAAATTGTCTATCGGTTTCCCCCTGGATTTGAAATTAGAGGATGTATATGCCGGGAAATCGGCTACCGATACGCTGGTGGCATTCGAATCGTTACATCTGGATGTGGGCTTGCGGCATATTTTCCAAAAACGATTGGGGATGAACGAATTATTGTTGGAAAACGTGAAATTCGTTATGCCGGGCGATACCGTGAATACGGGTTTGGATGTGAAAGCCGGACGCTTACAGCTGGCTGCGGGAGAAGTTCATTTAAAGAAAAAGTGGATCGATGCGAAGACGATAGAATTGAGGGAAGCGGCCATTTCTCTGGAGACGGGAGAGAACACTCAGCCCGACACGGCGGTTTCCAATCCGGTAGATTGGAAATTCAGTGTAGGGGAAATAGATTTGGGGCAGATTCGTTTTAGTATGAAATCGGCAACGATGCCTTATCTGGGAGCGGGTATCGGCGAAGGGCAGCTCACGCAGGGAATTGTGAGTTTGGGTGGACAGACGGTGGACGTAGAAGGGGTTTCGATCGACGGGGCATGGTGCGACTTGAAAACCGGGAGTGCATCAAAAGATTCTTTGCCCGATTCTCCCGGAATGACAGATGGCGCGGATACTTCTAAAAGCCAGTGGACGGTGAGGGCGGGAACCCTGTGGATGAAAAACAGTGCCTTTTCATTGACTTCTGACGGGCAGCAACAAGCGGCGGTGATGTTGTCGGGCATTGGAGTGAAAATAGACAGCATATATAACCGGGGGACGATTGTGCGGGCTGATCTCCGTGATTTACAGGCGGTGCAACGGGATGGTATAGAGATACGGCAAATGCAGGCGGATGTCGATTTGGATTCGACGGAAACCAGCGTTGGAAAAGTGTATATCCATACCCGAAATAGCAGTCTGAACATGGATATTCGTTCGGACTCGGATATTACCGGATTGATCGAAAAAGCGCCTTTGAAGGTCACCCTCGATGCGCAGGTAGGATTGGCGGACATAGAGCCTTTTTATAGCCAATTGCCCCGACAGATCAAAAATAAGACTGTCGATATAAAAGCAACCTGTGCTGTTGGTTCCGACCGGGTAGACGTTAGCCGGATGGCGGTTTCCATGCCCGGGCATTTGAATTTTACCGCCAATGGAAATCTTTCTTCTTTCCGGGATTTGAACAAGATTTCCGGTGATTTTAAAATTCAGGGAATTTTGCCCGATATTAGTTTCCTAAACGATTTTTTGAAAGGGGAAGGGGTGAATATCCCCCGCAACCTCAGTCTTTCGGCAAATTTGAAAGCCGTGAAGGGGGTAATGGATTTTTCCGGCAGGCTTTGTCAGAAAAACGGGTGTTTACTGATCGAGGCGAACTACAATATGCCGGCTGAAATTTATAACGCGACATTGGTGTTGAACGATTTTCCCTTAAATCGCTTCCTTCCGGCGGACTCACTGGGAAGTGTGAGTGCCGATTTCCGGTTGGCAGGACGCGGCTGGGATTGGCGGAAAGCAGAAGCGGAAATAACGGCGGGGATACGGGCGTTTGAATACAAAAGGCATATTTATGAAAATATAGAATTGGAGGCGGCAGTACGGCAAACCCATTTAAATGGTAAATTACAGAGTGCCGACCCGGCAGCGAAATTCGATTTGACTTTCCGGGCCGATTCCGTGGAAAAACGGTATGAAGCTGAAATAAAGGGGCGGGTGGCGAATGTCGATTTAAAAGAATTGAATTTGATGCCTCACCCATTGGCGGTGGGGTTGGGAATTAACATCCGGGCTTCACAGGGAGAAGGAGATACCTACGGATTAACAACCCGGCTGGACTCTATTTATATGAGGGATGAAAATCGGGGATATAGTTTGGGCGATATCGAACTCGACCTGGAAAGTAACCGGACAAAGACGGACGTGTCTGTAAATTCGGGTGACTTCACCTTATCGGCCAAAGTCGATACCGGACTGATGAAAACCGTAGCTTTGTTGGGGGCTGCGGCTGCGGAAGTGACCCGGCAAATCGAAAAGAAAAATATCGATATGGAGCAGGTGGACGCTTATTTGCCTGACTTTACAATCCAGATGAATAGCGGACAGCAAAATACGGTGGCGAGGTTTCTGAAAGCCCGTAACATCGGTTTCCGTCATCTTTCTGTCACGACGTCGGTTCGGGAGGGAAGCGGTTTCCGTTTTACCACCCGGATCGATGCTCCTTATTATGCCGGAGTAAGGTTGGATTCAGTTTCGCTGACCACCTGGCAGCGTGACCGGAGCCTGGCTTATGCATTTAACGTGGACGGATCGGCGAATGAGCAAAAAGGGCCGTTCCATGTGAACGTAACGGGAAATATGTTGGGGAATCACCTGCGGACAGAGTTAAAACAAAAGGATGGACAGGGAGAGGTAGGATTTAATTTGGGAATAGGAGTGACCTTAGAGGATAGTGTGGTATCGGCGAGTTTCTTCCCGATCACTCCCATTTTGGGCTATCGCCGTTGGATTGTCAATCCGGATAATAAGGTCGTAATCAGGGAAGGGGGAAAGATCGATGCGAATTTGCGTTTTGCGTATGCCGATAAATTGATCAGCATACAATCGTTAGGAGATGAGGGAAACCAAAAAGAACGCCTTAAAGTGGAGATCAAGGGGGTGGATTTGGCTGCGCTTACCCGCTTGTTACCTTTCTCTCCCGATTTGGCAGGACAATTGAATACCGATTTGTTGTTATATAGCCTGGATGATGCTTTGGCTGTGAACGGGGAAATTGCGGTGAATGAATTTTATTACCAGCAGCAACGCATCGGTACGGTTGAATTGGGAATGAAATATTCTGCGGGACAACATTTCTCGGCTCATGCCGTTGATTTCGAATTGAAGCTGGATAGTTTGAGGCGGGCTGTGGCAAAAGGAGAATTTTCAACAGGAGAAAACGATAAAAATATTTTTGTAGATGTGGACATTAGCGATTTCCCTCTATATGTGGTAAATGCTTTTATGCCTAATAACCTGCTGAATCTTCAGGGAAAATTGGTGGGAGGTGTCCGGTTTCGGGGAACGCTCGAAAAGCCGGAGTTGGAAGGAGGACTGGCCTTTGAAGGAGGAACGGCGGAATTGTTGATGATCGGCACTACTTTTGGATTAGATACCGGACGGATTGTGATAGAGGATAACAAGCTGTTGTTTAATCGATTCCGTATTTTTGCCCCGAACCAAAGCACCCTGACGATGAACGGGGATATTCAGTTGATGCCTTTCGACCAACTGGGGGCGAACCTGACTATTAACGGACAGAACTTTCAGGTGGTGAACGTTAAGCAAAATCCGTCGTCTATGATCTTCGGTAAAGCCTACGTAGATTTGAATGCCCGTATGGCGGGGGCGTTTTCTGCCCTGAGTGTGACGGGAAATGTGAATTTACTCAATAATACCGCGATTACCTATACTTTGAGAAGTTCCGATCCTGAATTGCAGGATAAAAGCATCGATCTGGTGCGTTTCGTCTCTTTCCGGGATAGTTCATTAACGGAGAAAGACGATCTGACCAACCGGGTGAATGTGAATAATTTCATGTTGAAGATGCTGGTCGAGATCGGGGATAATGTCAAGATGAGTGTATATTTGTCGGAGGACGGACAAAACAATGTGCTGATCCAGGGAGGGGGAAACCTGATCCTTTCTATGGATCCGGAAAGCGGTTTGGCGCTTTCCGGGAAATACACCCTGACCAGTGGGACAGTAACCTATAATGTGCCTGTTGCCGGGAAAAAGGTGTTTAATATACAGACGGGAAGCTATGTGGAGTGGACAGGCGATGTGGTGAATCCGAGATTGAGCATATCGGCGAACGAACAGGTGAAGGCAACGGTGGAGGACGGCGACCGGAACAGGCTGGTTACCTTTGAATCGATTATCCGGATTCAGAACACCTTGTCGAAACCGGAGATTACGTTTGACCTTTCCGCTCCTAATGATATGGTGATTCAGAATCAGTTAGCAACTTTTTCACCGGAGGAACGTACGAAACAGGCGATGAATCTCCTGATCTACGGAACTTATACCGGACCGGGAGCTGTAAGTTCGAACAGTGGAAACATGGCGAATAATGCGCTGTATGGTTTTGTGGAAAATGAGCTGAATAAATATACCCGGAAAACAGGATTGACTTTCGGATTCGATTCCTATAATACCGATAGCGAAACAACCCGCACGGATTTCACCTATCAGTTCTCGAAGCAGCTGTTTAACGATAAAGTAAGCGTGAAGATCGGAGGAAGGGTATCCTCGGACAATAACGAAGGAAATGCGGACAATAACCTTCAGGATAATCTGGTGGACGATATTTCGATTGAATACCGTTTCACTAAAAAAAGAAACTTGTTTTTAAAGGTTTTCCGCCATTCGAACTATGAAAGCGTTTTGGAAGGTGAAGTGGTGCAAACGGGTATCGGTATTGTATGGCGGAGGAGTTTTCGTAAAGTAAGGGACTTGTTCGTGCGGAAATCGAAACAGGAAACAGTGAAAAACACAGGAACGGTAAAAGAAAATTGAACATGGGAATTACAGGGAAAAATAGGAGGATAGACAGGCATAGGCTGAAACTTATGCTATGCTTTTTATTTTTTACAATCTACTGTTCATGTGTGATGCCGTCGTGTTCCACTACGAAAAAACTGACGGAGAACGAAACACTTTACGTTGGCGTGAAAAAAATGGATATAAAAGCTCCTAAAAATGTAAAACTCACGGGAGTACAAAAATCGTCCGCTTCATCGCCTTTATCCGTTCGTCCGAATAATCCCCTTTATTCTCCTTATCTGCGTACCCCTCTACCTATCGGATTGTGGGTGTATAATTGGAATATAAAGAAAGAGAAAGGCTTCAAATGGTGGCTTTACCGGAAATTATCCAAAAAACCGGTTCTGATTTCGGACGTACAACCCGAATTAAGACTGAAAATGGTGGATAATGCCATGAAAGACTATGGTTTTTACGGCACTCAGTCTAAATATGAAGTGATCCCTAAGCGAAACCCGAAAAAGGCGAAAATCAGTTATTGGGTGGAACTGCCGGAACCGTTTAGATATGGAACGATTCAACTGTGGGGGTGGAATCCCCGGATGGATAGCATTGTGCGGGCTTCTATGGCAAGGACTTACATGAAAACGGGGGACCAATATGACATTAACGTGATGAATGAAGAACGCCAGCGGATTTCGGAGCGTTTGCGGAATGAAGGGTATTATTTCTTTCAGCCGGGATACATTGAGTTTTTGGCCGACACTACCGTTGGAAAAAAAGTGGTGGATATTCGGATCGGTTTAAAACAGGGGATACCTCCCAATGCTTTACACCCTTATAAGCTGGGTGAAATAAAAGTGATCCTCAAAGGTAATTCGAACGATAACCAGCTGGATTCTTTGTATGAAGACGGGATTAAGATTGTTTACCAGCGCCCCCAGAACCTGAAACCGAATGTAATATCCAGGGCGGTGAAGGTAAGGCCGGGACAAAAGTATTCTGCTGCCCGTCAAAACCGGACACAAGCGAATTTTGTGCAATTAGGAGTGTTCAAGTTTGCCAACATGACGATCACCGTTCCCGATACGGTGCAGGGAAGAACGCTGGATATGCAGATTCACGGAGATTATGCCTTGCCTGTGGAAACGGAAGTGGAGGTGGATGTGTCTTCGAAGTCGAATAACCTGTTAGGACCGGGATTGATATTGGGAATCAGCAACCACAACCTGTTCAAACGGGCGGAAAATCTATCTTTCCGTTTGACAGGGGCGTATGAATGGCAGATCGGAGGAAATAAGAATGCAAATGGAAATTCCGGGTTGATCAATTCTTATGAATTGGGTGGAAGCTTTAATTTATCCGTCCCCCGGCTGTTAGTTCCTAAATTTATGAAGACGAACCGGGACAGGAGGGAGCAGACGCAGTTCCAGATCGGTACGGATTTACTGAACAGGCACAACTATTTCCGGATGATTTCATTTTGGGGGAGCGGGTCGTATGATTTTAATTCTTCGCAACGGAATTATCACACGGTTGTTCCCTTTAAGCTGAATTATACCTATCTATTAAGGACATCGCATGCTTTTGATTCCATTGTCAATAAAAACCCTTCGGTGGCTCAGAGTTTCAGAAATCAGTTTATCCCTTCGATGTCATACACGTATACGTATGATCGTCCGGCGAGCTACCGGAATCCGAACCGGTTATTCTGGCAAACTTCATTGACGCAGGCAGGTAATTTAATATCCGGGATACAGTATCTAACCGGAAATCGGCAGGGGGAAGGAAAGAAAATATTCAACAACCGTTATTCACAGTTTCTGAAATTGACCACGGAATTGATCGGATATAAGAGTATCGACAATCGTAATCAGTTGGCCACCCGTATTATGGGAGGAATCGGCTATGCTTACGGCAACTCGAAAGTGATGCCTTATAGCGAACAATTTTATATCGGCGGTTCTAACAGTATCCGTGCTTTTCACATCCGTTCCATCGGACCGGGAAGCTATCATCCTCCCAAGTCATCCACTTCTTATTTAGACCAGACCGGGGATATTAAGCTGGAAGGCAACGTGGAATACCGTTTTAAAATCTACGAGCGTTTTAATGGGGCATTGTTCATGGATGCCGGGAATGTTTGGTTGCTGAGAAAAGAAGAACAGCGTCCCGGTGGAGTGTTCCAGGTGAAAAATTTATGGAAAGAGCTGGCTTTGGGAACTGGTTTCGGTTTGCGTTACGACATTACTTACATTGTGATCCGGGCAGACCTCGGAATACCTTTACATGCTCCTTATGATACGGGTAAATCCGGTTATTACAACATTACCGGATCTTTCTGGAAAGGATTGGTGTTAAATTTAGCCATCGGATACCCCTTCTAAGGATGGGGTTATATCGATAGGGGGGAATGTCTGTCCTTTTAGGGAATAGGCAATGCTTTGGTTATTATTTTGCAGCATATTTCCGGCAAATAAAAAATTGCTTATCTTTACAGCATGTTAAAAACTCAATTAAAGTCGGATTTGGTGTTGTAAACAATCTGTATTTCCTGTACAGGTTGTCCTTTCGTTTGTTCTCGGGTAATTCTATCCGGGGATAGTTTCTATTTTATATCAATTAAATTTTAATCTGCATGCAACGATGATGGCATTGTTATGCTTTCATGTGTATGCCTTATACTTAAAAGAACATGAATAACGAAAGTAAAACAATTTATGGATTCGATTTTAATTTGATCTGTGAATATTTTTTAAATACAGAGCGTCAGGGTCCCGGAAGTCCCGAAGTTACGTTGAAAGCCCTGAGCTTTATAGATAACCTCACGGACAAATCCCTTATTGCCGACATCGGATGCGGCACAGGCGGACAGACTATGGTTTTGGCTCAACATGCACCGGGATATATTACAGGTCTTGACTTTTTTCCGGGATTTATCGATCGCTTCAATCGGAATGCCTTGAAACTGAATCTTCAGGATAAAGTACACGGGATTGTCGGTTCGATGGCGGAACTCCCGTTCGGAAAAGAAGAATTAGACCTCATTTGGTCGGAAGGAGCCATTTATAATATCGGTTTCGAACGCGGGTTGAATGAGTGGCGGCAATACCTGAAGCCCAATGGTTATATCGCCGTTTCTGAAAGTTCGTGGTTTACAGAGGAACGCCCGGCAGAGATTCATAATTTCTGGATGGACGCTTATCCCGAAATGGATACGATTCCGAATAAAGTAGCCCAGATTCAGAAGGCGGGCTATCTTCCCGTAGCCACATTTATTCTCCCGGAAAATTGCTGGACAGAGCATTACTATGCTCCACAGGTTGTTGCTCAAAAAATGTTCCTGAATAAATATGCAGGAAATAAAACCGCCGAAGAATTTATCGCATATCAACACTATGATGCAGGATTATACGATAAATATAAAAAATTCTACGGCTATGTATTTTATATCGCAAAAAAGATAACACAATGATTCATTTAAATACCTATGGTTGGAACAACGGATTGGACCAACTAAAACAAAAGTCGGCCTATAAAACATTATCTCACGGACGGGTAACCATCGTGTATCGCACTTGTTATGACGTGGTTTCCGAAAACGGACTGTTTCAATGTGAGTTAACAGGGAATATGATGTATGGGAAATCGGATGTCGAGCTACCCTGTACGGGTGATTGGGTGATCTTCCAACCATTCGGCGACCGCAAAGGGATAATCGTAGATATATTGCCCCGTGAGCGGACATTATACCGAAAGAAAAACGGAACGATTGCCGATAAACAAGCCATCGCTTCCTATGTCGATAAAGCATTTATCGTGCAAAGCCTCGATGACAACTTCAATGTTCGCAGGGTAGAACGCTTCATGGCTCAAATTTTGGAAGAAAATATCGCTCCCGTATTGATTCTCAATAAAGCTGATTTAGACTTTGATGAATTGGGGACAGAAGAAGCTATCGAACACATTGCCCGTCAGGTTCCGGTGTTTTTCACCAGCATCCATCATTCCCGGACTATATCCCGGTTACGGGAATCCATATTGCCGGGAGAAACAGTAGTGTTTATTGGCTCTTCGGGTGTCGGGAAAAGCTCCCTGGTGAATGCGCTATGCGAAAAGTCGGCGTTAGTAACGTCCGAAATAAGCCAATCGACAGGAAAAGGACGGCACACTTCTACCCGCCGGGAAATGGTGTTGATGGACGGAGCAGGTGTTTTAATCGACACTCCGGGGGTTCGGGAGTTTGGTTTGGCGGTGGACGACCTCGATTCATTGGCCGAAATGCTGGATATTTCCGACTATGCATCATCGTGTCGTTTCAAAGATTGTACCCATACCAATGAACCCGGCTGTGCCGTTTTAGAAGCAGTAAATAAAGGCATGTTGGATGTCAAAGTATACAAAAGCTACCTGAAACTTAAACGGGAAGCCTGGCATTTCTCCACTTCCGAGCATGAAAAGCGCAAGAGAGATAAATCCTTTTCGAAACTCGTGGACGAGGTAAAGAAACGTAAAACAAATTCTTGATTCTTATTGAATAGGGACTGTCTGACAAGTTAAGGACAGTCCCTGTTCTTTTTTATTTGTGCTCTTATTCAGGGCTGTTTCTTAATATTCTTTGAGATTAAAAAAAGAGGGGAGGATCCCTGTCATGTCTTATAGAAATGTCACCTTAAAATTTAATGAATCCTTATTATTCCCTTAATCCCTATATAGAAGATGCTTCCTTTTTCCTATCCTCTTTTGGGCGTCTATTGATGATAAAAAGAAAAAGGAGCTAAGTTTTAAACTTAACTCCTTGACATTAACAGTCGGGGTGACAGGATTTGAACCTGCGACCACACGCCCCCCAGACGTGTACTCTACCGGACTGAGCTACGCCCCGATTTTGTAACAAATTGATTATCTTCTGTTTATATTGGCCTGTGTTTCACGATCGTTTCAAACGATCGGTTGCCCACCTTTTTATTTAACCAACATGAAAGCGATCAGGCTTATGGAAGAACTTCATTTGTTTGCGGTTGCAAATATAGGAATTAATAATTAAATGCAAGAATATTGAGATAGAAAATCGATCGATTTAAAGATAAATATAAAGGACAAGAAAATGGATATATAAGTTGAAAGATTGTTTCATTATTTAATCCGGTGGCGGGGGAAATTTTTACTGGCAATAACCTGTTGGATAAACTTTTAATTCAAAGATTTCGTTTACTGAAATAACGATTGAATGAAATTTATAAATAGAAAATAGGCATATAAAAGTAAACTTTCAGTCAGAAATGTTTAAATTGCATGTCAAACAAAACATGAGAATTATGAAAAAAATACTGTTATTTGTGACATTAGTTGGGATTTGTTCAGGTATAAATGCCCAGGAATTAAAAACGATTCAGTTGAATAAGCCTAATACTCAGAGAGGTTTACCCGTTATGCAGGCATTGGAGAAGCGGCAATCCACCCGGGAATATGCCGATAAGGCTTTGAGTCTTCAGGACTTATCCGACCTGCTGTGGGCGGCAAATGGAATAAATCGTCCGGAATCGGGTAAACGTACAGCTCCTACTGCCATGAACAAGCAGGAGATAGATGTTTATGTGTGCTTGCCGGAAGGTGCTTATCTTTATGAAGCAAAAACGAATAGCCTGAAACCTGTGGCTAAAGGTGATTTCAGACCTGCCGTGGGAGGTGGTCAGGCATTTGTGGCGAAAGCTCCTGTGTGCATCGTGGTGGTCGGTGATCTCGACCCTTTTAAAGGCGATGCGTCGATGCCATCGATGGATGCCGGTATAGTTTCTCAAAATATTTCTATCTTTTGTGCCGGGACAGGATTGGTAACCGTGCCCAGGGCTTCGATGGATCAGGCAAAACTGAGATCAGCGCTTAAACTGAAAGATTCCCAGCGGTTGTTTATGAACCATCCGGTGGGATATGCGAAATAATCCGGTAACCTTTAGATTTATATAGAATTGTCCGGTAAGGAAGGCTGAATGTTTGAACAAGCCTTTCTTGCCGGATTAATTTTTGGTAATGGTGTAATCTTCTACTCCTAAAGTTTCATATATCTTTTTAAGGTCGGTTTCGTTATCGGAAATGATTAAAAGCTGGTCATTTTCGAATAGCTGTGAACATCCGTTGGGGACAAAAAAACGCCCGAATCGTTTAATTAGTACAACTAACGTATTTTCGGGTAAAGGTAAATTGATCAGGTAATCACCTGCACTCAACATATCCCGGGTGATCGTTATTTCGGACATGACCGATTTTACTTCTTCGGGTAATTCCATTTCAAAGGCTTTGGGAATTTTTTTCACCCGAAATGATAGTTTCAGTAATTTGGCCGAAAGTGGAACTGTGGTACCTTGAATGAGCAATGAGAGAAGGGTGATAAAAAATACGATATTAAAAATTTGTTTCGCTTCCGGGATTCCGGCGAGTAGGGGATAAGTGGCAAATATAATGGGAACAGCCCCTCTTAGCCCGATCCAGGAAACAAAAAGACGGCTGTTAAAGGTCATCCATTTAAACGGAAGAAGACAAAGCAGCACACTGACCGGACGCGCAATAATGATCATAAAAATTCCGATCAACAGGCCGATCCAGGCCACATCCACCAATTCCACCGGATTGACAAGTAAACCCAACGCCAAAAACATCGTGATCTGGAATAGCCAGGCTAAGCCATCGAAAAAGTTAATGATATATTTCTTGTAAACGATACGCCGATTACCTACCACGAGCCCGGCAATGTACACAGCGAGATAACCGTTTCCCTGCAAAGCATTGGTGAAAGAAAAAGTAAAGAAAACAAAAGTGAGTAAAATGATTTGATAGAGAGAAGGATTATCTATTTTTAGGTGATTTAAAATCCAGACGGCACATCTGCCTAAAAGATAACCTGCCAATATTCCGACTGAAAACTGGACAATAAGCGAAAGCAGTATTTGTCCCGATTCTATTTCTCCGGTTTGTATAATCTGAATCAATAGAATGGTCAGCATGTAAGCCATAGGATCATTGCTTCCACTTTCCAATTCAAGCAGAGGGCGTAAGTTGTGTTTTAAATTCAGATTTTTAGAACGAAGAATGTTAAAGACCGAAGCCGAGTCGGTGGACGACATCACAGCTGCTAAAAGCAGGCAACCGATTAATGTTGTTGCGTAGCCGGGAAATGCCCAGCGGGAGACCAGATATATGAAGCCTCCTGTAAGGAGCGTTGTCAGCAGGACGCCGACAGTTGCCAATAAAACTCCTTGCTTTACAACAGGGCGTATTTCTTCGATTTTTGTATCCATCCCACCGGAAAACAAAATGATACTGAGTGAGATTACCCCGATGAACTGTGCTGCTGCCGGACTTTCAAATTCAATACCGACGCCGTCTTTCCCGGCAAGCATTCCGATGATGAGGAATAAAAGTAAAACCGGAACGCCCAAACGGGAACCTGTTTTACCGATCAGAATACTTATAAAAAATAATATCGAACCGATCAATAGAATATTTTCCGTCGTAATAAACATAGTTTTTCTCAATTTTATGATTAAACGGAAGCCGGAATTTGAAAGTTTCCCTAATTTTGTTTAGGAGGCTTGTAAATCATAAATGTTTGATTGGTATCTAATTATAAAATAGTGAAGGAGCAAGCAAAAATTATATTATATTTTTTCTTGAAATTATTTTTGATAATTTGATTTTTGTCGTACATTTGTCACCGCAAAAGCAAAGGAGAGGTGGCAGAGTGGTCGATCGCGGCGGTCTTGAAAACCGTTGACTGTCACAGGTCCGGGGGTTCGAATCCCTCCCTCTCCGCTGAAAGTCAAGCCATTAGGCGGACAAATAAAGCCAAATCCCGTAGAATCAGCGTTCTACGGGATTTGGCTTTCACGGCTGTAATACCCAAAGACACTAAAAAACCCCAAAAGACAGGGTTTCGTTACAGATTCGTTACAGAAAAAATCACAAAGTTTCTATGACGGGATAGGGTATAGCTTGTTGTGATCTATTTCAGATAGAAAATCATTTGTTTTTATTTAGCATATCCCCTTTTGTTTTAGGGCATAGGGTATAAGCCTTCCCATTTCACATTCCAATTTCCGTTTTTGGGAAAGCCCGGATTGGGTTGTGTGCAGCCGTCCCAGCCTGCACACATCATGGCGATTGCGGTTAGCAAGCCTCCATTTCCCGGAAGATAGATGCGCAGGAGATGATTCTGATAGTTATGACCGTTTTTCAAATAGGTGTTTGTCCGTTTATCCATCAGTAAAGCATCTACTGCTTTTTCGGGTTCACCTAAACGGGCTGCAGCCATGGCTGTCATGGGGTAATCCCACCCCCAAGTCCTGTTCCAATTCCAGTTGTTCCAAACCCAATGGAGCGTGTTTTTCATTAAATTTTTATCCACTAATCTTGATTCGGGTAAAATTCCCAATGCGCCTAATACTGCCATGTGATCGGAGGTAAAACGGGGATTAGTATAAGTATCCGGTGCTGTTTCCGCTGCTAAATAAAGACTATCTTTTGCAGCAAGTGGGGATAGCTTGTCTATCAATGTGTCCCATTCCGGTTTTCGTGTTTCCCCTGAACGTATGCGCCATTCTTGGGCGATTTTCATGGCATAATGCCAGTAGGATAATTCAAGGGGCGGGTTTATCGTACCTTCGGGTTTGAACGTTTCTTGTGCCGGGATAATACCTTTCAGTATGTAGCGGTCTCTTGCTTCGTCGTAAGTGGCAAATGAGTACATGAATTCTGCTGTTTCTTGTATCAGCTTGTTGTATTTCCGGATTAATTCCGGAGAAGGATTAGCCCGATAAAGTAGTTCTGCCAAATAAATAGGGTGTGGTTGTTGCCAGATCAGAAAAGAACCTATCGACGAAGGGGCTTCCATTCCAGAAGGATCGGTCATTTTCATCCATCGAACTCCTTCGAATCCTTGTCGTTCTGCTATCTCTTTGGCAATGGGATAAGCCTTGTAAAACCATTCTAAGGTACGGTCGAGTAGTTGGGGATGTCCCCAAAGTGCCAACCAGGATTGGTGCCACCAAAGCATTTCGAGGTGAAATTTCCCATGCCACGAGTTATAAGTTAATCCTGTTTCCTGAGGAGGAGTAGAGCCTGCACATTGAATCGCCAATAAATATTGTGACAATACCACCCGGCGTTCTAACTCTTTCGCACGAACATCTTTACAGTCGGAGAAATCGACAGCCGCACCTTTTTCCCAAAATGATTTCCAGTGGGTGGCAATATTTTTGATCGATTTTTTATAGGTAGGTTGTCTTTCGGTGATTAGTTGCTTTGTGAAGGAACAGGAGAAGGATAGTTCATTGTCTTGCGGCATCAATACAAAGTAATTTCTCTCTTTTTCTATAAATTCTGCTTTTTCTTTCCATTCAATGGCTACATAATAGGTTGTCGTGTCTATTTTACGTTCTAAGACTACTGATCGGGCAGATCGGCTAACAATCGTCGTTGAGTGTAAATCGTTTTTTTGCCAGTCACATCCGTTTTCTCCCCAAGCTCCGGTGGGGTAAGGAAAGTGGAATTTAATACCGGGTTTTAAAGACGATGAGACTTTTGCAACAATCCTGTCACGTTGAGGGTCACAGGCTGTTTGTATTTCTACGGAGTGATGGTTTAATGAAAATCGACTTTCAATGACTCCTTTCCACATATCCAATTTTTGCTCGATATGCTGAAGGTCTGAAGGTTGGATTTGTTCCGGTAGTTCCAAACCAATAATTCCTAAGTGCAGGCGATGAGGATTTGCCCTGAACCAGTTTTCTGCATTTTTTTGCCGTTCATTCCGGTGGCTTTGGGTGGAGTAAGGCTCCAGTCTTCCACGTCCGAAGTCATATCCGACTAATGTTTCTTTGTGTTCGTATCGTTCTGTGTTGGGAAAGCTATGCCACCCCCATTGCGCTTGTGTACCTAAGGGGATACCTTTGTCGTAAGCTCTCGGAAAAGTTTGTAATCCGGTAACATCGACTGTGAAGGCAAATTCTCCATTTCCGACAGATAAGGGAGATAGAGGATCGAATGCCACGACATGGGGATTGTTCCGGTGAACTAACGCCTGTCGATCGATGGGAAGTTGTTTTGGGGTTGTGCAAGCCGTTGCCATTAAAATACAAAGGCAATATAAGCTATTTTTGATTTCCATGATTTTTATAACTTTGATGTCAGAAAGTACCCTTTTCTCGCCGCCAATGGATATGTTTCTTTTACAAATATGCGCATTTTTTCAAAAATTCCATTCTTGCAATATAAATATATTGACGGGTAAATATGATCTATTATTATTCCGTACTTAAATCAGGGAAAGAGTTTGTTCCTTAAAGTCTTATCAGATAAGACTTGCTGAATTTATAGCCGTTTCCTTTTAGCCCAAAGAATGGTGTGGGCGTTAAATCGTTGCCAAAGTATATGGTTGTTGGTCAATAAGAATGTTGGATGGGTTTTCTTGTAGGTTATATCGCCTTAAAGACAATGAATGAAATAGGGTACAGAGAAGGGGAAATGGGTTTGTGATAGAAAAATGATTTGTTAAAGTCGTTTGACTTTAATTGTTCGGATATGAAGAAAGGTGTATAGTACAAGGTTTGTAAATCAGTAGTTCTTGTCGATCGTATATTAAGAACAGTAAAAGGATAAGATTAGCATTCAATGAGTATGTTAGCCTAAATTATTGATTTCTTCCAAACCTTCCTTATCGATGATTTTTATTTTTTTTCCGGTTAGTTTGACGATGCCTTCTGAGGCAAAGTTGGATAGGGTGCGGATGGCGTTGGCGGTGGTCATGTTGGACAAGTTCGCCAGGTCTTCGCGGGTGAGGCATACTTTCAGGGTACAGTCGTCGCTTTCGTAACCGTAGGTGTCCTTGAGTACGAGCAAGGCTTCGGCCAGTCGTCCGCGGATGTGTTTTTGGGTGAGGGTCACTGTGCGGCGGTTCGAGAAACCCAGGTCGGTTGCTAAAGCCCGGATGATACTCATGGCCAGTTCCGGGGTGTTGCGGACGATGTCGAGGATTAGCTCTGTTTTGATCCGGCAAATGATCGAGTCCTCCAGGGCTTCTGCCGAAGCGATGTGTATTTCTTCGGCAAAAAATGCCCGGTAGCCGATGAAGCCGATGGGTTTTGCCATACGTACGATCTGTATGCGTCCTCCGATTCCTTCCTTGTATATTTTTACTTTTCCGGTGATCAGGCACAATAGTCCTACGGGCATATTGCCTTCCTGATAGATCAATTCCCCCTTTTTATAGGAAAGGCATACGGTGGTATCGATGATTTTCCGTTTGGCGTTTTCGTCCAGTTCCGATAGGAGCGAATGGGGGCTATCGATGCAGATTTGGCATAGGCTGTCGTGCAGGTCGTTGTCGGTGATGGTATACATGGAGTCGAAATAAAGATGTTTTGATTAAAATGGGTATTTTCTCCCTTGTCCGAAAGCCTTGTCGCTGACGCGGAGTATCGGAGGGCATTGTGCCCGCTTGTATTCATTCCGTTTCACCATGCTTATCGTTTTGTCCACAATCTCTTTCTTGTGCCCCTTGTCGATAATAGCTTGAGCAGAAAGATTTTCTTCTATGTATAATTTTAAGATCGCATCCAATTCATTGTAGGGTGGCAGGGAGTCCTGATCCTTTTGGTCGGGACGTAATTCTGCGGAGGGGGCTTTGGTTATGGTGTTCTCCGGGATGATTTCATGTTCCCGGTTAATGTGGCGTGCTAACTTGAAGATGTCCGATTTATAAACGTCGCCGATTACTCCCAGTGAGCCACACAGGTCGCCGTAAAGGGTGCCGTAGCCGACCGCCGCTTCGCTTTTATTGGAGGTGTTCAGGGGGATGTTGCCGAATTTATTCGATATGGCCATTACCAGAGTTCCCCGGATACGGGCTTGCAGGTTTTCTTCCGCCACATTAAAGGGTTGGTCTTTAAATTGATCTTTTAAAGAGCCCAGGTATTGATCGTAAATGTCCTTAATGGGAATCAGATCGTGGCGGATGCCCGTGTTTTTTACAAGATCGAGGGCATCCTGTATGGAGTGATCTGTGGAAAAACAGGAAGGCATGAGCAAACCTCTGACATTTTCTGCCCCCAAAGCTTCTACGGCTAAGGCGGCAACCACTGCCGAATCGATACCGCCCGATAGGCCCAATACTGCTGTGGTGAAGCCGTTTTTTTGGAAATAATCCTTGACTCCTAAAACCAATGCTTTATGAATCAGGGTGATTTTATCGTCCTGAATATTTTTTACGGCAGGCATTTTGCCCAATTGGTCGGAATCGATCAGGATAAAATCTTCTTCAAATGCTTTCAGGCGGGCGATCAGTTGCCCTTGCGGATTATAGGCTGTGGAATTGCCGTCGAAGATGACGGAGGTCTCTGCTCCGACGTAATTAACGGAAAAAAAAGGTTTTCTGTATTTTTGAGCCAGAGCCGATAAGGTTTGATGCCGTTCGTTGTAGCTGGTAGCGCTGAAAGGGGTGATTCCGATATAAATGACCAGGTGGTCTTGTTTATCGATTTCTTCCGCTTCAAACTCATCGAATAGAATCCGGATGTTTTTGTTTTTATAGCGGATAGGGGTGTTGTCCTCTCCGCCTACAAAATAACGGCTTTCATGGAAGAGGTCGTAGTCGCTTAAAATTGTTTTGTGAACGCCGTCAACCACTTCACCGTCCTGAATGAAATAGGCAGAATTATACATGATTCCGTTGGAACTGTCTAAATTCGGCGCGCCGACAATGGCTGCGATCTGCCCGCAATGGGAAGCAATCTGTTCCACAGCCATGCGACATTCCTGAATGAAATCCTCTCTTTCTAACCAATCTTCCGATAAGGCTCCACACACGGCTAATTCGGGAAATACAACTAATTCCGCTTTCGCTTTCCGGGCTTTTTGTATGGCCTGAATTATTTTTTCTCGATTCCCCTGAATGTCTCCGGTTTTATAATTTATCTGTGGTATGGCTATCCGCATAGTTTTTGATTTTATACTGGGTTTGGTTTTGAAAGCCGATGTTATAGGTTATTCTCTTATTGTCAGGCTGTTTGGGAAATAAACTGCCCGATTCGTGGAAATTTTGGCTTTCAACGTTTATCTTTGCCGTAAAATTACGATTTTTGTTATTAAAATAATTAAAAAAAGTCATGAAGTTTTTATTTGCCTGTATCATTTTTTTATGCCTGGCTACGGGATGTGGGGAAAGCGATAAGCCGGATGTCAGTAAATGGAGGCAGGAACGAGAGATATTGCGTTTAGACCGTGACCTTTTTGCATTGGATGCCCGGATGCCCGATGTGGATTCGATCCATCATAAATATGGCCGTTATTTTGAGGTGTATGCCGAAGGGGTGTTGCAGTTGGGACAGGTGTCCGATACAATGTTCCCGCATTTGCTGTCTTTATTTTTGCAGGATACGATTATCCGTGAAGTTTACGATACGGTGGCATTTCGTTATCCCGACCTGGCTGTTCAGGAAAAGGATTTATCGGATGCCTGGGCTTATTATGCTTATTATTTCCCCGATAAGGTTATTCCCCGGATGTATGCCCATATTTCCGGTTTCAACCAGTCGGTGGTAGTGGATAGTGCGGAAGTCGGGATCAGTTTGGATAATTATTTGGGGGATTGTGTGTTTTACAGTATGCTTGCTGTGCCGGTTCCCATGTATGCCCGTGAGAAAATGACCGGAAATGATATGGTACGTGACATCCTGACGGGTTGGCTTAGCGCGGAATTTATCTTTCGCCCTCAAAAGAACGATTTGATTAGCAGTATGATTTATCAGGGAAAAATCACTTATCTATTGCGCAAAATTTTGCCCGATTATGAATTTGGGCGGGTTATAGGTTTTTCCGGGGAGCAGTTGGAATGGTGTGAGAATAACGAGAGCCGGATATGGGGGTTCCTGATCGAGAACGATTATTTGTTTTCCACCCAGCAGAAGCTGATCCTGAAATATTTGAACGATGCGCCTTACACTTCGGGTATGCCTGTGGAATCGCCGGGTAGGGCAGTTGTTTGGACGGGGGAGCGTATTGTGGAGGAATATATGAAGAAAGCGAAAATCACTTTGCCGGAGTTGATGAAAGAACAGGATTACCACAAGATTTTGCGGGTGGCTGCCTATCGGCCTTAAACGGTGTGGAGTGATCGGAATATAAACGGGTGACTATGGATAAAAAAATATGCAGGAAACTGGTCCGTGAATTAAAAGAACGCTATTCATCGGACGAAAAGCGGACGATGTCGGCGGAGGTATGCCGGAAAGTGGAGCAAAACGCGCATTTCCGGGAAGCCGGGACTGTATTGGTTTACTGGTCGATGGACGATGAAGTGTATACCCATGACTTTATACGGAAATGGGCTAACGAGAAGGTTTTTCTTTTGCCTTGCGTGAGAGGGGATGAATTGGAAATCTTTTATTATGAGGGGGAAGAGGGGATGAGTCCGGGAGAGAGTTTCGGGATTTTGGAGCCAACCGGAATGAGGTGTGAGGTTTTGGAAAGTATCGATCTTATTTTGGTGCCTGGAATCGCTTTTGACCGGGAGGGAAACCGATTGGGACGGGGGAAGGGGTATTATGATAAGATTTTAAAGAAGACAACAGCCTGGAAAATTGGAGTTTGTTTTCCTTTTCAGGTATTGGAAGAAGTTCCGGCAGAGATTCATGATGTGAAAATGGATGAGGTGATTTTTTAAACCGCATTCTTTATCTTTGGAAAAATTTTTAGATCGTAAATTTGATAAGGAGGGAACTGCTTTAGATATTTTCGGATATAAAAAAAGCCGTTCTGTGAGGAACGGCTTTTTTATGTTTTTTATCGATTATGCCTGTTTGATAGCTTCTACCGGGCATACCCCTGCACAAGTTCCGCAGTCAGTACATGCGTTTGCATCAATTTCATAATGATCAGCACCCATAGAAATTGCACCAACCGGGCATTCTCCTTCGCATGATCCGCAAGAAATACAGTCATCTGATATTACGTAAGCCATTTTTATATAGTTTTATTGATTAATAATGGGCAAAATTAAAACCAATATTTGAAAGAAGCAAAGTTTTGTAGGAAAAAACTTTTTACTTATCTTTGCGCGTCGTTTTACGGGGAATGATTTAAAATGGTGTAATGGGGAAACAGGCTGGCTTATACCCCCGGAGCTAAGGTTTGTTTCTGAGTAGCACAAAACAAAATTATCATGCAAGTATTTGAATTAAAAGCAGAAGGAAGAAAAGATTTAGGAAAGAAGGCTACAATCGCTGTAAGAAACGAAGGAAAAGTGCCTTGTGTTCTTTATGGTGGAGCTGAAAATGTACATTTTGTTGTAGCTGAAAAAGATCTGGCTAAATTATTGTACACTCCGATTGTATACACCATTAATTTGAACGTTGATGGCAAATCTTATTCTGCTGTCATGAGAGAAATTCAGTTTCATCCGGTAACCGACCGTGTGTTACATATCGATTTCTATCAGATTACTGAAAATAAACCTGTTGTTATCGAAGTTCCTGTTAAATTACAGGGATTTGCAGAAGGTGTTCAGGCCGGTGGTAAATTGGCTCTGATTATGAGAAAATTGAAAGTAAAAGCTCCTTTGGCTGACCTGCCGGGTGAAGTGGTGCTGGATGTAACTAATTTAGGACTGGGTAAATCAATCCGCGTGAAAGACCTGTCATTCGACAAGTTCGAGATTATGAATGCTAAAGACGTTGTGATCGCACAGATCAAACTGACCAGAGCAGCCAGAGCAGCAGCTCAGGAATCGAAATAATTTGAGATTTTATGAAGTATCTGATTGTAGGGTTAGGTAATATTGGCCCTGAGTACCAGGATACGCGACATAATATCGGATTTAATGTGTTGGACGCCTTTGCTAAGGCGTCCAATGCTGTTTTTGAAGATATGCGTTACGGTGCTGTGTGTGAAGTGAAACTGAAAGGGCGTACTTTGGTTTTGTTGAAGCCCAACACTTATATGAATTTGAGTGGCAAGGCCGTTAGCTATTGGATGCAGAAGGAAAAAGTGGCTTTGGAAGATTTGCTGGTGATTGTCGATGATTTGGCTTTACCTTTCGGAACGCTCCGTTTACGTGCCCAGGGAAGCGACGGCGGACATAACGGACTGAAGAGTATAAATGCTTTGTTGGGTACAACTTCTTATGCCCGTTTACGTTTTGGTATAGGTAGCGAATTTGCCCGGGGACAGCAGGTCGACTATGTGCTGGGGCATTGGGAAGGAGAAGAAGCCGAACAGTTGCCGTCTTTATTGGAGCGTTGCGGGGAAATCATTACTTCGTGTGTTTTGACCGGGATAACAAAAACAATGAATCTGTTTAATAAAAAATAATAGGGGTAGGCAGAATGAAGAACGCTTGCTTTTTCCGGCCTGGGGAGAAGAAGAGGAAAAGGAAAGGAGTGTTGAAGGTGGCTGTCGGCTGGAGCAGGATGCCGGGAAGAGAAGAGTAAAAAGAAATGGATGAAGCCCCGAACACAGGATAAATCGGGGGGAGAGAAGAGGGGGAGAAAGTTTTTATTGTAAGTAGAGACTATGGAGGAAAAGGTCAGAATAGATAAATGGCTATGGGCTGTACGGATTTTTAAAACCCGTTCTTTGGCCGCAGAAGAGTGCGGTAAAGGGCATGTCACGATAGGGGAGGTACATGTGAAAGCTTCCAGGGAGTTGAAGGGAGGCGAGGTGGTGAAAGTCCGTATCCCGCCGATAGAACGGCACTATTTAGTGAAAAAGCTGACGGACAAGCGGATGTCGGCCCAGTTGGCTGTTGATTTTGTGGAGGATGTAACGCCGCCTGAAACGTTGGCTTTACTGAATGCGGTGAAAGCTTACGGTTTTGAATACCGGGACAGGGGAGTGGGGCGTCCCACGAAACGTGACCGGAGAATGATCGATAAGCTGAAAAATGAAGATTGGGAAGGGGCGGAAGAATAATCCTTAAAATTAATTGTTGTGTTAATTGCGAGAGAGAAAAAAAAGAGTAATATTGCCGAATATATTCTGTATATGTGGCAAGTGGAGGATATGCTCCGGGCATTTCAGTTGAATATGGAGTTGGTGAACCAGCATGTGGTTAAAGGTTTCCAGGTGGATGAGGCGAAAGCAAAGGAAATTTATGATTGGTATGATAATATCATTGCAATCATGAAAGCGGAGAAGGTGGAGCAGCAGGGACACATCCAGCCTTTGAAAAACACGGTGAATGAACTGACTGAATTACACTTTTTTTTATTACATGAGGCTCATGACCGGAGGTATCAGCAGATTGTAACGATGGCCGCCGGGAATCTGGTTGAATTTCGGAATAGGTCGCAGGTGGGGAATGAGGTGTCGGATGTGGAACTGGCTCTGAATGCATTGTATGGGAATTTGTTGTTACGCTTACAGAAAAAGGAAATAAATCCTCAAACGGCTACGGCCATGGAGTCGTTCAGTAAGATGATCGGTTATCTGGCTGCAAAATATAAGCAGATGGAAGAGGAGGAGTCGGCACAGGAGGTAAATGATAAGGGCTAAATATAAATTAAACGGATATTGTATGAAATGGATTGTAACAGCTTTATTGATGGCGGTGTTCTGCGTGACGGTGAATGCAGAAGTCAGCGAAAAGAAATATGAAAAGACTTTTCCAAAGGATAAGCTTACCGAATTGGTTTTGTCGAATGATTACGGGCAGATCAACGTGGAACAGACGGACGGGGATGAGATTCAGGTGTCGGTAAATATTGCTGCTACGGCCAAAACTGCTGCAAAAGCGGATGAAGCGTTGGATTTGGTGAGCATTAAGGAGAATGTAGGAAGTGCTTCTTTGAATGTCAGCACGGAGTTTGGAAAGGATATGGCGATCAAACAATTCCTGACCAGCGTGAGCCTGCAAATCGATTATCAGGTGAGTGTGCCGAAAGGCATTAAGTTGCGTTTGATCGGCTCTAATTGCAATGTGTTTATCGATACTTTTGAAGGTGAAGTCAATGCAGATATTCGTAACGGTAATTTTAAAGCCAATACGATCAAGGGAGAGGAGTTTTATATCAAGCAGGACAAAGGAAGTTTTGATGTAATGAGCGTTGAGACGATGACCGGAAATTTCAAAAATTCTACCATTCATATAGAATCGGGTGATTTGGTGAAGTTGGAAACCAGTTCTACCAGCGGGAATCTGGAATCTATTGAGAAGTTGAATATTCGTTCTTCGGGAGGTGAAATGAAACTGGGTGAGATTGAGGATCTGACCGGAAGTTCTTCTTTTACGAAGTATGAGGTGCAGGATATTGGGAATATTATGGATATGGATATGAAAATGGGGGAAATGAATGTGCGTAATATCCATTTTAATTTTTCAGAAGTGCGGGTGAAAGGGTCTTTTACGAAAGTAGGGCTGACTTTTATGGAAGGGGCAGGCTATAATCTGGAAGTGAAACGGAATAAGTCCCTGAAGATGGATCTGCCGAGGGGGATGCAACTGGAAGACCGTCCGACAACGGAACGAAATATGGTGGTAGGAACGAAATTCGTAGGCGATCCTAAATATACCGGAAAAGTTTTCCTGGAATTGTCGAATGGTAATTTATATATTCAGTAAAAAAGAAAAACAACAAAAAATGGTATTCTTGTTTAATTTATAACATTTGTTCAGGAATAATTTGGAAGGTTGATTTTTTACTTTATATTTGTAGCGATAAAAATCAGAGAAATGAGAAATTTATTACATCATATCCATCATTGCCATCACTGTTCTCAGGTGAGATGATGCTCTTGTGTTGTAATTAAAACATAGAATGTACAATGAAGCTCGCCTGATCCAGGCGGGCTTTTTTTATTTTCCCCTGGGTCGTTGCAGGGCAATAATCTAAAAGCGTTATGACAAACTTAAAAATTGCAATTCAGAAATCAGGCCGATTGAACGAAGAATCTTTAACTCTCCTGAAAGAGTGTGGAATTTCGATCAACAACGGTAAAGATCAGTTAATGGCACAGGCTTCGAATTTCCCGATGGAAGTGCTTTATCTTCGTAATTCCGATATTCCGCAGTATGTGAAGGACGGGATTGCCGATATTGCTATTATCGGTGATAATACGGAGAAGGAGAAGAAGACCGGAATAGAAAATGTTTTAAAATTAGGATTCTCCAGATGCCGTTTATCTATTGCAGTGCCCAAAGCGGTGGATTTTACAGATATTTCTTATTTGCAGGGAAAGAAAATCGCTACTTCCTATCCCACTTCGTTGCAGGATTTTTTGGATGAAAATCATATACAGGCAGAGATTCACGAAATTTCCGGTTCGGTGGAGATTGCTCCGAATATCGGTTTGGCAGATGCCATTTGCGATTTGGTCAGCACCGGGAGTACCTTGTTTAAAAATGGGTTGAAAGAGGTATATAAGATATTTGAATCACAGGCAATTTTGGTGGCTAACCCGGATTTGAGTCCGGAAAAACGGGCTTTGCTGGATCAGTTGGTGTTCCGGATCAAGGCTGTGCTGGCTTCTAAATGCAACAAATATATTTTGCTGAATGCTCCTGAAAAATCATTAGAGCAAATTTGCGGCTTGCTGCCGGGAATGAAAAGTCCTACGATTATTCCTTTGCGTGAAAAAGGGTGGGTGTCAGTTCACTCTGTGGTGAATGAAAACGCATTTTGGGATGTGATCGGACGTTTGAAGGAGGCCGGAGCAGAAGGTATTCTGATTGTGCCTATCGAGAAGATGATTCTTTAATAGGGTTTACGGATTTTGATTGTAAGTTTGGAAGAATGGAAAAGATTATCAATCCCGTCAGGCAGGAATGGGCGAAGCTATTGGCTCGTCCGAAGTTTAATAATGACGATCTGGTGACGATTTGTAAGGATGTTTTTGCCGATGTAATGAAAGAGGGTGACAAGGCTTTGGCAAAATATACTTTGCGTTTCGATCGGGTTAGTTTGGAAAATATCGCTGTAACGGAAAGTGAGTTCGATGAAGCGGAACAACTTGTCAGCGAAGAATTGAAGGAGGCTATCCGTGAGGCTAAACAAAATATCGAGGCTTTCCATGTTTTGCAGAAGCCTGCCCCCTGCGAGTATGTGAATTCTAACGGTTTTCGTTGCTGGCAGGAGGCGAGGGGAATTGAAAAGGTGGGGCTTTATATTCCGGGTGGGAGCGCTCCTTTGTTTTCAACGGTATTGATGCTGGCTGTTCCGGCACGTATTGCCGGATGTCAGGAAATTATCCTGTGCACCCCTCCCAATCGTTCAGGTAAGGTCGAACCTGCTATTTTGTGGACAGCCCGTCTTTGCGGGGTGACCCGGGTGTATAAGGTGGGAGGTGTCCAGGCGATTGCTGCCATGACTTTGGGAACTGAAACCATTCCTCAGGTTTATAAAATTTTCGGTCCCGGTAACCAGTATGTGACCGCAGCGAAACAATTGGCCTGTAATTTCGGTGTGGCGATAGATATGCCTGCGGGGCCTTCGGAAGTGATGGTGGTGGCAGATCGTAGTGCGGAACCTGCTTTTATTGCGGCGGATTTGTTGTCACAGGCGGAGCACGGCCCGGATAGCCAGGTGGTTTTAGTGACACCGGATGCCGGGATTTTGCCGGCTGTGGAGCGGGAACTGGAGGCTCAGCTGGCTGTGTTGCCCCGGAAAGAAATTGCGGTGAAAGCGTTGAACAATTCGAAGTTTGTGGTGTTGGAAGATATGGACAGGTGTATGGAGCTGGTAAATGAGTATGCCCCTGAACATTTGATTCTGTGTGTGGAAAACTATCTGGAACAGGCTAAACGCGTAATGAATGCCGGATCTGTTTTCTTAGGGAATTATTCACCGGAGAGTGCCGGGGATTATGCTTCGGGGACGAATCATACTTTGCCCACGAACGGTTATGCCAAAGCGTATAGCGGGGTGAATCTCGACGCTTTTATTAAGAAGATCACTTTTCAGGAAATTACCCGCGAAGGGTTGGGCTATCTGGGACGTACGATCGAAGTTATGGCCGGGAACGAACAGTTGTTTGCCCACAAGAATGCGGTGACACTCAGGATTATTAATGAAAAGTGAGAGAATTATGGAAATAAATAATTTAATACGGAAAAATATAAAGAATTTGCAGCCTTATTCCTGTGCCAGGGATGAGTATAGCGGAGAAAGGGCTGTTTTTTTGGATGCTAACGAAAATCCTTATGACACAGGGTATAATCGTTATCCCGATCCTTACCAGCGGGAGCTGAAAGCACGGCTTGCCCAAATCAAGGGGGTGGCTGCTGAAAATATGATGCTGGGGAACGGTAGCGATGAAATTATCGATATTTTAATCCGGAGTGTGTGTGAGCCTGCCGAGGATAATATTATTGTTTTCTCTCCGGGCTATTCAATGTATGAGGTGAGTGCTGCGATCAATAATGTGGAAGTTCGTAAGATCGACCTGACTTCCGAATTTTTGCCGGACTGGGTGGAAATGTGGAAGCAGGCGGATGCCCATACGAAGATCGTTTTTTTATGTACGCCCAACAATCCGACCGGGAAGGTAATCCCTATCGGACAGATTCGGGAGGTATGCCGGAATTTCGGTGGGCTGGTGCTGGTGGATGAGGCTTATATCGATTTTACGGATGAAATGTCGGCGGTGAAGTTGTTGGACGAATTTTCCAATGTGGTGGTGTTACAAACTTTGTCGAAGGCCTGGGGTATGGCCGGGCTCCGGCTGGGAATCTGTTTTGCCGACCGGGAGTTGATCCGGGTGTTGAATAAAGTGAAAGCTCCTTATAATATCAGCAACCTCACCCAACAGACCGTGATGCGTGTTTTAGAGCAATACGATGAGTTTGAGGCGAAGCTGTCGGCAATCAAAGCCCAGCGTGAGCGTTTGAGTTGTGCCCTTGCCGGAACCGGGTTGTTCGAGCGGGTGTATGATTCCGAAGCTAATTTTATTTTAGTGGTAACTCCCCGTTTTCGGGAGTTGTATGATTATCTGGTTGAAAATCAGGTTGTGGTTCGTTTGCGGAATATAGCTCCTTTGATTGAAGGTGGGATTCGCATCACGGTGGGAACTCAGGCCGAGAACGATCGGTTGTTGGCTTTGCTGGATGAATACCGGAACAGAATTTAATGCTGTGGAGAATGAAAAAGATTTTATTTATAGATCGTGACGGAACGATTATTCAGGAACCTCCTGTGGATTTTCAGGTGGATCGTCTGGAAAAATTGGAGTTTGTGCCGGGAGTGATCGGAGCTTTGCGCCGTATTGTAGAGGAAACGGATTATCGTTTGGTTATGGTGAGCAATCAGGACGGGTTGGGTACTCCCGCTTTTCCTATGGAGGATTTTTTGCCGCCCCAAGAGCTGATGTTGAAAACTTTGGCGGGGGAAGGGATTACGTTTGACGAAATATTGATCGATGAAAGTTTTCCGGAAGATCATTCGCCCCGCCGGAAACCCCGGACGGGAATGGTGGAAAAGTATCTGAACGAGTATCTCGATTATGAAAATTCGTATGTGATCGGTGATCGCCTGACCGATATGCAATTGGCTGCCAATATGGGTATCCGGGGAATATTTTTAGGAGATGCTTCTACCGGGGAGCTACCTGTGGCATTGAGCAGTTCTTCCTGGAGGGAGATCGCCGCTTTTCTGAAGTCCGGCAGCCGCAAAGCGAAGATTTTTCGGAAAACGTCGGAAACTTCTGTCCTGGTGGAATTAGACCTGAATGGCAGCGGACGTCCGGATATTCACACCGGGTTGGCTTTTTTCGATCACATGTTGGAGCAAATCGCCCGGCATGGCGGAGTGGATTTGACGGTGAAGGTGGAAGGTGACCTGGAAGTGGACGAACATCACACGATCGAGGATACGGGCATTGTTTTGGGAGAGTGTTTTGCCGAGGCTTTGGGACGGAAGAAAGGCATCGAGCGATATGGTTTTGCCTTGCCGATGGATGAGGCGAAAGCCGAAGTTTTGCTCGATTTCGGCGGACGTGCCTGTTTGGTATGGCAGGTGGAGCTTTCCCGGGAATATGTCGGTGATTTTCCTACCGAAATGACCAAACATTTTTTTGATTCATTTTGCCAGAGTTGTAAGTGTAATTTGCATGTAACGGCTTCGGGCGAGAATGCTCACCATGTGATCGAAGGTGTCTTTAAAGCTTTTGCCCGGGCTATAAAAGCGGCTATCCGCCAAACGGGTACGGGTATTCCTTCGTCGAAGGGGGTGGTTTAATCATTACTTATAGAACAGATGAAGATAGTCATTATAAATTATGGGGCGGGAAATGTGTTTTCCGTGCTGATGGCGCTGAAACGGTTGGGCTATGAGGCTGTTGTGAGCGGGGATGCGGACGAGATCAGGAGTGCCGACCGGGTGATTTTTCCGGGAGTGGGGCAGGCGTCTGCCGCCATGGAACAATTAAGGGCTTCCGGACTTCACCGGGTGATCCCGGAGTTGAAAATGCCGGTGCTTGGGATTTGTCTGGGAATGCAGTTGTTGTGCCGTTCGACAGAGGAAGAGAATACCCCTGGTCTGGGGATTTTCCCGCTGGATGTTAAAAAGATTACGGGGGATTATAAAATTCCTCACATGGGCTGGAATAATATCACCGGCTTGAAGACGGGGTTGTTCCGTGGGATTGCTGAAAACACCCGGATGTATTTTGTACATTCTTATTATGTGCCTGCCAGTGAGTATACGATTGCTTCCTGCGATTATCATGCCCCTTTTGCGGCGGCAATCGGAAAGGATAATTTTTACGGTTGTCAGTTTCATCCGGAAAAATCGTCGGAAGCGGGAGAACAGGTACTAAAAAACTTTTTGGAATTATGAAGATTATACCAGCAATAGATATTATCGACGGGAAGTGTGTCCGGCTGACGCAGGGACAATATGACAGTTGCAAAATATATTCGGATTCTCCGTTGGATATGGCGAAGGCTTTCGAGGATGCCGGGGTGACACGTTTACATTTGGTGGATCTCGATGGGGCGAAGGCTGCGGGAGTGGTAAATATCCGGGTATTGGAAGCCATTTGCCGGAATACCGGGCTGGCTGTGGATTTCGGGGGAGGAATCAAGTCGGATGAAGATATTAGGAAAGTGTTCGATGCGGGGGCTACCTTTGCCGGAATCGGTAGTATCGCCCAGACTGATGTGGAAAAAACAACAGCCTGGCTGGAAGAATATGGTGGGGAACGTATTATTATCGGGGCGGATGTATTGAATCACCGGGTGTGTATTCAAGGGTGGAAAAAGGTGACGGATACGACGATTTATGAATTGGTGGAGAACTACCGGGGAAAATTACGGCATTTGATGTGCACGGATATTTCCAAAGACGGGATGCTGGAAGGCCCGTCTGTTGAGTTGTACAAGGATTTGCTATCCCGTTATCCGGAACTGGATTTAATCGCTTCAGGAGGTGTCGGCGGGCTCAGTGACCTGGAATGCTTGTCGGCGGCGGGAGTGCAGTCGGTGATTGTGGGGAAGGCGATCTATGAAAATAGAATAAAGTTGGAAGATTTGAATCGTTTCTGACGGAGAGGTCCGGACAGAAATTTAATTTCTAAAATATTGAAGTTGTGTTAGCCAAAAGAATTATTCCCTGCCTCGATGTGAAGGACGGCAGGACAGTGAAAGGGGTGAATTTCGTTAATTTGAAGGATGCCGGGGATATTGTGGAACTGGCCGCCCGTTATTCGGCGGAAGGGGCCGATGAACTGGTGTTTTTGGATATTACAGCCAGCAGCGATAACCGGAGTACCCGGCTTGCCTGGGTGGAACAGGTGGCTGCGGCGATCAGTATTCCTTTCACTGTCGGAGGTGGAATCTCCTCGGAAGCGGATGTGGAGGCTTTATTAAAAAAAGGAGCCGACAAGATTTCTATCAATTCTTCGGCACTTGCCGATCCAGGGTTGATCGATCGCCTGGCGTATGGTTTCGGTAGCCAGTGTGTGGTTGTGGCTATCGATGCCCGACAGGAAACAGACGGTTGGCAGGTATATAGCAAAGGCGGGCGGGTACGCACGGAAAAGGAATTGTTTTCCTGGGCCGGGGAGGCTGCCGCCCGGGGGGCCGGAGAAATTCTTTTCACTTCTATGGATAACGACGGTACCCATAAAGGGTTTGCCAATGAAGCAACCGCAGAGATCGGCAGGCGTTTGTCTATTCCGGTTATTGCTTCCGGCGGGGCGGGCTCTCCGGATGATTTTTACCGGGCTTTCACGTGGGGAGGGGCCGATGCCGCTTTGGCTGCCGGAGTGTTCCATTATGGACAGCTTACGATTCCCGAAGTGAAAGAGTATCTTGCCGGAAAAGGGATTGAAGTGAGGCTTTGAGTGGGTGGACAAAGATTTGTAATGTGAAATTAATTATAAAGATATGATGGATATAGAAAAATTGAAATTTGATGAAAAGGGGTTGATTCCCGCTATCGTTCAGGATGCGAATACAGGAGTTGTATTGATGCAGGCTTATATGAACCGCGAGTCGCTGGATGAAACTTTAAAGTCCGGGAAAGTATGCTTTTTTAGCCGCTCCCGCCAGAAGCTTTGGACGAAAGGGGAAGAAAGCGGAAATTTCCTGTACCTGAAAACAATTTTGGCGGATTGCGATAATGATTCATTGTTGGTTAAGGCTGTTCCGGCGGGTCCTACCTGTCACACCGGAACGGATACTTGCTGGGGTGAGGTGAACCGTGAAGCGGATTTTCTTTTCTTTTTGCAACGCTATCTGCAAAAGAGGAAGGAAGATTCTCCGGAGGTTTCTTATACGGCACGTCTGATTCAACGGGGTATAAATAAAGTGGCTCAAAAAGTGGGAGAAGAGGCCGTAGAGTTGGTTATCGAAGCAAAAGACGACAATGAGGATTTGTTTTTGAATGAGGCCGCCGACCTGATGTATCATTACATTGTGCTGCTGATTGCCAAAGGTTACGGTCTGGAAGATGTGATCAAGGTATTGGAAGGCCGTCACAAGGAATAGTCGTTTGCCACAGGATGCAAAAGAATTCATTCTGAATGCAGACTTTTTTATGAGGGTTTTTGCCCGTTTTAGGAAGATAAACCGTTTTGTAAAAGATAATCCCCAAAATGTTAAATACATTTTGGGGATTGTTCATTGTAAGTACTTTCGACGAATCGGCTCGTCTGTGAGTATTTTATTCGTTCAGCACTTTCCAAAGTATATCTTTCAGTTCCGTGATGCCTTCCCCCGTAACGGACGAGATAAAGACATAGGGAATATCCGGTAGGTCGCATTCCATTTCCGCCATGAGTTCTTTGTCCGCGTAATCGCTTTTCGAGATAGCGAGCACTCTTCTTTTGTCGAGTAGCTCCGGATTATATTGTTTCAGTTCGTTTAACAGGATGTTGTATTCTTCGTGAATGTTCTTGCTGTCAGCCGGGACTAAAAATAAGAGCACCGAGTTGCGTTCGATATGGCGCAGGAAGCGTATTCCCAATCCTTTACCCATATGTGCTCCCTCGATGATACCTGGAATATCTGCCATAACGAAAGAACGTCCGTCCCGGTAGTTTACGATTCCCAGATTCGGCACTAAGGTTGTGAAAGGGTAATTGGCAATTTCAGGTTTTGCAGCGGACACTACCGATAGCAAGGTCGATTTTCCGGCGTTGGGAAATCCTACTAAACCGACATCGGCCAGGACTTTCAATTCGAGGACTACCGTCCGTTCCACCCGGGGTTCTCCCGGTTGTGCGTAGCGGGGGGTTTGATTGGTGGATGAACGGAAGTGCCAGTTTCCCAATCCGCCGCGACCTCCTTTTACAAGCACAAATTCTTCTCCGTCCTGAGTGATCTCACCGATTGCTTCTCCGGTTTCGGCATCTCTGGCAACGGTTCCCAACGGTACTTCTATCGTCACGTCTTTTCCGTCTTCCCCTGTGCTCCGGCATTCGCTTCCTCCTCCTCCGTCACCTGCAAAAACGTGGCGCTGATATTTCAGGTGGATCAAGGTCCAATAATTCCGGTTTCCCCGGATGATAACGTGACCTCCGCGTCCGCCATCACCACCGTCAGGACCGCCTTTGGCTGTCAGCTTATCTCGGTGCAGATGGGCAGATCCCCGTCCTCCGGCACCGCTTCGGCAAAATATTTTTACGTAGTCGACAAAATTCGTTGCAGCCATAATTGAACTATAAGGTTTAAAATAAGGTTGTTTATTTACACTGGTTTACTCTTGCAGGATATACAAATCCGGGTAGTTGCGTCCCAGGCCGTCGTAATCCAGTCCGCGTCCTACGACAAAGTCGTTTTCCAGTTCTATGCCACAGTAATCGATGTTTACAGGACAAACGAGGGCTTTGGGTTTGTAGAATAGGGTTGCCACAACCACCTGTCCCGCATTTTTGGATTTCAGGTACTGCAATAAATGGCTCATGGATTTCCCCGAATCGATAATATCTTCCAGAATCACAATGGTTTTTCCGGTAATATCCTCTTTCAGCCCGATCAGTTCTTTTACTTCGCCCGAAGAAGTTGTTCCGGAATAAGACGCTACTTTAACGAAGCTGATGGCTGTTCCGGGAATTGTGATCTGTTTGATCAGATCGGAAGTGAACATGAAAGAACCGTTCAGGATACTTAAAAACAAAGGTTGTGAATCTTTCAGGTCTTCATTCATTTGCCCTGCCATTTTTTCAATGACGCGGTCTATTTCTTCGGCTTTGATAAAAGGCTTAAATTCTTTATCGTGCAGTTTGATGTTTGCCATAATCGGTTGCGAACTTTATCATTTAATGATTTGTTCCCGCAAAAGTAATATTTTAGCCTAAATATCGGAATTTATTTAAGGGTTATTACTATCGCTTTTCGTTTGGTTCGTTTGTCGCTTTTTCATCAAGTGGTTTGTATTTTTATTAAAATGACTTCTCAGGTTGTTGGTTTTACTGATAATGCAGAGGGATGGTTACATGAATCCGGGGACATCAGGATGCTTTATTGCCGGATGCAGGCGGATTGTTGGGGGGAGCGATGTTTCGCCGAAATAAAGTCCGTGTGATTTTTATGGATAATTCTGTGAGAAAAAGTATATAAATTCGTAAAATTGCAGTCGGAAAATTTCCGGTAATTTAAATATTAAACCATGAATCCAAGAGTAAGTATAATTATGGGCAGTACATCCGATTTGCCCGTTATGGAAAAAGCAGCTAAAGTGTTGAACGATTTTCAGATTCCTTTTGAGATGAACGCTTTGTCTGCACATCGTACGCCTGCCGAGGTGGAAAAATTTGCCACGAATGCGGCGGCACGGGGTATTGAGGTTATTATTGCCGGAGCCGGAATGGCCGCCCATTTGCCGGGAGTGATCGCTGCAATGACACCTGTACCTGTTATTGGGGTGCCTATCAATGCTTCGCTGGACGGAATGGATGCGATGTTGGCAATCACTCAGATGCCTCCGGGAATTCCTGTCGCTACGGTTGCGATCAACGGAGCGATGAATGCGGGCATTTTGGCTTCACAGATTTTAGCCGTGGGTGATACCGGATTGAAAGTTAAGATCGTTGAATTTAAGGAGTCTTTGAAAAAGAAGATCGTTGAGGCTAATAAAGAATTAGCTCAGGTGAAATATGATTATAAGACCAATTAAGCCGACAGTAGGGGGGTAAAGCCTTACCTGAATATAGTAGACCGGATTACATGACAAATCCGGTCTTTTTTTATCCGGTAAAATCCGGGCGGTCTGCACCGGAATTTTAGATTTTATTCTGGAACGGGTTTAGACTTGCCCCACTGGAATAAGTTTCCGACTTCGGATACGGTGATGATTCCCGGTTGAATATCTTTCGGGATCAGGTCAGTGAATTTTCCGATCGGCGGGTATGTAAGATGGTATGGATTTCTGTATCGTCGAGTTTCTTCACATTGGTAATAATCATATTTTCATGAAGAAAGTTTCCATATTCGTTACATTCGTCGATGATCGTTGTGAACAGAGGTTGTAAATCCGTATCGATAGGCAGCAGGATAAGCATTGTTGTGTAAGCGTCCGAAAACTCGATTTGTTCGATCACTCCTTTCAAAGGGGTGATTGCCGCTTCGGTTTCGTTTTTAATAATACTACGCTGGAAGTCTTCCAGCTCTCCTGCTTTTTTATTTACGAAGACGCAAAAATAACGTAACAAAGTGCCTTGTCCGCCTAATCCGGTAGAGATAAACACTCCGGGATCGTCGAGCAGGGTAGATTGGATGAGCATTCTGGATTGTTGCAAAGCGATTACCGCCCATTTTTTTAAAGGCGTGTCCTGTTTTGAAAAATTTTCGATAGCCCGGTAGATAGAAACGTCGTCTACGGTGGCTAACACCACCAACATTCGTTTCTTCACCTCTTCGTCTATGGCATCGTCAAACAGGTCGTTGATGTTCTCGATATATTCTTTGCAGGTTTTTTGATAATCCTCTGCGGATTTACTCAATGTTTCCTGCATGGCAAAATATTGTTTCTGCACAGCAATATCCACCTCTTCTTCGAGAATGTTCAGGTTTGTCCCTGCCATAGCCAAAAGCTGGCTGATGTCTTCTATTTTCTTTTCGCTTTTTTTGCTCATTCTTTGCAAAGTTATTTTGCTACAAAATTAAGCTATTCATTAATATAAAAAAAGCTGCTTGAGCAAGCAGCTTTTTTTATATCTGTAAAGAAATTATGCTTTGTGTCTGCGTTCGTCAGATACAGTCAGTTTCTTTCTTCCTTTAGCTCTTCTTTTTGACAATACAGCTCTACCGCTTACCGTCGCCATTCTTTCTCGGAAACCGTGTTTGTTTCTTCTTTTTCTGTTTGAGGGTTGAAATGTCCGTTTCATTATCAATGATATTTATCGTTATTTTCTTATTCCTGCTATATAATTGCTTTTGCTATCTGCTTACTGAAAAGTAATTATATACATTTACTCACTTCGGACTGCAAAAGTATGTTTTTTTTTTATGACTGCAAACAAAAGTAGTTTTTTTTTGCTTCGTTTGCTGTAACCAATGGGATTTTCTATGCGTATAAAAAGTGTTCGTATTTAAAAAAAAGGATAAATATTTGTTTTTTATAAATGGATTATTAACTTTAAGCAGAATTTCGGCGTATGAGACAGCTTAAAATAACCAAACAGATTACGGGGCGTGAATCGTATTCTATTGAAAAATATCTTCAGGAGATAGGAAAGATACATGTGTTGTCTCCTGATGAGGAAGCGACTTTGGCCAAAAAAATCAAGAGCGGAGATAGTGAGGCAAGGGAAAGGTTAGTGTTAAGCAACCTGCGTTTTGTGGTTTCGGTAGCGAAACAGTATCAGAATCACGGATTGACGCTGGGAGATTTGATCAACGAAGGAAATATGGGATTGATCAAGGCTGCCGAATGTTTTGACGAAACGAAAGGATTTAAATTTATTTCTTACGCAGTTTGGTGGATCCGCCAATCCATTTTGCAGGCTATTGCTGAAAATGCCCGCCTGATTCGCCTGCCTTTGAATAAGATCAGCACGATCAATAAGGTGAACAGGTATTTTACAGAGTTAGAGCAGGAATATCAGCGGGAACCCACGGTGGAAGAAATCGCAGAGAAGATGGATATAACCCCGACGGAGGTAAAAGAAAATATGAAAATCGCCAACCGTCCGGTGTCTATGGATGCCCCGCTGACGAGCGATGAGGAGTCGATCAATTTATACGATGTGTACATTTCGTCCGATGAAGAGGCTCAAGGTCCTGAGGCCGTGTTGAACCGGGATTCCCTGAAGAAAGATATTGAGCGTTCTTTTCAGATATTGTCCGGCCGGGAAGCTACGATATTGAGCATGTATTACGGATTGGGAGGCTACTCTTCAATGTCGCTGGAAGAAATCGGAACAAAGCTGGGGCTGACCAGCGAAAGGGTACGGCAGGTGAAAACCAAAGCAATTAAAAAGCTGAAAGAAGTGAAAAATAACAAGCGATTGAAGACGTATCTTTAAAAATTTTACTTTGTAAAGATTGTTGGTGAAAATATTTTATAATGAAGAATCAAAAAAGAGGTTTTAAACCTCTTTTTTTTTGCATTTGACTAAAATCGGATTATTTTTGCAATTGTATGTAGAATGTGTCGAAAGGCGTGGAAGGAGGATAACGTGATAAAGCGGGAGGAATTTTACACAGCAGAAAACAAGAGGGCGGAAAGAAATTATTTTTGAATAACATACAATCATTAAATTAAGAATTATGGCTCAAGACAATTCTTCTGCTGGAAGCCACCTTACGGTAGTGCGTAAAGCGTTTCAAGCTGAACTAAACGGAAAGAAGACCGACCTTTATATTCTGAAGAATAAGAATAATGTAGAGATCGCAATCACCAATTACGGTGGTTTTGTGGTGTCGGTCATGGTGCCGGATAAAAAGGGAAATTATGCCGATGTGGTATTGGGGCACGATAGCCTGGAAGATTATCTGAATACTCCGGAACCTTATTTGGGATCGATTATCGGGCGTTACGGTAACCGGATTGCAGGAGGGAAGTTTACCCTTGAAGGCAAAGAATATACGTTAGCGATCAATAACGGCCCGAATACGCTGCACGGGGGGCTCACCGGTTTCAATGCCGTTGTGTGGGATGCCGTTCAGCTGAATGCGCAAACGTTAAAGTTGACCTATTTGTCGGTGGACGGTGAAGAGGGTTTCCCTGGAAACCTGACGACAGAGGTGGTGTATCATTTAAGCAATGAAAACGCGTTGGAAATTTCTTACCGGGCTACAACGGATAAAACCACAATTGTAAATCTGACGCAACATTCTTTCTTTAATCTGGCCGGACAGGGCAAGCCCACTCCGGCAGTTACGAATAATATCCTGACCATTCATGCGGATCATTACACTCCCATGGACAGCGTTTCCATTCCAACCGGAGAGATAGCCCCGGTAGCCGGAACACCGATGGATTTTCGTACACCGCATGTTGTTGGTGAACGTATCGATAACGATTTCGAGCAGTTGGTTTTCGGTAAAGGATACGACCATTGCTATGTATTGAATAAAAAAGAAGCTGGGGAACTTTCGTTTGCCGCTAAGGTGGTTGAGCCTGAAAGTGGCCGTACGTTGGAAGTTTATACAACGGAGCCGGGTGTACAACTCTATACCGGTAACTGGCTGGGCGGCTTTACCGGAAAAAACGGGGCTACCTATCCCGAAAGAAGTGCAATTTGCCTGGAAACCCAGCATTTTCCCGATAGTCCGAATAAACCGCATTTCCCCACAGTTGTTCTGAAGCCGGGAGAGGTTTATACACAGATCTGTATTTATAAATTTAGTGTGGAAAAATAATTTTTTTATAAACAATCTAAAAAATAGAATTAAATGAGTCAACAAAAAAAACAGTGGGTAGCTATTATTATAATGATTGCTCTCTTTGCAATGATTGCCTTTGTAACGAACTTGTGTTCTCCTATGGCGATTATTGTTAAAAATCAATTTGGTGCGTCTGATTTTCTTGCTCAGGTCGGTAATTACGGAAACTTTATCGCCTATCTGCTTATGGGTATTCCTTCCGGGATGCTGATTAAAAGATGGGGTTATAAGAAAACCGCTCTCTGTGCACTTCTTGTCGGTATTGTCGGAATTTTAGTGCAGTGGATGAGTGGTTGGAATAGTGTGGAAAGCTTTGCCGTTTATCTTATCGGTGCATTCATTGCCGGTTTCTGTATGTGTATGTTGAATACCGTTGTAAACCCGATGTTGAATTTGCTCGGTGGTGGCGGTAACAAGGGTAACCAGCTTATTCAGGTTGGTGGAGTATTCAATAGTAGTGCGGCTGTGGCTGTTTACATCATCATGGGCGCTCTTATCGGGGATGCTGCAAAAGCAAAAATCGCAGACGTAACTCCTGCTTTATTTATCGCACTCGGTATTTTCGTTGTCGGTTTTATCGTAATTCTTTTCTCAAAGATCGAAGAACCGGAGCAGCATGTTGAGGTGAAACAGGCAAATAAGGAAAAAGATAAATATAGCGCATTCTCTTTCCGTCATTTTAACCTGGGTATTCTCGCTATTTTCTTGTATATGGGAATCGAGGTAGGTGTGCCGACATATGTTTTGCAATATTTGACTTCTGACACGGAAGCTATAAAATCGAAGAAAGAATTGGTTATGAAACAGTATGAACAGCACCAATTCGCTTCTGTAAACGAGGCTGCGACGGCTTTTGTCGGAGTAACGACAGACATCCCCGCCATCCGCGAGGCCGGAAATCAGGAAGAGATTACTGCTTTGGATAAACAAATAAGCGATGTAGAGAAAAAAATTACAGAGGGCACGATTTCTGCCGAAAAAGTAAGTAAAACGGTTACCGGATTAGCCATGAATGCGACGATCGTAGGCTTGATTGTCGCCGTTTATTGGTTCCTGATGTTGATCGGGCGTTTTGTGGGGAGTACCATCGGTGGAAAAGTTTCCAGCCGGGCTATGATTACAACGGTGGCGATAGCCAGCCTTGTGCTTGTTGCATTCGGTATGTTTGCTCCTACACATATCACCGTTAGTGTTCCAGGTATCGACTGGGCCAACGTCAGCCTGATCTGGGCGGAAGTTCCTGTCGGGATCTTTGCGTTCCTGTTGGTGGGACTTTGTACTTCCGTGATGTGGGGCGGTATTTTCAATATGGCGGTTGAAGGGCTCGGTAAATATACGGCTATCGCATCGGGAGCATTTATGACTATGGTATTCGGTTGTGCCGTAATGGTAGCTATTCAGGCATGGATTGCAGGTTTCACAGGTTCATACCTCGCCAGCTATGTAGTAGTTCTTTTCTGTGCTGCTTACATCTTGTTCTATGCTCTCGTAGGTTCAAAGAATGTAAACAAAGATATTCCTGTGGAATAATTATACGAAAGCGGGAAGAGTTGATGTTCAATGCTTGATTTCAACTCTTCCGCTTTTGAAATTCAAGCTATTAATTTTATAAAGTAAGATATTATGGATACGACAGCAGTAAGAAATACATTTAAAGAAAAATTCGGAACAGAAGGGATGCTCTATTTTTCTCCGGGACGTGTGAATCTGATTGGAGAGCATACGGATTATAACGGGGGATGTGTGCTTCCGGGAGCTATCGATAAAGGAATCCTTGCTGAGATTAAGCCGAACGGCACCGATAAAGTGCGGGCCTATTCTCTCGATTTGCAGGATTACGCTGAATTTGGTTTAAATGAAGAAGATAAACCGAAAGCTTCATGGGCTTGCTATATTTTCGGGGTTTGCCGCGAAATGCAAAAAAGAGGAGCGAAATTACAGGGATTCGATACCGTATTTTCAGGTGATGTGCCTCTGGGAGCAGGCTTGTCTTCTTCTGCTGCATTGGAAAGTACTTTCGGATTTGCTTTAAATGAGATTTATAATTGCGGATTCGATAAGAAAGAGCTGGTTTTGATCGGACAGAAAACCGAGCATAATTATTGCGGTGTGAACTGTGGTATTATGGACCAGTTCGCTTCGATTTTCGGAAAAGAAGGAAATTTGATCCGTCTGGATTGTAGCACGATGGAGTATGAATATGTGCCTTTCGATCCGAAAGGATACAAAGTGGTGCTGGTCGACTCGGTAACGAAACACGAGTTGGTGGATTCTCCTTACAACAAACGTCGCCAGTCTTGTGAACGCGCTGCTGCCGCTATCGCTGTGAATCATCCGGAAGTGAAACTGTTGGGTGATGCCAATATGGAAATGCTGGAAGAGGTGAAAGGTAAAATCAGCGAAGAGGATTATATGCGTGCAACTTATGCTATTCAGGAAAATCAGCGCTTGATCGATACCTGCGAAGCCCTGAAAAAGGGAGATTACGAAACAGTTGGTAAAAACGTGTATGCCACTCATCACGGAATGAGTAAATTGTATGAGGTGAGCACCGTAGAGCTGGATTTTCTGAATGATGTGGCTAAAGAGTGCGGTGTGACCGGTTCCCGTATTATGGGTGGCGGTTTCGGTGGCTGTACGATCAATTTAGTGCCGGAGGATAAGTACGATCATTTTATCGAAACGGCAGTCGCTAAATTCAAAGCAAAATTCGGAAAAGAACCGAAAATTTATCCGGTGAAGATCAGTGACGGCTCCCGTCGTTTGAGCTGATAGTCCCGAAAAAAGCATCGGCTTTAAAAATAAACGCGCAGGAAAAACTGTTTTTCCTGCGCGTTTTCTTTGTAAAATATTTGCCTTTATATGCTCTAAAATTAATACCTTTGTATGATTGGCGGAAAACTGCCGTGAGGCATAACCTTACCGCAATAAGATGAATGAATAATTTATTAATTTAAACCATGGGAAAATACGAATTAAACAAAAATCTCGCCCAGATGTTGAAAGGCGGAGTCATAATGGATGTAACGAATGCAGAGCAGGCAAAGATTGCTGAAGCGGCAGGTGCTTGTGCCGTTATGGCACTGGAGCGGGTTCCGGCGGATATTCGTCGTGACGGAGGGGTTGCCAGAATGTCCGATCCGCAGATGATTAAAGAAATTCAGAAAGCCGTTTCTATTCCGGTGATGGCTAAAGTGAGAATCGGTCATTTCGTAGAAGCCCAGATCCTTGAAGCTATTGGTATCGATTTTATCGACGAAAGCGAGGTTTTAACCCCGGCGGATGATTTGTACCATGTAGATAAAACCGCTTTTAAAGTACCGTTTGTTTGCGGCGCGCGTAATTTGGGTGAAGCTTTACGTCGTATTGGCGAGGGAGCTGCAATGATCAGGACCAAAGGCGAGGCTGGAACGGGAAATGTGGTAGAGGCCGTTACCCACATGCGGCAGATCTGTGAAGATATGCGTAGAGTGAAAAATGCCGGAATGGAGGAATTGATGAGCCTGGCCAAAGAATTTGGCGCTCCTTATGAATTAGTAAAATATGTACATGAAAACGGTAAATTGCCGGTTGTGAATTTTGCCGCAGGGGGTATCGCTACTCCTGCCGATGCCGCTTTGATGATGCAGTTAGGTTCGGAAGGTGTGTTCGTGGGTTCCGGAATTTTTAAATCGGGTGATCCGGCTAAACGGGCAAGGGCTATCGTGCAGGCTACCACCTATTTTAACGATCCGGTTAAATTGGCCGAATTGTCGGAAAATTTGGGAGAACCGATGTCCGGGCTGGAAATTAAGACTCTTGAGGATAAATATGCAGAGAGAGGCTGGTAATTGAGCAGTATAAGAAGAACTGTTTTATAATATAGAGTGTTGTTTTTCCAAACAGGCAAAAATGTCCGGTATGGGTGGAAAAACAACACTTTTTTATTTTTGGAATAATCAGTAAGGCTATTCCCTTTTGTGATGAAATAAAGGGGAATAAAATATTTATGGATAAAATAACGATGAAAATAGGAGTTTTAGGATTTCAGGGGGCTATTATCGAGCATCAGCGACATATTGAGAAATTAGGCCATGAAGCGGTGATTGTGAGATACCCGCAAGAGTTGGACGATATACAGGGAATTATTTTACCGGGAGGTGAAAGCACGACAATTGGCAAATTGCTGGTGCGAACCGGGATGATGGAGCTTTTGCGGGAGAAGATCGAACAGGGATTGCCTGTGTGGGGCACTTGTGCCGGAATGATATTGTTGGCGAAAGAATTGGTGAATGATACCGTGACACATTTAGCGGTGATGGACATCGCTGTGCGGCGGAATGCCTACGGAACTCAAATCGATAGTTTCGATACGCTGGTGAATATTCCCGAAATCAGTGCAGAGGAATTACCTTTGGTGTTTATCCGTGCTCCTTATATCGAACGGGTAGGACAAACGGTGGACGTGTTATGCCGGATCGACGGGCATGTTGTTGCAGCTAAAGAAAAAAATATGCTGGTCACTTCATTTCATCCGGAATTGACGGATAATTTTTCATTTCATGAATATTTTGTTTCGATGTGCAGGAAATAAATAAGATTGATTTAATAACTAATACAAAATCTGTATGGTGATACGAATGTTTCTATTAACGGTGCTGATCGCTTCTTTTTTAGGCGGGCACGCACAAACGAATCCGGTTGTAATCGGAAATTCTCGCTTTACGTTTATTACTCCGGGGTTAGTGCGGTTGGAATATGCTTTGGATGGAAAATTTCTGGACGATCCTACTCTGTTTGCTTTTAACCGAAAAATCGATTATCAGGATGTAAAGGTGGAGAAGAAGGAGGGGAATCGTTATACGATAACGACTCCGAAAATGCGTCTGGAGTTTACCAATGACGGTTTCCCTTTCGGACAAACTAACTTGAGGGTGTATTTCAAACAGGGCGATAAGGAAAAATGGTGGTATATGGCCAGTGAGCCAAGGCGTAACCTGGGCGGGGCTGTGACCACGTTGGATGCGATCGGAGGTCCAATCGACCTTCAGGATGGTTTGTTGAGCCGTGACGGTTGGTATGTGATTAACGATACGGGAAAAGAAATTTTAAAAAATGGTTGGGTGGAAAACCGTTACCGGGAGCATGTGCAGGATGTTTACCTGTTTGTATACGGTAACGATTATAAATCGGCATTGAAGAGTTTAAAAGCGGTTAGCGGGCCTGTACCCATGACCCGGAAATATGTGCATGGAGTGTGGTATTGCCGTTGGTGGAATTATACCGACGATGATTATCGGGATATTGTGAAAGGTTATAAAGAGCATGATTTCCCTATGGATATTTTAGTTTTCGATATGGGCTGGCATACCCAGAAAGAGGCTAAAGTAGGGACAGGACATGCCGGAACCAGAGGCTGGACCGGATATTCCTGGAATCGTGAATTGATTAAGGATCCTGCCGGGTTGATCGGGGAATTGAAAAAAGATGGTATCTACGTTGTGTTGAATGAGCATCCGCATGACGGGTTGCGCGACCATGACGACCGTTATCCCGCTTTCATGAAAGCTATGGGAGAACCCATTGGGAAGAATCTGCTTTTCGATGCCGGTAGCCGGAAATATATGGATAACTTTATGAAGTATGCCCATGAAGAGTCCGACAGTATGGGGGTGGCCTTTTGGTGGCTCGATTGGCAGCAGGATTACCTGTATCCGAAGGTAAGGGGGACTAATTTATCCCATTTGCAGTGGTTGAATCATATCTATTTTAATTATTCCCGGAAAGATAATCTCCGGGGTGCCGGATTCAGCCGTTGGGCGGGTTGGGGAGACCATCGTCACCCGATTCAGTTTTCCGGTGATGCCGTGGCTAACTGGGAATTGTTAAAATTCGAGATTAAACTGACGGCTACGAGCGGAAATGCAGGGTGTTTTTTCTGGGCGCATGATTTAGGTGGTTTTTACGGAGGGAAAGACCCGGAATTGTATACCCGCTGGACACAATTCGGCTTGTTGAATTCTTCTTTGCGGGTGCATTCGGTGTATGATGAAAATCTCGACCGCCGTCCCTGGCTTTGGGGAGAACAGGCCGAGAAATCGATGCGCCGCATCTATCATTTGCGTTCTGAACTGATGCCTTATATTTATTCTTCGGTATGGCAATGCCATCAGGATATGCTGCCCCTGAACCGGGCAATGTATATCGAATATCCGGAAACAGAGGAGGCTTACCAAAATCCACAGCAATTTATGTTCGGTGATTTGTTGTTGGGGGCACCCATCACAAAACCCGGAACCGGTAGTGATAAGGTAGCCGACCAAAAAGTGTGGTTGCCTGAAGGGGACGTGTGGTATCAGTGGTTTTCCGGACAGCGGTACGACGGAGGGCAAATCGTTACTGAAAATTGTGATCTCCAGAGTTTTCCGTTGTATGTGAAAGGCGGTTATCCTCTGCCGATGCAACCCTATACACCGCGCATGGCTTCAACACCGCTGAATACGTTGGTTGTCAGATGCTATCCGGGTGGGGAAGAGTATAAGCATAGTTATACTTTGTATGAAGACGATGGGGAAAGCCGGGAGTATGAACAGGGCGGTTATGCCCTGACCGGGCTGGGAAGTTCCCGGAAGGCCGGAAAATGTACATTGACCGTATCTCCGGTGAAAGGTTCTTACAAAGGCCAGCCTCAGAAAAGAGCTTATCGCTTTGAATTGGCTGGAATTTCGCAGCCCGTTTCCGTGAAAGTGAATGGTAAAAAAGTGAAAGCGGTGAAAGATGAAGCAATCAAAGGGTATGTGGTTGAGGTGAAACCTTGTGATATTCGTAAAGAAGTTGTGATAGAATATTAAAATATTTTTAAGTATTAATTAATATTTTCCTGAATAATAATGGGTTGTATGGTAATATACAACCCATTATTTATTTTTATGTTAAATTTTTAATTTTGTTTTGAAACATAATAAATAAATGTAAAATTTGTTACAACATAACTAACGCTTTTAATAAACCAAATTAAAAAATTATGAACCGACTGATGATTTTATGGTTATTGGCCTTTTGTTTTGCCTGTAATGATCAGGCGAACGAATTGCTTACTCCTGCTCCGCAAGCGAGAGGAGGTATCGAAAATTTTGAACATGCGGGTTTGTCTCAAATGGTCGTGCCTTTCGGTAAGATGGGATTTATCGAGCCTTTGGAAAATGCCACTTATGCTAAAAAGACGGCACAGGGAATCCGAAACTGGAATAACGGAGAGACTGTAATTAAATTTTTTGTAAATGTGGCAGGTACCCCGCAGCCTGACGACACTTTGTTTATGCAAGTGAGGGGACGTGCCTATGACGATGTGAATGTTGAAGTGAAGATCAACGATTCGATTTCTGAAATGATACGGATTGAAAGTGGAGAGTTTTTGCTGAATCTGCCCGCTTACGTGCCTCCGGTATCCGCATACCAATGCGTGAGTTTCAGGGGGCTCGACGGAGCGAAGTATTATCCGGACCTCGACAGTATGTATGTGTATTACCGTCCCGGATTGGAGTTGAATTACAATACCAGTAACTACGGTGCTCCCGCCGTACATTTGAATTATCCGGGAGTGAGCGGAAAAGTGGAATGGTCGCTGGGCGAAGTGATGGTGAAGCCGGAAGGTTGCCGTCCCGATATTTATTATATGGTGTCCGGGTTTAACGGTGGGTATAGCGGTATTCAGGTCAGTTCCGATTTTAATTTAGACGATCCCCGCGGAAATACTTTCCTGTTTTCTGTTTGGAGTGATTTTAATACGCAGGACCCCACCCAGATTCCGGACCAGTATCAGCCCTGGACGGATGAAATCCGTAAAGGGGACGATATGAGGGACGAGGGATTCGGTAATGAAGGGTCGGGGGTGCATGCCAATTGGTATTATAAATGGAAACCTAACGTCATTTATAAATTCCTGATCCACATGGAGGATATTGGTTTGATCCACAGGAACGGTAACGATTACCCGAATTGTAAGGCTTATACTTGTTGGGTATATGTGCCCGAATTAGGCGGCTGGCAATTCTATGTGCGTTATATTCGCCCGAACGATACCCGAACGTCATTGGGTATTCCGAGTTCGTTCGTTGAAAATCCGAGTGGAACGCATAGCTCTTCCCTCTATCGGGGATATTATCGTCATTGGGTACGTTATCAGGGACAGGCAGATTGGGTAGCCCTGAAACAGGCTGGATTCGGTACCACCGGGGCAAATGCCAATCATCCCCGTTATGATATAGGCATCGGAAAAGAGGATGTTTTGGATGTGAACGGTTATGGCGGTCAGTTCTGTTATATTTTCTCAGGCGGTTTCACCGTGAACAATGGTAAAGCAAACGTGCGCCTGGGACTTGATTTCACTGAAATGCCGGATGTAGACCTGTTGACTTTGCCGGAGTTGGATAAGTTTGACAATATGATGGAAGGAGATACCCCGAACGGAATCGAACGGCTTGCCCGCGCCGCCTGGACGGCAACCGCATCTTCCGAGGAGTCCGGTGGCCCGTATGAGGACGGTTATGCCCGTTTCGCTTTAGACAGTAATTCCGGAACGTTCTGGCACACCCGCTATACAGGGTCTAAACCGGGTTATCCCCACTGGATTCAGATCGATATGCAGCAAACAGAACGTGTAAACGGGTTTGTCATCCAGCCGAGAGGACGTGACGTGACTAAGGATTTCCAGATCGAAATCAGTAATGACGGAACAGCCTGGACGTCAGTTGGCACTTACACATTTGCCAATAATGGGAAAGAACAGAAATTTATTTTGCCGGAACAGGTTTCCTGCCGCTATTTTAAAATTACTTGCCTGAATGGCTATAATTCTAATCCATACACCAGTATTTCGGAAATTTATGCTTACCGGAATAAATAATTGAAATGGTGTTTTAAATAGATTGGTTTTATATGGGGGTGTCCTCCGGGAATAGATATGCTATTTTCGGAGGACACCTTAGTGATTGTCCGCAGCGTTATTGGTTTATGGGAATGTACACTTTATCGGTAGCGGAAAGGCTGGTTTTTCAGCCATACTTTCCGTTGTAAAACGAAAGAATCGTGACAAAATCATTTTGCCACGATTCTTTATAAAGTTTATAAGGCATTCAGCTTGCTTACCTATTGACGCTCAACAGCAGGCAGCAGATAATTCTTCGGGTGTGAGGGTCGCGGTGCCGAGTTTTTTCACCACCACTCCGGCAGCGATGTTTGCTGTTTTCATAGCCGTAACCAGGTCGAAACCCGCCGCCAGACACAGGCTGAATGTAGCCACCACCGTATCCCCTGCACCGCTTACATCGAAAACTTCTTCCGAATGGGTGGGTAAGTGTATCGGGTTTCCCTGGCCGATCAGGCTCATCCCTTTTTCACTGCGGGTCACCAGTAAAGATTCCAGCTGATTTTGACGGATCACTTCTTCTGCGGCGCGGGTGATCGCTTCATCCGTATTAGGGACGGAGTAGCCTACAATATCGCTCAATTCTTTTACATTGGGGGTCACAATATCCGCTCCTGCGTATTTGGCCCAGTTTTTCCCTTTCGGATCGACAATCACCCGGATTTGCCGATTACGGGCTTCTGTAATCAGGAAATGGCAAAATCCCTCGGAAATGAAGCCTTTCCCGTAATCGGATATGACCAATACCGGATAATCGGGGAGTAGCCGTATAACCGTTTGCCGGATTTCTGCTTTTTCCGTTTCTGAAAGTTCCAGACTTTCTTCATAATCCAACCGTACAATCTGTTGTTTCCCCCCGATAATACGGGCTTTGGTGATCGTCGGCTGTTGGGAAGAAATCAGCGAAAGCCCGATTTGCTTCTTTTTGGCCATACGTTCGATTTCTTTACCGAAGAAATCGTGCCCGATCGCACCGCAGAGCATGGATTGTCCTCCCAGACTGCAAATGTTGTTCGCCACATTCGAGGCTCCTCCCAGCCGGGATTCTTCCCGCCTGATATTGACAACCGGGACAGGAGCTTCCGGTGAGATGCGGTCTACGCTTCCGAAATAATATTTATCGAGCATAATATCCCCGACGATTAATATTTTGCAGGTTGAGAAGTTGAAATCTTTCATCTTTACCGTTTTTATATGCCTTATATGTGGGGTTAAGACTGACCGCCGAATTCCATCAGATAAGCTTTGATAAAATCGTCGATCTTTCCGTCCATCACTCCGTTTACGTCGGAAGTCTGATAATTGGTTCGGTGGTCTTTCACCCGCCGATCATCAAAAACGTAGCTTCTTATTTGGGAGCCCCATTCGATTTTCTTTTTATTGCTTTCCACCTTTTGTTGTTCTGCCATTCGTTTTTGCAGTTCCATATCGTATAACATGGAGCGCAGTAACCGCATGGCATTTTCACGGTTGTCCAGCTGTGAACGGGTTTCCGTATTTTCAATCAGGATTTCCCGGGCTTCTCCGGTGTCGGGGTCTTTGTAGTTATAGCGTAAACGTACCCCTGTTTCCACCTTGTTCACGTTCTGTCCTCCTGCACCTCCCGAACGGAATGTGTCCCAACTGACATCCGCCGGATTTACGGCGATTTCAATGGTATCGTCTACAAGCGGGGTAACAAAAACCGAAGCGAAAGAGGTCATTCGTTTCCCCTGTGCATTGTAAGGAGATACGCGTACCAGGCGATGAACGCCGTTTTCCCCTTTCAGGTAGCCATAGGCGAAATCCCCTTCGATCTGCATGGTCACTGTTTTTATTCCGGCTTCGTCTCCGTCTTGCAGGTTGTTCACTGTCAGCTTATAATTATTGGCCTCGGCCCAGCGCATATACATGCGCATCAACATGGATGCCCAATCCTGGCTTTCCGTGCCCCCCGCTCCGGAATTGATTTTGAGTACGCAACTCATTTGGTCGGCTTCCTGGCGTAGCATGTTTTTCAATTCCAGGGCTTCCAATAGCTGAAGGGTCGATGCGTAGTGCGCATCCACTTCTTCTTCCGTGGCTTCGCCTTCTTTGGCAAAGTCGAACAATACATTTAAATCGTCTACGGAACGGGTTACTTCGTCGCAACCGTCGATCCACCTTTTCAGTTCGCGTACTTTCCGCATGGTTTTTTCAGCCTCTTTCGGATCGCTCCAAAATTCCGGGGCTTGAGTACGCATTTCTTCTTCTTCCAGCTCTATTTTTTTCCGGTCGACGTCAAAGATACCTCCTCAGTGCGCCACCGCGCTCTTCAACTTCTTTAAGCTGATCTATTGTAATCATATTCGATTGGGTTTAGTGATTAAGTGACAAATGTTTAGCGCCGGAAGTAACCCGGTACTAAACATTTGCCGTTTGATTTATTATTTCAGATGTTTTTAGCTGACACTGTCGTCTTTTATTGATTTACCTCCTTCAGGAACAACGGGCGCAATCTGAGTGGGGTTGTAAATACGGGTCACCTCGTCGCGGATTTCCTGTGCAATTTCGGTTTGTCCCGCTTCGGTGCTTGCCCTTAGCAATAATTCCAGAATCCGCATGCTGCTGTCTTCTTCCCGTTGCACTTCACCCGTAGCGGCATCGGCAGGAGAGAGGGAGTGTACATATTTCAGCATCTGTATGTTTTCTTTGATCAAAGCTCTGGCCAGGGTGTTTCCTTTGTCGATCTGATTTAAAGAATAGTACAGCGGTACATAGAAACCTAAAATGTTGTCGATAGGAACTTGCGGGAAAGGCAATTCTTCCAAACTCTTATCGAGAACGGCAGTTGCTTTGTCGTCTTTGCCTTCTTCATGCAGTTGTGCTGCCAGCCTGAAAAAGGTGTTCCGGTATTTCATGACACCGATGGTGTTGTCGTGGAAATAGTCGATATTCACTTTCGGGTCTTTGATATTTCCCCATTCGAATTTGTTCATCACGTTATCGTACAGAATATCGCTGTCGATGCGTCCGTAATCCATGATGTTTGAAGGTTCGGTTTCGATAGGCACAACCCGGTAAGCGGCTCCGTCCAGCTGGAAGTATTTTTCAAATCCCATGTAGCTGTCCGTTCCCATTCCGATTCCGAAATAGATGGGACGTTCCCAGTTGTTGTTGGCCATAATATCCAATACCATCAATCCGGATTTAAAGGTGTTATTGCCTTTGAGGGTGATTTCCAGATTCTTCACGATCTTGTCCGCGTCTTCCGGACGTACAGTCCCGTTAGCTACCACTTTGGCTGAATCTACCGGAATCACCAGGTTGCGGGTTGGGATATAATCAAGTGTACCCCGGTCATACCGCAGCTTAGTTTGCGGCAGGTCGCTTCCTACAAATTCCATTACGTCTTTCAGCATGGCGCTTCTATATTGTTCCTGAATTGGAATTTGTTCCCGTTTCCCGGCATGATATTGGTCTTTCGTGAACTTAATAGGTACACCCGGAGTTTCATAGGCTTTCCGTTTCATTTGGTCGATATACCAGTCGCCGGATAAAAGGCTCAGGTTTACGATCCTGATGTCACGGCGCACGCCTTCGACTTCCTGTGCGTACCACAGCGGGAACGTATCGTTGTCACCGTATGTGAATAATATCGCATTGGGTGCGCAGGAGTTCAGGTAGTTTTTCGCGTGTGCAATGGTAGCATAGCGTCCGCTGCGGTTGTGGTCATCCCAGTTTTGAGCTGCCATATTTACAGGAACAGCAAATAACAATACTGCGGTAACGGCAATGGCTGAAATGCGGGAATCGAGCTTTTTACTCAACAGTTCCCAAAGGGCGAGTACGCCCAAGCCAATCCAGATCGAGAAGGCGTAGAACGAGCCTGCATAGGCATAGTCACGTTCACGCGGCTCTAAAGGCGGCTGGTTCAGGAAGATAATGATAGCAATACCTGTCAGGATGAACAATAGCATCACCACCCAAAAATCTTGTTTGCCGGAACGCCCTTTCCGGTATTGGTAGAACATACCGATCAATCCTAAAATGAAAGGAAGCATATAGTATTTGTTGTATGCTTTCGCCGATTTCATGGTGTCGGTCAGTTCCGATTGATTGCCTAAACGCAGTTCGTCCAGGAATTTAATACCCGTAATCCAGTTGCCATTCATGATGCCGCCCATTCCTGAAATGTCGTTCTGTCGGCCGGAAAAGTTCCACATGAAGTAACGCCAATACATATACCCCAACTGGTAGTTGAAGAAAAAGCGCATATTATTACCGAAACTGGGTTTGGTTACCATGTTTCCATTGACAGAATAGGTCGGACCGTTCAATTTGCCTCCCCAAAATTCATACATCTGGTCGTGGTAAGGGCGGGTGCTGTACATACGGGGGAATACTCCACAGAAACGCGGGTCGAATTTTGCGACCGGTTTGTGATCCACCACATCGTATTTCCCCGTTTTTTCATTCTGGTAATAGATCGGATCTCCGTCTTCGTACGCGATCAGCGGTGCTGTATAATATTGTCCGTAGAATAACGGGGTTTGTCCGTATTGGTCACGCTCGATGTAGGATAACAGGGCGAATACATTATCGGGACTGTTTTCGTCGATAGGCGGATTGCTGATGGAACGGATTACCACCATAGAATATGAAGAGTAACCGATCAGGATCACCATAAAACAGGTTAGAATCGTATTCCAGATAGGCATGTTCTTTTTCAGGGTATAGCGGATACCCCAGGTCAGGCCTGCAATAATCAATAGCACATAAATAACGACTCCCGTGTTAAAGGGAGCTCCCATACCGTTCACGAAAAGCAGTTCGAACCACCCGGCTATTTTAATGACTCCCGGAATCAGTCCGAAGTTCACAAATCCTAAAATCACCAAAGAAAGCAGTCCGGTTTTGACAACTCCTCTGGCTGTCGGAGTGTATTTTTTGAAATAGTAAACAAATACAATGGCCGGAATCGCCAGCAAGTTCAAAAGATGGACACCGATGGACAAACCTACCAAAAAGGCGATCAATACCAACCAGCGGTTAGCATAAGGCTCGTCCGCCACATTTTCCCATTTCAGTATGGCCCAAAACACTGCGGCTGTAAACAGAGAAGAGAGTGCATAAACTTCACCTTCTACTGCTGAAAACCAGAAGGTATCGGTAAAAGTATAGGTCAATGAACCAATTAAAGAAGCTCCTAAAATGGCAAGCATCTGTCCCAATGTCATTTCTTCTCCTTTTTTCACGATCAGTTTGCGTGCCAGGTGAGTGATCGACCAGAACAGAAACAGTATTGTGAAACCGGATGCTAAAGCCGACATACAGTTGATCATTACCGATTGTTTTTCGGGCGAAGGCGCGAAAATGGCAAATAAGCGGGAAATGATCATGAATAATGGAGCTCCGGGAGGATGGCCTACCTGCAATCCGACGGATGTCGTTATAAATTCTCCGCAGTCCCAAAGACTGGCGGTAGGCTCGACCGTTAGCAAATAGGTCATACTTGCTATAACGAAAACTACCCAGCCGGTAATTCTGTTAATAAGCCGAAAGCTTAAATTAGGATGGTTTTTAATTTGATTCATCTGTATTATATTGATCGTTTTTGTTATCTTATTTAAAATCAATGCAGAATATAAATCGCACAAATTATAGAGCACGAAAATAATTATTTTCATTGAATTTTTATCCTTTTTTTTGTGAGAAATAAATAAAAGTCCTACATTTGCACCGTCGAAAGAGACAAACGTTGATTGTCCCATTGTGTAATGGCAGCACAGCAGGTTTTGGTTCTGTCAGTCCAGGTTCGAGTCCTGGTGGGACAACTTTCGAATGCCCAAATGGTGAAATTGGTATACACGCTAGTTTCAGGTACTAGTGGCTGCAAGGCCGTGTAGGTTCGAGTCCTATTTTGGGCACTTTCAAAGTTCTTTTTATTTTAATTGCCCGAATGGTGAAATTGGTATACACGCTAGTTTCAGGTACTAGTGGCCGCAAGGCCGTGTAGGTTCGAGTCCTATTTCGGGCACTTAAAAGCCCAGGTGGTGAAATTGGTATACACGCTACTTTGAGGTGGTAGTGGCTTTACGGCTGTGCAAGTTCGAGTCTTGTCCTGGGCACCTGGAATTTGAAAATATTGGAAACTGCAGATTATTCTGCAGTTTTTTTTATGCCTTAAAAATCGGCATTTCCTGACCGATGATTCCAAATGTTTTTTTCATAACTTTTCGATTGGGCTTGGTTGTTATTTATTGTTTCTAATATTTAACTAAATATTTTATTTGTTGTAAAATAAATGTATATATTTACAGGTTAATATGTTTAAATCTCAGTATTATGAAAAGAATTGTTTTATTTTTCGTAGCTTCTTTGTTGCTGATTTTCGAATCTGCCACTGTTTACTCCTCGGAAAAACAAGAGGTGCAGCAGGTCACGCCACGGAGCCTTTGTTATAAATTGGCGATACAACGTGTGTTTTCCGTGCTTCCGAGGAATTATTCATATATTCCTATTTATCTCAGGTCGATGCAGATAGAATATTCGGTAAATAACTCCGGGACAGCGGCAGCGATTCAAATGTATGTTTGGAACGAAGGTACAAAGGAATCTTTCACCCATACGATTCCCGCCGGAACGTCGGTTGATGCTCCTTATGAAGTTCCGTATCCTTCAAGCTGGCTGACAGGAGAAAGTTTACGGTCTGAAATTCGTGGTGTCTGGATGGTTGTGGAACCTTTACAAAACGGATTGGTGATCGATATTTCAGAGCTGTCCACCCAGTTGGACAAACCTATTTAAATTACCAGGTATTAACAGAAAAGGGAGTTGCGACGATGATTTTCGCAACTTTCTTTTATTTGTGGTTAAGTGATTTTGGGAATAAATCATCGAACGATTTTACTTTATAGGATAGCAATGCCGAATTAACTATCTTTGTCCGGTTAGTAGGGTAAGAGTATCGGTTGATCGTGAGAATATACATGTGTTCGGAGTAAAAGTGTAGACTTTTGTTCACGGTGTAGCTAAAAGATTTGTATTTTATGGAAAATGAAATATTGAGTTTGTTTGAAAAATGTTTCGGGAGAACTGTAACGAAAGTCGAGGCTTTGCCTGCATCCGGTTCGGCCCGGAAATATTTCAGGGTTTGGCAGGAGGAGCATTCTTATATTGCAGCCTGTCACCGGAATATTCAGGAAAACCGACTTTTTATCCGCTTTACGGAGCATTTTCGCCGGAAAGGATTGCATGTGCCGGAAGTGTACGGGGTATCGGAGGACGGGGCGGTGTATATACAGGAGGACTTGGGTGATAAAATGTTGTTGGATGTGGTGGAAGAAAGCCGGAAAAGCGAGGAATTGGACGAGCGGGTTATGGGGCTTTACCGGAAGGCTTTGAAGGAATTGCTGCGATTTCAGTTGCTGGGAGGAGAGGGACTGGATTATTCGGATTGCCTGCCGCGCCCGGTGTTCGATAGCCGTTGTATCAGGTGGGATTTGAATTACTTTAAATATTGTTTTTTGCGTTTGGCGGGGGTGGATGTGTCCGAACAGGCTTTGGAAGATGATTTTGAAAAATTGACGGCGTTGCTTTGCCGGGTCGATACTCATAACTTTATGTTTCGTGATTTTCAGTCGAGGAATATCATGGTGAGAGGAGATGAGGTGTGGTTTATTGATTATCAGGGGGGACGGCAGGGCGCTTTGCCGTATGATGTGGCTTCGCTTTTATATGATGCAATAACACGGATTCCCGATCGTCAGCGGGAAGAGTTGCTGGACGATTATATCCGGGAATTGCAGGGCTTCCGGGGTTTCCGGAAAGCGGAGGCTGCGGAGTTCCGTGCCATGTATTATCCGTTTGTACTTATCCGTTTGTTACAGGCCATGGGGGCGTTCGGTTTGCGGGGATTATACGAAGGTAAGCCGCATTTTATCGATTCGATCGTTCCGGGATTGGAAAATATCCTGTCATTGTTCGTCCCTGAAAAATTAGCGGGGGAATATCCGGAAATAGAACGGGTTTGCCGGGTGGCTTTAGAAAAGGAAAAGAACGGGAAGTGATTATTTCCCGTTCTTTATTTTTTCCATCACTTCAATCAAAGAAGGATAGGTTTGGTGGAATACCGATTCCAATTCGTTGACCGGGAACCAAAAAACCTCTTCGATGTCTTCTTCTGTTTGCGGGGTCAGGGTTTGTCCGTCCGGACAAGTCATATTATACCAGTAGGTTTTTTTTAAGAACCAATCGTTGTTCCGGGGGTAGATGTGGAGGGTTGTTGCCAGGGGACTGGTGATGCTGACGTGGCTGACACCACATTCTTCTTCCACTTCCCGAACAGCACAGGCTTCCACTGTTTCACAGGCTTCCACATGCCCTTTGGGCAGATCGAACATACCTGACCGCTTGATCATAAGTACCCGGTCTGCCTGCCGGACAGCTCCTCCGGCGGCTTTTACGTATAGAAAACAGGATTTGAATATGCCGAAAAGGTCTTCCAGGTCGTCGTGATAGATAACGGCTTTAAATTTTTCATGCTGTTGCCGTAAGCCGATAATGAAGTCCTTTGTGGTATTGAAGTTCTGGTGCATCAGAGAAACAGTGCCTTCTTTTAACAAATTTTGGTCATCGGTCAGTAAAAAGCAGCTCTCTTTAAAAAATACTTTATACATTTGTATTTTAGAATTTGAATTTAATAATAACATTACAAAAATAAATAAAAATGAATACAGTTGCAGAAAAGGTGGCATCCTATTTGTTAGAAATCAAAGCAATAAAATTGGAACCGACTCATCCTTTTACCTGGGCTTCCGGTTGGAAATCGCCGATTTATTGCGATAACCGTAAAACGTTGTCTTATCCGGAGGTGCGTTCTTATATCCGGGAGCAGTTTGCCGCTGTGATCCGGGAGAAATATCCTCAGGCAGAAGTGATTGCTGGAGTTGCAACAGGTGCTATTGCACAGGGGGTCTTAGTGGCTCAGGAATTGGGCTTGCCTTTTATTTATGTGCGTTCTTCTGCCAAAAGTCACGGTTTGGAAAACCTGATTGAAGGGGAATATAAAGCAGGGCAGAAGGTGGTGGTGATTGAGGACCTGATTTCTACGGGAGGTTCCAGTTTGCAGGCTGTGGAGGCATTAAGGAACGGGGGTTGTGAGGTGCTGGGGATGGCTGCTATATTTACTTATGGGTTTAAGAAAGCGGAGGATAATTTTAAAAATGCCGGCTGTGAACTGACCACTTTAAGTAATTATAATGCAATGATCGATCTGGCTGTAAAGACCGGATATGTACACGAGGACCAGGTAGAGAAGTTGAAGGAATGGAGATTAAGCCCGGAAACCTATCAATAATGCGCCACAGGCATTGAATGAGTTAGCAATATAGGTATATTTTCAGGTTTAAATTATGGCAACGACAAAAATTGCAAGTGAAGTTTATAAAATCGATTGTCCGATAAAGGATGTGTACAGCTTTCTATCCGATTTCAGCCGTATTGGCAGATTGATAGATATGGCCAGGCAATTTGGTTTGGGACAGAACGAACAACTGGATAAAATTTCAGAAAAAATAGAGGGGGCGCGTTTTACAGAGGATACTTGTTTTATTAAGCTGAAGGATATGGGAGAGATGGGGGTGAAGATCGTGGAGAAAGAAGATCCGAAAATGATTAAGCTAGGGGGGGACGGCACGGTTCCTTTTGATTTTAATTTATGGATACAGTTGCTGGAGAACGGGCCTTATGATACACGCCTGAAGCTGACTTTTCACGGGGAGTTGAATGTGATGATGAAGATGTTGTTGAAAGGGAAACTTGAAAAAGGAATAAACCAATTGTGTGAGGGGTTGACCCGGATACCTTATTCGTTGTTGAGACAGTGATGGTGGGTGGGGAAGCTTCTGATTGGATTGATCCCGGAATTACTGTCATTCGGTTTATGGTGCATGTTGAAGAAGCCATCTTATAGATGTTGCTAAAAAAATAGAGACGAGACCTTTAAGGTCTCGTTTTTTTATTTTCTCTGCCTATATCTCGGTGGAATCGTGGACGGTTTTTCGATGTTAAATTAATGCGTGAAATAAATTGTTGTATTTTAGATGATTGCGGGTTTTAATATTATTTATGTTTGTCGGGGTGTGTACGCAAGGATGGTTTATATTTAATATTTAAAACTAAAAAAATATGTATGCTACGAGCCTGACGGATTCTATCAGTTTACCTGTCGGCGGAGCTTCTAATATGGGGGATATTCCGGGTGGGGCATTTTTCCTGATTTCCAATGACGATATGAAAAGCTCGGGGACTTTGGACGTCCTGGGGGCTGCTTTTAAGCCTGATCTTCTCGGGGATAACGATGGGTATCCTTTGTTAAACTGGCAATAATCGATTTCGTGGAGTGAGGGGTGGTGAAAGTGATTAAAAAAGGCTTTATCAACTGAATTTCAGTGATAAAGCCTTTTGTTGTATCCGGGTGGAATGTTCATAGGAACATTTCTCGGTGCTTTGTTCTATTGAGGGGATACCTAAGGTCAGACCCTCAATTTCTGCATATTGACCCGGTTCATTTTTTCCTCAGCATAAGCTTTGGTAATTGTGACGCTTTTTTTGTTTTGTGAAGGGATTTCGAACATCAGGTCGGTCATGATTGCTTCGCAAATCGAACGTAACCCACGAGCTCCCAAACGGAATTCGATAGCCTTATCTACAATGTATTCGTAAACTTCTTCTTCGAATTTCAGTGTAATTCCGTCGAGTTCAAACAGTTTGATATACTGGCGGATAATCGCATTTTTGGGCTCGGTGAGGATATTACGCAGAGCCTGGCGGTCGAGCGGCTCAAGATAGGTCAGCACCGGAAGCCGTCCGATGATCTCCGGGATCAGCCCGAAAGATTTCAAATCCTGGGGAGCGATATATTGCAGCAGGTTTTCACGGTCGATCTGTTCTTTGGCTTTACTGGCATTAAAACCGACGACGGTGGTATTCATCCGGGCTGCAATTTTCTTTTCAATGCCGTCGAAAGCTCCGCCACAGATGAACAGGATGTTTTTCGTATTCACCGGAATCATTTTCTGATCGGGGTGTTTCCGGCCTCCCTGGGGAGGAACGTTTACGACAGATCCTTCCAATAGCTTCAGCAGTCCTTGCTGTACGCCTTCTCCGCTTACGTCCCGGGTGATCGAGGGATTGTCCCCTTTTCGGGCTATTTTATCGAGTTCATCAATAAATACAATTCCTTTTTCAGCAGCTTCCACATTGTAATCGGCTGCCTGGAGTAGCCGGGTCAGGATCGATTCAATATCTTCACCCACGTATCCGGCTTCCGTCAATACGGTTGCATCGACGATGGTGAACGGAACATGGAGCATCTTAGCGATGGTACGCGCCAACAGGGTTTTTCCCGTTCCGGTGCGTCCAACCATAACGATGTTCGATTTTTCAATTTCGACATCGTCTTTCCCGACTTTGTGGAGCAGGCGTTTGTAGTGATTGTAAACGGCTACGGCAAGATGTTTTTTGGCTTCGTCTTGTCCGATGACATATTGGTCGAGGAAGGCTTTGATTTCAATCGGTTTTTTTATTTCGATCTGTTCCAGATCCAGGGATGACCTGTTTTTCATCTCTTCCCGCACAATATCGAAAGCCTGTGTAGCACATTCGTCGCAAATATAACCGTCGGTTCCGGCAATCAATAGGTTGACTTCATTGCGAGACCTTCCGCAGAAGGAACATTTATCTTGCATTTTCATTCTTATTTTTTCTCTCTGGTTAAAATGGTATCGATCATACCATATTCTTTTGCTTCTTCTGCCGTCATCCAATAGTCGCGGTCAGAATCTTTTTCCACTTTTTTATAGGGTTGTCCAGAATGTTCGGAGATAATTGTATAGAGTTCTTTTTTCAATTTTTGCACTTCACGTGAGGTTATCTCGATGTCGGAAGCCTGGCCTTGCACGCCGCTCATAGGCTGGTGAATCATGATGCGGGAATGTTTTAAGGCGGAACGTTTCCCTTTTGTTCCGGCAGTCATCAATACGGCACTCATAGAAGCAGCCAGCCCGGTACATATGGTAGCGACGTCGCAATTGATATATTGCATGGTGTCGTAAATGCCCAATCCGGCATAAATAGAACCTCCCGGACTGTTAAAATAAATTTGGATGTCTTTACCGGGATCGGTTGATTCCAGGAATAACATTTGTGCCATAATAATATTGGCGACATCGTCGTCGATCGGTACACCGAGGAAAATGATCCTGTCCATCATCAGGCGTGAGAATACGTCCATGCTGGCAATATTCAGCTGCCTTTCTTCGATGATATTGGGAGTGATGTAGCTGGCTGTTGCCGATTCTATCCGATGCAGGGACAAGCTGCTGATCCCTTTATGTTTTAATGCATATTTTTTGAATTCGTCCTGTGGAAACATAATTTGTACATTTTAATTTCAAGCTGCTAAGATACAAAAAATCCGGGCAACGGCAAATAGTATTTCCGGAGGAAAGCTCTGTTTGGAACAATGAGCTGTTGTGGGGGAATGGCTGGAAAAGCGGAGGCTGGTGTTTCGTGCAGCGTGAAGGTGCGGAAGGTTTTTCAGAGTAAATGACGGAAGGTGTGTTTCCGTGGTGTGATTATTATTCGGCATATTTTCTTTTTCATGTATTTAATGATTAATTTATATATTAATATT